>Ga0116202_10002031_pt1 | contig 11991 bp, 8 predicted proteins | sample LakKivw325mmetaG_FD_94479 | JGI IMG/M metagenome (GOLD analysis project Ga0116202, IMG submission 94479) | Anoxic lake water microbial communities from Lake Kivu, Rwanda to study Microbial Dark Matter (Phase II) - Lake Kivu water 325m metaG | ecosystem: Environmental > Aquatic > Freshwater >... | reverse complement strand
GTCCTGGGAGATGCAGGCATTTCTGAGAAAGATGCTGTGCTCATCTACGGGGAGTGCCAGCCCTGTGGAGGGGGTCCCTCAGCGGCAACATACGTCTACTGGATAATGAAGTACCTGGGGCACAAAAATGTCAAGCTGCTGGATGGAAGTATCGATGACTGGGTGGCTGCAAAGCAGCCCACAACAGCAGAGGCGCGGGTGCTCCCCAGTAAGAACTACACGCCCACACTGAATGCCAATCTTTTGGCCACCTACGAGTATGTGCATAGCAAAACGGCGAAGATCGTGGATGCCAGGACAGCGGCGGAGTTCAATGCTGGATCGATACCTGATGCAATCAACATTCCTTATGACAGTGTCCTGGACGGCAAAAAGATCAAGGACGAGGCGGATCTGCAGAAACTGTTTGCAAATGCAAAGCTTCCCAAAGACGAACCTGTGGTAGTCTACACCAACACCGGGGTCAAGGCTTCCATGGTCTGGTTTGCGCTCACGCTCCTGGGATACGATGCCAGGATTTACTCCTGGCAGGACTGGCAGGCCCATCAGCCCAAGCTCAACGTCGACCTTCTTGAGGCCACAGCTCAGCCCAACCCAGCAAAGACGGGAGATGTCGTCCAGATAACGGTCGTCTTCGCAGAGGAGAACCTGAGCACCAGTGGGGTTAAAAAGCCGACAACCAATGCCAGTAACGAGACAGTCCTGACCATCAAAGGGTGTGCCACCTGCGGATTCGGCTCGCCCCAGGGATTCGCCGACCTCAGCAGCAGCGGAGGAGTTGTGCAGATAGGATCAGTCTCCCAGGCCCAGAAAAGCGCGGCTGACAGCGGCTTCAAGGTAACCGCAGTGATTCACAGCCAGGCAGGAGCGGAGGTCTCCAGGGTCATCATAAAGCGTGTCTCGGGAGAGAAGTTTGCCGGAATCTGGAATGCCAACGTCGCGGCAGGGGTTTACAAGGTCGACATAGTGGCCTCAATAGAGGATGTCACCAAAACCTTCACAGATGCTCTGCAGATAGAGGTCAACAGCACCAATAAATATAAGAATCTTGGAAATTAATAGCTGGAGTTTGTGTGAACTCCAGCTCCGTGCTTTATTTCCTTCTTCTGGCCTGTCTGGTTAGCTCTGCAGTTGCACTGCCACCACAAGAAGCCGTCAACAACAAGGCAGCTGCCTGGTTTCAGAAGGAGTACAGCAATTATTTTAAGTCAAACACAAATGACGGAACTCCTCCAGCCATTTACGGAGTAAGCGTAAGTCCCTCCTCAATGAAGATCGGCGATCCCAGGAGCGAGATCAACGCCTTCGTTTATGATGCAGGGGGAATAGAGACAGTCTACGCGGATGTCGGCAACCGCATGAATCTCATGCTGGACTTGGACCGCGACAACCGATATACTGGTTATTGCGGATCAAACCTGCCCCCAGGTACCTACAAGGTGACCATCGTGGCCATAGACAAATTCGGGAACGCTGCCAAGGATGAGTCCGGCTGCATAACTATTCAAGACCCCAATGATCTCAACGGCAACGGCATAGAGGACAGCCTGGAGAAACAAGGCAAAAAGGACTTGAGGGTCATAGTCCTCCATGACGGAAACCTGAGCGGCGTTGCCTCGCAGGAAGAGGAGCGGTTCAAGATCCTGCCCGGGAGCGCCATGACCATCTCCGGAGACAAGCTGGAGAAGGTAGCTAAGACCGAAGGGGTCAAGGGGATTTACAAGGACCAGAAGTTGAAGGTTCTGGCATCTCCGGGAGGAGAGCCTGCAGCTTCATCTTTAATCGATGATCCGAGAAAGGACCGAAGCCTGACAGGAAAGGGAGTGACTGTAGCGCTCATCGATACGGGAGTGGACCCCGGCCATGAGAGCCTGGCAGACAGGATCGTGGCCTTCAAGGACTTCGTAAATGATCAGACCACGCCATACGATGACAATGGGCACGGCACTCACTGCGCCAGCCTCATAGCCGGGGAGAAGGGCACAGGCGTGGCGCCAGATGCGAAGCTGGTGGTGGTAAAGGTCATGGATAGAGACGGTGCGTGCTACTTATCCGATGCCCTCAAGGCTCTGGACTGGTGCCTGGAGAACAAAGAGCGGTATGGAATAAAGGTAGTATCCTTCAGCGTAGGCGGTGAAACCCCTTCTGACGGTACGTCTCTCCTGGATGAGGCATGCAACCGGATGGTCGATGAGGGGCTGGTCATGTGCGTGGCCGCTGGAAACTCTGGTCCGGCTTCCAGTTCGATTGTTATTCCTGGTGATGCAGATAAGGTGATAACTGTGGGAGCCGTAGATAGCAGCGGCTCGATCTTCGAGCTTTCCTCTCGCGGACCGGCTTCGGACGGAGAGATCAAGCCGGATCTGGTTACCCTGGGAGTGAACGTTGTCTCCGCTCTGGCTGGTTCCAAAGACGGCTACAGCTCCATGAGCGGCACCTCAATGGCCGTTCCTCAGGTCTCCGGGGCTACGGCAATCCTGCTGGAAGCGAAGCCGGATCTTGGGCCTGCAGGCGTGAAGAGAACGCTGCTCAAGACGGCGGACGATCTGGGCCAGTCTGGGCCGGATAACGTCTACGGCTACGGGGCCCTGAATCTGACCAATGCTTTGGATAGCGTTGAGGCGGCCCCTACGAAGCTATCTGCCCCTGTTCTGGAGAGCATGAAACTGAGCAGGAATGATGCGACCGTCGGCGATCCGGTGATGATCGAGGCCCGTGCCTCGGGGGATATAAAAGGCGTCAGCTCAGACATCATAGGACCGGACAGGACGCTGGAGATACCGATGGATGACTTCGATGCCAATGGAATCTTCTCTGCCCGCTGGGAGACCAGCTTCTGGACACCAGGAGATTATAAAGTAAGGGTCGATATGCAGGGCAAGTTCGGGGAGGTGGACTCTAAGGCGGTCCCTTTCCGGCTGTTGGAGAAAAGGTGAGGCTGGTTTGCCTTTAGCATGGCAGGAGATAGCCAGATTTGGCAGAAAAGTAGTTGCGTCTGGTCTTACCAGCTCCCGGTTTGGAAACATCAGCCAGTGCCAGGGAGAGAAGATATACATCACCCGCACGGGCTCCATGCTGGATGAGCTGGATCAGAGCCAGATAGTGGAAGTGGATAGGATCGGTCCTTGTCCGCTCGATAGACAGGCGAGCAGCGAAACTTGCGTGCACCGGGCCATCTACCGAAGTTCTCCCGCCCGGGCCGTTATCCACACTCATTCGCCTTTTGCGGTGGCCCTCTCTTTGCTGGAAAAAGAGGCTGTGGAGCCCATCGACAGCGAAGGAGTTATCTTCTTGGGAGCCATGCCGATTGTGCAGGGCCATTTTGGCACGGAGGACCTGGCAGCAACTGTATCAGCTGCGATGCAATCACACAGGGCCTGCATTGCTCTGGGCCATGGGGTCTTCACTGCCGGGAGCAGCCTGAGCGAGGCTTTTACCTTCGCATGCATGGCTGAACACAGCGCTCAGGTGAGATATCTGGTGAGAGCCTATCCGCGTAGCGAGGGAGTTTGAGGGAAAAACAGGAGGGAGATATCTTTCATAAATAGATTCATCTCTCCTGAAGGTGAAAGGTGCTTATGCGATCCACAAACCATCCTTTGCCAGTTCAGGCTTGAACAGAGAGGACTCTCTTCACAATAACTGAGTCTGGCAGTAAAACATCTGCGTTTCAGGGGAAAAATTTATATCTTTACCATCACTCCCTTTAATCGAGCGGGTAATTCTAGTTTTTGAAATCCACACTGAACCCCCACTCTCCTACCCGCTCACTTATTAAAGTTATAGTAATCGCATTTTGTTATCATATCGCTCTTTAGCCGCGATAAGTTGTCAAAAGATCTATTAATGTAGGAGCACAAAAAGTATAACATGAACTCCTCACTCCAGATCGGGAAGATCATGGGGATTCCCATCAGGGTTCACTGGACTCTCATTGTCGTCATCCTTTATGTGGCCTGGGCCTTTGCGTCTTTCAGCGAGCAGGTATTTGGCAGAACCTACGGTTTCGGCAGCGTGGATTCGGTCACGCTGAAGTGGGTTTATTCGCTCATTTTTGCCGTGCTGCTCTTCGTGTGTGTAGCCTTACACGAGCTGGGCCATTCCTACATCGCCCATAAAAATGGCATCGTCATTAAAAGCATCACGCTTTACTTTTTCGGAGGAGTGTCAGCCATAGAGGAGATTCCCAGAGATCCCGGGCTCGAGCTGAAGATGGCCTTTGCCGGACCTGCCATCAGCGGTTTGTTGGGATTTGTCTGCGTCCTCCTCTCCCAATCGGCTTCTATCCTGGGCAAAGGGAGTCCCGTCACCATATTTTTATGGACTCTCGGAGTCGTGAACATCATCTTGATGGTCTTCAATCTTATTCCTGCCTTTCCCATGGACGGCGGTCGCCTTCTGCGCGCCTGGTTCGCCATGCGCATGCCGTACGTGGCAGCAACCAGGAGCGCAGCGAGCGTGGGAAAAGCCTTCGCGATCCTGATGTTTGTGCTAGGTCTGTTCTCCTTCAACTTCCTGCTCCTTTTCGTGGCGTTCTTTGTTTACGTGGGAGCTTCGGAAGAGGAGAAAGCAACAGAGATTAACATCAGCCTGGAGGGCATAAAGGTCAGAAACATCATGTCATCGAAGGTGCGCACCATCCCTCCCAGTACGACCCTGCGAGAGCTGATGGAACTCATGTTCCAGGAGAAGCACAAAGGCTATCCCGTGACGGACGGCGAGACTCTGCAGGGAATCGTCACCCTAACCGATCTGCAGAAGGTTCCGGACACGGAGCGCGACACGACCAATGTCGGACAGGTGATGGCAAGAAAGTTATATGTAATCGCACCTGAGGAAGAGGCATCAACTGCCATGAAGATGATGAACGAGATGGGAATTCGCAGGCTGCCTGTGATGGACAACGGAAGGCTGGTAGGCATCGTCTCCAGGGAGGACCTGGTCAGAGCCATCGAGCTCTCCTCCGGGCGGAGATTCTAAGAGGTAATCGATTTGGAGAATACCGAAGGTAAGATAGAAGACACAGCTTTTGCCTGCCAGATGGTGGAACCGACCGGGTCGGTGATCAGCGGCGAAGCCCATGAGATAATAATAGTAGGCACGGCTCATGTCTCTGAAAAGAGCGTCCAGGAGGTCACCCGGGCGATAGAGGATACGAAGCCGGACATCGTGGCTGTGGAGCTTTGCCCCGCTCGCTACAAAGCCCTGACTGGCCAGGAGGAGGAGAAAGAGATCAAGATCAGCGAGCTCCTGAGTGGCGGAAAGCTGTATTTCTTCTTGGTGCAGTGGTTCCTGGCCTACATCCAAAAGAAGATCGGCGATGAGATGGGAGTGAAGCCAGGCTCGGAGATGCTGGCCGCCATAGAGACTGCGAAAAAGACGGGTGCGCGCGTGGCCCTGGTGGACAGGGATGTGGGCGTAACCATCCAGCGCTTCTGGTCGGCCATGGGCTTCCTGGATAAGGTAAGGTTGATCGGTTCCCTGATCCCGGCCGCTTTTGGCTGGGGCAAAGATGAGATTGATATTGACACCATCACGCAGGAGGATATAGTCTCGCAGATGATCTCGGAGTTTCGAAAGATATCTCCAGCAGCGGCCAACGTGCTCGTGGACGAGCGCGATGCCTACCTTGCCCGCAACCTGGCTTTGCTCTCCAGGCAGGGGCGGGTGCTGGCCGTCGTGGGTGCAGGCCACAAGGAGGGCATCAACAGGCACCTGGCTCATCCCGAGGACATCCCTGCTCTGGAAGACCTGAATGAGAAGCCCTCCAAGAAGATCACCTTTGCCAAGATATTCGGAGTGGGTGTCTCCCTGCTCATCCTGGTGACCATCGGGCTGGTGTTGATCAAGGCCCAGTCCAGCCAGAACATACTCCTGGCCTTCGGCATCTGGTTCATCGTCACGGGGGGCCTGAGCGCCCTGGGCGTCGTGTTGGCCAGAGGCCACCCGCTCTCTGCCTTGACGGCCCTGTTGGTGGCCTGGATGACGACCCTCAATCCCTTCGTGGCCGCAGGCTGGTTTGCCGGCATGGTAGAGGCCTGGAAGCTCAAGCCCACCGTGGCCGACCTGAAAAAGCTGGCTCAGGCGAGCAGCTTCGACCAGATGATGGAAAACCGCCTATTCAAGGTCATTCTGGTGGCCGCCCTGGCGAACCTGGGAGCTATGGCCGGGACGTTCCTCGGCATCTACTTAATCTGGCAGAGGCTGGGGCTGATCAACCCTGCAGATCTGCTGAAGGGGATACTGTAATGGGATTTTTTTTTAAAATGATTAATTTCATTTTTTAATAATGAATGAAAATGGAGAGCCGATACTAATTTAAAAAATAAATTCGGGCCAGCCTCACCGTTCCGAGACGATGGTTATGCCTGCATCTTTTATCTTGTTTCTGCGGGCCACGTTGAGCAGCATGGGCGTCAGGCTCTCCACCAAAGCTGATGCCGCCAGAGGACCTGCCTTCAGAGGCCGAAGGCTCTTTATCTCCTGCGTCAGGGCAGCTACTAGGTCTACTGCGTCGGGCTCGTCGCCACAGATAAAGACATCGGCTTTCAGCACCCGGTCCTTGGCTTGCAGAGCAGCGGCGCAGATGGTGTGGAAGGCGGATACGATCTGCAGATCCGGCAGCAACGACTTCGCCTGCATGGCAGCGCTGCCCTCCACAGGAGGATTGAACTGGAAGTACTTTCCGTTGTAGCTCATGGGCACCACGGGCGAGATCACAAGCTGGCCTCTGTAGGAAGCCTTCAGGTCCATTGTCACGGAGACCAGATGCTCGTAAGGCACGCAGAGAACAACCACTTCCGCAGCCTCTATGGCGCTGCCGTTGTCAGTACCCCTGACATTTCCCCTTCCATCCAATAGGGACAGGGCTGCTGCCGCGCTCTCCCTGGCTTTATCTGCCTTGCGAGAGCCAATGATGATCTCGTGATTTGCTGCCCAACGAACAGCAAAGCCCGTCCCGATATCACCAGTTCCACCAACCAGAGCGATCTTCATGCCTCAAGCATCGATCTCGCCATTATTTTACAGTTTTGCGCCGAGCAAAACCCTCTCCGAAAGCAATCCGGATATTGCGATGTGAACCAGAATGCCAGGCCCACGCGCTCGAAGACGCCACTGTCCTAGGCCGAGAGGTACAGTGGCGAGGTAGCAAACACAGAGAGAAGTGAAAATCATAGACCTGTAAGCGTATTCTGCAACAGTATCTTTGACAAATGGACAAGAAAGGCTATGAGCTGGGGCATGGCGATGAAAGCGGAGAAGGGCCAACGACCCATGCTGGCAATAAGCTGTGACAGCTCCGCCTAAGAGGCGCAGATCAGAGCCCGCTAGATAAGCAAAACAGAATTCAAAGACATCTTATACCCAGCCGAATATTAAAGGTAAGAAGGGATGGCACGAGATGCGAAAGGGAGTAGCAATGAAGGGGGTAATAAACGTCACCTCGTGCCGCTCATTTCTGCACTATCCTATCATAATGCAGCTATCACTATTACGTCTCTTCTCCTTTATTAAGTTTTAGGTGCAAAAAAGACATCCGACTTTTTATAAGATCGCTTTTTTAATCAAGAGAACTTAGACATCTCCTCCACCACCCGGAGGGAGGCGTCGGTCTTTATGCCGAGGCCGCAAAAATGCGTGCGGGAAGCCTTGTGACCTGATTTCCGCAGGCGTTCCACGATATCGTCTATCTTGCCGGGAGTGATGTTCAGCCTCTCGCAGATACTATGATGATCATAGTACATGGGAACGTGCGCCTCGCCTGCACAGATCTCAAGCAGCCTTCTGGCTCTGACGCTTCCATCTAAGAAGGCCAGGGCCCGATAAATGACCTCTGGCTCCTGGATCCTGCCCAGCCACAGAGGCCCGGCCAGAACGGTTTTACCCTGGCAGTACCCGCAGATGCCCTTGGGATGGAGTCCCGAGAGAGGAGTAAAGCTGCCGCAGCAAGAACAGTGCTCGATGTAACCCAGGTTCTCCAAACACTCGTCCGCCGCCTTCGCCCCCTTGACCACTTCCAGATAGGTGCGCACGTAATGATCCGTAACGTGGGTGAGCAGGGGCTGCATGGCCTTGTCCAGCCGTGCCAGCTCTCGTGCTGCCAGGCCCAGCAGGATCCTCGCCCCCATCTCCCGATGATAGTCCGTGCGAAGGGGCAGAGCCATGTACTTGCGTATCCCGCTCTTGAGATGAGCGCCGCAGAGTGGCGCAGTATCGGTGGCGGTGATAAAGAGATAAGACTTTGCAGAGCGGCTTGCCGCCGCCAGGTAAGGCGAGGGCGAGCCGAAGGGATCCAGGTCTACGGCCTGAAAGCGTCTCTCATGCATCAAGGCGTTGGCGTTGCAGCAGGCAGCCTCGCAAACAAGATCGTTTCTCTCCAGGTTTCTGCGAATAAGCTCATAAGCCTGGGGGCTGACATCGTTCAGGGTGACGTTCTTTACCTTGGCTTCCTTGGCCACACGCAGACCACGGATGCCGCTGGCGGAGAGGGCGTCCAGATAATCGGTCAAGCTGAGAGCTCTGGCCATGGCCACGCCTATGTCTCTATTGAGCTTCATCCGGGGGTTGTAGAAGGCGCCGTTCGTCTCGAAGGTGATGGCGCCTTCCTTGATAAGATCCATCGCAAAAAAAAACGGGTCGCACAGTTATAACCCTTCGCTATGCTTTCCGGAACCATCAGGAGATATCGAGCATTCGTCTGTCTTCCGGGCAGCGATACTGTCACGATCCAGGATGATGACCTTTCAGCGACGACTATTTTTATTATTACTGCGAGTAATAGAATAGAAAGTCGGGATTTTGACGACAGGGGCTGAGAGATGAACGCCATAGAAGAAGCGAACTGGGATGCCTGGAAAGAACGGTTTCCAGAGAAGTTTGCTCCTGAAGAGAAGATATTCGAGCTGGTTCATCCTGGGGCCAGAATCTTCATCGGCACGGCCTGCGGAGAGCCCCAGGCCCTGGTTAGTGCTCTGGTGAAATATGTCCAGTCCCATCCCACCGCCCTTCTCGATGCGGAACTGGTGCAGGTTTGGAACCTTGGTGTGACTCCCTATGCCGATGAGAAATTTAAAGACAACTTCAGACTCAACTCCTTCTTCATCGGCGAGAGCACCAGAATGGCGGTCAACAATGCCGCCGCAGATTACACGCCGGTATTTCTCTCTCAAGTTCCCGACCTGATTTACAAAGAAACCATGCCCATCGATCTTGCGCTCATCCAGACCTCGCTGCCAGACGTTGAGGGAAATGTGAGCCTTGGCATCAGCGTGGACATCGTCAAGGCCGCAATGGAGAAGGCTTCCCTTGTGGTGGCCCAGGCCAACTCGCAGATGCCCTTTGTGTACGGTGACGGAGTTGTTAACATCAGCGACCTTGACTTTGTAGTGCCCTGGAACGAGCCCCTGCTGCAGTATGAAGATGCGGTTCCAGGAGAGATAGCCGAGTCCATCGGCAGGCACGTGGCCAGCATCACAAGGGATGGTGCAACAATCCAGGTAGGCTACGGCAGCCTTCCCGATGCCGTTCTCTCCCAGCTCAAAGACAAAAGGGGCCTGGGGCTGCACAGCGAGCTCTTCAGCGACGGCGTGGCCGAGCTGATGAAGCTGGGCGCCCTGGACAACAGCAAAAAAAGCATGGACCCTGGAAAGTCCGTGGCCTCCTTTTGTATGGGCAAAAGGGCAACGTACGATTTTCTTCACATGAACCCGGATGTCGTGTTCAGAACTATCGACTACACCAACAACCTGCTGGTCATAGCTCGCCAGGAGAATATGACTGCCATAAATAGCGCCCTGGAGATCGACCTCACCGGCCAGGCCACAGCCGAGTCCCTGGGAGGCGGATTCTACAGCGGCGTGGGCGGCCAAACGGACTTCATGCGCGGAGCTGCTCTAGCCCCAAAGGGCAAGGCCATCCTCGCCCTCCCCTCCACCTCCAGTGACGAGGTAAGCTCTCGCATCGTTCCCCAGCTCAGTCCCGGGGCCGGAGTGACACTGCACCGGGGGGATGTTCGCTACGTCGTTACCGAGTACGGAATAGCCTTTCTGCACGGCAAAAATATACGCGAGAGAGCCATGGACCTGATCGCCATCGCCCATCCCAAATTCAGGACCTGGCTGGTGGAGGAGGCCCGCAGGATGGCTCTGGTGTTCAGGGACCAAGCCTATGTCCCCGGAGAGTACACGGAGGCCCTGGAGACCTGGAAGAGCACGCGGACCGGGCTTCGAATACTTCTGCGGCCGGTGAAGATCAGCGACGAGCCCCTGCTCAAGGAGTTCTTCTACTCCCTCTCCGATAAAAGCATGTACATGAGATTCGCCTCGGCCAGAAAAGATATGCATCATGCCCGTCTCCAGGAGTTCGTAGCAGTGGATTTTTCCAGAGATATGGTGATCCTGGCTGTATCAAGACATGATGATCAGGATCTCGTGATAGGCCTCGCCCAGTATAACATAAACGCGAAGGACCATACAGCTGAGCTGGCGCTAGTTGTTAGAGACGACTACCAGAACCAGGGAGTGGGCACAGAGCTCGATTCCTATATGACCTATCTTGCCAAAAGGAGCGGGATCCTTGGATTCACGGCAGAGGTGCTAGATGATAACCTACCTGCTCTGAACCTGGTAAAGAATATGGGCTTTCAGACAGTGAAAAAAGAAGGCGGAGCCGAGCAGCTGCGGCTGTTATTCAATCAAGATCGGCAAAGCCATCAGAATATCCTCGGGTGAATCGCAGAATGAATCCTCTTCAGATTTTGCAGGGTTTGGGAAAGTTCATTGGTGATTCTTTTCTGGGTCTCCTTTCCTGGCTTCATTTCTATGTCCGGCAGGGTTAGCGGCTCACGGCCCACCACGTTGGAGAAGAGCTCCGCCCAGTAGAGAGGCAGATACTCCTGCAGAGGCTCGTGTCTCATGAGATGAAGAACGCTGGCCCAGGCCACAGGCACAACCTCCAGGTTGTAGCCGCCGCCCCCCAGGGCCAGTAGTCTGCCGCATGCATATTTGTCCGTCAGCTCGATGATGCGCCGCACCATCTGGGTGTAACCGGTGAGAGTGACGTTCAGGCTGGTGAGAGGATCGGAGTAATGTGCGTCCACGCCCAACTGCGCCACTACCACTTCCGGGCGGAACCATTCGAAGAACTTCGGGACGATTTCTTCAAAGGCCGGAAGATAGTCTTGGTCGCCTGCGTACATGGGCATGGGAATATTCACAGAAAACCCGAGTCCTGGCCCTGCACCCACCTCGTCCACGAATCCGGTCCCCGGAAATAGATACTGTCCTGACTCATGAATGGAAATGGTCAAAACGCTGGGGTCCTCGTAGAAGATCTGCTGTACGCCGTCGCCATGATGGCCATCGATGTCCAGGTAGAGTATCCGGCAAAATTTCCTCTTGAGAATGCATATTCCTAAGGCCACATCATTGAAGACGCAAAAACCCGCCGCCTGAGTAGGAAAGGCATGATGCAGGCCGCCACCCAGGTTGAAGGCGCTGCAGTCCTCCCGGAGCATGCTTCGCGCCGCATCGATGCTTCCTCCGGCAATAATGCGAGACGCCTCAAAGATGCCGGGAAAAACGGGCGTGTCGCTGCTCCCCAGTCCAAAGGCCAGATCGGGCGACTCTAGCCTGACAGACTCGATGTACTCCAGCGTATGGACCATATGAAGATCCTCTTCACTGGCAGGGATTGGCCTGATCAGCTCGGTCTGGCTGTCGAGCATGCCCGATTCCTCGATCAGCTTATAGGCCAGGGCCAACCTTATGGGGTTCAGGGGATGCTCCGGCCCGAAGTTGTAGCCCTGGAACTTGTCGGTATAATAAAGGTAGATCATTTGTAGCCTTTCTCTACCAATCCGTCGCTCCAGTAGTTGTCGCATTTGGGGCAGTAGAAGATTGTTTCGATTACTATCTTCTGCCACTTTTCTGCATCCAGGGCCCGCCTCAGCTCCTTTTGCTCACACTCGTTGCCGCATTTGGGACAGAAGGG
>Ga0116202_10002030_pt1 | contig 11992 bp, 10 predicted proteins | sample LakKivw325mmetaG_FD_94479 | JGI IMG/M metagenome (GOLD analysis project Ga0116202, IMG submission 94479) | Anoxic lake water microbial communities from Lake Kivu, Rwanda to study Microbial Dark Matter (Phase II) - Lake Kivu water 325m metaG | ecosystem: Environmental > Aquatic > Freshwater >... | reverse complement strand
GTCATGAATATGCTGCCGGGCAATTCAGGCTACCGGTTTATGCCGACCGTCAATTGGTCCCCCTGAGCGATTTTTCAGATCTCTCAAGGAACCAGTCAGGAGAACTGACAACCATCCAGGGCAGAGATTTCAGCGTCACCTTCAATATGGCTGCCGGGCTGATTGTCTCGATGAAATATAAAAACAACGAATTGATGAATGAGCCTTTGATTCCGGATTTCTGGAGGGCTCCGACAGATAATGATTTTGGCAACGGTTTGCCCGAAAGATGTGCCATCTGGAAAGACGCAGGTAAAAACGCGAAGCTGGTTTCGGCCAGGTCCGATCTGCCCAATCCGAAACTGGCCCTGTTTGATTTTGTTTTTAATCTGGAAGACGGAACAGGAACGTTTGCAGAAGTGGGTGTCCGCTATAAAGTGCTTGGATCGGGTGATATCATGGTCGATTACCGTTTTGAAAAAACGCGCCAGGGATTGCCCGGAATTCCAAGAATTGGCATGAACCTGGTTCTGGCAGGTGAGTTTGACCGGGTCAGCTATTTTGGCAGGGGACCCTGGGAGAATTACTGGGACAGGAAAACCGGTTCATTCATAGGGCACTACAAAACTAATGTGGCAGATATGTATACACCTTATATCCGGCCGCAGGAGAACGGGTACCGGACCGACGTAAGCTGGATGAGCCTGACCAATTCCAGGGGAATGGGTCTTCTTGTTGCCGGTGAACCCATATTCTGCTTCAGCGCGCTTCATAATACAAAGGACGATTTTACCAGTATCAAGAGGAATTATGACGAACGTCTTGACAATCCGGCCCAGTACAATCGCCACACCGACGACGTGATTCCGCGCGACCTGGTCAGTTTGAATATTGACTTGGCCCAGATGGGTGTCGGGGGCGATGATTCCTGGGGTGCCTGGACCCATCCCGAATACCGGCTTGACGGAGACAAGTACCAGTACCGTTTCCGGTTGAAATTGATCGGATCGGCTGAAGCTGAAAACAAACTGGCACGTCAGCGGGTTGACGGAATGTATTGAAGGAGCGGTCTCGGGTTACCGGTTGAATTCCTCGTGCCATCCGGCCAGGATAGTTTCCTTGTCCGGACCGAAGCGTCTGACTGAGCGGAGAACTTCCTCGAAGGTTTTCTCGCGGGTTAATTGGCCGTGACTTTTGGAGAAGAACTTATCAGTGTAAGCAATGATCTTTTCCGCCAGTGAAACGGGAAGCATCGTTCTTCGTGGAATCGGGAGTTTTTGATTTTCAATATCCTCTATGGTAAGCCCGGTGCCGGTATGCCGTTCGCAAACCAGGGCATGTATCGGCAATCCTTCTTTTATCAGGAGATCATGGCCTAAATAACCATGACATATATAAGGATGATTGCCGAAGCAGCCGATATCGGGCGCCTGTGTCAGTATGATTCCGATATCATGAAGGAGGGCAGCTTCGCGGATAAAATTCCTTTCCTCCGGCTGTAATCCCAGGGTCTGTGCAATAAGGTCTGATTTTCCGGCGACTGCTTCACTGTGAACAATCAGCACATGAGCAGCCAGGGATCCCTCCGGATAATACTTTTGGATGATCTGGTAAGGATCGATCATGTTTTACCTTGACCTGACATGGCCGCTGCCGGACACGCTTTTATGGGTATCGGGATTTCCCGAATAGTAAATATTACCGCTTCCTGATATATGGGCATCAAGCTCGTCCGTTACAAACAATTCCATTCCTCCGGAACCGGAAATGCGAGCAATGGCTTTCCGGGCCTTCAGGTCGCCTGCACGGATGCTGCCTGACCCGGAAATACCGAAATCAAGATCCTTGGCCGATCCTTTTAAATTAACATTACCGGATCCACTGACCTGGGCCAGTATATCATTCGCCTCGATCTCGAGATCCATATCACCCGATCCTGAGATTTTAATCTCCAGGTCCCTAAGGTCAGAGAAACGGTTGGTGGTTCTGATGTTTCCGGATCCTGAAATACGGACCAGGCGCAGTTGTTCCATGCTGATGTAAACCAGCAGCGGTTCGCTCCGCCATACCGGTTTCTTATTCTCGATCCGCCAGATTCCTCCGGAGATTGTCGTGTTAAGGTTGTCGATAATGTTTTCCTGGCCTTCAATCCTGACTTCCTGATGGTTGTCCTGTGTCAGGAATATCTTGGCGGAACCGGGAAGGGTCAGGCCTTCGAACCTGTCCAGGTCAAGCCTGCGCTCAACAACGGGGCCCTGACCTTCAATCCCATGCCAGGGAGCCCCTTCGTAACAGCCGGGAACTGCTGCCAGCATCAGCAATAAGGGAATGGCAAGAGCAAGTGTTTTCATGGTTGGTTTCAGTTTGATGTTAACGGTCACGGCGCACTGTGCCGCTACCGGTAATGTGAGAATCAATTTCGGGGGTTCCGCGGTAGAATACACTGCCGCTGCCGGATATCATAACATTCAGGTAATCTTCCACATCCACAAAGGCATTTCCCGATCCTGAAATGGTGATCTCAGCTTCCTCGGTCTCCAGGTCGAAAGCATCAATATTACCCGATCCGGAAATCAGGATATCCAGGAATTTTGTTTCCCCAGCCAGTTCAAAATTACCGAGGCCCGAAACCCGCACATCAACCTCATTGGATTCGGTTTCAAGGTCAAAGTCGCCGGATCCCGATATGGCGAGCTCAAGACGTCCCAGGTTGTAAAAAGGCGTCACGCCCGTAATATTGCCGGAACCGGTCACGGCCGCTTTAGTGAGATCGGGTATGGTAATGAATATTTTCACCGGTTTTGCATGGTGAACCCATTCATAGTATTCAATGGTCCAGATACCCCTGTTGACATCCAGGACAATATTGTCAATAATGTTTTCCTGTGCGCGGATCACAACCTCCTGGGTATCCCCCTGGGTCAGGAAAATATCCGCTCCGATTGTACTCACGAATCCATCGAAATCATCAAGATAGACCGTGGATTCAACGATTTCCCCCTCGCCGTTTATCCCGGGGATATAATAATCCGAGCAGGAAGCAAATAGTAAGGGGAACAGGCCGCAAACGACCGCTAAAGGTTTGCAGATTTTTGTTTTCATGGTATGTCTGTCTGGTTATCAAACGTTAGACGAACAATTATCGTGCCGTGTTACATGCATATTTTATTTCTGATATCTCCCAGCCGCCCCCGTCAAATCCATAGAGAATATCCAGGAAACCGATATCCCCTGTTCTGCCGTTCAATAAAAGCGGAATTTGTCCATGCAGGTTGACACTTCCATTGCGGTTTCGCTCGGTCACGCCAAACTCCTTAAACCCACGCGGCATAATCAGGCCTGACTGGATAGGCATCCCGCGTGAATCGAAGGCAGCCGAAGCAGGGCTCCCGGCAGGAACGGGTACCAGGTATTCGGTACCATTCTGTAGAATCACCTGAATCTGTAACCCTTCTGACAGCGACATTTCGGCTGGGAAGTGGTCATCGGGGTTAAAGATCAGAATGGGTTCCCTGAATTTCTGAGAATAAATATAACTGCGTGAAAAGGGCTCATTTGAATTCCCGGGCACCCAAATCCAGGCATCCGGAACGCCGTCACCATCGGCATCATCGTAGTGGATGGCCGGCAGGCAGAACGGGGGGCCTTCGGGCAACGGTTCCAGGAACCGGATCCCGGATGAATATTCCGCCAACAGGAATATTCTTTCATAGGCCATTCGGAGTGTGTCACTGGGCACGGTTATCAGGCTGTAGGTCCATGACAGGTCGCGGGTCTCTACCTTGCCCTGCTGAATGATAACTGTTTTGTCCGGGGTGCCAAACTCGCCCTGGACCCAGGAGGGAGTTTCGGCTGACGTGAAAACAATATCGCCATATTCAATGTAGTCTTTATAGACACAGGAATACCCTCGGTTGATCCAGGTGGCCATGAACCGGGCATACTTATCGACCGGGGAGGTTCTTTCAGAGGTCAGGGAGGGTCCCAGAATAATCCCGATCTCCTTTTCAATGGAATCACGGCGAAGGGAATCCAGTTTCAGGGCTTCCCGGGTATACGCATTCCTGGCAGCAGTGTCCTTGACTATCAGGTCAGCCAATTCCGGAGCTATTGTTTTGGCCGGATGATGGTGGCGGAATATAATCCGGGAGACTTTTTCCCCTGTGAAATAGAATTGCAGGCTGCCGGATTTTCCGAACCATCTGTCGGGATATTGCGCCCCGGTTATCATAGCCTTTCCGGCAATGGTATCCAGGATTGGCTCCCCGTCACCTTTCTCACGGATCAGGTCATCGAAATACCAGTTACCCAAAATGACATAGGGATCAATGGGAAATCCCGGTTTTTCCTGTGATAACAGCAAAACCGGAAAAACCAGCGGAACCAGCTGAAGGATCAGGGATAGATACAATTTTCTTGGCATTTCACACTATTTAATGATTCCAAGGGATTCATCTGTCAGGTTGCAATGTTTCGAATACAGGCCGGCCAGTTCATCAATGACCTTTTCCACCGGGACCGGTCCGTAAAAACCGGTAACCAGCATCAATATGGAATGGGTTTCAAGGCGGATCCTCGTCCTCATGCAATCTGAGGTCGGGCTTCCGATCACCCCCAATCCATCTCGATAAACGGGGAGCTGGCTCACGTTCATTGCTCCCCTTCCGATGGCTTCAAATTCCTCGCCGGATTTTCCTATTCCCAGTTCGATGTCTCCGGTGATCAGGGTACGGTCAAATCCGCCAATGGTCATGCCTGTTCTCAGGGATACCAGATTCAGGATATCCACCACCGTATTGATCCTGAACAGTTCCTGACCCTTTACCAGCCTTCGCATGAGAGCTTCCGCGGAAAGCCTGTAACGGTTGGGATCCTTCCCAAGCTCACGGTAAGCTTGTTTCCCCAGGCGGATGCCTTCGATCCGGCGGATGGATTCCGCATTCAAGGTCGAGATGATCTCACGTGAACGCGATTCGACCAGGCTCCATACTTCAGGCTGATTTTCACTGTTATTGACCAGGCCTGCCAGGTATCCGATGCAGATACCCGGAAAAATAATCCTGATCTCCTGGCTGATACCGATCATTTCTGAGAATTGTCTTGAAGATCAAACAGGTATCTGTAGTCCCCTTCCATTTCCATGAGTTCTTCGTGAGAACCTGCTTCAGTCACTCTTCCGTCACGCAGGACGTAAATACGATCGGCGTGTTGAACGGTCGACAGGCGATGGGCAATTATAATGGTTGTCCGGTTCTGCATCAGGTCCTGAAGGGACTCCTGAACGAGTTTTTCCGATTCGGAATCCAGCGAGGAAGTTGCTTCGTCCAGGATCAGGATGGGAGGATTCCTGTAAACGGCACGGGCCAGACAGAGACGTTGTCTCTGGCCTCCTGACATTGTGCTTCCGCGGTCACCCACATGGGCAAGAAGGCCCTGTTCCGTTTCCCTGACGAAATCCCATGCATGGGCAATCCTGGCGGCTTCCCGGACGGCATCAACATCTGGTTTCTCATCACCGAATGCGATATTGGACAGTATGGTGTCGTTAAACAACAGGGGATCCTGGGGGACAATGCCGATCAGGTTCCGGAGAGCTTTGTTGCTCATCTTTCTTATATCCAGGCCATCTATATGGACAGAGCCTTCAACAGGGTCATAAAACCGGGCCAGCAGATCCACCAGGGTTGATTTACCCGAACCGGACAGGCCGACCAGTGCGATGGTTTCCCCTTTTCGAATGGTCAGGTTTACCTGTCGGATGACCGGAGTGTCACCGTAGGCAAAGCTGACATTCCTGAACTCAATGGAATCCCTGAATCCGTCAGGTTCAACAGCATCGGGGCAGTCCGGGACTGTCACCGGAGCGTCCAGCACCTGGTCAATACGGTCAATCGAAGCCAGGCCCTTGTTCAGGTGATAATAAGCCGTTGAGATGGATTTTGCCGGATTGAGTATTTGTGAGAAGATGGCTATGTAAGCGATGAAAGAAGGAGCATTTAAACCGCCCATGCCCCTGAGCACCAGGTTTCCGCCGATGATCATCAGGCTTACTATAACCACGGATCCCAGGAATTCAGACAGCGGCGATGCCAGGTCTCTGCGCCTCGTGATTGAATTCATGATACGGGTGTAGGTCTGGTTTTCATGCCGAAAGCGTTTTTCAGACCATGCACCGGCGTTAAAACCCTTGATAATCCTTAATCCGGACAGCGTCTCCTCAAGTATGGACATCATCAAACCCATCTGAGACTGGCTTTTGGCGGAGGTCTTCCGGAGGTTTTTGCCTATGGTCCCGATCAGAAGGCCGCTTAAAGGCAGGAGGACCAGCACGGTCAGCGTCAGCTGAGGGCTCATGATCAGCATGCCGATCAGAAAAACTATGATATTGAGAGGATCCCGAAAGAATTTCTCCAACGAAACCATGACGGACCATTCCACTTCCTGCACATCCTGGGTCAGCCGGGCCATGATGTCACCTTTCCGTTCACGTGAGAAGTAGGATAGGGGAAGCTCTACAATTTTACCGTATACCCTGTTCCTGATGTCCCTTACGACACCATTCCGGATGGGAGCCATAAAGTAATTGGCCAGGTATACCGAGGAGGTTTTCAGGAAGAACAGGATCACGGCCAGGCCGCTGACAAGAAGGAGTGCAGCAGGTTTGCCATTGCTCTCGATTATCTGCCCGAGAAGATGATTGAAGCCGTCCTCAATAGAGCGGAGGTTCCAGCCCAGGGCGACAGGATCCTGAGCCACCTCCTGAAGTCCAAACAGTACACGGAGAAAGGGTGCGATCATCAGCAGGCTGAAGAGGGAAAAAATCACACCGATGAGATTGAACAGGATATTCAGAACGGCATATCCGCGGTACGGATATACATATTGTCTGATGATGTTAAGAAATCCCCTCATTTAAGCTACGGAATCATAAACGTCCGGATCGGTAGGTTTTATTGCCTAAGATTCCGGACACCCAGGTAATTCCAGGGAGTTATCTTCTTCAATTCATCCTTGACCGATTGATCCACGTTGAGTTTTTCAATGAAGCCCTGTAAGTCGGCCGGCTGGATCTTGTGATGGGTCCGGGTCAGTTCTTTCAACGCTTCATAGGGATTCGGATAGTTTTCCCGGCGGAGGATGGTTTGGATAGCTTCAGAGACAACTGCCCAATTATCCTCCAGGTCGGCGTTTATAGCATCCTGGTTCAGGACCAGCTTATCAAGGCCTTTATGGAGCGACTTCAATGCCAGCAGGCCATGGGCTATCGGGATCCCGACATTCCGCAGGACGGTCGAATCCGTAAGGTCTCGTTGAAGCCTCGAAACGGGAAGCTTATTGCTGAAATGCTCAAGCAGGGCATTGGCAACACCAAAATTACCCTCGGCGTTTTCGAAATCAATAGGGTTGATTTTATGGGGCATGGTTGATGATCCGACTTCTCCCTTCGTGATCTTTTGCCGGAAATAGTTCATGGAAATGTAGGCCCAGATATCCCTCGAAAGGTCAATGAGAATGACATTGATGCGTCTCAGGCAATCGAACAGGGCGGCAAGATTATCGTAATGCTCGATTTGAGTGGTTACCTGGGAACGGTTAAGGCCCAGGACGCCATTCACCAGGTGGTTGCTGACGGTCACCCAGTCATATTCCGGATAGGCAGCCACATGGGCATTGAAATTGCCGGTGGCACCTCCGAATTTGGCAGGGTAAGGGAGTTGCCGGAGGATATCCATCTGGTTATCAATCCGTTCGATGAAAACCAGTAATTCCTTTCCCAGTCGGGTGGGCGATGCCGGTTGCCCGTGAGTGTATCCGAGCATAGGCACATCATACCATTCTTCCGATAATTCTGCCAGGCGGTCCCTCACTTTGGTCAGCATGGGAAAGTATACCAGGTTGACTGCCTCCTTAAGTGACAGGGGAACAGCTGTGTTATTGATATCCTGTGAAGTCAGGCCGAAGTGGATAAACTCCTTGTAGCTGCCGAGTCCCAGGGCATCAAACTGTTCTTTCAGATAATACTCCACCGCTTTTACATCATGGTTGGTGATACTTTCTATTTCCTTAACCCTGGTCCCCCCTTCAGGAACGAAGTCCCGGTAAATGGTTCTGAGGGAAGCGTATTGGCTTTTTGGGAATGCAGCCAGCTGAGGCAAAGGCAGTTCACATAGCACGATGAAATATTCAATCTCGACCTGTATGCGGTATTTGATCAAAGCCGATTCGGAGAAGAAAGCGGCCAACTCCTGCGTTTTTTTTCTATAACGGCCGTCGACCGGGGAAATGGCGGTTAATTCGCTGAGGTCCATGGTGTGTTGATTAGAAGTGTAAAGTTAACAAAAAGGCTGGATCAAGCCCGGAATCATTATCTTTGAGTTCCGGTCCGAATTACCCCTGTGAAGATGAGAATCTCTGTTGTGAGTTACCTGAATTCCGCCCCCTTGGTCTATGGCATCCGGAATTCCGGTTATTTGGATGATTGCACCGTGACCCTTGAAGTTCCCGCCATCGGTGCTGCAAAATTGGCTGAAGACCGGGCTGACGTTGTCCTGGTACCGGTCGGTGCTTTTCCGGTTCCCTGCAGCGTGCAGTGGGTGGGTAACTATTGCATAGGGGTAGAGGGGCCGGTGCGCACGGTGTGCCTTTTTTCAGATGTGCCAATAGAACGAATAAAGACCGTCTGGCTTGATAATCAGTCCAGAACCAGCGTCAGGCTGATTCAGGTTTTAGCCAGCCATCACTGGAAAGCAGATTGGAAGTTCCGGATTGCATCGGATGGTTTTGAATCCAGGGATATAAGGGACGACCAGGCAGGCGTTTGCATAGGCGACAAGGTTTTTGCAATTGAAAAACGCTATGCTTTTAAATTCGATCTCGCTGAAGAGTGGATACGCTTTACCGGACTTCCATTTGTTTTCGCCGCATGGGCAACGAAAAAACCGGTTGGAAAGGAGTTTCTGGATCGCTTTGACAGTGCCATGGAATTTGGAGTATCTGCCCTTCCATCCGTTGCCAGGGAGTATGCTCCCGCAAGCATCCTGTCAGAGGAAGAGATACTGGAATACCTCACCCTTAACATCTCTTATCCTTTTACCCGTCGGAAAAAGGAAGGAATGAACCTGTTTCATTCCTTCCTGAACAAAAAAGAGGGCTGATTCCAGCCCTCCTTTTTGATCCATTCAGGTTTTCCTACTCCCCCGTCATGATCAGGAGAGGTTTAAAGTCGAAAGCATTGTACTTCGGCCTTAAACGGTCGGTATTGTAATGTTTTTTGATGTCAACAAACTTCTTGGTCGCCGTCACGACGTCAAGCGGGGCATTGTCATAGCGACCGTTTTTGAGTATGACAAGGCGGCCCTGGATGCCTTTCAGGATCAGGTCGAGTGCCAGGTTGCCAAAAGCCATCGGAACGATAGAATCCAGTGCATCCGGATCGCCTCCGCGTACCAGGTATCCCAGGTTTTGATTGATAACGTTGATTCTCTGACCGTGATTGAACGCAATCGAGCGTTCCTTGATGAGATTGCCGACTGTCAGACCGATCCCTCCCAGTTTGGCATGCCCGAACATGTCTTTTTCCCCGTCCAGGAAACTCATTTTCTCCATCCCTTCAAAAGTTGCTCCTTCCGAGATCAGGCAGATCGAATATTTGGACGGGTTGTGGTTACGGTCCTCGACTAAAAGCTGAGTCAGGCGGTCAATATTGAATTTGAACTCGGGAATGACGCAACGATGGGCCGCTCCGGCCATGGTCGGGAGCATGGCAGTGAATCCGGCATAACGTCCGAATACTTCAATGACCAGGATTCTCTCATGGGACCCCGCACTGGTACGCAACGTATTGACCATTTGAATGGTCCGCGTTACGCAGGTGGAGAACCCGATGCAATAGTCCGTTCCCGGAACATCATTATCCATTGTCTTCGGTATAGCCACGACTCTCAGTCCCTCGCCATATAACCGGACTGCATAGCTGAGAGTATCATCACCACCAATCGGAATCAGGTAATCCACGCCCAGCCATTCCAGGTTTTTGATGATTTCCGGGGTCAGATCATTCACCTCGGCCTGGTAGGTTTCTTTATACTGTACGGGAACAGAATTTTTTGGCATGTGGCTTGGCCGGGTCCTTGAGCTGTGCAGGAAAGTTCCACCCGTACGTCCGGCCCGATTGACAACCTCTTCGGGAAGAGTGACGAAATTGTTGCTATTGTCAACATCTTTATCCCTGATCATTTCAGTGATTCCAGCCCATCCTCTGCGCAGTCCGATCACTTCATATCCCTCCCGGAGGGCCCGGATAGTCACCGCACGAATCGCCGGGTTAAGGCCGGGAACATCCCCCCCGCCGGTTAAAATAGCAATGGTGCCTTTCTTTTTCATTTTCTTTGTTACTGGTTTGCGCCCAAAATTAAAAAAAAACGAAGGGCGGTTTCATTCTTTTTTAATTCTTGCAGAACAAAAAACCCCGCTGGTGCAGCGGGGTTTTGTATCTGAATTCAAAATCAGAACCTTCTTTCCTTGATGCGGGCTTTTTTCCCGGTAAGGCCGCGGAGATAATAAATCCGGGCACGGCGAACGCTGCCCCGTTTATTGAGTTCAATCTTGTCGATGAAAGGGGAAAAGGTAGGGAATATCCTTTCGACACCGATCCCGCCGGAAATCTTGCGAACCGTAAATGTTGCGGTGTTCCCTTCACCCCGGCGCTGAATGACCACTCCGCGGAACATCTGAATCCTCTCTTTGTCACCTTCCTTGATTTTATAATGTACGGTAATGGTATCACCGGCTTTAAAATCCGGAACCTCCAATTGAACCGCAAATGCCTGCTCTGCAACGTTTACTAAGTTCATTTCGCTGTTTCTATAGGATTATTACAAAATTGGCTGCAATGTTAGCATTTCTTTGCCGAATAATCAACAGGCCCGGGAAAATAGTTTACAGTTCCTTTCAACGGGCCGACGGACCGCTTAAATCCCCCCGGTTATTTCTTCATCTCCACTACTTTCAGCCTTTCGCCTGCATCATCCCTGACCATTTTTTTCCAGGCTTCCGAATAGCCGGGTTGGTCAGGCATGACCGCGACACCGGTTCCATTGTCCAGGAACTTGCCATCCTGCTCTTTCTTTATGTTGCCGTCAATGTATTTGACCAGGAGATACTCTGAAAGTTCCTTCCACCTGTCGAAGGTCAACTCTCCCATCCTGCAGGAATAATCGGTCAGGAAATCACGGGCCAGTTTCGTATCCTGGACAATTAGCAACTGGGCTGCTTTGTCGACAGCAGCGGTGTAGGAAGCGAACTTATCCGTCAGTTCCTTCTGGACCTTCCGGACATCCTTGACCATATAATTGTAGCGGAGGTAGCACATGTTGGATACCCGGTTGAAAACCCAGAATGCCGATGTAGGGGAATATACGAGCATGTCGCCGTTTCCCTCCCTGAAAGGTTCCGGTACGTCGAGGATACCACAGTACATCGGGACATATTGGGTGGTGGCTGCATCATCAACTCCGAACCAGAAAATGCCCCCGATGGGATCAGGCAGCCAGGAACGTGACTGGGTCACAAACGAAAAACCGGTCTGCTGCGTGCTGATAGCCCGCTCGTTCAGGTAATCCTGCCCGTCGACCGTAAAGTGCATCGGCCTCCACCGGTAGGGGCATTCGAAAGGACCGGCTCCCAGGTCTTTCGTCATGTCCATGGGAGTGCCTTCAAAATGGTCAGCCATATACGACATGAGCTCCTGTGCCGAGAGTTTATGATCCGGCTTGACCCAGAGGGGCAGGGGTTTCCGTGAATCAAAACCCATGGCATAATCAAGGTACTGGTCCATTCCCTGGGCTACATGATTGAAGAAGGACCATACACGTGACTCGCATCCCCGGAGGGCTCCGAATTCAAGAGGAGCATATGCGTCACGGAAAGAAAACTCTTCATCCTTGCCCGTGAACCATCCTTTATCCCTGGCAAAGGAGATGACGCCCTTGGCATACAGGCAGTTTTCCGTATC
>Ga0116202_10002027_pt1 | contig 11999 bp, 10 predicted proteins | sample LakKivw325mmetaG_FD_94479 | JGI IMG/M metagenome (GOLD analysis project Ga0116202, IMG submission 94479) | Anoxic lake water microbial communities from Lake Kivu, Rwanda to study Microbial Dark Matter (Phase II) - Lake Kivu water 325m metaG | ecosystem: Environmental > Aquatic > Freshwater >... | reverse complement strand
GCGCAGGGGCCACGAGGTTCTGGTCGCCACGAAACCCGTTCCGGACTTCATGGGAGACCTGGCGCGACGCGGCGTGGCGATCGAGAACGTACGCGTCCAGAACAAGTTCGACTTCAGCCGACCCCTTGCCATCGCACGGGTCATCCGGCGCTTCCGAGCGGATATCGTCCACACCCACCTCTCGACGGCGAGCCAATGGGGGATGACCGGGGCGTACCTGGCGGGCGTGCCTTCCGTCGCGCATGTCCACGCCATGAGCCGCGCGATTTGGTACATCTGGGCCACGCACACCATCGCGTGCGCCGAGGCGGTGCGGGAATACCTCATCCGACAGGGCCGCCCTCCCGACCGCATCTCCACGGTATACAACGCCGTGGACCTTCCCGCACCGGGCGGGCTCGACCCAGCCGAGGCGCGCCTGAGGCTGGGTATCCCAGCCGACGCTCGGCTGATTGCCGTCGCCGCGCACCTATCGCCGAAGAAGGGGATCCACGTTCTGCTGCGGTCGCTTGCCGCACTGCGTCCTCGGTTCCCCGACGTGCACTGCGCCGTGACGGGTGAGGGCGGCTACCGCGGAGCGCTGGAACGGCTGGCCGACGAGCTCCGCGTCGCCGCCTGCGTGCATTTCGCGGGGTTCCGCGACGACGCCCGCGAGATCATGGGGGCTGCGGACGTGGTCTGCTTGCCATCGGTGAGGGGCGAGGGCCTGCCGCTCTGCGTGCTGGAGGGCTCCGTGCGCAGCCGGCCCGTCGTGGCCACGGAACTGGGAGGCGTCCGGGAGAGCGTTCTGGACGGTGAGAGCGGCTTCGTAGTGGCCCCGGGGGACCCCCAGGAGCTGGCCGATCGGCTTGGGGTCCTGCTAGCCGACGCCGACCTGCGGGAACGGATGGGGCGGGCAGGCCGTGCGCTGGTCCTGAGCCGCTTCAACCTCGAGGGCCAAGTGATGGGAGTCGAGGCCGTCTACCGGCGGGCCTTGGAGACGAAGCAGTCCGGCCGCCATCGCCCTCAGGCCCCCGGCTCCTGAGTCCGCGCGCGTAGCTGTCCGCAGGCGGCATCGATGCTCTGTCCGCGGCTCTTCCGGAGGCTCACGTTCAGACCAGCCTCCTCCAGCCGACGGGCGAAGGCCCTCGCTTCGGACGCCGAGGGGCGCTCAAACGGCATTCCCTTTACGACGTTGTAGGGGATCAGGTTCAGGTGGTGCCGGAGGGGCTTGAGCAGCGCCGCCAACTCGCGCGCGTGTTCCGGCTGGTCGTTGACCCCGCGCAGCAGGACGTAGGCATGCGTCACGGGCCGGCCTCGATGGCGGGCCGAGAACTCGTTGCAGGCGGCCAGCACCTCTGGCAGCGAGTCGCGCACGCCGGGCATCAGCTTCCGCCTCAGCGCATCAGTAGGCGCATTCAGCGAGACCGCCAACTCGGTCGCCGGGCCCGACTCCGCGTACCGCCAGATGCCCTTTGCTACGCCGCTCGTGGCCACCGTGATCCTCTGCGGCGACAGGCCCCAACCGTGCTTGTCGGTGAGGATGGCGATCGCCTTGACGACCCGCTCGAGGTTCTGCAGCGGCTCGCCCATGCCCATGAAGACCACGTTCCGCGCGGGCCCCAGGAGCGCCCTCAGCGTAACTGCCTGGGCGACGATCTCGCCAACCGAGAGGTTACGCACCAGTCCCGCGGTCCCCGAGGCGCAGAACGCACACCGCACCGCACAGCCGACCTGACTCGACAGGCACAGCGACGCCGTCTGCCGGCCCGTCCTCATGCGGACGCATTCGATGGTCTCTCCGTCCGCCAGCGGCAGCAGTAGCTTCGTCGAGTCCGACGCAACCGAGGTGTTGGCCGGCGCCAGAGGCCCGACCGAGAACGCCCGGGCCAGCTCCTCCCGCAGCGCCGCCGGCAGGTCGGTCATCTCGTCGAACGAGCGCGCGAGACTGCCGTGAGCCCAGCGGAAGACCTGATCCGAGCGGAACCGCGGCTGGCCCCGTTCAGTCAGCCACGCGGCCAGCTCGTCTCGCGTGAGATCGTACAGATCGAGCCGATCCGTTGCAGTGATCCCGGTCACCGGTCCCCCGTCCCCTGCTTCTCCCACAGCTCTCGCACCCGGCCCAACGTGTCGATCTCCTCCACCGGCTTGTCGAGCCGCAGGCGCTTGATCCGGGGAAACCGCAGAGCGAAGCCGCTCTGATGGCGCCCGCTCTTCTGGACCCCGTTGAAGGCCACTTCGAGGACGATGGACGGCGGCACGAGGACCCCGCGCCCGAAGTCCCGCACCGCCGTCCTCCTGAAGTGTTGGGTCAGGAAGGCGATCTCGCGGTCGGTGACTCCCGAGTAGGCCTTGCCGACCGTGGCCAACCGAGCGCCATCGCGCACCGCGAAGGTGTAGTCGCTCAGCAGCCCTCGCCGCTTCCCGTGTCCATACTCCGCCGCCACGATCACCACGTCCAGCGTGGCCAGGGGCTGCTTCAGCTTGAGCCACGCCCGGCCTCGCTTCCCCGGCTGGTACGTCGAGGCTGGGTCCTTGAGCATCAGCCCCTCGTTCCCGTTCGCCAGTGCCTGCTCGAAGGCCGTGCAGACACCCTCCGCAGTGGTCACAGCGGCCATCCCGGGAATCGTGAAACGGTCAACCCGCCGAAGCTCCGTCAGCCTCTCCCGCCGCGCGGTTAGCGGCTCGCCCAGCAGTGGCTGGCCGCCGAGTGCCACCAGATCGAACGCCACGAACACCACGGGGACCTCGCGCAAGACCTCCTCGTCAGGCGCCTTGCGGCCGAGGCGCTTCGACAGGGACGCAAAGCCAAGGAGTCTCTCGCCGGCCCGGGCGATCAGCTCCCCGTCGCACACCATCGGCGCGTCGAGGTCACTGAAGCTCTCGATGATCTCCGGAAACTGGAGCGTGATGTCATCCAGCGTGCGCGAGTACAGGCGCGTCTCGCGGCCATCGCAATGGACCTGGCACCGGATCCCGTCGAACTTGTCCTCCACGAGCCACTCCGGGCCGATCCGGAGGGCTTCCTCTGCTTCATCGATGGCCGTTGCCAGCATGAACTTGAGCGGACGAAACATCGTCAGTTGCGCATCCGTCACCCGGCCTTCTCGCGCCAACACGGCGGCTTGACCGATGTCTCCCAGCAGCATGTTGGCCCGGCGAACGGCCTCCGGGCCTTGGCCAAAGGCCTCGGCGATCGCCTCCTCCACCAGGCTCTCCTGAACTCCCGTGCGCATTCCGCCCGTCATGATCTTGACGAGGTACTTCGCCGCCGGCGCTCGACAGGCCGCCAGGGCTTGCGCCAGAACGTGGGCGCGGTCCGCCGTCTTCGACGGTTCCGAGAGCACCTCGCACAACCTGTGGGCCTCGGTCAACGTCAAGCTAGTGGGAGGCGGCGGACGCGAGGCCATCAGAGCGGCAACCGTGTCGCCGCTGTCTCCCAACGGGATGTACGCCGCTTCGTACTCCTCGGGAGTCACGCCCGTGACTGCCATCGTCGCCTGACGCAGCAACGCGCCGCCGACGTTGACCGTCTCGGCACTGCGCAGAGGGAACGGGCGGCCGGTGAGGAACACGGCGGCGATTGGCAGGGCCTCGAGGGGGAGGCTCCGCAGATAGGCGGCCAGGATGGACCTCTTCTGCAGCTTCTTCGTGGTTGCGGCGACCTCGTCAGCCGCGGATGCAAAGGCGTCCACGGAAAGCACCTCCGCCGCGGGTACTCCGGGCGGGCCGGTCGAGCCTCGCTCCCTGGCGGACGTTGCCGAGATTCTGCGCGGCCGCCGCCGGGATGCTCTGGCCTTTGTCATTTCGGCTCTGACCAGCCCGTTCCTTGTCTGTGCCGTCGCCGCCGGCGCCCTCGCGATGCGGCTGGCACCCTCGTGGCGCGAGATTCTCCTGTGGGGCGTGTTCACGGCGGCCTTCGCCGGCGTCTTCCCCTTCCTGATCGTCTACTTCATGTACCTACGCGGGCGGGTCAGCGACATCCACGTGGCCGAACGGGAGCGGCGGTGGATCCCCCTCAGCGCCTCGGTGGTCAGCGGCGTCTTAGGGCTGATTGCGCTGTGGCTGGTCGATGCCCCCCTGCAGCTCAGGGCGTTGACCGCCGCCTACATCGTCGCCGCAATGCTCTTCATCGGCGTCTCGTTCTGGTGGAAGGCCAGCGTGCACGCGGGGGTCTACGTCGGGGCGTTCACCTCCTGTGCGTTGGTGCTCGGTCCGTGGTGGTGGAGCGGGCTAGCCGGCCTGCCGCTGGTCATCTGGGCGCGCTCTCGGCGCCACCGCCACACGACCGCGCAGGGCCTCGTCGGTGCTGCCATGGCATGGACGACCACGGTCCTGACCTACACTCTCGTCATGCGGCACTGGTCACCTTGACCGGACGGGGAGCGACGCCCATGGCACTGTGGAGTGAAGAGCAGATCGCCCGCGAGAAGCGCCGTTTGCGGGGCACCGGCCTCGTCGCGGTGGCGTTGTACTTCGTGCCGGTGGTCGTTCTCGCGGCGCTGAAGGGGCGTTCGCCCTGGGAGATCGCCTACTTCCACCTCGCCATCCCCATCGTTCTCATCTGTCTGCTGCCCGTGGCCTACCTCCTCATGCCGCTGTTTGACAGCGTGCTCGTGTTCGGTGCACCGCGTCCGACAACCGCCCGCGCCGCGCTGCTGACCCGCTGCCTCATCACCGACGCGATGGCTGTGGTGTCCCTGTACCTCTTCTTCCACTCCGGCGAACTCCTGTGGCCCGGCATCTACTGGGCGCTGGGCCTGCCGGCAGCCCTCGGTATCCTGCGCCGGATCGCCGCGTATCAGCGGGCCATGGAGCGCATCGCGACGGGCGCCGATACGGGCGACGGAACCTCCCCCTCGACATGAGCATTCCGCCCCGAGGGAACTCGCCCGCCTCTCACGAATGATCTGCTCAGAGCATCGGCATTCACGGGGAACGAGCGATCGTCCCATGAGCGCCTCACGCAGGATCACGGTCGCCATCGACGGACCCGCCGGCTCGGGCAAGAGCACCGTGTCGAAGGAGGTCGCTCGGCGGCTGGGCTACGCCTATGTGGACACGGGGGCGATGTACCGCGCGGTCGCCCTGCTAGGGATGCGCCAGGGCCTCGACCCCTCAGACCGCGAGGGCTTCGTCGCTGAGGCCGCGGCGGCGCGCATGGAGTTCCGACCGAGCGAGGCGGGCCAACGGTTCCTCGTGAACGGCGAGGACTTCACGGACGCGGTGCGCGATCCCGACGTGGGTGCGCTTTCATCGCCGGTCTCCGCCATCCCGGAGGTCCGCCGGCACCTCACCGCCGCTCAACGGCAGATGGCGGCGGGCGGCGGCGTGGTCATGGAGGGGCGTGACATCGGCACCGTCGTCTGCCCGCAGGCCGAGGTGAAGGTGTTCGTCACCGCGACCCCGCAGGAACGCGCGCGGCGGCGCTTCCTCGAACTCCAGGGCAAGGGGGAGGAGGTCACGGAGGCGGAGGTTCTGGCCGAGATCGGCGAGCGCGACAGGCGCGACTCGACCCGCGACATCGCGCCGCTCAGGAAGGCCGACGATGCCATCGAGTTGATCACCGACGGGATGTCCATCGAGCAAGTGGTCCAGCGCATCGTGGGTTTGGTCCGCGAGGCCGAGACCCGATGACCCGCATCGTGAAGCCGATCTACTGGCTCGGGCACTTCCTCGGGAGAACGCTGTTTCGCCTGCTGGGTCGCTGGCGCGTCTACGGCCGCGAGAACGTCCCGGCGACCGGCGGCGCGGTGATTGCCGCCAACCACACCAGCTACCTTGACCCGCCCGTCGTCGGCTGCGGGCTGCGACGCGAGTGCCACTACATGGGGAAGCAGGAGCTGTTCAGGGTCCCGATCCTGGCGCCGATCATTCGCCGCTGCGGTTGCTTCCCCGTGGATCGCGACCATCCCGACAAAGAGGTCATCAAGTTCGCAGTAAAGCTGCTCAGAGATGGTGGGCTGCTCTGCATCTTCCCCGAGGGCGGCCGGAGTCCCGACGGGCAACTCATGCTGGACCAGGCGGGGATTGGGCCGGCCCTGATCGCCAACCGGGCCGGCGTGCCGATCATCCCCGCCTATATCCGCGGGACGTTCCAGTCCTACCCCATGGGCGGGAAGTTCCCGCGCCGCGCCGACATCTCGATCACCTACGGTCCGCCTCTTAGCGCGAGCGCTGCGAGCGGAGGGAAGGCCTCGAAGGCCGAGCTGCAGGAGATGACGAGCCGGCTGATGGCGGAGATTGCGAGGCTGGGGGAGTCAGGCGTCGGGAGTCAGGAGTCAGGATGATGGGAACGGCGCGGCTGATGGGACGGCGGGAGATGCTGCTGCTGAGTGCGGCAGGAGGGTTTGCGTGGGCGACGTGCTCGAATGCTCAGGAAGGGAAGAAGAAGACCGTGGAAGACCGATCCTCCGAACTCGAAGTGCGGTGCGTGACGCCGCGTACTAAGCACCATTTCTTCGGCTACTACGACAAGTTCCCGTGGGACAAGACGGGCCGCTACCTGCTCGCCCTGGAGACGACCTTCATCGACCGGCCGCCGACGCCCGAGGACACGGCGGTCATTGGCATGGTGGACCTCCAGGACGCGCACCGCTGGATTGCGCTCGATGAGACGCACGCCTGGAATTGGCAGCAAGGGACTCACCTGCAGTGGCTGGGCACGGCGCCGGACCGACTGATCATCTACAACATGCGCGAGGGCGATCGGTACGTCTCGGTCATCCGCGACGTGCACTCCGGCGAGACGCGCAAGCTCCCGCGTCCCATCTATGCCATCAGCCGCGACGGCACGGAGGCGGTGACGCTGAACTTCTCGCGCGTGCACCGTCACCGGCCCGGTTACGGCTACAACGGCGTGCCGGATGCCTGGGAGAGCGACCCGCACCCGGCGGAGGACGGCATCTACTGGATGAACCTGCAGACAGGCGAGAACCGGCTCATCATCAGTGTGGACAAGATCGCCAATCTCGCTCCCCAGGAGACGATGCAGAACGCCAGCCACTGGTTCAACCATCTGCAGTTCAACCACGACGGCACGCGCTTCATCTTCCTGCACCGGTGGAAGGTGCCGCCGAGCCGGCTCACGCGCCTCTTCACCGCCGCGCCCGCCGGGTCGGGCATCTACTGCGTGAACCCTCACGAGATGACGTCCCACTTCGACTGGCGCTCTGCCACGCAGATCCTCGCGTGGGCGCGACGACCCGGCATCGGCGACCGCTACTTCATCTTCACCGATCGGACGGATCGGGCCGAGGTCATGGGCGAGGGCATCCTGACCACTGACGGGCACTGCAGCTACTCGCCCGACGGCCGGTGGGTGCTCACCGACACCTATCCCGACAAGGAGCACAAGCGGACGCTGCTGCTGTACCGCCCGGAGGACCAGAGGCGCGTGGACATCGGCCACTTCTACGCGCCGCCGGAGCTGGGGGGCGAGATCCGTTGCGACCTGCACCCACGCTGGAGTCGCGACGGCACGCAGGTTTGCTTCGACTCGGCCCATGAGGGCGATCGGCAAATGTACACGATGGACGTGTCCGCGATCACGAAGGCCGACACGTAAGGTGCCAGCCGGCACCTGACGGGCGAAGGCATCGGGGGCCCTCACCGCGCCGCGACGAACCTCCGGAAGGCCACTGACCGAACGACATGTAGCCCCACGAAGATCCACAAGCACGCGAGCACCAGCAGGACCGCGATCGGGCGCGCTTCGGCAATGCCAACCTGGGAGCCCTTCGCCAACACGAGGATCGGCGCCGTGATCGGGTGATAGGCGAACAAGACGAGAGACCCGACCTCGCTGATGGCGCGCGACCATGCCAGTATGCAGCCGACGAACACGCCCCGCGCAGCGAGCGGCAGGCTGACCCGCCAGAAGGCGCCGGCCTCGGTCGCGCCGAGCGTTCTCGCCGCGTCCTCGTACTGGCGCCCGACGGATTCGAAGGCGGTCAGCGCAGTCTTGATGAGGAACGGCGAGCTGACGAAGAGCTGCGCGATGACGATCGCCACCCTCGTATCCGCCAAGGGCAGGATCTGGCCTAACGGCCCCTTTTCGCCCAGAACCCACAGGAAGGCGACGCCCGCAGCCGACTGCGGCACCAGGATCGGTACATCGATCGCCGTCTCCAGGATGCCCTTGCCGGGGAACGTTGCTCGCGCCAGAGCGTAGGCCAACGGCACGCCCATCACCAGCCCGATCAGCGCGGCGATGGTGGCGGTCGTCAAGCTGTTGGTCAGCGCTTCCTTCACCTCGGGTTCGCGCAGCGTTCGGAGGAGGGTCTGCGGTGCATCCATCAGCAGGAACGACGTGATCGGGAACAACAGCACCAGGAAGCAGCCGACGCCCACGGTCAGGCAAAGCACGCGGAACCATCCCGCGCCGCGCCGATAGGCCGCATACCCAGCCGCGAACGTGGCGCCGAGCGTCACGAAGGCGGCGCCCGGATAGGGCTGTGCGAGCGTGTTGCAGAGGATGAAGATCACGAGCAACCCGAGAGCCAGCGGTATCCGGAAGACGCTGGCGTACAGGATGGCGTAGATGAAGAAGCTGGGCTGCCAGGCAGGATGCGCCAGGAAGAAGGTGTAGAACAGGGCCGCGTAGCCGGCGGCATAAGCCGCCCCGACCGGCCAGCGTCGTCCGAGCACTGCGAGGTGGAGCCCCAGCAGCACATAGAGGTTCGTCGCCAGCAGCGCAGCGTTGAGGTAGTGATCCAGGTGGAAGCGCCACTCGCGCAACTCCCCAACCAGCAGCAGAGCGTGCACGCAGGCCAGTACGCCCGCGATCCCGCAGAGGTCGGTCCGTTTCACGGCGATGGCTCGGCTGCGCGAACCTGGGGATCGTCGCGCAGAGTCTGGGGCAAACGATCCGGATGGTCGCAGATGAACTCCGGCAACACGGTGAAGCCGTTCCGCTCCAGGGCGCGCCGTCCCTCGGTGCTCAACAGCGCTGCCACGAACTGCGCGCCGCCCTCCGCGTTGGGCGCGCCCTTTGGGATCGTTACGCCGTAGACAATCGGTGCGCCGCGGATGGTCCGGTGGGTCTCCTGCAACTCAACTTGCGCCTTGGCGTAGAAGGCCCCCTGCGTCGGATCGGCCAGGCTCACCTCGGGCGCCAGACGCACGTACGGCACGTTGTGGCCGTACGCCACGCTGCGGTAGATGAAGGCATAGTCGGCTCGCGACCCCAGCAAAGGCACCAACTCGGTCACCGTGGGCCGAATCAGGGCCTGGGTCATCCGCCTTTCGATAGTCCGCTCCAGATCGCGCCCGCCCAGGAGTTCCTTGTACTTGATGGAGGCCAACTGCCAGCACAGGAGCGTCTGGTAACCGATGGGCGCCAGGTTCTCATCCGCGCGGGCCACCTTGACGTCGGGCCGCAGCAGAACCGCGGGCCAGTTGTCGGTCGTGATCTCCGCCGCGTAGCGGCTCTGTTCGCCATAGCCGATGACCAGCTCGTTCGCGGCGAAGCGCAGGTTCCAGTCGGCATACGTCGGGCCGAGGACCCAGTCGATCACCTGATAGTCGGCCACCAGCAACACATCGGCCGGGCTTCCGTACTCGCTGATCTTGCGGGCGGCTTCCTCGCTTCCGCTGATTTCCGTCTCGACTTCCAGCCCTTCGGCCTCGCGGAGGTGTGTCGCCAGGTCCGCGAGAACCTGATCGAGGCTCGCAGCGGCAAAGACGCGGACCTTGCGGGGGCGTCGCTCTCGGGCACGGCAGCCCGTCGTTGCGGCCAGGAGGAGTACGGCCGCCCCGACCGCCCAGAGCGTGGCGAGTTGTCGGCCCGTGAAGCGCAGGCCTCCGGGAGCAGTACTGAGCCCCATTGTCGGTCCGGTTCCTTCCCTGGAGGCGGGCCTCCTCGTCGCCGGCGCGCCAAGCGGACGAGCGCCAGAGAACCAGCTCTATGCACCGCGCCTCCCCAATCGTGCCCGATTGGATTCTCCCGCTGCGTCTCGCCGCCGTGCTGGTGCTGGTCGGCGCCCTGTGCGGCTGCGACCGGGGCAAGAGCGAGGGGGTGCCATTCACGCCCTTCCCTATCCCCAACGTTCGCGCGCCCGCCTGGTCTCCGGACGGCCTGACCATCGCGTGCTCCCGCCTGAAGGAGGGCCGCAGCGACATTCTGCTCTTCACAATCGAGACCGCGGCCACACGCGTGGTCGCCGGCGACGAGTCGTCGGAGGATTGCCCGGCCTGGAGCCCGGACGGCAAGCGGATCGCCTTCCATAGCGACCAGCTCGGCAGTGAGGACATCTACGTGCTGTCTCTGGGAGGCGGCGAACCGAAGCGCTTGACCCGGTCGCCGGGCTTCGAGGGGTTTGCGGGCTGGAGCCCGGACGGCAAGCGGATCGCGTACCAGTCCGATGCCCGCGGTCACTGGGACATCTGGGTGATGGATGCCGACGGCGGCCACAAGACCCCTCTAACGTCCGGCGCAGCCGACGACACCACTCCGGCCTGGAGCCCCAACGGGGCGCGCATCGCCTTCGGCAGCACCCAGGAAGGCTCCTCTGACATCTGGGTGATGGACGCCACTGGCGGGAACCTGCAGCGCCTTACCCAAGCCTCCGATGACGAGTGGCGCCCCGCCTGGTCGCCCGATGGGAAGTCGATCGCTTATGTCCGCAGCCACGGCCAGCACTCCGGTATCTGGCTGATGAACGCCGACGGCTCGGACCAGCGGCGTCTGTCGCGAGACGATGGTCGGTACCACGATCCGTCATGGGCGCCCGACGGGAAGCGCCTCGCCTGCGACAGGTGGGAGGCCAAACAGCCTCAGATCGGGTGGCTGGCGGTGCCGACCGCCCAATGAAGCCGGCGTCGATGTAACCACAAGGAGCACGCCATGTACCAGCTCAACCCGCCGCACGTGTTCATCCATCAGACCGTCCGCGATCACCCCGTCTGGGCCGAGCGGGCAAGACGCGTCTGCACCGGACTCGGCGAGGCCGGCGCAGCGCCCATCTACTTCGCCGACGAGGACATTCCCCGGCTGGCTGAGGAGTACACTTGGTCGCAGGCCCGGCGGCGCATGGGCGCATGTGCCGAGCTGCACGACCCCGATGTGCTGCTGAACGTGTTCGACCTCGACGGCTCGCAGGCCGAGCACCGTAAGCAGATCGTCGAGCGCTGTCCCGAAGGGGCGCGGGGGATCGCGAGCGTCGCCATGGGCAGCGGCGCGTGGGTGTTCTTCGACGCGATGCTGAAGAGCGACGCGGCCCGCCACGACAAGGTCTGCCGCCCCGCGTGGCGCATCCACATGGCCTCCGGCTGCCCGCACCGGTGCGCGTACTGCGGCTTTGGGCACCTCATGCCCTGCATGGTCAACGTCGAGGAGTACGTCGAGGGGTTGGACCGGATCGTGCAGGCCCACCCGTGGCAGCAGGTCTACCTCTATGAGGACGATGCCGAGGCGTTGGCGCTCGAGCCGGAGCTGGGGGCGATGAGGGCGCTCACGGAGTACTTCGCGGGCCGCGAGAACGAGTACGTCCTCGTACATAGCAAGAGCGCGAACGTGGACCACCTGCTGGACCTGGACCATCGCGGTCACACCATCATGCTCTGGAGCGTGACGAGCCACACCGTCAGTCGCGTGTTCGAGGCCGGGAGCGGGACGACCGAAGAGCGCATCGAGGCGGCCCGCAAGTGCCAGGAGGCGGGCTTCCCCGTGCGCTTCAAGTACAAGCCGATTGTGCCCGTCGTAGACTGGCGCGACGAGTGCCGGGAGATGATCCGGCTGACCTTCGAGCAGACGAGGCCGGACGTCATCAGCTTCTTCGCGCTGGCCTGGATGACGTACGACGACCTGTGCAAGGCGTTCGACACGTCGCTGCTCGACCCCGTGTACGTGAAGGTCGCCGAGGAGAGCGTTGAGGAGATGAAGGACACGCGCGCGCAGCCCTTCCCGCACTGGGTGCGCGCGGAGATCTACCGGTTCTTCATCGACGAGATTCGGCGCTGGGACCAGGAGGTGCCGATCTCGCTGTCTACGGAGACGTGGGAGATGTGGAAGGAACTCG
>Ga0116202_10002026_pt1 | contig 12000 bp, 11 predicted proteins | sample LakKivw325mmetaG_FD_94479 | JGI IMG/M metagenome (GOLD analysis project Ga0116202, IMG submission 94479) | Anoxic lake water microbial communities from Lake Kivu, Rwanda to study Microbial Dark Matter (Phase II) - Lake Kivu water 325m metaG | ecosystem: Environmental > Aquatic > Freshwater >... | reverse complement strand
CCTCTTCCGTGGGCTGGCGAAACTGCGCCAGAACTTCGTCTTCCAGGTGCTGGCCGAGTACATTACCCGCCCGCGCCTGACCAAAACGCTGGTGCGCGTCGCTCAGGCGGCCTCCAACATTGCCTCACGGCGCAAGGGTTCCATCGGGATCGGCTTCAGTCTGGGCATTCCGCTGATGGCAGCTCTCTCCCAGAGTCATCAGGCCGCCAGCGGCGCAGGACACAGTGAAAGCCGCAGCGTGCAGGATGGCGCTGCCCATAATTGGGGGAACAACCATCAGGCCGGGCAGGCGCACACCGAATCACAGAGCGCGGCGCACAGCGAAGGAAAGTCCGAGGGGCACTCATGGGGCGAGAGCCAGTCTTCCATGTCCAGTGTAGCCCAGACCGATAGCGTGGCACACACCGAGAGCCAGGGACAGACCCAGTCTCAGGGCGGATCTCAGGGGCAAAGTAGCGGCTGGAACGTGGGCGGCAGCGCCGGCCTCGAAATCCAACCGGAAATTGCCGCCAACCAGCTCGGCAACCTCAACTTCGGCGTCCAGGGCGGCTACCAACAGGGACAAAACGCCAGCCAAAACTGGGGATCGGCGTTTTCGCAGGGGCAAGCGGATACAGTCGGCCATGCCGTCACCACGGTCGAGGCGCAATCCCAGGGCCATTTCGAGGCCTGGTCGGAAGGCAAGATGGCCTCCGACACCTTCACCAAGGGCAAGGCGGATACGATGTCCGAGGGCTGGGGTCAGCAGGAAGGCTGGGGTCAGAGCCACGCAGAGGGACAGGCGTCGGCGGACATGGTCAGCCGCACGACCGGCCAGGGCCTGATCGCCGGGATGAGCACCGGCCTAGTACCGGGTGTCAACCTCAACCGCACCTGGCAGACCGAGGACGATGTGGCCGAGCGTCTGACCGAGGTGCTGCGCGGTCTGGAGGGACTGGTCAACCAGGCTTCTGCAGAGGGAGGCTTCATGGCAAACGCCTGGCTCTTCACCGACACGCCCGGCGGAGCTTCGGCGGCGGATGCTCTCGTTCCCCAGGCGTTCCATGGTCCGAACGTGCCGACGCCGGTGATGACCTTGCACCCGCTCGACGCGCTGGACGAGACCGCCCTCCGTCGGCACGCCTTCTCTTTCTCGCCCTGGCGGGGAGCGGACGATGGCGATCCGTTCGGCGGCGAGCTGTGGACGCGCTATGCCACCCTGCTGACTGCCGGGCAACTGGCAGCCCTGACTGCTCCCGGCCTGTTCGAGGAAGGCCCGGCCTCGACCATCATGGCGCCCATCCCGAAGGGCATTGGCTTCTACCCTAACATGCCCGGCGATGTGACCCTGGGCCACCAGTACAGCCCAGAAACTGCCGAGCTGACCACCGCCCAGGTACGCATCAGCACTGACAATCTGATGCACACCATGTTCGCGGGCGACACCGGTTTCGGCAAATCGGTGGCCGCCATCCGCATGGCGTACGAAACCACGCTGAAGTGGCATCTTCGCACGGTGGCGCTGGACTTCGGCGCGGGCTGGCGTGTGCTGATGAATGCCCCCGGCCTGGAGGGGAGGGTCAACATCCTCCAACTCTGGCCGGACGCCGTGCGCCCGATGCGCTGGAACCCGCTGCAGATCGGGCGAAATATTGCCCCCGAAACCCAATGGCGCGCTTTTGCCGACGTGTTCGGCGGGATCGCCCAGTTGGGCGTCAAGCGGCAGAAGCAGGAAATGCTGGACGCGCTGCGCCGTATCTACTTACGTATAGGTGTGCTGATCGACGATCCCGAGGTACGCAACGATCCGCAGTGGGGCAAAGTGCAGCCAGGTGAGGAAGCCGCTCTGACCGGCGCATCGGCCTGGACGTCGCTCGCCTCGTTAACCTCGCTACAGCGCCAGCAGCTCGCCGTCCACCGTTCGAGCGTGGTCGGCCTGACCGACCTGTATGCGGAAGTGGAGCAAAAGTTGGACGCCGTTCCGCCGCGCGACACCATGCTCACCGGCGTGTTGGAGGGCATCTTGTTCCGTCTCAACCCGTTGGTGCAGGGTTCGGCAGCCGCGCAATACGCGCCGGGGCGGGACACCATCCCCGTCGAAGACCTCTCCAAGCCGTGGGGGATCACCATTATCGAAGGCGGCATGTTCCTGGATGACTTCGGCAAGGCCTTTCTGCTGGGCTGGACCGGCTGGCATCTCTACATGGACATGGTCGCCCGCCGCGTGCATGAGGTGGACACCCGCGAGCCGCTGTTGCAGATCTTCTACGAAGAAGCCAACAAGATCTTCGTCCAGTCCACCGAAGGCGAGGACGAGACCGGCGGCGTCTCCGCCACACAACGCTTCGCCGACATGTTCCGCGACGCCCGCAAGTATCGGGCGCGACTGCACGTTGTCACCCAGGCGCCTCACCTGATCGCCACCGACATCATCTCGTCCTGCAGCAACCTGGTGGTCGGCTTCCTCAAGCAGCCGAAGGACAAGGACCTGGTGCTGTCCGCCTTTGCCCGCTCCGAGAAAGGTTTTCGCGACGAGGAATGGCGGCGCTTCGTGGACGACATCCCGATCGGGATGGCGATCGGTCGCTTCCCATATACCACTTCACGCGAAAAGCAACGCCCGATCCTGTTCCGCCCGTTGATGTTGGATGTTCCGGAGCCGAGCGATGAAGAAATCACTGCGCGGCTGGGAAGGATCAATCTTTGAAGGTGAAAGGATGAAGAAGAAAACGGTATGGATTTTCGCACTGGTGTTCACGGGCGTGCTGTTGATTGCGCTGGCATCCAGGCCAGACGCCTCCGATGGTCAAGGCTGGCAGCCGCCCGTCCTGGTCACCACCACGCCAACTTCCACACTGGCCGCGCCGGACAGTTGGTGGAGCAGCCTGCCCACCCCACCAGGCGACGCCATACTGATGCCCTCGGACACGCCTTCACCGACGCCCACACCATGAAAGTCTAGAGGAGAAATGTCCATCGTTTTCTACAACCCTGATACACCCGAAGCAGCTCGATCCCTGGCAAACGTCCTGGTTGCCCTCTCCCCTGGTGATCCCATCTTGGGGCTGATCGTCAAAGTGCAGGATGACGGCGGTGAAGGCCGGGTCATCAACTGGATGTTTGCGGACGTTAACCTGCTCAAGTCCCTGGCGATCGTCCTGCCGGGACGGGAGCCAGACTTTCCGAAGGAGTAATACCTCATGCTCAAAAAGATCGTACCTGTCTTCCTGGCTGCGTTGACCTTCTTCGCCGCCCTGTTTCTCCTGCGTCCTGCGCCATCCCAGACGGTGGTCGTGGCGACAGCCGACCTGCGCGCCGGTCAGGTGCTGACCGAAGCTGACCTGGCGCTCAAGCCCCTGCCGCAAGACGTGGTCGCTGCTGACGCTCTCACTGACATCACCCAAGCCATCGGGCAGACGCTGCGAATTGACCGTGGCCAAGGCGACGTGATCTGCGCTTCGCAACTGGGCGAGATGATCGCTTTGCAGCCCAACGAACGCGCCATCGCAGTACAGATCACCGATCCCTCCGGCGTGGCTGGGATGCTCCTGCCCGGCCAACAGGTGGGTGTGATTGCCATGCTGGATCGCCAGTCCCTCGAAGGCCAGGGAACGTTCTCGAAGGCTGTCTTGGAAGGTCTGGGGGTGATGTACGTGGATCCACGCTTCGCGGCCGACGCTGGCAGCTCACAAACGGTCAGCACACCGACAGGGAGCAGCAACCTGTTGGCAAGCAGCAACTTGAGTGAAGACCGCGCGAAGGAAGGTACGGTCATCCTGGCGGTGCCGACCGACCTGACGACCATCCTGTACGACTTTTCTGCGGAAGGCAGCATCTCGGAATCCCGCCTGGTGAACGCGCTGGAGCTGCTGGCCGCCTTGAACACCACCGAAGGGGCGCGCTTGAGTCTGTACCTGATGCCCTCCAGGAATGTCGAGGGGTTCAGCTCGCCCGGCCTGTGGCTGCCAGATCTGGTCGTCACGCCGCAGCCAACCCCCACTCCAACACTGACGCCCACCCCGGCGGCAGGAGGTTGACGTGGCAGACACGTGGGGATCAACCTCCCCTACCCGACAGGCGGCTGGAAGAGATATACCGGTCAGTGTGATGCTGGCCGGGCCGCTGGAGCGTACCAATCCCTGGTATCAGGTATTGCAGTTGGACGCTCGCTTTCGCGTGGCAGCCATGGCCAACGACCCCCAGGATATGCAAGCCAAGCTGGCAGCTTCGCCCGAGGTGATCATCCTGGATGGGAAGATCTTCCCCGGTCCGCAGCCTCTGATCCAGGCGCTCACCGCCATCGCCGGCGCTGTGTACCTGTTCGTGCCGCCCAACGCTGACGACGAGTTGATCGAGCAGCTCAAGAAATTGCCGCCGGTCAAGGCGGTCTTTCGCGGCGACGCCAACCTCCAGGATTTGATGTCGCGCGCCTACGCCGACGCTCTGGCGCTGCGCATCCAGGCCCCGGCACTGGCGCAAAACTGGGCGTCACGTTCCGGGATGACTGCCGTGGCAGGATTGCGCATCGTCACCGTGTGGGGACGATCTGGCGGGGCAGGGCGCACCAGCGTGGCTGCGGCTTTGGCGCAGGCGGTCGCCAGGCGTGGCCTGCGTACGCTGCTGATCGGCTTGGGCGCTCCGGATGTACTGCCGCTGCACCTGAGGTTGAAATCCGAACCAAACATCATGGCCTGGTTCGCCGATCCCAGTGACGATGGCTTCCGCGCCAGCTTGCAGGGCGAAGGCAACCTGGAAGTGCTGGTCGGTTTCCCTGACATCCTGGCCGAGGCGGAGGGACAACGCGCCCCCGAAGAGAAAGGCTCCATTGCAAGATTAGCCACCTCGGCCGCATATGGCGGCTACGCAGCCATCATCATGGATACGCCGGTGGCCGGTGTGGCGCCTTTCGCGGTGGCCGCTGCCAACACCTGGGTGATGGTTGCCCGTCCGACTGTGGCCGATGCATGGGGAGCGGTGGAAGCCTTCCGCACCGTCACCCAACGGGCAGCTGGGCAGCACCGCATCACACCGGGCAACGTTTTCGTGGTGCTCAATCAGCGCAGCAACGGGATGATGACCGCTGATGAGTGGCATCGTTCGGCAGACGCCGCCTGTCGCAAGATGGGTTTGAATGCCGGGTTTCCGCCAGTGGCAGCGGTGATCCCGTACTGCCCGGAGACGCCGCTGGCGCAGGATGATGGGCGCTCCGCCCTCGACGCTGCGGATGAGTTTGCCCGTCCCATCCATCACCTGGCAGAGATGTTGTTCGGTCAGGCTGTCGGTTTGTCCAACGGATGCAAAGAAGGCAAAGCCTTCAAGCTGGGTCCGCTCAAGGTCAGGACAAAATGAACAGCGGCTGGAATGCTGTGGTTCCCACACTGGAACCCGAACAGCGCGCCCGCATCGTTGAAGAAGTCTCACAGACCTTCCGCGGCATGCCGCTGTCCGAATTGCGCGGCGACCGTGAGAAGCTGGTGAACCGCACCATCCCCATGATCCGGGCCATCCTGGGGCGTTACGCCATCCACGCCTCGCCTGAGGCGATCTCCGAGATGGCGCGCGAGGTGGTCGCCCACGTCGGGGGGCTGGGCTTTCTCGAACCGCTCCTGCGTCTGGACAGCGGCTATTCCGAGATCGCTGTCACGCCGGAAGGCAGGGTGTGGGTCGTGCCGCGCGGCGAGCAGGATTTCATCTCCCTGGCGGTGCAGCCTTCCCTAAATGATGTGTGGCGGGCAGTGGAGACCCTGCTTGCGCCGCTGGGACGCGGCGTGAGCGAAGCCACGCCTTCGGTGGACACTCGCATCCCCCGCCAGGAAGGGCTGCCGGGCGGGGCGCGCGTCAAGATCATCCACCCGGTCATTGCGCCCGGTGATGGCTACCCCAGCCTCAACATACGCCTGTATGAGCCAAAGCCCGTGCCGCCCGAACAACTGGTCGCCTGGGAGGTGGCGCCGGAGTGGCTGATCCACGCCTTGGTCGAAGCTGTTGGCAAGGGGGCGCGTCTGCTGGTCATCGGCGGCACGGCGACGGGCAAAACCACCGTTCTTTCCGCCTTATGCAGCGGCATCCCCAAGACAGCGCGGGTGGTCAAGATCGAGGACCCGGAGGAGATCTGGCTGGATCATCCGCACGTGGTCACGCTCGAGGTGCGACCCTCGCAGGCAGGCAGCAGCGTCGCCCCCTATACCCAGGCCAGGGCAGTGGACGATGCCATGCGCATGTCCCCCCGCTGGCTGATCGTGGGCGAGATCCGCCGGGGCGAGGCTGCCGACGCCCTGTTCCGCGCCCAGTGGTCCGATCACGCCGGTTTGTCCACCTTCCACGCCGAGAGTCCTGAAGCGGCAGTTGGCCGCTTGAGCCTGATGCTGTTCACCGACCTCGGCATCCGCACGGAAGGCGCTAAGGAGATGTTCGCCGGAGCGATTGACCTGGTGGTGCAGGTCGGATTTCGCCTCAACGAGCAGGGGAAACCCCGGCGCAGGATCGTCGGCGTCTGGGCGGTGGAAAAGCATCTCAGGGCTGGGAACGTGGCTTTCCACCCCCTCTATCAATCGCCCGGTGAAAGTATCGGTGAGCGTCTGCCGCTTGCTGCGCTGGAAACCATGTTCGATCCTGGCATAAGTCGAGAACAAGAGGTGCCGCAATGACCTTGAGCCTGTATGACCTGCCGCCTGTCATCTTTACCTTGCTGCCATTGATCGGCGCTGCGGCCCTTGCTTTCCTGGCCTTCGCAGCAGGGAGGTGGCTGCTCAAGCGGTTGGAACGCTCCCGCATGAGCCGCGTGGAGGCCTTTGCCCCAGGAGAGGAAGGCGATCCCCGCAGGCAGACCGTACCGATTGGCAGTCCGGCTCACCGCCTGCGCCTAGCGTTCGCCCGCTATCACATTGACGCGCGCGGCAAAGAGCAATTCTACCTGTGGCTGGCCCGCCTGGTCGCGGGGGGCACAATGTTCCTGGCGCTGCTCATCCTTGGCTTGCCGGTCGTGACCAGCCTGGTCGGTTTCTTGGGCGGGTACGTGATCGTCAATGGCCTGATCGGACAGGTGTGGAACCGCACCCGCACTGAGATCGAGGCCGAGATCCCCACGTTGCTTTCGAGCATGCAATCGGCGTTGGAGGTGGCCGCCAACGTGCCTGCTGCTCTCGAAACAGCCTCCCAGACGCTGCGCGCTGGCGGTCCATTGCGCGGCTGGACGCTGGAGACAGCCGCCCGGATGCACGCCCAGGGACATCCCGCCATGCCAGGGATCGCCCAGGATGCAGCCGGCATCTCGACCTCGCTGGCGATCGTCGCCGAGTTGATCGGGCGCATGTGGACGACCGGCGGCGAAGGTTATGCCCAGGCGTTCGAGACGGCGGCGGACAATCTTGGGTCGGTGTTGGACGCTCGCGTCATGGCGCGCAGCAAGGGCGATGGGGCGCGCGGCACGGTCAAAGTGTTGGTGCTGATGACCTTGGTCATGATCGCCTTCCTGACCCGCTCGCCAGCCATGGCTGCCGTTGTCCGTCAGCCCATCGTACAGGTCGCTTATGCCGCTATTGCCCTGCTGATCGTGTATGGATACAGCATGACCAACGACATGATTGACAATGCCATCTAATCCCTGAGGTGCAAACGTGGATTATCGCCAATTCGTTCCGTTCCTCGCTGCCGGGTTGATTGCCGGGCTGGCTTACTTGTTCCTGCGCGGCTTCAAGCTCACCTTCAGCCGCTCGCCATCTGCTCGTATCGAAGCTTTTGCTGAGACAAGGCGGCGCGGCTTGGCCGATCGGCTGGGGGAGGCTTTGATTGACCACCTTGGCCTGCGCCTCGAAGCCTGGAAACACGAGTTTCGCTGGGCGCAGCTTGGCGGTCATTACCAGGGGCAGACGGTTGGCGGCGTGTTGGGTCGTGTGGTGTTGTTTGCCGGGCTTGGCATCGCCTATATCCTGCTCTTCCATGCTTTCAGCCTGGTATTCGCCGGCGCGGTGCTGTTGCTCGCCTACTATCCCTACATGCAGTTGCGTTCCCGCGCCGGGGAAGTACGCCAGATGGTGAAGCGCTCGCTGCCCGAAGCCGCAGCCCTGATCGCTGCTGAGATGAGCGCGGACGTATCGGCAGAGAACGCCCTCGTACGGTCTGCCTCTCTCCCCGGCCCCTTGGGCGTCCTGCTGCGCGAGGCCATTGAACACGCTCAACAGGCGGGACGCCTGTTGTTCTCCCGCCAGCGGACGCCCGGCTTCCTGGTCCCCTACCTGGCTGGCTTACGCCTGCCCCAACTGGAAGCCTTTGCTGCCTTGATGGACATGGTGGCTTCCAAGGGCGCAGAAGGTCCGCGCCAGATGGCGAATGTCGCTCGCGGCCTAGCGCGTGACTACCGCATGGACGTTTCCCGCCAAGCAGAGACGCTGGACAATAAGCTGCTCATGCCGATCTCGGTCTTTTTCTTCGTGCCGTTCATGCTGGCGATTTTCATCCCGCTGCTGGTCAGTATCTTCCAGATGTTTTGATCGCCATGAGCCTTCCCGGAGCCTCCCTGTTCTTCCTGTTGTTCCTGGTCCGCCTGGCGCAGGTCGCCCGTCTCGGCCTCAGCGCCGTTGGCCTGCTGCTGGCTCTCCAGGCAGGATTGGCTGCGCTCCTGTTGTTCGTCCGTCGCAAGGCAGAGAAAGCGGCCTCCTTGCCGGTGCAGTTTGCAGCCTGGGCCTCGGCCGTCCTGCCCATGCTCGTGCAGACGCCGCTGGTCGCTCATGCCCTCTCTTGGTCGGAACTGCTGCCGCTTCCCGGACTGGCGCTCAACCTGTGGGCGCTCACTTGCCTGGGAACTGCCTTCGGGATCTCGCCTGCCAACCGCGGCCTGGTGCTTTCCGGCCCGTACCGCTGGATACGACATCCCATGTACCTCGGCGAGCTGCTTTCCATGGGCGGGACGCTGGCAGTTTCTCCTGCGTTGGTGAACCTCACGATCTTCCTGGTCTTTGCAGGCTCGATCATCTGGCGCATTCGTCAGGAAGAAAAGATCCTGGGTTGCAATGGCTACAGCTTCTACACAGCCAGAGTGAGGTGGCGATTGCTGCCGTTCGTCTGGTGAGTTCTTGAAGAAGGGCAAGAAACCATGAAATTCGTCTTCTCTCGCAATCACCACCTTCCGCTGGCACTGGTCGCTGCTCGCTCGGTGGAGGTGGTCGAGAAAATCCAGCCGGACGTTTTTCAGGTGCGCGAGGCAATGTCCACCCTGGGCGTGATACGTGCGCTAGCAACCAACCCACTTCTGGTGATTGCAGACGTGGACATCTTGGAGGAATGCCCGCAGATGTCCCGCCCCGCCCTGCGCACCGCACTGGACAGCCTTCGGCAGGATGGCGCAGTGGTGGTCTCCTCGGCGCAGTTCACCGCCGCCCCGGATCGCTGGATCGGCGAGGCGCTGCTGGTGCGCGGCTTGCGCTCAGGTGTGCGCTATCTCCCACCTCGGGTCGTGATGGTAACCAACTACTGCGGCGGCGTGGGAAAGACCACCCTCTCGCTGGCGATGGCCAAACGCTTCCGGCAGGCTTCCGGCCTGGCAACGGCGCTGGTCGAGGCTGGCGTGGGCTGCAGCTCGTTGAGCGCACGCCTGCCGGGGGAGCGTTCTTCCCTGTATGGCGTGGTCACCCAGCAAGCCGAGCCCGGCGCATGGGAAGGCGTACACCTATACCCCGCGGACAATTGGGAAGCGGATGTGCTGGCTGCCGATGAGCGCACAACGGGAGCGTTGGGTGGGATCGCCCGCAGCCACACCCTGACGGTCTGCGATACCTTCCCAACCAACCCGCTGTGGAAGGATGTGCTGGAGTTGGCAACTGACATCCTGGTGGTGACTACGCCACGCCTGGATTCGCAGGCACAGACGGAGGTCATGCTGCGGCGGCTGAAAGAGGAGACGGCCGCGCTCGACCCGCAGCCTCGTATCCACCTGGTCTTGAACCAGGTGCGCACGCCCGGCGAGTGGCTGTCGCTTGGCGGCCAGCTCTCGGCCTGGATCGGCTACGATGAGCGCAAGGCAGACCACCTGGATAGCAGCCTGGCTGAGCCGCTCGTGAACCTGGTCTATCCGGGATGGACCAAGCGCAAGCACCAGAAAGCAAGCAAAAAGCCATGAACGAAAACTCGATCCCCCTTGGCCTCTATATCCGGTTTGACGGCGCGGCCGGCTTGGAGGAGGGGCTTTCAGCGGTTGATGTCCCTTCCTGGGAAATCTGCCGCCAGGATATCCGGCAGGCAGGCGATCAGATTGCCTTGACCGAGCAGGTAATCCTTTCGGGTTTAACCCTGCGCCGGGCATGGTCGGCATTGGCAGCCTTCAAGGAGAACCTTTCATGAAGCAACGCATTCTTTCGATCAGCCTGGCGTTGGTTGCCCTGGGTGCGGCGATCTTCGGCGCCAACTACTGGCGCGCCAATTACCTGGCGGGCGTCTCGATGGTGAAGCTGCCCGTACCCGTCGCTGACATCCCACCCTACACTCTACTCACGGCAGACATGTTCGAGATGCGTGAGTACCCCCGCGCCCTCGTGGATGCTGCCAGCGGGAGCGGGTATGCCCTCTCGACCGGCGACCTGGCAAGCAGGATCAGCGCCTCGGTCTTGGTCGCCGGTCAACCGGTGTCCATGCGCCTGGCTTCCCCGCCGGCTGAATTCCGCCTGGCTGATCCATCGTTGGAGGTCGTCTCGATCCCGCTGGATCCTATCAGCGGTGTGGGCGGGCAGGTGCGCATCGGCGAGCAGGTCAACTTGTACCGCCTGCAAAAGCTCCCCGCACAAGACCAGGCTGATGCTGAACCGACCCCAGAAGCGCAGGTGATCTACGTTGCCACGGTGCCAGTTGTGGCGGTGCTCGGTGGGGATGGGCAGGCTGCCATGCAACCCTTCACGACGGCGCAATCGCAGACTCAGGATCAGGGACAACAGCCGCCGGCGATGAAGATGCTGGTAGTGGCTGCCCCGCCGGAGACGGTGCAGGCCATCCTGGAGGCCATTGCCATGTCGAAGCTGGAAGACGAATTGCTATGGGTGACGCTGGCAACACCGTAGGCGAGTGGCGTGTGTCGCACGTCGCACGTCACCCGTCCCCCGTCACGCGGAGGTAATACGTGACACCTGACACCGGAGCACATGACACTGGATTTTATGGCCTCGACCAGGCTGATCTGGAACTGCTGGCCGTCGTCCAGGAGGGCATTTTGGGGCAGTCGGTTCACGTTCCTGCCTGGGGCGAAACCGACGGCGCAGCGCTGCGCCGCTTCCAAGATACGGTGCGCCACCTGCTCAAGGTTCACGTGCGTCCCGCTCAGTTGGATGACGCGGCCCGCCGCCTGGCGGACTCGCTGTGCGGGATCGGCTTGCTCGAACAGTTCCTGCGCCAGTCGGACATCGAAGAGATCTATGTCCGGCACGGCGAAGTCGCCATCGAGCGCGGCGGCATGCTCCAGCGCAACGTTATCCACGCCCCCGACGAATATTGGGAGGCGTTGGTCAAACGGGTTGCGGATGCGCGCGGGCAGGAGATCTCCCCCCGCCATCGCGCCGTGCTGGTGGACCTGCCCAGCGGCGAACGCTTCACCGGCCTGCTGCCCCCGCTCTCGGACTGTCCGGCGATCAACATCCGCCGCTACGGGAGCAAAGAGCTTGGCCTGGAAGAGCTGCGCGCCAGGGCTGCCTTCGAGAAGCATACCCCGCGCCTCAGCGGCAGCCTGGAGGACATCCAGGAAGAAGACTTGCGGGCGCGAGTGGCGCAGTTGCCACAGGGCTCGGTGGAACGCTTCCTGGCCTGGGCCGTGGCCGCCCAGGCCGGCAACATCCTCTTTGCCGGCGAGTTCTCTTCGGGCAAGACCACTCTGCTCAATGCGGTCAGCCAGTACTTCCCCATGGATGCGCCCATCGCCATTCTGGAGACCTTCAAGGAACTGCAACCCCCGGAGCGCCTCTTCCAGATGCGCGCCATCGCCCCCTCGATGCTGCTCCCCGGCCAGGAAGAGGTCGCCACGATGGACTGGGTGCTGAACGTGGT
>Ga0116202_10002025_pt1 | contig 12000 bp, 11 predicted proteins | sample LakKivw325mmetaG_FD_94479 | JGI IMG/M metagenome (GOLD analysis project Ga0116202, IMG submission 94479) | Anoxic lake water microbial communities from Lake Kivu, Rwanda to study Microbial Dark Matter (Phase II) - Lake Kivu water 325m metaG | ecosystem: Environmental > Aquatic > Freshwater >... | reverse complement strand
GGGTAAGAACTGACTACCAGAAGCTCTCGAAAATGCTAGGGGTGCCACTTATCCCCATGGTTGCCTCCAAGGGCGAAGGCGTCGAGGAGCTACTGGAATATCTCACGAAGAATGCTGCCGTCATCCCTGTCCAAGAGGCTGCCACATTTGACCTGCACGTTGAGCAAGCAATCTACAGAATGGAAGAAGCGATCAAGAACGACCTACAAGAAAGGCCGTTTGGATTGAGCGCCCGTGCTCTAGCGGTTAGGCTGCTCGAGAATGATTCAGAGTTCACCAGACTCCTGTCTCAGCAAGAGCACGGAGCGAGAATTATCGAACTAGCCCACGAACTAGGCAAATCCATCGAATCCGAATACCACGAGCCAGCTAGCTTGGTTATCGCTCGTCAAAGACACGAACTGGCAGGGCGGATAACGGAGGCCGTACAGGTCCGGGCTGGTCAGCCACCTCTTTTGTCTCAGAAGCTGATGCACTACGCGGTCTCACCATACACAGGGCTTCCACTTGCCTTGGGTGTGATGGCGGGAATCTTCGCCTTCATGCTAGGTGTAGGAGGACTTCTGGGCGACGCCACGACTTACTTGTGGGCCAACTTCGCCTCGCCGACTATCAGGTTCGTTGTCACGACTACCCTCGGGAATGGATTGGTGTCACAAATTCTATTGTGGGGGTTTGACGCCGGGATTCTCGGCGCATTATCGGTTGGGATACCGTACGTACTCACATTCTACCTAGTCTTGTCGCTTCTGGAGGACAGTGGCTATCTGGGCAGCCTGGCATATCTCGCCGACACTGTGATGCATAAGATCGGGCTTCACGGGGGCGCGGTAATTCCCATGATAATGGGCTTCGGCTGCAACGTTCCCGCGATCATGGGAACACGAGTTCTCACTACAAGACGCGAGAGGATACTTGCGTGCACTCTGATTACTCTGACGCCATGTAGCGCCAGAACAGCTGTCATCATGGCTGCGGTGGGAGTCTTTGCGGGATGGCAGTATGCTCTAGCCATTTTCGCGATAGACTTAGCCGTCATAGGTGCCGCGGGTTGGTTGCTGAACAGGATGCTTCCCGGGAAAGCATCTGGAATGGTCATGGAGATGTTTACGTTCAGGCGACCGAGGGCGTCAACGATCCTGAAGCGCACTTGGTTCAGATTCAAGGCCTTCATGCTACTCGCACTCCCCATGATCGTGATCGGGAGTCTAGCACTCGGAGCACTCTACGAGACAGGCTACCTTCAGATGCTTCTCGCACCTGTGAACCCGATAATGTACATGTTACTCGGACTGCCTGCCGTCGCCAGCATATGCTTGGTGCTCGGAATCCTCCGCAAAGAACTGACGCTACAGCTGCTGATTGCCTTAGCCGTGATGCAGTATGGACCGTCAGCGACTAACCTGCTCGTCTTCATGAGGCCGCTCCAGCTCTTCGTATTTGGACTCGTAGTCACATTGTACTTCCCCTGCGTCGCAACGATGAGCGTCCTAGGAAGAGAGCTTGGTCGGAAAAGCACGCTCGTGATAATGGCGTCGACTATCGGCCTCGCGATATTGATAGGCGCGGTCGCCTACAGGCTGCTTCCCGCGCTTGGCATTCTTGCTTAGAGGGGGCAGGCAAGTGCAAGAGCCTGAGCTCTGCGGGGCCGGCCACAAGAAGACAAGTTCGCAGCCTCAAGATAGAGAGATCGCGACTCTGGCTGGCGGCTGTTTCTGGTGTCTAGAGGCTGTATATGACGAATTGAGGGGAGTTGAGGATGTCGTTTCGGGTTACTCTGGCGGCACTGTACCGAACCCATCCTATGAAATGGTCTGCACGGGGACGACTGGCCACGCGGAGGTTGTCCAAATCACTTTCGACTCGAAGCTCATCTCATTCAAGCAAATCCTACAGGTGTTCTTCACGATACATGATCCGACAACATTGAACCGCCAAGGCCCTGACGTGGGCGCACAGTACCGGTCAGCGATCTTCTACCATAGCCCCGAGCAGAAAGCGACTGCGGAACAGTTGATTGCTGAGCTTGAGTCGTCGATGGTCTGGGATCGTCCGATCGTAACCAAGGTTACACCGTTCGAGAGATTCTACCCGGCTGAGACCTACCATCAAGAGTACTTCAAGCGAAATCCTGATCAAGCATATTGCCGCATAGTAATCTCGCCCAAGATCGCAAAGTTACGCAAACGCTACCTAGACGAACTGAAGAAAGCACAATGACAGAACGGCCAGCAGCTCCGACTAGTCTGATAGCGTTCGAAGAATGTCAGATAACGCACGTGCCCTATCATCGGGGTATCATTGTGCAATGAACCACACGACCATGATAGCCGGGGTTGAAGATCTGTGTGATTCAGGCGTGAAGCTTGATATGAAGACGCACACCCACTAGTGGAACCGGAGTAGACATGTACGCCAAAGCTTCTTGATCCCCTGAGTATTGGAGGCTTATCGCTGAAGAATCGTATTGTTATGCCTCCGATGGCAAACGATTTGGCAACGACGAGAGGGGAAGTAACGCAAGCCCTGATCGTGCACTATACACGGCGGGCCGTGGGAGTGGGACTTGTGATCGTGGAGCACTCTTACGTGGCCAAAGATGGCAAGTTGTCCTCGAAACAGCTTGGAATCTATGACGACGCATTGATCAAAGGGCTCTCTAATCTAGCGGAGTCGATTCATGCAAAAGGAACGCCGGCTTGCATGCAGATCACCCACGCAGGCCGAAGGGCTAACAGCTCGATTTGCGGCAGTCAGCCTGTTGCTCCGTCGGCGATACCTGCAAGCGAGTCAGACGAAGTCCCAAGAGAACTGGAGAAGCATGAGATTGAGGGTCTAGTGAAGCTATATGGTGAAGCCGCTCGACGAGCATGCAAGGCAGGATTCGACGCAGTTGAGATTCATGGCGCACATGGCTACCTCTTGAACCAGTTTGTATCTCCGTTGAGCAACAGACGAACAGACGAGTATGGCGGGCGATTTGAGAACAGAATCGGATTCCCGCTAGAAGTCGTTGAGGAAGTCAGAAGAGTGGTGGGATCAGACGCTCCACTACTCTATCGTCTCGGCGCCTATGATGGGCAAGAAGGAGGAGTAACCATTAGTGAGTGCCAAGCTTTCGCTCGGAAACTTGTAGAAGCGAGTATCAACGTGGTCGATGTGTCGGGTGGGCTCGTAGGATCCGACCCCGTGGGCCCAACGTCTCAAGGCTTCTTCTTGCCTTTGGCAGAAATGATCAAGCAGGCAGTTGAGGTTCCAGTCATAGGCGTGGGCGGCATCAAGGACCCCGAGTTTGCCGATGAGGCGATCAGACAGAAGAGAGTGGACATGGTTGCCGTGGGCAGAGCTATCCTCGCAGATCCGGATTGGCCATTAAAGGCAGCCAAGACATTGAGTCAAAAGACCTAGGTTCGCACGCGGCTCTTATCGTAGACGCCAACTTTTCCCGCGTATCGGTACATCTCAACGATCGATGCGGGATTCATGCCCTTGAAGATGCTATTGCAGCTTGACAGCATGTAGCCCCCGCCTGAGGCCCCTTGCTCTATACAGCGCGTGACCTCACTATGTACCGCGTTGACATCAGAACCGCAGAGAACGGCAACATCGACGTTTCCCACTAGGACAAGTTTGTCTCCGAATGCTCGCTTGACCTTCCCAAGATCGATTCCCGCTGCGGGTTCCAACCCGTGAACTCCTCTGAACCCCGCCTCGATGGCCATTGGCAGCAGGGACTCGATGGCGCCGTCGGTGTGCCATATCACCGGGATGTCCAGTTCGTTGACGATCGAGCGATGGCATGGCAGCACGAGTTCACGCCACATCTCCGGAGGGATCATGGGTCCACCACGGTGGCCTGCGTCATCACCGAGAACTATCAGATCTACCCCCAGGCTAGCTGCCTTCTGGCACATGGCAATGCACCACTCCGTGCGAGCCATGAGCAGCTCGCGCACAAACCTTGGCCTTTCATGAAGAGCTCGAAAGAAACGGGCAAACCCCATTGACATGTAAGCCATCATGAAAGGTCCAATGTGAGAACTATAAATGAGACAGTGATCAGCGTATCGTCGCATCGACTCCTTTATCCCACCAGTATCGAAGAACTCGTCGACGTAGTTCAACGGCGGGCTGTACTTTTCGAGATCTGTGTTCTTGTCGACCACGCCGTTCATGTAGATGCCATTCTTCCAGATTTGGCCCCACTCGTCCAGTCCGTTTCGCCAATAGTTGCTCCGTTTGGGTATGTGCGTAGGTATCATCACGCAATCTAGTCCAAGTCCGACATGAGCGCTTTGCAGATCTCCGTATCCAAGCTCAGCAACCATGTCATCATTGATCCAGACCTCAAACCTCGGCACTCTATCTGGTTCCTCATGCTCGAGAGATGTGAGAACACGTTCCCGAGGCTTCATTTCCAGTGAGTCACTCTTTTCCCAGTGTTGCGTCGTTCTAATTAGTCTGGAATGCCCGCTGGGCTATCCAACGCCGGCGGACCGAAGCTCGTGGCAGGTATTCTTCACCTCACCCTCGGTTAGCCAGCTAAATGGCCGTCGTTGGCTTTCGCAGTATTGCACCGCTATTGATTCCGACGACTTGTCCCTGGATCGCTCCTAACTAACCCCATCAGACGGCCACGATTCGACTGCGAATTGAAAGTTCATGTCCCCCATTTCGGAGTCCAAACCTCTAGCGGTCGGACGGCGGCGTCTCTGAGGAGACCGAGAAAAGCCGGGCACTTCAATCGCATTGCGCGCATCAGTTGCAGTGCTGCGGGAGGTGGGATTCGAACCCCCGAATTCCGACTTTGAATCGACAAAGTCGGAGCCTACGCCATGGCGATCGATGCTTGACGGTTTCCGCCCTCGCATAAGCCCTCTTCCCTCTTCCAGGTCGAAATCGGCCATGACACATCCCCATCTATTATAGGTAGGGAAACCCGATATAACATTATCCTCTACTTTAGAGGATATGTTCACTCGTGTATTGACCGATTTGGAACGAAGACGAATAAGACAATACCTCAAGGCTGACGGCGAACGCGATGAAGCCATACAGAATCTGGTATATCGAACTAGGAAACACGTGCCGATAATAAGACGGGATATTGATCTCTTGGAAGAACTCGTCAAGAGGTACGACTCACAGAAGACAAGGTGATGTCGAGCACGGAGGAAGATGGGGCGGCCAAGGCTAGCCCGGCCTTGGACTCGATTTCGGCAAGAGCCTTGTGGAGTCGTACGTGGACGATATGGTCCTCTGATAACCACGAGTTTTTCTTTCTGATGTAAGCAGATTAGTCGTATTCCACGGGTCCAATTTGGTCGGATTTTGGACCTGGAGCGGACCTGGATTCGCGGCTTTCCGAGCAATCGGAGCCGAGTACGGGCCGAATCGCGGTTCCGGATATATCGTCCTATTACCGGGCCCGGGAACCCCACATATCCCCAAGAAACGTCTACCGTTCAGGGTTTGCCTGCGCAATCTCTTACGACTCCAAGATAGGTAGATCCATATTCTTTGGCTGGCTCGATTTGGTGGCCGGCAGTCCACTCGTTGAAACTCACTATTTCCGCCATCTTCCTCGTGCCGTATTCTATACTTGAATTCAACGTCTTTCTGAGAAGTTCAGGACTCCGTTTCAATAGAGGGCCGGAGTACACGAAAGGACTGCCTTCCATGCCCGGCCAAGCAACGGGCAAGAAGTCTTTTCCTCGCTTGACTGCGAAGTCATGCCAAGCATTGTAGTTGTTGAGTGTCGGTGGGCCGCTTCCTCCGAACGCGTCAGTGCTCTCAATCACTTGTGAAATGTGAGCGGGAGAGATATTCGGATAACGCCAACGCAGGGGTGCACCTGACACGAGATCCGAAGGGTAGTCTGATCGCCCCGCTAGGTCGTTGATCAGATAGACCTCCCACCCCGCACTCCGCAAGTTGCTTCTGACTTCGTCGAAGACGCCTTGTATGTCGCCTCGAAACGGCGTCGTGTAGTCGAACCTCACACAGGGTTTGCCGTCAATCCTGAGGTACTGTTGGTTGGAGAAGTATTTGGTCAAGTAGACAAAATCAGAAACCAATGCTTCTCGATTGTAAGGATCGTCCAGATCTTCTATCCACCTTTCCGCAGGATCATTTGGATTCTGAATCTTCAACCTATCATTGTTCTCGTACAAGATGCAGAATCCTATCTGTGATAACAACTGACTTTTGAGGAGGCCACTCTCAAAATTCTGCGTGATTCTTGCTCTATAGTAGTTTGAATCACTGGTTGAGCCATGCCAGCTGACAGCGAATGTGTTTACTCCATATCCAGTAGCCCAGTCTACGTGTCTGGCGACAACGATCGGATCGGCACTGCTGTACTCTCCTAGAAGCGGATTGTAAACATGCGCATGCTCCGTTCCCGCGGCTCCCCAACTCGCATACCGCCCACCCGGAGAATCCCACCACGTATAGTAATCCGCAATTACAGCCAGTCCCTTATCGTAGAGTTGTCTGCCCAGATTCTCAAACTCTCTGATGTACTCTGTTCTTGATGTCTTCTCATCGACTATCCCGTTGGCGTCTGCCGCTCCGACGTTCAGATCGTATTCTCTCCCTCCCTTCAAGTCAGTGAAGACCGCGGAGAGAGTCTGCTTCTCTGAGCCGGAGGATTCCAGGTGGACTGTTCTCCTGTCCTCTCGTAGGAAAGCGCCGGCGGAAAACTGCCCGTATGATACAGGTTCGAGCGCAATGACCACGTAGGATAATCGTTCCGCGGGATCAGTGATCTCCACATCAACTCTGATGTCGTGGACTCTGTCGTTGACCACTCTCGTTGGCGTGTGCGTGAGGCCGGTGATCTGCGGACCACTGTAGGTTGTGCTAGTCTCGGAAGTTGCTACGCTCGTTGTGCCTGCTGTCGTTACAGTCTCAAGGATTTTCGGCTTCCCCCCGAGATAGTACACGGCACCTCCTACAGTAGCTGCTCCCGCCACTACCCCGCCTCCAGCATACTTCAGAAACCTCCGTCTATCCATCGTCCCACCTTTGACTCTCTAGCTGTAGAACAGCCACTGCTTCATCTGAAATGTTGGGATGCCTTGCAGGAGCAAGTCCCTTACTGTTTTGACGTTGGTGTTCTCCTTCGCCGGCACGTATGCATTACGTCTAAGTGCGAAATTGAAGCATTTCACATATGTCCTTACCTCTGTGAAGTAGCCTCTTTGAGCAATCGGAGGTCGGAATACGAAGAAGCTCATTGGGAGAGTCTCCTCTCCCTTGTCAGTGTAGAAAGCTTCGAGTTGTTTCGGCATGGACTTCCAGCTGTTGCTTCCGGGATCAAAGTAGACGGGGTAAGTGTGTTCAATTATCGCACCACCAGGCAGAGGTTGAATTGTTGTGGTAAATGATCGATAACCGCTAGCGACTGGTATCCCCACGACTTGCACCAAGCGTCTATGAACTGTGTTTCCTCGTAGCATTGTCCGACACCCTTGCCTGTCGCCAGGAAGAAATCAGACATGAGATCTACATTGCCAATGTAACTGTCGTTAGGTGCAGGGCAAACCCAGTTTCTTGAGGCCCGGCAGATTCCCCCTGCAAAGTAGAAGTAGGATTCGATGGTATTCTCGTATGAATTCACATCACGAGTAATCCAGCCTCTCTCATCGGCTACACTTCTCATCTGCCTCAGAGTGTTCACGCTGACGGTATTGTTCTCGTAGGTGCGTGCATCTAACCTAGTCGCTAGCAAAACGGGTTTGTAATCGTATTTCGATCCCAAAAATACGTAAATTGGAGCTTGATTCCCCGTCCACACAAGATAGATCTTTGCCTCCAATGGAAAGCTCTCAAGCTCGTGGTATCCTCTCTGTTTCTGGAGTTCGTTCGTCTCCCTGAGATATCTGAGCAGTTGAGTCGTGTCATCATGCACTGCATGTCTGACTTGGTCATCTCCCATTGTGACCCACAACCCGTTGACCATTGCTACCGAAAGTACGAGAGTGTCATCTTTCTTGAAGTCATTCTGCAGTGCCAACCAGTACAAGACTTGCAATTCTGTGTTGTAGTTTGGAACCAAGTAGTGGAAATCGCTCGGCGAGGGTTTTCCTCCCTTCATCATCAACTCGAAAGCTTCCTTCACTTCAGGACTCGTCGCGTTCAATGCCAAGTAGGTGATCTTGGCGATTGCGGTAGCATTCGTCGCATCCGGGAGCGCCTGAAGCTCCCAACCTAGTTCAACGTACGGTTGGGCACCAGATGACTTCAGCAATGAAATGTAGTAACTGGCCGGTTTCGTGGCTGTCACGTTTAGCCACAGAGTTATCTCTGGAGCCACATTTGTGAGCGATGACGAAGTTGTCGGCGTCTGTTCGGAAGTTCTCCTGACTTCGAGCGATGTCCCTTCGCTCGTGTAGTTCGAAGTCTGATTTGGCTTCGGATAGAACAGCCAGTAGCCTACTCCAGCCGCAACCACGACCACGATGAGGAGAATCGCAACCAGCTTCGAGCCCTTGCTCGTCAAATTGTCAATCCCGCGTTCGGCTGAAAACGCCTGAGAGGATTCGCCCGGAAGGCAACTTAAGACTTTGCGGGTTCCGAGCATGAATCAAGAGTAGGTACTTTCGGGCTGATTCTGTCCCAGTTCGCCTTGAGTCATTTTCGTACAGCCGCTTCAACCGGACGCCTCAACAATCGGTCGTCAATCATCTGTCCATATGCCTCGTCAAGAGTCCAGGCTCGGCTTCCCTGCCGCTCGCCGTCGAGGAACAGTTGGTAACTATCATAGTTGGCTCGATGTCGTTTGTCGTCTGCTCGGAAGAGCCGCTTTATCGTATCAAGGTCGTATCGTTCTTTCTTGATGTGCCATCGTCCGACTTTCAGTACTGTGACGCTGCGGTCTCGCGTTTTCCATTTCCTGATTACTTGTCGTTCTACGCCCGCGGTCCTCAATTTGCCCTCAACGATTTCTCCGAAGAATCGGGGATTCGGCTTCCATCCGCTTGCCGCCTGGTTATCTGGGGACTGGTAGTACATTTTGCCGCGGAAAATCACAGCGCCTTCCGCACGGCTTGTGCCCTTCACATCCACTGTTATCGGCACCGTGCTGAGTATTCGGAATGGCAGTGTCGGGTACGGTTCCAAGGTTGCGATTGTCTCCGAGACCGGGTAGTCGTAGAAGAACGAGTCCGTGTAATAGATCGGATGCGCTTCGCTGTGGTACCGATTTAGGCTGAGAAATGCCGAATACCTCAGTCCCATGGCTCCAATGAGCTGCTTCACTTCAGAATCCAACGGAATGAACGGGAGCTTCTCGACACGTCGATACCGCGGTGGCACAAACGTGAATCCATGCTGTTTCGCGTAGAGTGCATATGCTCCACATGCCATCTCTTTGGTTCCGTCAGCCCAGCCCGTCCGAGTCAACCCGACCTTGACCGATTCGGAATCTCAAAGATCAGCACGTTTTGCCAGCTCTTTGAGCAGCCTCACATACCGCTCGATCGTGGTCTCGCTATAGCCTTCCTTCCGCATCCAGAACCCGTACTCGATAGTTGCGGGAGGTTGCGCTGTGGTGCGGGAGGGGCGTATCCAATCTCAGATTGGGTGCGCAACAGTTCCTTCGCCCTTACATCCTGAGACAACCAGCAATCCTGTTCTAGTGTATTTCAGCCTTGTTCAAGAATCCTCAAGTCTGCAATTATGCGGCAAGGTAGACGGTTTGATGTGGACGAGTCTGGGTCCCTCCGGACCCGCCACGAATTCTGCCCGAGTCCTTCCTCACGCCCGACGTCAGCTTCACCACTCCCTTCCTTAAGGTTGGGAAGACGATATTCATCCCGTACTGAAGTGGTCTGAGGCTGTTGCCATAGCCCGAAAACTCGGCCTTCAAGAATAGAGCCGCTCGCCAAAAGAATGATGAGATACACTCCGAATCTTTTCCGATTTTTTCGCGATCCGTCTATGAATATACCTAGTAAGCTGGATGCATACTCAAGACAGACCAAAACGAGGTATCGCAGGGCAAACACATTACAATGCATGTCAAAACTCGTCAGAAGTTTGGAAGATGTTAGAGGCAAGGCTAACTAACGTCAAGCCTCCATGGCTGTCAAGCGATATCTATGGAGATGCAATCGAAAGTTACGGGCAAAGGTGAGCCGCTCGTTCTCGTGCCAGGTGGACTCACCGGCTGGCTTAGCTGGGAACCACACGCGGAACGCCTCTCAGCAACTAGGAAGGTCGTGCGAACACAGCTACTGAACGTCCAGTACGGACTCGAGAATAGGTCGCTGCCAACGGATTATTCTGTGGAGACCGAGAGCCGAGCCCTCGAAACGACCCTTGACAAGTTAGGATTGACGATGCCGCTGGATCTTGTTGCATGGTCGTATGGCGCCGCCGTCACACTGGATTATGCATTGAGTCACCCCGAGCGAGTACGTTCGCTAACTCTCATCGAGCCACCTGCATTATGGGTACTGCGAACTCAAGGACTCCTAGACTCTGAAGCCAAGAAAACCATGGAGATGCTGCAGACCATCAAGGGCGACATATCCGAGAGTCAACTCGAGCAATTCATGAAATCCGTGGGTTTCGTTCCACCTGGAAAGTCAGCGCGTGAAATGCCCCAGTGGCCGCTTTTCGTGCAGCACCGGCAGTCACTGCGCAATAGTCCGGCCGTGGTGGAACATGAGGATGACTTGCAGCGGTTGCGCGATTTCAAGCGGCCAGTATTGCTGGTCAAGGGCACGGGCTCTGCCCGTTTCTTGCATCAGATCATCGATGCACTAGCTGCCACACTTTCTAATGTACAGGTGGTCGAGATGCCCGCCGGCCACGCGCCGCAAGTCGTCTCAATGGATCGATTTCTTGAACGACTCGCCATTTTCCAAGCCGGAGCTAACAACCAGCGACAGAGAATCGTTGGGCTCAGAGTAAACGATTCGGTTCTCAAGAACTCATCCAAGATAATTCTCTTCTCACAAGCTGGGGTTGAGACAGTGACAAAAGATTTCGCGATAGTCGGTGCCGGTCTGAAGTGCACGAGTCCGGGTCCCTCAGGACCCGCCACTTTCTATGAGTGGTGGTACCTTCTTTCCTCTCACTCATGGAGGAGACTAATCGTACCGCGTAGCTCAGAATTGAACGGGATCATCACAAGGAATGCCAAGGCACAGAAAGTTCTGAACGGGTATCGGGCTATCTAAGGTCGATCGTGTGTTTCGAAGATATTGTATCCAAGCTGAAGACTCGGTCATTCACCGCGACAAGATGAAACGCGAAATCACGGCTGATTACCGACCTGTGGCGCGGTTTGGAGCAGCTGTCCCAGATCCTATCTTGTTCAGGGTGTCTTCCGCGGTGTGTCTTCCAATTTCGGTTAAGGAGAAGCCGATTGCTCGATTGCCTGTCACGTAGCCGTTCTGCCTGCAGCTCAAACGGAGGGCACAGGCGACACGGTTTGAATCCACATACTCGGGGAATGAGGGCAAAGAGAGCTTTTCCGGGAACCGTGTATGTGTGCACCAACAGGCCCGCACAATCGGGAGCTTCAGAAGTACGGTGCTGCTAGCGTTATTGCCTCGTATCCGACCTTCTTAGTCAACACCACAATCTCATCCTCGTTAGTGACTTTCTCGTCATAGTCTACGAGAATCATGTCTGTCATGTAGTTCGCTCCTACTAACTTGACTCCATCAACTTTCTCAAGCGTCCTACGAACGGGAGGGATGCATGTCGAACAGTGCACTCCAATAATTCTCAATCTCGCTCTCTTCAAGGGTCAGGGAGCTCCTCAGATCTGCTGCCAAGGACTGGTTCCCTCATTCCAACTCAGTCTCTTGAATGAACGCACCATGCCAAGAATGATACCAGATTTGTCCGCTGTATCCGTTCACGCTGAGCATCCCGACTATCTTGCCGTCTTTCTGGAAATCGATTGTGTAGTAACCGTAGAAGTGAGTGATGCCCTCGACATGTGATCCAGGGAAGTTCTGTGATAGATAGGTCTCGGCG
>Ga0116202_10002023_pt1 | contig 12020 bp, 11 predicted proteins | sample LakKivw325mmetaG_FD_94479 | JGI IMG/M metagenome (GOLD analysis project Ga0116202, IMG submission 94479) | Anoxic lake water microbial communities from Lake Kivu, Rwanda to study Microbial Dark Matter (Phase II) - Lake Kivu water 325m metaG | ecosystem: Environmental > Aquatic > Freshwater >... | reverse complement strand
GATATCAGTACCATAAATTGTATCACCGTTTCTTATTAGCATTATCAAATTCTGTCAATTTGATTTCAGCTGAGGATTCGATTTCTTCCGGCTCGGTGGGTTGTACGGCCTCCGATTTGTCTAGGCCAAATTCCTCTGGAGACTTACTTTGAATCTTTGTCTTAGACTGGATTCCAGATTGAGCCTCAATAATCGGAACTCTGAGTGCTTTACTAATTTGTGTCATTGACTTAAGAATATTACTAAGTCTGGTTGTATTGTATACCTCTCCTCGTTCAGATGACACAAATAATTGCCCCATTGTTTTAATGGCGGCTTGACGAAGCATATCCTCAAATTTAAGTATCGAATACTCTGGCAGATTGAGCTTCATCAAGATTTCACTACTTGTAAATTTACCAGACGCTGCCACTAAAGCCGTATTATAGGAACTAAGTGGTTCCGAGTCGGAAACGCCAACAAGGGTATCCCACGTTATTTCGTTACCAGATGAATGATCAATAATCTTCCATGACCCACCGCGCACCCCACGATTTTCTCGTAATTTGTTTCTGATAGAAATGATATAATCTGCTATCAGCATATTGATTCTACCATCGTCACCAAGATTCCAAAAATACTCTAGATAGTAGCTGACATCGCCACGATTAACCCCCCAGAGCTCTTTGCGACTTTTAATCAATGTCACAATTTCATCAATCGTATTATTGCTTACACGCAATGCCTCTACTATGCGCCTATGTTCAAATGAATATAATATCGCTCTAGACCGTACGGGAATAGAATAAATAGGCAAATCAATTTTATTGATCTTTTCAACCATATTAAGGTAGTCAAATACCAGTATCCGTGGATCATGTGGCAGTATTTGATTGGCCATTAACGCCACGTGCGCTTTAACAGCATTGTTAAATAATGGCTTGTTAATCCTCACCGGCTTACTGGTGCCATGGCGACCTAATTTCAGATAATCGCAAACACAATAGGCTATAAATTGTCGTAACGGATGGAGTTCATAAATAATTTGGCTATGCTTATCATTAGATCCTGAAGCCATCTTTATGATAGACTCTTTTGGTTCAGCCGGCTTACTTAATTTCTTGCGCAGCTTTCGATTCAATTGGGGTTTTTGCGACTTTTTGATGGTGCTGCCAATGCGTGTAGACCGTCCCCTTTCTGATGCAAATGGACTAACGGTTTTAGTATCTGTTTTTATATCTCTGCTTTTAGCCTTCAACCTGTAGCCTGCGTAAATCCAAGATAATATTCGATAAATTCATTAATGACGACTTAACTGCGCCCTCGTCAATATTGGTAACCCCAACTCGTACGCTGTACAGAAGTTTAGCCAACGAATTTAATGTATCCTCAAATGCTGGAATTAACTTAATGAAATACCTGACATTTTCTTCGTCCATCAGCGCAATCTTGATCAATGTTCCGGCAATATCGGGGTAATTATTAACATTCAGCCATACAGCGGCTTTAACAAAATCTTCTTTTGCAAGATTGACGCTGTGCACAGCCTCTTTAATTAGATCGCGATCCAATACTGGCTTATAATCCTGATTAACTACCCCTATCAGTGATATTGGCATTGTCTCTTCTTTTAGATAATTGATCAATGCGGCAATTTTATCCTCGCCAATACCGAGAGACATCATTCTAGCCACAAACTTACGTGCGCTGTCCGTGGCTTTATTCTCGCGATCATAGATATGGGTTGTTACTTCGATCTCTTCATTGGCATTATTACTTTTAAGCGTAATATCAATCCACTTGTTGGGACCCACATCATTAGTGGCTAGACTATCACTATTTTCCATATAAGTTTCAGCGGTTTTTGTCATGCCTCTAAATTCATTAATCTGGCCTAGCGTTTTAAATGGTACCTCATCATCGTTTCCAGTAATTCGACTTTCCATGCTGATGGTCTTATTGTTTCCCAGATTCTTAGTGTACTTAACCCTTACATCCATATCTCTATTGGGCTCCGGTCCGGGTTCTTCTACCGGCCTGTTCTTTAGTAATACCTCTGCTTTTTTAATAACGCTTGCATCGTAAGCGGCAAGATAAGAACCTGGCGACTTGATGAGATCGCACATACCGTCAATTTTCACTACGGCCAAATTTGGGCCGACTAGGCTCATGTTGGCATACGGACTACGGTAACTGTCCACTTCACTTAATGGAAGAATCTTTTTATTTACAGCGTATGAGGTTATGTAACATATCCGATTTCCGCCTTGTGAAATGAAGATGCGCCTTACGTTGTTTTTAAATGAATATTCGATTCGCTCTACCCTAAACAAACCCGTACAGAAATTAATCTTCCCATTACTATCCTCGAGGAATCCAACGCCAACATCGCCCTTTTCCAGCTGATCTATCAAAAACACTCTATCGTCGAGACCTAATGGCCCACTCGATTTTACTCCAAATGCAGATTGTTGATTTGAATACAAGACCTTATCGTTATATCTAGTAATATAAACCTTCTTCCAGGTTTTAAGTATTTTCTCATCTTTGGGAATTTCCATATTCTCGCTAAATGGGATAACATTTAATGCGCCCACTAATACATCATCTACAGATCCATCGGGATTAATGATGATACTTGAATACACGCTCGGCTCAGACATAGGCTGCATTCCTTTGCCAACATTAACTCCCAATATTCCAATATCTGAAGGAATTATGTCACCAGTTTGATAAACAGATGACCCACTATCAAACGCAAGTGTGGTGGCTTTCTTAAAATTTTCATCGTCGAATAGCGGATTGTCAATATTGTATTTTATCATTTCGGTGCTCACAATAGCACCGTTTCGAAATCCGGTAACAGAAAGAGTACTCGTGCTCAGTTTCTCCATAAGCAATACCGATGCACTATCACGTTTAGGCGCCGACGCTATCTTCGTGACCAAACTGTCTATGTCTCGAAATTGATCATCCAAGTATGGTTTATATGGTCGAGTAATTTTCTTAAGGTAATTGATATTACGACCAATTCTTTCCATTGCTTCCTTTGGCATCCATGATCGTACAAATTGACTCGAGAAACGCGCTAAACGCGGTACGCCCACCGTACCGACATCATCGTTTTGAACAAGCAAGGGTTTTATGTATTCAGAAACAAGCGGGTACATTTTACCCGAATAAGAAAATATGTCAATTGGCTCGAGCATTGCATCGTTGATGATGATCGGAACTGATATAACCTTACCATTGGCGTTAACAACTATGGTGCCAATAGCAAAATTCTTATCAAATTCAGATTTACTGTGGTCCCATCCAACGTCTCCGCTAGAAAGACTGGCTAGTTCCGGATACTGTTCTGAAAATACTTCAAATACCGCCTCTGACCATAACTCTTTATTGGGTGGCATCTGATACCCGGCGACCTTGGTAAACGTTGGCAATTCAACAAATAAGTCATTTGCACTCATTTTTCTGTACCTCTTTATAAGATTCTTGTTTAATAACTTGGATTTCGAAGTGCAATCTAACCCGCACCACTAGCGGTAGGTCTTGCACATTTGCGATCTCATATTTTTCCATTTTGTCCTTCATGACATACCTATGGATTTGATCTTGTTGTTAGTTGTAAAATAGCATTGTTAGCCTGATTAATAGCACTATTTACATGATTAATTATAGAGATTAATAATGGATTCAGCATTGCCATCGTTTTCCCAGTAGCGTTCTCAATAGCCGTGGTTCTATTTTCATCATTAGCAATCACTTCATGGGTGAGGGCGCTCTCAAAATAACTTTTAATCCCATTTTTGACTTCGTCGGTTATAGAAGTTAGTGATAGTGCCGTAATCGTAATCGTATCAGACATTTATAGCTCCTTTACTAAATGGGTTAATTTTGCAGCCTCGGACTTTTGCAAGGCGCTCAGACTTGCCTCAAGCGCTGCCGTATTTGCGGGATTTGGTATGCTCGGACTACCAGGCGCCACGCAAATCGGCGTCAAAGAGTTAAGAGCTGTCTTTATAGCATTAATCAAATTGTTAACATAATCAACGGTCGCAATTTTTTTATTGGCATCTTGGCCAATGCGTACAGTATCTCCAAATACGGTTGTATTATTACCACTGGTTTTTATTCCAGCGTTTCCTTTACTGGCCTCTATTTCACCGTCCTTATCGACTTTTATTATTGTCCCTTTAGAACAACTATTAATCTCCATTATAGTAGGATCGGTGGATGTTGGAAATTTTATCTCTACTGTATCTGTGCCGGACTTAAATCTTATTAGCAAGAAGTTGTCCTTATTACATTGATATTCAATGACTTTATCGGGCCCGAGTCTGATAGCAGACGCTATCCCATCACCATCTGGAGCGGGATTGTCATCCGCAAATTTCTGCCCCGTAAGGTATCCGATAAACAATTCCCAAAATGGGACTACTGCCAAGGCTGAATCTTTGCCGCTCATTTTAAGATGTAACAGACTGTTTTTTGCAAGATTCCCCGTACCGTCTCTATCAGAATATTCCCATTGAAAATAGTCACCCGTATCACGATATAGCATAAGATTATTTACCAATGCTCGCATAGTCGCATCTATTGGGTAAAATTCTAACACACATTCAGGAGATACGCCCAATTCCAAATAACCATCAGGATGAATGATAACATGCGATCCATTTTTTAAGCAAAAACCAATTGTTCCCTGTTCATTTGGATTTTCTTTTCCGGTAACGCTGTCAATAATTTTATCGGATGTTCTAAAGGAACCCAATATAGCAGACCTAATGACAACATCTCCATTGCGCCATATTAATAATACTACCTCTGTATTATTCTCAATAATACCTACATGTCCAGATCCCAGATTATCAACAACCCCAAATGCGTGTTTTACTACATATAGATCATGTCCGTCATTAGTTGAAACCGTATAGGCACAATGCTCACTATCATATTCTCTAACCACTCCAGTTGTTATCAAATAATTAATCATATCAACACCATTTATTCTCAATATGATAATTAATAATCATTTTGTGATCCCAAATATATTTTCACGAATTCTTTTAGCCTTTTCAAGATTTTCCTTAGTGTATATGCTTTTGTTAATATTTTTAAGCTGCCTAGCTTTTCTATCTATAGCTGACACAATTACTTCTCCTTGCAGTTGAGCCAAGAGAACTGGGTTCCCCTTTATTTGATCTGTCATCATTTTACGCTTTACTAGGCCCTCTTGATTTTTTTTCAATATAATTGGATCATATGTCCGAATATATTTTATTTGCTGCAACTCTTCGTTAGATTTAACCTTTGCCATCTTCCTAAACCGTTTAATAGCTCCATCTTTTATCTTATAGGCGGTTTCTTTCTTTAACTTCTTTGGTGTCTTTACAAGATCCTTGGTGGACACATTTGACATGTAATTTCTCAGGTGTTTTTTGGACAATTCTTCGACACTGGGTGGATTAAGATAATCAATATTTCTCATAAATCCGTCATAATAGGCTTTTGTGTCTACTTTACGGATACCTCTTAACCTATTGCGTGAATTGTTCGCCATGATTCTGGCGGTTTGTTTCGCCTTAGCCTTTGCCTCAGGATCTCCACTATACAATTTTTCTAGGAATTTTCTATTCAACTTAACCATTCTTTTAACCTTGGTGCGATCTGCTTTTGCAGCTTGACCCAATAATTTTTTCTGTACCTGTTTTGCGGTTTCTACGCTTCCCCTACCAAATACATTATATACCAAGGCCTCATCAACTGTCCGTGTTGCATGCGCGGGATCGATAATAAAATTACGCGGCTTGATAATACGATCTCTAACTTTTAATAATTGTTTAACATGCTTATTTTTTTTAACATGCTCCTTTAACATGTGCCCAATTAGGCCATGTCTGACCATAAATGAGGCCCCTAAGGCTCCGCCGGCACCCGTAAGAATACCTGCGCCTATAGCCTTGTTGCGTTGTCGTTTGTTTTGGTATTTACCAAAGAGTGGTATAGTGCCGCCTAGTGCGGCGCCGATACCAGCCTCAATAAGCCTTGATTTTATTCCTTTGCCTATTGCAAACTTATTCACCTACAATTCTCCAAATCATTTATACTGAATAGCGCCAGTTATGGCGATTGTGTCCTGCCCGCCCGTTTCTATCGCAACTATGCTAACATTATTTCCGTATGGTATTACTACACACGGACTTGTTAGCACTACTTCGCCAATCAATACTGGTATCTGATCAGATGAATAATATCTTGCTTTCATAGATAGCGTTCCATCACCAATTTTCGTGAATAGACACGTGATCGAATCTAAAAAAAATGCGTCGTTTATCGACGCGAGTTCAATCTCTTTACCAGCGGCAATAACCATATCCTTAAATTCAATTACCACAGCGGTGGCCTTTTGTTTTTCTAGTTTCGTTTTGTTATACATTTTTAATATCTCCTTATGGTTTAAGATACAAAATTGTTTATATCATTGTCAATTTATTTTAACTTCCCACTTAGGCTCATATTTATTTTTGGTCGGGGTTGGGTTTGTAATCCCACTCAATTTATATCTCCTTATTGACCTATTCCTGTCCACATCGGCGCCCCATAGGTAGCCACCTTTTATTTCGTATGGTTCGACCTCGCGAATACGATATTCGCCCTTTTGATTGGTATATTTAAACCTAATGGTTTTGCGACCTCGCGCTTGAGTACCAACCATACTTTTAACATCAGAGATACGCTCTTTTTCTTTATGCTTGTTCCATTTCTTCTTAATCCATCTAAGTCCTGGCCAATCCCAAAATCCGGCTTGTTTTTCTATATTACGATCAATCAAATATGCATGTTTAGTAGAGTAATCCTCATGAACTGCTATCAGAGCAGGTGTACGTAACGCGCCACTTGGAAAAACTCCTTGTGCACGAACCTTTGCTATTCTACCAATATATTTATCGGGTTCCTCATACATGTCACGACGCAATTCGTCGCTAAATCCAGTACCAACCCTTCCAACGATTGGCCCGTTAGGTGTTAAACTATATTCAAAACCCCCAATTCCAGTACCGCTATACTTACCTGTCCCTTCAAACATCTTACGAATATAAACGTCATGCTCTTGTAGCAATTTTACCTTTATTGGTACCCCACCAGACACTGGAAATCCAACTACTCCCTCATGAGTTAGTGGAAGTGTTCTGTTCTTTATTGCATTCCAGAGACTGCGCTTCTCGGCCTTGGTAACAGCATATGGCGGTTCGGTGAATTGCTTAGGTAGATATTTTAAAGCCTCACGAATCATTTCTCTTCTTTTTTCATATTCTTGCTTAGCGAAATCCGATTTGTCTCCGACAACACCGAATAAGGCCATCCGTAACTTTATATTTCTATCCCTTTGTCTTCTTAGACTTTTTGATACAGATGAATTTAACAGGCCACCCAATTCCTGTGGCGGTATCGCCTCTTCAGTATCACCTCTTACTCCATAGATCTCACCACGAAACACTTTGCCTTGTAAATGTTTTGGGATATTCAATTTATCGAGAAGCCCCATTCTAAACGTGTGAACTATCGGTTTGCCGGTACTGGCGGTCCGATAACTCAGGACATCAACATGGTCTTTCATTAATCTTGCAAACCCAGCGGCGCCGTCAATTTTGGCGGACATGACATAATCCGGATCCATGAGTTTGTCAATTTTCCCTGCTGGTATCTTTTTATAGTGAGTTTTTTTGTACTCCACCGGCTCTGTGGGTGTAATATTTCTCATTAACCAAAATGGCTTATCATCGCCTTTATCAATTTTAGTAAGATTAAATACCTCTGGTTCGCCTTTATGAGCTAAAACAAACTGTATACGACGCGGCGATGCTTTAGTGACTAAAATCTCACCTTTATCCCTGGTTTTAACTTCGCCTGCCCCATAGCCACTCTTAATCTTTCCCTCAAATTTAGCATAACTACCCTCATGTAGCGGTTGTGGATATAGTGCTATTTGCTTACCTGGTTCCGGGAATTCCTTTTTGGTGGCAAACGAAAAGAGTTTGTCTTTCCCAAACCTGACATCGTAATGCCTGCCGGCTCTACGCGCCTTATGTTCCTGAACAACCCAATTTACCAATTCACCTGGTGTTAACTCCGATACATCACCATAATCTTCAGGATTATTTATCCCTAGTGCGAACTGCGCTGCAATCTTAATCATATATCTGTTAATTAAATATCCCATTTCCTATTGCCGACCAATATCCCTTAAAACATTTAAAAACTGTTCATTTAGTTCGGTCTTTTTGGACGATAGCATCTTCAAATATTCGTCAACACCAATCTCTTTTTTTCGCAAAAATCGTTTAGGCGGACGAGCATAATATTTCTGAACCGTTACACTCCTTTCAGATTTCGGAAGATGTTCATGTGACTTGTATCTAATTGCCCTTGCAACAACTTGTTCTATGGTTGGGTCATTCCAATGTGGCTCTAGTACTTGAACTAACTTTGTGCCACGTAAATCTATACCCTCGCCACCAGCTCCAGAAATCAATAAGTGTTTTATATCTCCCTTATTAAATTTATTAATAATTTCTTCGCGCTGCTTTCTTGTTAATTCCCCTGTAAACAACTCTGCTGGAACATTTTCTTTACTTAAGCGCTCAGATAATCTTTTTATCCCGCTTCCTAAATAATGGGAATATGTTATCCCTCTATAGTTCGGATCTGATTTAAATCTTTTAATTATCTCTGTTTTCGCACGTTCTATTTTTGGCTCATCTGATAACGAAACCTCCTTCTTGGTAAACTCAATCGGTGTATTGCTAACCTGCCTGACGGCAGACAGAAATGCGTTTAATTGTTTGCTTTCGGTTTTAGATGGTGGCAAATTGCGTCTTACCTTATACGCAAGGGCTGGATTTCTGTTTAGTAAGCCACGATATATTTTATATTGCGGCTTGGTCATATTAACAATAATATCTTCTTCGACAACATCCGGAAATTTCTCTTTTGACGGCTCAACATAATCAACTTTGTTTTTTAACATTTTTCTTAATTTAGACTCGTTCTTTATAGAATACTCAATCCCAGGTTTCGCTCCCATCAACCACCCAAATAACCCAGGGTGTTTCTTTGTCTCTTGAATATATGTATCATAAAACTTTTTTTTATCACGAGGTATATCTAGCCCCAGACCTCTTAATATTGGGATTAGTTCTGACGGATCATTTCTAATAGGAGTGCCAGTCATGAATAATTTTTTCTTGCCAACAATTTCATCTACCAAATGCGATCTTTTAGACTCAAGTCTTCCCATACGTTGAGACTCATCGAATACTAAAAGTTTATTAGCAGCATCCCGTAGTGGTTTGTTGTATGATGACGCCTTAAGACCTACATTAACGTCATGTTTTTTTCTTTCGTTTTCAAAGTGCCCAACAACCGACGCTGGTGCCACGACAGATACGGGAATATTTAATTTTTCTCCAGCCGCTAGTGCGGCCAATGTCTTACCAGTTCCCATGCCATGATATACCAATAGCGAATCGTTTTTCTCTAACTTATCAATAATCCGCTTCTGCGCCTCTGTAAGAGCTGTATCTTTAGATAACGCAATTTTGATCAGATATCTGTTAATTAAGTATGCCATTTGTCTAAGGCTTAAGATTTATTTTTTTAAACCTGGAGTAAATACTCCAGATCTTATCAAAGAATTGGTCATATTTTTTATTGCATGACGAGATATCCGTTGTTTGCCGTACTGAAATTTGGGAAATACTGATCTAATCCCAGCCGTCGATTGATCTAGAATTCTGCTATTCTCTAATAGGCTATTTGTCGGGCCTCTCATGTTTTTAGGAAGCGTCGCTATTACATTATGTTCCTTTAGTATTACTTCGGGCGAAGCATGGGTAAAAAATTTAACGCGAGCTAGATCTGCAGCATTACGATTAATATAATTACTTGCATTTCTTAGCGTCTTATGTTTTTTTATAGCTGCTTCTTCAAATCTCTCATGTAATAAGCCTGTACGATTAATTGTCTCTCTTTGCAAGGGGGTTAGTTTCTCCGTAGGTAAAAAAATCCCATAGTTTCCCAGTACTTTTGTAAGGTCGCCTTTGGCAAATATCTTCTTTTTTATTGGATCGGTCATTGGGCCCGTATAAAAGCCATCTTTCGGATTAAACGAAAACACACTCATTGTATCTTTCACCTTTATATTTGGTTTTTTAGACATCTCCATCAACTTACCAAGGTTCATATACCATCTCCTTCTAACTAAATTAGGAATTTTTGTAGTAGCTTTTCTTAATTGATCAATTCCAATGGCAATTTTTTCAATGTACCTATTAACTAAGTAATTCATTTTTAAATCCTATGGTTAAGTTGAGTGGTTTGTTTTTTTATGTTATTACTCTGTTATCTGGTAACAAAAAGGTTAGCAATCGGTTTAATCATTTTTTTTGCAAGCGTAGTAGTAATAGACAATTCTGGAGCTTTTAGTACCTTTGGGTTATTTTTTAGATACTCTAGTGTGGAATGTGGCGCTCCGCTAGCAACATCCATAAAACGGTTTATAACACTTGCCTTATGACGTGGAGCTTGTTTCCAGTATGCCGCCGCCTCATCTTTAAACAATTTCCATGCTCGCCCAGGCATATCATCATATTCTTTTACAAAACCTCTTTTTTTTGCTTGCAGATAATGTGTTAGTTCGTGCCTAATCACATTCCTCGCAGGAGTTATGGTGTGCCTCTTATAAACGATTAAACCGCCCTTTTTCAATTTATCTAGAGTACTTACCTCCTTAGGAGTAATCGAGTTTCTAAGGGTAGTAATAATTTTATTTACAAGTAATGAACGTGGCTCGAGATATGTTCCCTCTATTAATGGATTCATAAAGCTATCTATTGGTTGTACTACTGGCCCAACGGCTATCTTTTCCAATATTTTAAGCTGTAATTTCTTAGGCCAACTGCCCAACTTGATTTTAGTTTTCCAATAATTACCCCCAAGTAACTTTTTCCATGAGCTTACCGCATCAATATTTTTTGCCTTACGCAGGCACTCCTGAGACAGTGTCTTATTTCCAGTCAAATATGCTTTCACTGCACGGCCCTGCATTTTTAACGATGCTCGATCAAGTAGGGCTGAACTTAATGCCAATTTCTCCAATTTTGGCACTACCATTTTTATTCTCCCATTTTATTTAACAATTTGACCGCCATGGATGCTGTCAGCGGATCGGCTGTATCTGGGTTTTTGACCCAAATATTTTTTGCGGATTGCTCTATCTTAGTGCCATCACCACTTGGTTTCTTGTGATCTCTATCTGTTACATCCACCGCAAATAGCCAATAGTCAGTATCGGTTGATTTCGAATCTTTTGACTTACCGAGAAACAACAATGAGTCTTTTTTAATGTTATATCCGGCCTCTTCGCGTAATTCTCTTACAGCACCAGATGCCGCATCGCCATCTTCCTTATTAATACCACCAGTAATCGCACATAGTTTAGGCTCTGTGCCCCAAGCACTTACAATCTCTTGCCTAAATAAATACTCAAGGTTGCCATTCTTGTCATAACGATATGGCAAGATAGCGACTTTCTTTCCTTGTGAGTTCGCTTCGTGTAAATACGTATGGTTCTTTATACCGAGCCCCTTATTGGTGACCTGCTTAACTTCTGTAAAGTCTCCTTTGAACAAGGTTTTTCGTTCTGTTATACTTGCTATCTTCTCTAGTATTTTTAAACGCAGTATCGACATTACTCACCAAGGCTTGGATATTTCTTATAGACCTTGTTCTTCAGTTTGGCATAATCAGAGCTTGATAGGAAACGTGCACCATATCGCAATGCGGATCTAGCATGTTCAATATCATGAATAGGATAATTGCCGGATTCTTTTTTAGCAAGTGTCGACTTCGCCTTATCAGGTAAGCCAAAGTTTTTTGTCTTGATTTTAGCACGACCTTCTCGCGTTAATTCCCTGGCAATCTTTTCAATATAACGATTGATTTTATATCCTATCTCTGCATGCTTCTTTTCGCCCTTC
>Ga0116202_10002022_pt1 | contig 12023 bp, 10 predicted proteins | sample LakKivw325mmetaG_FD_94479 | JGI IMG/M metagenome (GOLD analysis project Ga0116202, IMG submission 94479) | Anoxic lake water microbial communities from Lake Kivu, Rwanda to study Microbial Dark Matter (Phase II) - Lake Kivu water 325m metaG | ecosystem: Environmental > Aquatic > Freshwater >... | reverse complement strand
GCTTCCAGGACCTTAAGACGCTCCGTCATGACTTCGAAGGCGTCGGCCAGGCTTCCGATTTCGTCGTGGCGTTGCACCTTGAGATCGTAATCAAACTTCCCCTCGGCAATCAGGCCGGTGGCTTTTTTCAGTTCCCTGATCGGTCTGGAGATGTTATAGGTTATGATCAGGGCAAGCGTCAACCCGGCAATGAGACTTAAGACACTGAGAATCATCGTCATTCTTGACGCATTCATGCCCCTCTTCCTCATCAGGTTCATCCGGTTATCAATGTCTTTCTCGGCATTTTTATTGATCTCCCGCAACATGACAGCCATCTCGTCAATGACTTTTCTGCTCTCCCCTTCAGAAACGGCGACGGCCTCTTCAATCCGGTTTTCCTTAACCATCATGACGGACTGATCGAAAAGCGTCCCGTAGTGTTTTTGCAGGGCAGACAGGCGGGAAAGGATCTGTTTTAAATCAGAGATATGACTCTTTTCAAGACCCTCGATCCCTGCTGTAATTTCCCGGCTTCGGGTTCGGAAGATCTCTTCGATAGATGGATCTTTCAGGATAAGGTATTTCTTTTCGGCACTTTCCTGGGCAAACAGGGCATCCATCATCTTTTTGTTCGTTTCAAGAATGAGAAAATCCCTCTCGATGATGGTATAAGCCAAATCATTGAGGCTCTGGAGGCTGTAAATGGCATAGGCGCTCGCCAGGACCGTCAATAACGCCATGGCCAGGTACCCGGAAAACAACTTTTGGCCGATTGTGAGCTTCATTCCAAAAACCCTATGTAACCTGCATCAGACAGGATATTGCAGCGTTAGTATCACATCCTCCCCCATTGCGCAAAGAGGAAAATAGATAATGATGATTGCCCCCTGCACGGACTTCTGATATACTTCTATCAAGCTGACTTGCCAAAATCACAAATCCATGAAGGGGAGGCTTGATCCATGATCTATAATGAGGAATTTGAAACACTGCCCAGAGAGGTGCTGGAATCGCTGCAGTTGAAGCGCCTGCAGCAGATTGTACAGCGGGTCTATCACACGGTGGGTTTTTACAGGAAGACCTTTGATGAAGCCGGTGTCAAGCCGGATGACATCAAAACCATCTCTGACATCAGGCGACTGCCCTTTACGGCGAAGCAGGATTTGAGGGACAATTATCCTTTTGGACTTTTCACCGTTCCGATGAGCAGCATTGTCAGGCTTCATGCCTCATCGGGAACAACGGGCCGATCCGTTGTCGTGGGATATACGAAACGGGACATAGACACGTGGTCGGAACTGATGGCCAGGTGCTTCGTGGCAGCGGGCTTGACCAAAAATGATATTATTCATAATGCATACGGATACGGTCTTTTTACGGGTGGGCTTGGCGCCCACTACGGTGCTGAAAAACTTGGCGCCAGCGTCATCCCCATATCCGGAGGAAACACCAAAAGGCAGATCATGATCCTGCAGGACTTCGGCCCCACAGCCATCTGCTGTACACCGTCATACGCCCTGAATCTGGCGGAGCAGGGTGCGGCCATGGGCGTGGATATGCAGTCATTAAAACTCCGCGTCGGCATTTTTGGCGCCGAGCCCTGGAGTGAACAGATGCGGGATGAAATAGAAAACAAGCTTAATCTGACCGCCTTGAATATCTATGGATTGTCGGAAATCATGGGACCCGGGGTGTCCATGGAATGCCTGGAAGGCCGTCAGGGAATGCACGTGTTTGAGGATCACTTTATCGTGGAAGTCATTCATCCGGAAACGGGTGAGTTGTTGCCGTACGGCGAAGAAGGCGAACTGGTTTTTACGACGATTACCAAAGAGGCCTTCCCTCTGATCCGTTATCGCACCCGGGACATATCCAGGTTGATCGCAGAGCCCTGCCGCTGCGGCAGAAGCCATATACGCATGGACCGTGTAACCGGAAGGAGCGACGACATGCTGATTATACGGGGCGTCAATGTATTTCCGTCGCAGATCGAAGCCGTCCTCATGGGAGTTACTGAAATCGAACCCCATTATCAGCTCATTGTGGACAGATCCGGCACGATGGATACCCTGGAAGTCCATGTCGAGGTCAGCGAACATATCTTCTCGGATTCCGACGAGGTACGTTATCTCCAGAAAATGGAAAAACGGCTCTCCAAAGACATCAAGGAATATCTTGGGATTACGGCGAAAGTAAAGTTGGTTGAACCCAAGTCTTTACAGCGATTTGAAGGAAAGGCCAGCCGTGTCATCGATAAACGTAAAATGTAGCTGAAGGAAAAGTTGATAAAAGAATCTCCTGCCGGTGCGGCAGGAAAAATGACAGAGGAACAGATTGCTTTCTACTCCCAGGGAGGTAAGCCTATGAAGGTAGAACAAATATCCATATTTCTGGAAAACAAGCCGGGGTCGCTCGAAAATGTCACAGGGATTTTGAAGGATGCCAATATCAACATCAGAACCCTCTCCCTTGCGGATACGACCGACTTCGGCATTCTTCGCCTGATCGTCAACGATGTCAATACATCAATAAAAGTATTGAAAGAAAATGGGCTCCGGGTAAGCCGGACAACCGTTGTGGCCGTGGAAGTTCCGGATCGCCCCGGTGGTCTTCACAGTATCCTGGAGGTGCTTTCAAAAAACGGGATCAATGTCGAATACCTCTACGCATTCGTCGAAAAAAGCGGCCAGAATGCCGTGATCATCTTCCGTTTTGACGCCCCGGATGCCGCCATCGATGTTCTTTTGAAAAACGGCTTCACCGTGATGCCGGGTGAAAAGCTGTATGCTTTTTAACAGGTTTGTTTGTAACAGTTTCCGGATTTGGTTGCCTTGTTATAACTACTATGAAAGGAGGTTCTGTTATGAAAACTCAAACCCGATCTATTGAAGCTTTAGTCGATGAACAGTTGAAGAAATGGCAACTTCAAACCAAAGAACGAAAAACGGAGAAGAAAAAACCCGGCCCGGTAATCACCATCTCCAGGGAACCAGGCAGCGGCGGCAGTGAAATCGCCAGACGGCTCGCTAGGGATCTGAACATGGATCTGATCGGCGCTCAAATCATCCAGAAAATCGCGGAAAGCGCTGACATGAGCACCAGGGTCATCCATTCCCTTGATGAAAAAGAAGTCTCCACGCGGGACACCTGGCTAGACTCCCTGTTTGAAACCCGCCACCTGTGGCCCGATCAGTATCTTTACCATCTGACCAAGGTCATTGGAACCATGGGAAGACAGGGCAATTTCGTTATCGTGGGCAGGGGAGCCCAGTACATCCTCCCGCCTGAAGAGACGTTGCGATTGCGTTTTATCGCCCCCATGGAATTCAAAATCGCAAATATCATGCGGGATTTCGGCGCCTCCGAGACCGAAGCGGAAAGCTACATCATCAAGACAGACTCCGATCGCCACGCCTATCTGCGAAAGTACTTCAATGCGGATGTGACGGATCCTTCCCATTACGACATGGTCATCAACACGGGCAAACTGGGAATAGACGGCACGGTTGAGGCCATCAAGGCGGCTGTTGCCGTCTGGAAGGGCTTGAAAAAGTAATCTACGTCCGGACAGTTCGTCTCAGGTGATGGGGGGAATGAACGCCCCCCATCACATTCATTTCCGCTTTCTTAAAATATCAATAACCTTTCCGGATTGCAGACTTGCATCTCCAGATCCGATACCCGTTTACGATAACCGGGCAAAGAAGCGATACCTGCACCACATAAACGGGACCATTCACAAGAGGACTTTACAATGTGATTATCATTCGATACAGTCAACACCGCTTGGTCTTAATCACGGATATATGATGATGAGCAAATTATTCGACTACCTCTTTTACAGGAAGCGAGTTTGTCCATGGTGGATATGCTTCACCTTTGACAATGTTCTTCGCAAGCTGTTCCATGATCCGGATCAAATCCTTCGTCCTTATATAAATGAAGGAAGCGTGGTTTTGGATATTGGACCGGGGATGGGCTATTTTTCAATCCCCCTGGCAAAGATGGTTGGTGAAAACGGTCGAGTGATTGCGGCGGACATTCAAGAAAGAATGCTCTCTGCACTTGAAAAACGGGCGAAACGTTCAGGTGTGCAGCAGCGTATTACGTTGCATCTGTGTTTTTCAGATTCGTTAGGCGTCACGAGCAAGGTCGACTTTATTTTGGCGTTTTGGATGATGCACGAAGTGCCGGATCAACAACGATTTTTAGCTGAACTGCTTGCTTCGCTAAAAGATAATGGAGCGTTTCTACTGGTTGAACCGAAAATTCATACTGCAAAAGCAGATTTTGCAGAAACAGTGTATTTGGCTTCGCAAGCCGGATTTACACTGTGCGAGAATCCTGAGATTTTCTTGAGTCGATGCGCCTTGTTTAAAAAAGCAAAAAAGTAAATCAACACAAAGATTGTCAGAATATTGTCCTCCCTTGTCATTCCCGACTTGGAGACTGTGTCATAATAGGAAAAAATGTCGATTTTTTCTTCCTGAAAGTTGCAATCGAACACGTACGCTAAAGATTCACCATTTTATTCAAGATATCGTACAAAAGAAAAGTATTTTCGTTTGAAGATGAGGGTTATATTTTCCTGAACGAGCACACGGCGGCCTGCTTTAAGAGATCCCATCATCGAACCTTCAATCGTCACCGTTCTGCCGTCGTCAAGAACGACCATGTCTGCATTCCCGCTGGATTCACCCAACCGTGCCTGTTCACTATCTCTTGAAGTGCCCGGGATCGGTTGCCCGACTGGCCGTGGAGGATCTAACACCAGGACATAAAAAATTAACATCACCACGATAATTACGGGTAGCCAGAGAAAAAAGAAACGGTGTCCTTGTCTTTTTTTGGATTCTCGATATTGTGAAGGACCCGTGTCCCTACTTTTCTGTTTTTTCTGCCGCCTCACTGGTTTACCTCTTTACAACATTTTCTTGATAGCTAATAAATTTAAACTTATCAGATGGTTAACGGTAATGTCAAGCAATTCACCATATTTCATTTTTATTGTAGCTTTCAAATCGAAATAGTGGTAGCCAGAAAGTCATAAGTAAAGCCAGAAATTAAAAATTCATAAAGTCTTTAACCCTGCGTGAGGGTAGTATAGACTGATTATCGAACCCCCGTTTCTTATAAGAGTGCGGGGGTTTTTCATGACAGTCACACATATACTTGATACTCCTAATTCTCTCAGGTCATAAAATTAAGAAAAGATTTGATTCTTTCATAAAGCCATAAATTCAGCAGTACACAGTTGAAGATATTGATATACACTCTTAATCACTAAAGGAGGGGGGGTATCTATGTGCAGGAATGCATTATCGTTAGCTTTGATCGTGTTTCTGGTATTTTCTTATATTACCTCTGTACCCGCTGGGGAACTCTATAAGTGGACGGATAAGGATGGGACGGTTCATTATTCAGATGGTCCGGTTAATATTCCTGATTCCTCAATGGGAAAAGTAGAATCAACGAATTCTCAATCTAAAAAGTCACACACGACTGGATGGGTGAAATCGTCTGAACTGGAAGGTATGTTGGGCAAGATGAACGAGAATCGTATGTTCCCCAGCTATCAACCTTGCAAGTGCAAACTCATTCCCATCTGAGAAGGTTTATGATACCGTACGAGTTATTGAACAAAGCAGTGGGAAGAGGATCTACTCTACAAACCATGTTCTCTGGCATCAGGTGTAACACAGATTCACTCCTCCCATTTCACCCCGGCGTCCCAGGGTATTTTGGAACATTCATTGACCCATAAGAACACAAGGTGTAGCCAAGGTTCAGATTAGAAATCAATTTGACACCGTATGTTAAACTCCCCGGCTGCGGGGGGCCCGAAATAAAAATGGTTAATCGGAATTAGAGTCGCCGCAGGACTCTCTCAACCCATGAGTTACTTCTCAACCGTACTGGGGATATCTATGATAAAAGTGTTTTTGAACTTCATGATCATAATGTACTTCTTGGGAAGTGGTTTATGTTTCGCTGCCGGTGTGAATACACAAGAATTCATTAAGACCGCAACGATCTCGTATAAAACTCAATTTTCCGTCGACACAAACTTAACAACATGGAACAAAATGATGGATAACCTTATTCTCTTTGGAAAGCTTTGGGAATTATACGGATTTCAACCTGTCTATAAAATGACACGCAAGGGCTCGCATATTCACATAGCTGATGACACTGGAATCAAGGGAGACCTCGTCACCACCGCTTCATCCCAAAACAGGAAAATCTTTTATGCGAGAGGGAATATTGACCATTGGGCCATACCGTCATTTATTGCCGCGAATGTTGTTTTTATAGTCGATTATCAATACTCTCAGAATCGGATTGATGGGAAAATAGCAATTTATGTTAAAGGTGATAATAGCATCCCCGATTTATTGGTGTGGATGGTCTCTGACAGGCTATTGGTGCGTATCGAAAGTAGATTTGCGAAGAACATGGCAGACGTTAAAAAGATTATTTTCGATATAATGAATGCTCCGGATAAACCCCGAAGAATGCTGACCGGTGAAATGTTGACTGATTTTAACAGCCTGTTTGGAAAACCGCCTGAGAAATAATGCTTTTTGCTTTTATCCCTTGATACAGCCGAGGGCGCGGAGTTTTGCCACTTTTTTTGAGATGCCGGCCCTGTGTACCACATCCACCACCCGATCCAGATCTTTATAGGCCTCCGGCATCTCTTCGCTTAGGGTACCTTTCCCGCTTGCGATGACGATGATCCCTTGTGCTGCCAGCTCTTTCGTGATGGACCTTCCTCTGCCGGCTTTCATCGCCTGGGTGCGGCTCATGACGCGCCCGGCGCCGTGGCAGGTGCTTCCGAAGGTCTCGGCAAAAGCTTTTTCGGTTCCCGCGAGCACATAGGAGCCCGTTCCCATATCACCGGGAATCAACACCGGCTGACCCGTCTTCCGGTACTGCGCCGGGAGGGCGGCATGTCCCGGGGGAAACGCCCGTGTTGCTCCTTTCCGGTGGACGCACAGAGTGGCTTCCTTTCCATCGACGACAAACTGTTCGATCTTGGCGATGTTGTGGCAGACATCATAAAGAAGACGCATGCCGAGTTCACGGGGGACCTTCTTCAGAACTTTCTCGAAAGTCTCCTGCGTCCAATGCATCAGCATCTGACGGTTGGCCCATGCATAATTGGCGGCACATGCCATGGCGGCAAGGTACTCTTTTCCACGGGGTGAATCCAGATAGGCACAGGCGAGCTGTCTGTCCGGGAGAGAAATTCCCAGGTCTCCGATATGTTTCACCATCCTGGCCAGATAATCGTCACAGACCTGATATCCCAGGCCGCGGGAACCACTGTGAATGAGAACGGCAATCTGATTTTTTTCCAGCCCGAAGGCGGCTGCCGCTTTCTCGTCATATATTTCCTCAACGACTTCGATCTCCAGAAAATGGTTCCCTGACCCCAGTGTGCCCAGTTGTTCTCTTCCTCTCTCTATGGCCCTGGCGCTGACCGTATCAGGATCGGCGCCTGCCATCGTCCCCCTGTCTTCCGTCGTGTCCAGATCCGCTTCCGATCCATATCCGTGATGGACGGCCCACTTTGATCCTTCTACAAGAACCTTCTTTTCTTCATTGGCTGAGAGCTTCAGGACTCCCTTTGAACCCACCCCGGAAGGGATATCGTTAAACAGGGACCTTATGAGATCCGGTATGTGACTCTGAACATCTTCATAAGCAAGGCGGGTAGTCACCAGCCTGCATCCGCAATTAATGTCATAACCAACGCCGCCGGGAGAAATAATGCCGTCTTTAAGATCAAAAGCCGCGACACCTCCTATCGGGAAGCCGTACCCCCAGTGTATATCCGGCATGGCCAGTGAATATTTCACGATTCCGGGCAGATGCGCCACGTTCGCCACCTGCTTCGGGCTCTCATCGGTGCCCATTTCCTTGATCAGCCGGTCGCTTGAATAGATGATCCCCGGAACCTTCATGCCACCCGTTTGGGGAATCATCCAGCGACAGTCATCCATTTTTCTCAGGTCAGACATCGAAAATCACCCTGCCCGTCCATCCATCCGGAGTTTCCCTCACACTGATCTGGTGATAGGTCACCGCCTTGATTTCCGCGTTGATCCTGTGATGCACCGGATCGAAATGCTCACCGGAAACGTTTGCCTCCAGATTATACGGAGCTATCTTGCCAATCGAATATTCTTTCAGAAGCAATCCTTCACCGTTAAACAGATACAGGATTTCACGCAGATAGTTCACTAAAAGGTCTTCCCAGCCGGACCCATCTATGACAACCTGTCTTTCCTCGGCCGCCTTGACGAAACGGAGGTCTGTGATGATATCAAAGACGGCGAATGCAGCATTGGCAAACAATTCCGGTAATGTTTTTCCGTATATTTCTACCCCCAGATCCGCCGTGTGATCAAATATGGTGTATCTTTTTGCCATGCTTCAGCCCGCACAATCGGAATTGACGGTTTCGAAAAAAATCAAAAATAATAGGTGCTTCCCTGTTTTACGAATTATACGGTATCGTTATCCGGGCCGCCGGCTTCATCAAGAACGTCATCCGCCATCTCTTCCGCCGCATTTTCCATCGGGCCGCCATTGTCCTTCTCTTCCGCCTCCCGTTCGGCACGGGCGACACCGACAAGTTTCTCGTCGGGATCAATCTCGATCAATTTCACTCCCTGGGTGCTCCGGTGGATCAGAGGCACCTCCGCAACCCTCATGCGGATGATCTTGCCGGCATTGCTGATCAGCACGATGTCCTCCTCGCCCGTCACTTGGAGTACTCCGGATACATTCCCAACCTTGGTTACGGTTTTCAGATTGATGATACCCGTCCCGCCTCGATTCTGCTGCCGGTACTCTTCCACAGGAGTGCGCTTCCCGTACCCGCATTCGGAAACGGTCATGATGGCGTTCCCCTCCGTCGGTATCTCCATGCCGACGACGGCATCATCATCGTCCATACGGATGCCGATCACGCCCCGGGCCGTTCTTCCCATGTCCCGGACGTCACCCTCATGGAAACGGATGGATTGCCCTTTCCGGGTTCCTAAAAAGACGTCCTGATCTCCCAGCGTCAATTGAACATCGATAAGTTCGTCTCCCTCATCAATCGAGATGGCGATGATTCCTCCGGATCGCGGGTTCGAATAGGCCGCCAGATCGGTCTTCTTGACAATGCCTTTCCTGGTCACCATAATCACATATTTCCCTTCGATAAATTCCCTGACAGGCAGAATCGCCGCAACCCGTTCTCCCTGTGACAGATTAACCAGATTGACGATAGCCTTTCCCTTGGCCGCCCGCCCGGCCTGGGGGAGCTGATACACCTTCAGCCAGTACACACGCCCCATATTCGTAAAAATCAGGATATAGTGATGGGTGGATGCGATAAATATCTTCTCGACAAAATCCTCTTCCTTGGTCCCCATACCCACCTTTCCCTTGCCGCCCCGGCGCTGGCTTCTGTATAGGCTGGCAGGGTTCCTTTTAATGTAGCCGTAATGAGACACGGTCACCACCATGTCCTCCTCAACGATCATATCCTCAATATCAATATCATCCACGCTCGCCACTATCTCCGTGCGTCGCTCATCGCCGTACTTTTTCCTGATCTCCTCCAGTTCCGACACGATGATATCGAGCACCTTCTTCGGATCATCCAGAATACCCTGCAACGTTTCGATCAACCGGGACAGATCTCTGTACTCCTCAAGAATCTTGTCCCGTTCGAGCCCCGTGAGCCTCTGCAGCCGCATTTCCAGAATGGCCTTCGCCTGAATTTCCGAAAGACCAAACCTCTCGGAGAGGGCCTGCGAGGCCTCCTGGGGGCTCTTGGATTTCTTGATGAGCTGAACCACGGCATCAATATGGTTGAGGGCGATGATCAGTCCTTCCAGGATGTGGGCTCTTTCCCTCGCTTTTCGAAGATCGAATATCGTCCTGCGAGTGATGACTTCCTTCCGGAAATCCACAAACTTCTGCAGGACCTCTTTCAAATTGAGAACCTTCGGCTGGTTACGGTCAATTGCCAGCATGATAACACTGAAATTTGTCTCCATCTGAGTATGTTTGTAAAGCTGGTTGAGAATCACACCGGAGGGCTCGTCCTTCTTGATGTCTATGACGATCCGGATCCCTTCCCGGTCCGACTCGTCCCGAAGATCGGAAATGCCTTCCATCTTTTTCTCTTTCACCAGTTCGGAAATTTTCTCGATCAGATTGGCCTTGTTCACAAGATACGGAAGTTCCGTGACGATGATGCTCTCCCGGTCGTTTCTCGCGTTCCTCTCGATGATCGCCCTGGCCCTCATGCGGATGGAACCCCTGCCCGTCTGGTAGGCGGAGACGATCCCTTCTCTTCCGTTGATAAAACCGGTCGTCGGGAAATCCGGGCCTTTGATATGGAACATTAGATCTTCAATCGTGATCTCCGGATTACGGATCAGGGCGGTGGTCCCGTCAATGAGTTCACTCAGGTTATGGGGTGGAATGTTCGTGGCCACACCTACCGCAATCCCCGAAGTGCCGTTCAGGAGCAGCGCGGGAAGCCGTGCAGGCAGGACCGTCGGCTCCTCCAGGGAGGAGTCGTAATTGGGGACAAAATCTACCGTTTCTTTTTCCAGATCGGCGAGCATCTCCTCGGCAAGCCTGTCCATCCGGATCTCGGTGTATCTCATTGCAGCAGGCGGATCTCCATCGACGCTTCCGAAATTCCCCTGTCCGTCAATCAGGGGGTAACGCATGGAGAAGTCCTGGGCCATTCGAACGATGGTATCATAGGCGGCGGCATCGCCGTGGGGATGATACTTGCCGATGATATCCCCGACGATCCTGGCGGATTTCTTATAGGCCTTGTTCCAGACGTTTCCCATCTCCGACATGGCGTAGAGAACCCGGCGATGGACCGGCTTCATGCCGTCCCGGACGTCCGGTATGGCACGGCCGATAATCACGCTCATCGCGTAATCCATGTAGGATTTTTTCATTTCGTCTTCGATGTTGATGGGAATGTTCTTCTGGTAAAGCTGCTCCATAATTCTCAAGCCCTCGTCGTGCGATTTTACTTCGAAAAAGTTCTGTAATTTCAGCTGCTAATGCGGCAGTTGTTTTATATAAACATATACCATTTTTTGCCAGATAAGTCCCGTTATTTTTCTCTCAACTATTTTTACCTTGACGTGATATGACCGGTGCTATATAAATAATATCACTAAGCATCTGATAGATTCTCCATCGATGTTCCTTCTCGTACAGTCGTCACTCACGCGATTATATCTTATACGGCTACGGCGCCTTGTAAGTACCAGGTTATCTCAATAAAATTGAATCAGCGATCAGACGTCAACATCACAATAACATTTCTCTCATATAAAGGAGGTGACGAGATGCTAAAGAAAGCGATGATGACAAAACAGATCTCCGTGACAGTGATCAATAAGATTGGCGTGCTGGACATCATGGCAGGGTACCTGGCGGATCGCGGCATTAACATCGAGGCGGTTGCAGGCTATGAAATACCGGGATCTGACCAGGCTGTCATTTCGCTGGTCGTAGACAATACCCTGAAAGCCATCGAGGCGATAAACAAGAGAGGTTTTGGCGCCATTGAGGAAGACGATGTGATTCTGGTCGAACTCGACAACAAGCCGGGGGCATTGAAGACAGTTACAAGTTTATTGGCACACAAGGACATAAACATCAGCTATCTCTATGCCACTGCGAGCTTGGAGCCGTCTCCCGTCAGGGTGATTCTGTCCACCAGTGATAACAAAGCGGCCTTCGTAACGTTGAAAAAATCCGCAACGCAATAGAGGGGTTCTTCGAATCTCCAGGTTGACCGGACGGCGCTCTAAAAAAATATCGACGCGTCGATACGGCTTATCTGTCTGATATTGATGAACAATAGGCGAGCGTGAAAAAAATTTACAGGGTCTTCTTTTGCCCATCGGAAAAGATCAGCGATATGCAAAACAGGAGATAGGGCCGGGGAGGTCGAAGAAGGAACAGAAACAAAAAATGGTATTATGGCCATAGTG
>Ga0116202_10002018_pt1 | contig 12024 bp, 3 predicted proteins | sample LakKivw325mmetaG_FD_94479 | JGI IMG/M metagenome (GOLD analysis project Ga0116202, IMG submission 94479) | Anoxic lake water microbial communities from Lake Kivu, Rwanda to study Microbial Dark Matter (Phase II) - Lake Kivu water 325m metaG | ecosystem: Environmental > Aquatic > Freshwater >... | reverse complement strand
GCAGCCACCGCTGCGCGTCGTGCGGGCGCAGGGCCATCGCCTCGCACAGGGGGCCGATGCCCAGCAGATTCAGCGCGATCGAGGACGGACCGGCCACCGGAATGCGCACATCCGCCTCCGGCAGCGCGGCAGCCAGGCGCGCCCCCACCGCGATCACCATGCCGATGCGGCCGTCGCGGCGCGCATCGAAGGGCGGCGCGGCGAGCGCCTCGTCGAGAGTCGGGTACAGCGGCGCCGCGATGGCCGGGATGCCGTTGCCGCTGGGCTGCGCGACCGTGGCGCCGTAGGCTTCCGCCTCGAGGTTGTAGATGTCGATCCCGACGACCAGCGGGGCATGGCGGTACTCGAGCCACGCGCCGCGGTGGCCGGCGAACAGCAACTCGGGGTCGCGCGAGGTCTCCCAGGGCGACCGCCCCGCCCAGCGCGCCGCGTGCTCGTACACCGACGGAGAAAACGGGATCTTCACGGTTCGTGCCTCGCTACCAGCGAGCCGCAGTGAAGGCGCGCCGCGCCGCGGCGCAGCGCGCCCGCGCCGGGCCCAAGCAGCGCGCCGCAACACCCGCGCCGGGCGCGCCCCCGGTGTCGTGCCCCCGCTAGACGAACAGCGGTCCCCAGGCGAACTGGTCGTCCACCGCGACGCCGAAGTCGGCCATCACCAGCCGGCGGATCGCCAGCAGCTCCTCCTTGCCCTGCGGGGCCAGCGTGGCCAGCAGCAGGCGCGGCATGTGGTTGCGCAGCCACTGGTCCACGAAAGGCGCCGGCACCCCCAGCCGCCTGCAGGGCCACACCATCTTGTCGGCCACCAGGCGCGTGCGCTCGAGCCGCCCGAAGGCCGACACGGGCTGCTCGTTGACCGTGCTCCGCCGCACGAGCACCAGCCGCGCCCCGGCCAGCAGCGCCTCGACCGTCATCACCGCCTCCACGCCGTGCCGGTAGTAGGCGTCGTCGCTGACGCCGAGCAGCTGCGGCTCGGCCAGCAGAGCGGCGACCGCCGCCTGGCGCGTGAACAGCTTGTACCCCGAATGGAAATCGGGGTACTCCTCGACCGCGGTGGCCCACTCCAGGCACAGCGGCTGCCCGGTGCAGGCGGCATGGTACTGGAGCGCGTCCAGCAGCACCCGATCGGCCAGCTCCTCGAGCTCTCCGCGCCACAGCCCCATCGGCCGGTGCTTGGAGGTGCGGCTGCCGATGACCAGCACCTCGCCCGCGCTGCCGCTCTGACGGGCGTGCAGCGCGGCCCGGGCCAGATTGTGCAGCTCGGGCGCGAAGTGGTCGCCGTCCATGTCGACGGCCGCCAGGAAGTCGAAGACCGGATCTGCCAGCATGTGGGCCGCCCCGGCCCGCAGCGCGCTCAACTTGCCGCGGTTGTCCGCCGCGACCACCACCTGGACGCCCAGCTCGCGGCCGAGTTCGGCGGCGGCGGCCCGCCCGTGGGCCAGCCCGTCCACGCTCAGGCAGATGTGCGCCGGCGTGCCCACCTGCGCTGCGAACGCCCCGACGTTGTCCCGCAGCAGCCGGCCGGCCAGGTCCGGTGCGGCGCCGGCGGGGAAGTACACCGGGATGACGACCGCCGTGCGCTGCCGCACCGCGCGCGCGGCCGCGGCGAACGTGCACGCTGCCGCCATCTCGCTCCTCCCGGGCACGCCGGCCGGCCGGCCGCCCGCACCATTCCCGTGCGTCACTGGCACGCCACGCGGTAGAGCGGCTGCCGGCCGCCCTCGCTGAGCAGGTAGTAGGTCTTGCCGTCGGGGGTCATGGCGATGGCCTCGCCGTCGCGCACGAACGGCACGGGCATCGAGCGCGGCGGCGTGGACAGCAGCGCGGGCAGACCCATGCCGACAGTGCCGGCGAACATGAACACGCGGTTGTAGGTGCGGATCACGGCGCGCGCCCCGTCCGCGCTCACATCTCCCCCCGTCGCCCTGCGGCTGCCGTGGAGCGGATCCACGCCGAACTGCAGGACCAGCGCCAGCTCCATCCGGGCCTCCGTCGCGCCGGGTGGCCAGGCGGCTCGGTACAGTCCGGATCGCCCATCCTTCTCCTTCGTCAGGACATACAGGTCGCCGGTGTCCGGCTCGACCAAAAGCGTCTCCGCGTCGTGGGGTCGGTCCGGGAACACCAGATCGAGGGCATCCCATTCCGCCACGACCAGCTCCGCGGGCGCCGGCGCCGGCTCCAGATGCGGCTCGGCCAACCGATACACGCGGACTCTGGCGCGCCTGGCTCGGTTGTCGCCGATGTCGGCCAGGTAGAGCGCGTCGCCGCCCCCCGGATGCGGCCCCACGGCCATGTCCTCCCAGTCGCGCGCCGTGGCGCCCGCCAGGGTCACCACTGCCCGGAGGCAGCCGGTGGTGTCGATGCCGTAGCAGCGGGCGCGGTCGCCCGAATCGTTGTGCACCCAGAGGATGGGCTGCGACCTGCTGCACGCCATGCCCGAGCACTCGCTGATGCGCGGGCTGGCCACGATCCCGATGAGCTCCGCACGACCGCAGCTCGGCATCGGGGCGGCGAGGCGGGCGGCGCCCTCCGCTCCGGCCTGTTCCGGTACCCCTGCCTGGCAGCGACGCGCGCAGGCCGGCGCGCCCAGCAACGCCGCCAGTCCGGCGGCGAGCCCGCAGAGCACGCCCACCGGCAGCGTGCGGGCGCCGAGCGGCGACCCGGTCCGCCATGCCGCGCCGCCCTCGGTCGGCACCCGTGGCCGCGCTCCGGAAAGCCGGGCAACAGCCCTGCTCGCTCCCTGCCGGCACCAGGCCCACGGCCCGCGGCGGCCCGCCCGACTCCCTGCCGGCGCGGTCGCGGCCCTCACGTGGCCCCCTGCGCTCCGCCTGCCCCAGCGGGCCCGACCAGACCCCGCTCCTGCAGGTGCTTCAACACGGTCTCCAGCTCGCCGCACAGCCCCTCGAACTCGGCCCGCAGGCCTGCTGCTGCGGGTCCGGTGCGGGCCGCCGCCTCCAGCGCGGCCGCCCGCGCGCTCAACGCCCGCATCGCCAGATTGGCGGTGGTGCCCTTCAGCGTGTGCGCCAGAGCGCGCGCCCGCGCGGCATCGCCGCTGTCGATGGCCGCGTGCAGATCCGCCACGGACGCCCGCGCGCGCGGCAAAGTCCGCCAGCAGCTCGCGCGCCAGCGCGTCGCTGCCGCCCACGCGGGCCAGCAGTTCCGGCCAGTTCACCGGACTCTCGGCGGCCTGCTCGCCGCTGCTCGCGGCCGCCGCCGGCGCCGCCGCGCTGGCGGTCGCGGGTCCCCCGCCCGGTCCCAGGGCCGGAGTTGCCCGGGCCGCTGCCGGCTCGGCAGCCACCGCCTCCGGCGTCGGGGTGGGCAAGTACCGCTGGAGCAAGGCCAGCAGCCGGCCTCGGTCGATGGGCTTGGCCAGGTAGTCGTCCATGCCCGCGGCCAGGCACTCCTCGCGATCGCCCACCGTCGCGTGCGCCGTCATCGCGATGATCGGGACCGCGCCGCCCTCCGGCAGCTCCCGTATCCGGCGCGTGGCCTCGAAGCCGTCCAGCCGCGGCATCTGCACGTCCATCAGCACGGCGTCGTAGCGGCGGCGCCGCACCGCCGCGACTGCCTGCCAACCGTCCACGACCACATCCGCCGTGATCCCCGCCTGAGCGAGCAGGCTGGCGACCAGGCGGCGGTTGATGTCGTTGTCCTCGGCCACCAGCACGTGCCCGGCCAGGACGGGCGAGCTCTGGCCGGTGGCAGCCTCGGCGCCGGCCGGCCCGCCCGCGCCAGCGGCGCCGGGCACGCCAGCGGCGGGTGCAAGACCCAGAGCCCGTCCCAGCGCGGCGGCCAGCGCGTCGCGCAGCACCGGCTTGTGCAGGAAGGCGGCGACGCCGAGCGCCTCGGCCTGACGCCGCACCTCGCTCGACCCGAAGGCCGTCATGAACACCACCGGCGTGCGGGCGAGGCGAGCGTCGGCGCGCAGCCGCCGGACCACCTCCAGGCCGTCCATGGCCTGCTGGCCAGCGGCGTCCGGCATGCGCCAGTCCACCACGACCGCGTCCGGCGGCGTGGCCGCGGCCGCCAGCATCTGCAGTCCCTCGCGCCCGCTGCGCGCGCGCTGCACCTCCAGCCCGAGCTGCGCACCCAGACGCGCGGTCAGTTCCAGACAGGTGGGATTGTCGTCGATCACCAGCACCCGCCGTCCCTGCAGGCTCGGCTCGGCTGCCACCCGGGCGGCCGCCTCTGGACCGGCAGCCGCCTCCACCCCGAAAGGCACCGCGAACCGGAAGGTGCTGCCGCCCCCGGGCACGCTCTGGGCCGTCAACTCGCCGCCCATCAAGGCCACCAGTTGCCGGCTGATGGCCAGCCCCAGTCCCGTGCCGCCGTACCTGCGCGTCGTACTGCCGTCCGCCTGGGTAAACGGCTCGAAGAGGCTGGCGAGCTTGCCCGGCTCGATGCCGACGCCGGTGTCCCGCACGCTGAACTCCAGCACCACGGCCTCGGCGCTGCGTTCCCGGACGGCGACCCCGAGTTCGACCTCGCCGGCCACGGTGAACTTCAGCGCGTTGCCGACCAGGTTGACCAGCACCTGGCGCAGCCGCAGATCGTCGCCGAGCAACGTCTCGGGCGTCTCGGGATCCACGCTGACCAGCAGCTCCACCTCGCCTTCGGCCACCTTCTCGCGGAACAGCGCCGCGGTCTGCTCGAGCACCTCGTTCAGGCGCAGCGGCCGGCGCTCCACCGTCATGTGCCCGCTCTCGATCTTGGTGAGATCCAGAATGTTGTTGAGCAGGTCCAGCAGGGCCCGCGACGCGGCGTTGATGGTGCGCGCGTACTCGCGTTGCTCCTGGCTCAGCTCGGTTCGCTGGAGCAGATCGGCGTAGCCGATGATGGCGTTCATGGGCGTGCGGATCTCGTGGCTCATGTTCGCCAGGAACAGCCCCTTGGCGACGCTGGCCGCCTCCGCCTGTCGTTTGGCCACCGTCAGGGCGGCGTTGCTCTCGAGCAGCGCCGCGCGGCGCCGGGCGAGCTGGACGATCAGCCACCCGATCACCAGCGCGGTCAGCGCCCCGCCGGCAAAGACGGCGGTCTGCAGATAGGGCCAGTGCACCCGCAGTCGCAGCTCTGCCGGCCCCGAGTATTCCAGGTCGCGATCGATCGCCCGAACCTGGAACTCGTAGTCCCCGCGCGGCAGGTTGACGTACTCGACGTAGGCGTCCGGAGTGAGCTGCCAGCCGTCCTGGAGACCCGCCAGCCGGTACTGGTAGCGGATCGCGTCCGGGCGCGTCCGCAGGCTGACCGAACCGAACTCGATCCTGGCTACCCGCTGGTCGGTGGCCATCGCCAGTTCCCGCACGGGTCCATGCCGCCGGTGTGTGGCCACATCGCGGATGGCGATGCTGGGTGGAGACGGCACGTGCTCCCAGCGGGTGAGCATGCCCTGCTGATGGCCGAGCCACATCGCTCCGTCGGGGGCGGCCGCCAGTGCCGTCACCTGGTCCTCAGCCACGCCATCGTCGCGAAGCAGCGACTGGAACACGGTCCCATCGAACAGACCGACCCCCGCGGGCGTCCCGATCCACAGCACGCCGCGCCGATCGAGCGCCAGGGCGGCCACCCACGCGTGGCACAGCCCGTCCTCCGGACCGAACACCCGGAGCTGTGCCGCGTCCACCCGGACCAGACCCAGGCGCGTCCCGGCCCAGAGCCATCCGCGCGGATCGGCGACGATGCTGGTGACCACGTTGTCCGGCAGGCCGTCGGCCAGCGTGAGCTTCCGCCAGCGCTGGCCGTTCACATGACTCAGACCGTTCTGCGTCCCGATCCACATCCCGCCCGCGGGATCCGGCGCGAGACTCACGACCGCGTTGTTCGCCAGGCCGTCCGCCGTGGTCAACCGGTGCAGCGCGCCAGCATCGCGATGAAATACGCCGCCGTACTCCGTGCCGACCCACAACCCGCCGCGCTCATCGCGACACAGGCTGGTGATGGCCAGGCCCTGCAGCTCTGGGCCGAGCGGGTGGGGCTGCACCGCACCGCCGTGAATCAGTGCCAGCCCGCTGGCCGTGCCGACCCATACCCCCTCGGGCGCCAGTTCCACGGCCCTGGCTCGGGCGCTCGGCAGTCCGTCCGTGGCGGCGTAGCGGACCTCCGTGTCTCCCCGGCGCCACACCACTCCGGCTTCCGTGGCTATCCACATCTGGCCATCCTTGGCGATCGCCACTTCGTTGACTCGGGGGCGGCTGCCCCCGCCTGCCACCGGGTAGTGCGCGAAGCTCGCGCCGTCGTAGCGAAGCAATCCGCCGCCGGTGCCGAACCAGACGCCTCCCGCCCGATCCTCGAGGACGGCGGCCACGTCCGTCAGCGCCTCTGCCGTGTCGATCCGGGCCAGCGGCGTGGCCGTTGCCAGGGCTCCCCGCATATCGAGCCGGCCCGTGTACAGGCCAGGCGCCTCGGCTCCGGCCCACACCCGCGCCCGCCGGTCCGCCAGCACGGACTCGACGCCCGGCCATGGCGTGCGGAGAAGCGCCCGACTGCCCGCAGGAGTCCACAGCACGACGCCGCCTTCGGTGCCGAACAGCACGGCCCCGGGCCCCACCGGATGCAGACAGCGAACGTTGCGGGTGTACTGTGGATCCCAGGAGACCGTCTCCAGCCTCTCCGGGGCAGCGAGCCGGCAGCCGCCGCCCTGCGTCCCGACCCACAGTGTCCCCTGGCTGTCCCGAGCGAGGCTCGAGACGCTGCTGGACGGCAGCCCGGCGCGGCTGCCGTAGATCTGGAAGTAGCTCCCGTCGAAGCGACACAGGCCCGACTCGGTGCCCACCCAGAGATCGCCCCCAGGCTCCGGGCACAAGGCCTTGACCATGTCGTCGGGCAGGCCATCCGCCTGGGAGTACGTGACGAACTCCCGTCCGTCGTAGTGGACCAGGCCCACTCGCGTGCCCAGCCACAGCCCGCCGGCGGCATCCGGCGCCAGGGCGAGCACCTGCACCACCGGCAGGCCATCCGCGGTCCCGTACGTGGTGAACCAGACCCCGTCGAATCGGCACAGGCCGCTGTCGGTCCCGATCCACAACGCACCGTCCGCGTCCTCCAGCAGCGCGAGCACGCGACCGCGCGCCAGGCCGTCCAGAAAGGTGAACCGCCGCCACAGGCCGGTCTGCCGGCCGGGTCCAGCACGCACCCGCCGCCCGGGTCCCGCCTGGCGGGCCTGGCCGCCGACCGGAGGCATGACGAGGCGGACGGTGGTCGCCTTGCCGGGGAGCACGGTGCAGCGCTCGCTCTCCTCGCCGGGCCTGCGGCCGGCGCGCAGCACCACGTACGTGCCGGCCGGCAGCATGGCGGCAAAGACGCCGTCGCCGTCGGTCTCCACCCAGACCCAGCGGCGGGGCTCCTCGACGGCGGCGATGCGGACGCGGGCCTGGCCCGCCGGGCGCCCGTCGACCTTCACCACCACGCCGCCCACGGATCCCAGCGCCACGTCGGGCCCAACCAGCAGCACGTCGCCGCGGCGGCCCGCGTGGATCATCTTCTGCACGCCGCGCCCCCAGGCGTACCAGGTGAACGAGCCGTCCGCGTCGCGGTCGGCCACCACGACGTCGAAGCTGATCACGTCGCCAGAGACGACGCCTGCGCGGCCCAGATCCAGCCGCCACTCGTAGGTATGCGTGCCCGCCGAGTGCCGCCACGCGGCCGCCACCCCGGGCACGCCCTCGCTGCGCATCGCCGTGCGCCCCGGGCCGCCGCCAAACGTGTAGTACTGGAGCGCCGGAGCAGTCTCGGCCGCGTGCGTCACGTCCAGGTACACCTCGCAGCCGTCCTGGGTCTGCCAGCTGACACTCGCGTCTGGCTCCCGCACCCAGGAGTCGTCCTCCACCTCGACGAGCACGAACAGGGCCGACAGTGCCGCATCGTACCCGATGCGGAACTCCGCCCGGCAGTCCGCCGGACCGGCGGCTGGATCGCCGTACTCGGGCGTCGCGATGGCGTAGCGCGGGAGCTTCGCGGGCCAGTCGGCCCCATCGCCGTCCACGCGCAGGCCGGCAACCGGCAGGGCCGCGGCGAGCTTGCCGTTGTGCGCCGGTGCAGGCAGGGCAAGGCACAACACCAGCAGGGCGCAAGTCCAGACGCTTCGCATGGCCAACCTCCGCCGGCCTCGCCGCGGGCCGCCTCACTCGGCCGCGGGCCCGCCCGCGTGCTCGTCCAGCCGCTCCATGCGCTCCACTTCGTCGGCGCTCACGTGGCCGATGACGCGGCCGTCGTCCAGCAGGTTGTCCTCCTTGACGGCCAGCCGCTGGAACAGCCGCCGCAGATCCACCGTCCCCCCGATGCTGAACCAGACGGTGGACACCACCGCGATGATCCCCGGGACCGCGAGGTTGTACACCGCGAACCAGTTCGCCCACCAGGAGTTCGGCCAGCGCGAGACGGCATTCCAGACGACCAGGACGACAAAGCTGCCGAAGCCCCACACCATCGAGTACATGAACACGGCCCAGGCCAGGATCCGGTCGCCCCGCGTGTACTGCGAGTCGATCCCCAGCAACCGCTGGTACGCGCTGCGCCAGGTCAGCGCCACCTGCGTCACTTCCCGCTCGTCGGCCCGCCGGTACCGGCCGCGGTGCAGCATGCGCTCCATGTTGAACGGCTCGTGGCTGGTCAGCAGCGAGACGACGCCGTAGAGCACCACGCCGATCACCAGGGCGATGAAGTAGATCTCCTGGGAGTTGACCGGGAACTTGTCCGGCGTGACCCGCCACATCACGTACGGCTCGAAAGGCCGCGAGATGCTCTCGACCGCTGCCCGCACCGGCGGCAGCCAGCCGTTCGCGCTCAGCCACGGGTAGAGACTGGGGACCCACAGCTTCTGCGCGACGATGCCGGCGACCGCCAGCGTGGACCCGGCGACGAGCGAGCAGAACGCGCCGGCAGCCGTGCCGCGCCGCCAGTAGAGCCCGCCCACGATGCACGGCCCGGAGCCTCCCAGCCAGATGGCGCCGGTGATGGCGAAGAACATGAGGATGTAGTCGACCTGGGCGAACAGCAGCGAGAAGCAGAAGGCGAACACCGCCACGCCGGCGATCACCAGCCGCAGCAGGCGCAGCTGCTGCGCCGGCGTGAAGGCGCGCCCCCGGATGGGCAGGATGATGTCCTGCACGATGATGCTCCCCCACGAGTGCATGTAGGTCGTGTCGGTGCTGACCATCAGGAAGATGCACAACGCACAGAACACGCCGGTGATGCCGATCGGCAGGATGTGGCGCAGGGCCATGGGCACGCGCATCTGACCGTAGATGGCCCCGAAGGTCTGCGCCACGCTCTTGTCCTGGGCCGCCAGCACCCGCTTGGTCACGTCCAGGGCGGGCTCCTTGTCGACGCTGTCGGCGGCCGCGGGCGCGGCGCATGCGGCGCGCGCGGCCGGCAGACTCCCGGTCTCCAGGTACTGGCGCACATCGGCGCGCAGCTCGGCGAACCGTTCGTCGCCGGCCACGTCGTTGAGGGCCGTCCAGGCCAGCTCGCGGCGCGCGTTCGCCGCGCCCGCCGCGAACCGCTCGTTGTTGAGATAGGTGTAGGCGGAGATGCCCAGCAGCACCATCATCATGCTGGCGAAGCCGCCGCGCCAGGTGCCCAGCACAGCGCCCATCTTCTGCTCGTGCGCGTTGATGGCGGCCGCGTTGTAGGCCTGCGTCCCGGACCAGGCCATGCGGTTGAAGATGCCGCTGAACAGCCCCACGAACACGTAGAACAGGTTGAAGTCGCGCAGATTGGCGATGTCGAACGGGTTGAGCATGCTCTGCCCCGGCGGTCGGTCCAGCAGCGTCGGCGCCATGTCCGACGGCCAGGAGAACTGCAGCAGCAGGCACGCGACCACGATCGCGTACAGCGGATAGCTGAGGATTCCCTGGATGCAGTCGGTGGCCATGATGGTGATCTGGCCGCCCAGACTGACGATGAGCACCGCGGCGCCCAGGAACAGCGCCATGAGCAGGGCGAAGGTCGGGAACACCAGCCCGAAGAGCTCCACCTGCAGGGGCAGGGCGCAGAAATAGATGAGGAAGCGCGCGCCCACCGCCGGAAAGATCGCGTAGTTCACCACGCCGGACAGCGACTGCAGGCAGGCGGCGAAGATGCGGAACGAGCGGCTGTAGCGCATCTCGAAGAACTGCCCCATGGTCATGGCGCGCGTCTCGCGGAACCGGTAGATGCAGTACCCGGTGAGCAGCAGGACGATGTTGACCGGGACGTAGAGCTGGTTCCAGAACGAGTAGGCGAAACCGGAGTTGTAGTACGCCTCGAAGAGCGCCACGATGCTGATCAGGCCCATGGCCGCCTCGCCGCTGGCCACGGCCACCACGTACCGGCCGGCCACGCGCCCCGCCGTGAGGAAGTCCGAGACCCCTCTCACGTACCGCTGCGCGCGCACGGCGATGTAGAACACCAGGGCCAGCGGCACCATGACGATCAGCCAGTCTATCCAGTGCATGCGCGAGTTCGCTCCGCGAGGAAGGGAGGCGCCCCACCGGCTGGGCGATGTCCCAAGATACGGGGCCCCCCGCACCTGTCCAGGAACGGCGCGCACCGCGCCGAGGGCCGCCGGCGGCCGTGCGCCGCCGCCCACCGCCCCGGATGGCGCCGCTGCGGCCTCAGCGCCGCAGCTGCCGGTAGCGCAGGCGCCGGGGAATGGCCGCCGCCTCGCCCAGCCGCCGGCGCCGGTGTGCGGCGTACTCCTGGTAGTTGCCCTCGAACCAGGCAACCTGGCTGTCGCCCTCGAAGGCGAGGATGTGGGTGGCGATCCGGTCGAGGAACCAGCGATCGTGGCTGATCACCATGGCGCAGCCGGCGAAGCCCTCCAGGGCGTCCTCCAGGGCCCGCAGCGTGTTGACATCGAGATCGTTGGTGGGCTCGTCCAGCAGGATGACGTTGGCTCCCTGCCGGAGCACCAGCGCCAGATGCACGCGGTTGCGCTCTCCGCCGGACAGCCGCCCCACCTTCTTCTGCTGGTCCGCGCCCGCGAAGTTGAAGCGACCGACGTACGCCCGCGAGTTCACGCGGCGGTTCCCCAGTTCGAGCTCGTCCGCGCCGCCGGAGATCGTCTCCCAGACGGTCCTGTGCGGGTCGAGGCTGTCGCGGCTCTGATCGACGTACGCCCATCGCACGCTGGCGCCTAGCCGCAGCTCGCCCGCATCGGGCCGCTCCTGGCCCACGATCAGCCGGAAGAGGGTCGTCTTGCCGGACCCGTTGGGGCCGATGACGCCCACGATGGCGCCGCGCGGCACGCTGAAGGTCAGGTGCTCGAAGAGCAGGCGGTCGCCGTAGGCCTTGCTCACGTTGCAGGCCTGGATCACCTCGTCGCCCAGCCGCGGCCCGGGCGGGATGTAGAGGCGCGCCTCGCGGTCGCGGACCAGCGCGGCCGCGGCGAGGCGTCCTTCGTAGGCGCGCAGGCGCGCGCGGCTGCGCTGGTGGCGGGCCCGCGGCGTCATGCGCATCCACTCCAGCTCGCGGGCCAGGGTGCGCTGCCGCTCGACCTCGCTCTTCTCCTCGCGCGCCAGCCGTTCCTGCTTCTGCTGGAGCCACGAGGAGTAGTTGCCCCGCCAGGGCAGGCCGCGCCCGCGGTCCAGTTCGAGGATCCAGCCGGCCACGTTGTCCAGGAAGTACCGGTCGTGGGTCACGGCGATCACCGTGCCCGGATACTGCTGGAGATGGTGCTCCAGCCAGGCGACCGATTCGGCATCCAGGTGGTTGGTGGGCTCGTCCAGCAGCAGGATATCCGGTTGCTGCAGCAGCAGCCGGCACAGCGCCACGCGGCGCCGCTCGCCGCCGGAGATCACCGCCACGGGCGTGTCGTCGGGCGGACACCGCAGCGCCTCCATGGCCATCTGCAGCCGGCTCTCCAGGTCCCAGGCACCGGCAGCGTCGATCTGCTCCTGGAGCTGCGCCTGGCGCGCGAGAAGGGCGTCCAGCTCCGCGTCAGCCAGGGGCTCGGCCAGGCGCGCGCTCACGCTCTCGTAGGCCCGCACCAGCTCCGCTGCCGCGCCCAGGCCCTCGGCGACGAGCTGGCCGACGGTCCGGCCGGCGTCGAGG
>Ga0116202_10002017_pt1 | contig 12024 bp, 20 predicted proteins | sample LakKivw325mmetaG_FD_94479 | JGI IMG/M metagenome (GOLD analysis project Ga0116202, IMG submission 94479) | Anoxic lake water microbial communities from Lake Kivu, Rwanda to study Microbial Dark Matter (Phase II) - Lake Kivu water 325m metaG | ecosystem: Environmental > Aquatic > Freshwater >... | reverse complement strand
GGCCCGCAGTGAACCGACGTTAACGCGCGGAACTCCCGGTTCGGAATCCACGGCCGCCTGCCCGTCCGCCACGTTCACGGTTAGACCGGACGGGACCGGCACAGCGAGTGTGCCGAGCTTGCCCTTCACCGCAACTTGGCCGGGCTGTACCTTGACCTCGACGCCGGCCGGTACGGTGAGCGGGCGGTATGACTTGGCCATCGCTACCAGACCTTGCACAGCGGTTCGCCGCCAACCCGCTTACGCCGCGCGTCGCGGTCAGTCATCACTCCCCGCGACGTGGTCAGAATCACCGCGCCCAGCCCGCCGATGACCTTCGGTATCTCGTCCACACCGACGTGGACCCGCCGGCTGCGCCGGGAAACCAGTTCAATACCACGTATCACGGAGGCGCCGTCCTCGCCGTACTTCAGAGCCACGATGATGCGTTTGTTGTGACCCTCGCCGTCGACCTGGAAGTTGCTGATGAAGCCCTCTTCCAGGAGAACCCGGGCCAGTTCGTACTTCATGCGCGCGTAGGGCGCCGTGACTTCCTTCCGCCGCGTCCGGAGTCCGTTCCGGATACGGGTCAGGAAATCAGCAAACGTGTCCAATATCCCTCCTCACCAGGTCGCCTTACGCACGCCCGGTATCTCGCCGCGTAGCGCGAGGTCGCGGAAGCAGAGCCGGCAGAGCATGAACTCCCGGTACACTGCGCGCGAGCGGTAGCAACGCTGGCAGCGGTTATGCTTGCGCACCTTGAACTTCGGCTCCTGCTGCGACTTGACGATCCAGCACCGGCGCGCCATCGCTACTTGCCCTTCGCGAACGGCAGCCCCAGCTCGGCGAGCAGAGCTCGTGCTTCGTCGTCGTGTTTGGCGGACGTATGGAAAGTTATGTTCATGCCGAATATCTTCTTCACCTTCGACACTTCCAGTTCGGGAAATATCACCTGCTCCTGCAGTCCCAGCGTGTACCCGCCCCGCCCGTCAAATGAGTCCGGCTTGAAGCCCTGGAAGTCGCGGATCCGGGGCGACGCGAAGTTGAACAGCCGGTCAATGAACTCGAACATCCGGTCTCCGCGCAGCGTCACCTTCAGTCCGAGCGGCAGTCCCTCACGGATCTTGTACGTCGAGATTGCGCGCTTCGCGGTTGTGCGGCAGGGCCGCTGTCCGGTGACCGCGGCTACATCATCACCGATGAAGTCCAGCACCTTCACGTCGGCAACGGCGTCTTTGGTCGTTGTGTTAACCACGACCTTCAGCAGCCGCGGAACCTGATGCCGGTTCCTGTAACCGAAGCGCGCGGTCAAAGCCGGCACGACGCGCTTCAGGTAATCCTGCTTCAGTCGGGGTATCATGCGTCGATTATCTCGTCGCACTTACGGCAGATGCGTACGCGCCGGCCGTCGTGCGACTCCCGTCTGACCCGGGTCCGCTTACCGCACTTGGGACAAAGGAGGGAGACATTGGATATGTCCAGCGAATTGGGCAGGTCGACGATGCCGCCCGGCTTGCTCGTGCCCCGGGGCCGCTGGTGCTTCTTGGCGAGATTAAGCCCCTCGACAAAAAGGCGGTAGCGACCGCTATCCTTGTCGAGTTTCAGCCGGAGGACCTTGCCGCGTCGACCACGCTCCTCGCCGGTGATGACCTCGACCAGATCGCCTTTGCGCAGATACATCTCAAACCACCTCGGCGGCAAGTGACACTATCTTCGTGTACTTCCGTTCTCGCAGCTCACGCGCCACCGGCCCGAAGACGCGCGTACCCTTCGGCTCGCCCTTGTCGTCCACGAGAACGCAGGCGTTGTCGTCGAACCGCACATAGGTCCCGTCCGGCCGCCGGTGTTCCTTGCGGCAGCGCACCACGACGGCCCGGGATTTCTCCCCGCGCTTGACCGTGCCGTTGGGTAGCGCGTCCTTGACCGTGACCATGACCGTGTCGCCGAGCCAGCCGAACCTGCGCCGCGACCCGCCGTAGACCCTGATGACCATCGCCAGCCTGGCCCCGGAATTGTCGGTTACGACGAGCCGGCTGAAATCCTGAATCACAGCTTCTTTACCACCCGCCAGCGCTTCAGCGCCGACATCGGCCTGGTCTCGATCAGTTGCACGCGGTCGCCCTCCCGGCACTCCGCCCGCTCGTCATGCGCGTAGAGCTTGGTCCGCTTGCGGATGTACTTCTTGTACTTGGGGTGAAGCTCCAGCCGGTGAACCGTGACGACGACGGTCTTCTGCATCTTGGCCGATGCCACCCTGCCCACGATTACACGGCGGTTATCAGGCATCTTTCTTCTCCGCGGGTTTGACTCGACCGGCGATTTCCCTCGCACGTAGCACGGTCAGACAACGGGCGACGTCACGTCGCAGCAGCCGCAGTCGAAGTGGGTTGGGTAGTTCTTCCGCGGACCGGCGCAGCCTGAGCTTGAACTGCTCGTCCCGCAACTCGGCAAGCTTGCGCAGGATTTCCTCCTGCGTCATCTCACGTAGCTCAGAACCCTTCATAGCTCATCTCTCCGCGTGATACGACCCGGGTGCGGCACGGCATCTTGCTGCCGGCCTGTCGCAGAGCCTCATTCGACTCGGCCGCAGTCAAACCGCCGAGCTCGAACATCACCGTACCGGGCTTGACTACCGCCACCCAGAACTCCGGAGTGCCCTTGCCTTTGCCCATTCGGGACTCGGCGGCCTTCTTGGAAACCGGCTTGTCCGGGAACACCCGAATCCACATCTTCCCGGTTCGTTTGAGAGACTTGGACAGGCAGATTCTCGCTGCCTCGATCTGGCGCGCCGTAATCCAGCACGGCTCAAGCGCCATCAGGCCCTGGTCGCCGAAGTCGACCCGGTTCGCGCGCGTGGCCTTGCCGCTCATCCGGCCGCGCATCGCGCGGCGATACTTCACTCGCTTCGGCATCAACACCGTCTAGGCCCTCTCCGCGGCGGTGGCGTCGCCCTTGTATATCCAGACCTTCACGCCAACCGTACCGGCGATGGTGCGGGCAACGTCCGTGGCATAGTCAATGTCGGCCTTCAGAGTGTGCAGCGGCACGCGGCCCTCCCGATACCATTCGGTGCGGGCTATCTCATGGCCGCCGAGACGGCCGGCCACCATTACCTTGATGCCGGGCGCTCCCAGCCGCATGGCCTGGGTTACTGCCCGCTTCATTGCCCGGCGGTGGGCGACTCGCTGCTCGAGTTGTCGAGCCACGTTCTGGGCGACCAGTTTCGACTCAAGTTCGGGCACGCGCACCACCTCGACCATGATCTGCACGTCTCTGCCGATCAGCGCCTTCAGTTCCTCGCGCAGCGCATCAAGGGCCGCTCGGCGCGTTCCGAACACCATCCCCGGCCGCGCGGTGAAGACAGTCACCGTTGTCCGATTCGCCACCCGCTTTATGAGAACGTCCGAGACCATCGCGTCAGCGAGCTTGGTCTCGATGTAGCGCCGGACCTTCAAGTCCTCGTGCAGATAGCCGCTGTAGCCCTTCTTGGTGAACCAGGAGGATTTCCAGTCGCGGCTGATCCCAAGCCGGAAGCCGATCGGGTGGGTCTTCTGTCCCATCTAGACTCCCGCTCCCTTCTTCGTTGCCACCCGTATCCGAACGTGAACCGTCGGCTTCCGAATCGGCGTTGCCATGCCGCGCGGCCCCGGTTGCCAGCGTCTGGGTTTCAGAATCGGGCCCTGGTCGACGCGCACATCCGCGACAACCAGGTCCTCCTCCTTCAGCTTCGCTTTGCCCGCCTTGATAATGGCGTTGGCGACCGCTGACCTGAGCGTCTTCATCACCGGGGCCTTCGAAGGTTTGACCAGGAATGTCAGGACGCGCAACGCCGACGGCACGTCCCGGCCGCGAATCAAGTCAGCGACCAGAGTGAGTTTCTTGGCCGACCCCGGCTGAAAGCGTCCGACGGCATATGCCTCAATCATCGCCGTCCCCTAGCCCTTCCTCTCCTCTGCCTTCTCTTTGCGTACGCCGGAATGCTGCCGGAACGTCCGCGTCGGCGAGAACTCCCCGAGCCGGTGCCCAACCATCCGTTCCGTCACGTACACCGGGAGGAACTGACGGCCGTTGTGGACTGCAATCGTGTGGCCGACGAATTCCGGCGGTATCACGCTACGCCGCGCGTAGGTCTTGACCGTGCGCTTCGCGCCGGCTTCGACCTGCTGGCGGACGCGCCGGAAAAGCTTCTGGTCGATGTAGGGCCCCTTCTTGATTGAACGCCCCATTACCTGCGTCTCCTCTGAACGATCATCTGGCCGGACTTTTTCTTCCGGTTGCGGGTCTTGAACCCCTTGGCCGGTATCCCGCGCTCGGAACACGGATGCCGGCCGCCTGAGCTCTTACCCTCACCCCCACCCATTGGATGGTCGATGGGATTCATAGCCACGGCTCGGGAAACCGGCCGGATGCCCAGATGCCGAGAACGGCCGGCCTTGCCGACGGAAATGTCCTTGTGCTCAGGGTTGGACAGACGTCCGATGGTCGCCATGCAGCCGAGGTGGAATCGTCGGATTTCACCGGACGGCAACTTAATAACCGCCATGTCCTCTTCCTTGTTGAGCAACTGCGCCGCAGTTCCTGCCGACCTTACAAGAAACGACCGACCCTGCGGATAGAGCTGAAGGTTGTGAATCTCCACCCCGACCGGCACGTCCGCCAGGGGCATCGCGTTGCCGTCACGAATCGGCAGGCCGCGACCAGAGCTCACCGTGTCGCCGACCTTCAAGCCCTGGGGGCAGAGGATGTAGCGGTATTCGCCGTCGGTGTAGCAGACCAGCGCTATCCGCGGCGTTCGATTCGGGTCGTACTCGATTGAAACGACATTGCCGGAAATGCCGGGCTTGTCGCGCAGGAAGTCGACCAAGCGGTATTGCTGTTTCGCGCCGCCGCCTATCCACTTGTTCGTCTTCCTGCCGGTGTTGTTCCGCCCCCCGGTCTTAGACAGAGGCCGAAGCAGCGATTCGTGCGGTTTCTCGCGCGTGATGTCGTCAAACGTGCCCACCATGAAGGAGCGGCGGGCGGGCGTCGTCGGACGGAACGTCTTGATGCCCATCTAGCGCTCAAGGCTCTCGATCCGTTCGCCCTGCTTCAGAGTCACGACCGCCTTCTTCCAGTCCGGGCGGCGGCCTGAGAACCGACCCATGCGCCGCATCTTGCCCAGGTAGTTCATGACCCGTACTTCGCGTACATGGACTTTGAACAGCCGCTCGACCGCGTGACGTACCTCTACTCTGTTGGCATTCGGCGCTACTTTGAACGTGTAGCGGGACTGCTCCGCCTTGAGCCGCTCGGCCTTCTCGGTTACCACCTGGCTGAGTATCACTCGGCTGGGCTCAGTCATGCATGCCTTGCCGAGAGCCGCTTAAGGCCCGACTCGGTCAGTACGATCCGCGGATGAGACACGACATCATACGTACCCACGCTCTGCGCAGCCATTACGGTCAGGCCCGGCAGGTTCCGGCTGGCGCGCCTAAGGCCATCGGACACTTCGTCAGTCAGCAGCAGCACTTTGCCAGCGAGGTTCAGACCTTTGAGCACCCTGGCCATCTCCCTGGTCTTCGGCTCAGGCAGCTCGAAGTCCTCGACCACGGTCACCGCTTGCTCGTCCCTCCTCGCGGTCAGGGCCAGTGCCAGCGCCTGGCGCCGGACCTTCATCGGCAGTTGGTGGTAGTAGTCGCGGGGCTTTGCGCCCCAGGCGATCCCGCCGCCCACGAATATGGGAGAACGCCGCGAGCCGTGGCGCGCGTGTCCGGTGTGCTTCTGGCGGTGCGGCTTCTTGCCGGTGCCGGAAACCTCGGCCCGAGTCTTGGTGCAGGCGTTCCCCTGGCGCTGATTGGCCAGATATGACCTGACCGCCTGCCAAACCAGACCATCCTTGCCCTTGTGCTCGAAGAGCGAGGCCGGCAGGTCGACCTGTCCCTTAACCGCTCCGGTGATGGCGAGGAGGTCCAATGCTCACGCCTTCCGAATCAGAACCAGACTTCCCCGATGTCCTGGTATCGCGCCGCTTACGTGAAGCACGCCCCTCTCCGGTTCGAGCTTCACGATTGAGAGTTTTCGCACCGTGACCCGCTCGACACCGTAGTGGCCGGCCTGAGTCCGTCCCTTCAAGGGACGGCCCGGAGTTGTGCCAGAGCCCAGCGAACCGATTCTCCGGTGAGTCATCGAACCGTGTGAGCCTGGGCCGCCGTGCCAGCCCCAGCGCTTCATTCCACCAGTGAAACCGCGGCCCCGGGTGACGCCGGTCACGTGCACCGTGTCGCCTAGCGCGAACACGCCCACGCCCAGCTTCTGACCGACCTCGTAGTCGCTGATCTTGTCAACCTTGATCTCGCGCAGAAACCTGACCGGCGATACCCCGGCCTTCTTGTAGAAACCGAGCAGCGGCTTCGATGACTTCCGTTTCGATGCCGCGCCAAACCCGATCTGCAGCGCCTCGTAACCATGCAGGTCTGATGTACGCTTGCCGACGACAACGCACTCGCCCACTTTGACCTCGGTCGCCGGGACAACCACGCCGCGCTCATCGTAGAGCTGAACCATGTTTCCCTTCTGACCGAGGAGTGCCGTCATGCCGATTTGATCTCCACCTCGACGCCGGCCGGCACTTCCAGCTTCATCAGCGCATCAACCATCTCCGCCGTAGCGTTGGATATCTCAATCAGGCGTTTATGCACGCGCAGCTCGAACTGCTCGCGCGACTTCTTATCGACGTGAGGCGAACGAAGTACGGTAAACAGGGTACGCTTGGTCGGAAGCGGCATCGGCCCGGAAACCTGGGCGCCCGTGCGCTTCGCAACGTCCACGATGTCCTTGGCGCTCTGGTCCAGGATTCGGTGGTCGTACGCCTTCAGCTTTATCCGTATCTTCTTTGCTGTTCTTATCAAACTCATACAGCTATCACCTGCGAAAACAGCACATTCGAGTCTGGCTCGTTTACCTTTCTGCTTCAGCCGGTTGTAAGAGGGGCCTGTCACGCGGCCCGGTCGCCATCCTGGCGAAAGCCGGACAATATAGCCAAATAGCGTTACTTGTCAACACTTGAAAGCGACGGCGATATGCACGCCAGCCAATGGCGGGCGGACCGTCTCCGCCCTCGAAGGCTACTGTCCGTGAGTCTGCTCGTAGGAGGCCCTGATCTGCGCGTTGCCGGGTTCGAGTCGGTACGCTCGTTCAAACAGCAAAGCGGCCGAGTCCGACATTCCGGCCTGTTGGTACACCCGGCCCAGGTTGTACAACGCGCCTCCGTCATCCGGCCTCAACTCGATGGCGCGTCGGAAGGCGCGTACCGCGCCGGGACCGTCTCCCTGCCGGTAGCGGACTATCGCCAGGTTATTCCATGCCAGCGCGTAACCGGGTCGGAGTTCTGTGGTCCTCAGGTACAGGGACTCAGCCTCAACCAGCTCACCCCTGGATTGCAGCAACGCCCCGAGATTGGAATAGGCCAGGGCCATGTTCGGGTCCAGCGCAATTGCCTTCCGATACTCGGTGATTGCAGCATCGTCGTCTCCGCGCTGGCGAAGTTGAAAGGCGTAGTTGAAGTGGGCAGCAGGATACAACGGCGCCTGCTCGGTCATCTGCCGGAACAGCGTGTAGCCGTCCTTCCACACCATCATCCGGCCCGGTAGTACGAGCAGCGCGGTCACAGCCCAGTACCCCAGCGCCGCGACGAGCGCAACTGACCGGACGCCCGGTACGGCTCGCGTCACTGCGCGTCCCGCATAGAGCGCGAGTATCAAGAGCCCGATGCCCGGGATGTACAACAGTCTGCCGACTGGCCCGAAGCCGGCAAGCCCGGCAAACGGAAGCAACATGGTTGCGCCCCAGAGCCAGCCAACCAAGGCCCCTCGCGACCGCCGCAAGCGCCTGACGGCCAGCGGCAATACCAGGAACAGCACACCCACAATGGCATACCATGTGAACCGGCCCGGCCCGACTTTGGCCCAGACGAAGACCTTCTGCACCCAAGGCAGAACGGCGACCAGCAGCAGCCGCCCGAAGTCGTTCAGTGACACCAAGAGCCACGCCCCGGTATTGCCGCCAAGCGGCACCCCAACGACGCTTCCGAGCACAGCGTGTCTTGCGACAAGGTACGCCCCGAGCGGCACGACGACCCCGGCCAAGGCTGCCCAGTCTCGACTATTCAGTCGCCTTGGACCGGACGCCAGCACGCAGGCTGCGGCAGCTATCGGGAACATCACGGCGGTCTCCTTGGAGAAGACGCCGAAAGCAAAGCCAACCCACACGAGCGCCGGCGCCATCCAGTCGTGACGTCTATGCAGCCGCACGAGGCCAAGCAGCGCCACCAACAACCCGACGCCGGCAAGCAGGTCGGTGCGACCGCTGACGTAGGCGACACTGTCTGCTGCAAGTGGATGCAGCACACAAACCATGCCTGCCAAGAGCAGGGTCCAGAATGAGCCGAATAGCTGCCAGACCAGCACCCCAAGCAGCGCCACCACGCCTGCGTGCAGCAGCAAGTTGACAAGATGGAAATACCACGCGCGATGCCCGGCCACCAGTTCGTCGAGGCCGAGGCTGAGGTTCGCGAGCGGCCGATAGTAGGGGTCCTTCCCGAGCACCCCGGCCCCACCGCCATGCCAGAAGGAATGGGCGAAAGCCTCAAACGGCGAGGACCGGCTCCGTACGACTATGTCCTGGTCGTCCCAGACCAACTGGTACCTGAGCGTCGGTGTATATACGAACGCGGCCGCCAAGGCACACAGGACGATGGCCAAGGCGGGACGGCTGGGTGCCGACCGAGCCGGGCGCGCCGCGTTCGCCGCGAGCCGGCGCCTCACTTGCCGGAGTCGCGCGGCGCCCTGAACGCCACTAGTTCGGCCAGTCTCAGCGCCTCGCACCTCTTGCCGTTCTTGTCGGTCCACACCGCGCGGTTCTCCCACTTCACCGCCCCTACGTTCGGGGCCAGCCACTGGGTCACGTTCCAGCCTACGCGCGTGCTCTTGACGGTGACGACGTAGCAGTCCGGGTAGGTTCCGGCCCTGACCTTCACCGTCTCCTGAGCGGTGACCTCCATAACCTCGCCTTGCGCCTTGGTGTCGTACCACTTCAGGCCCTTGGCCAACGGGAGCGCCAGGTAAAGGATCTCGGCGGGCGGTTTGTCCCCGCTGCCGGGCACGAGCTGAACAACGCCGTCGTCGTTCTTGCGGAAGAACGAAAAGGCCGACGGGCCGGTGTCTCTTCGCGACTCCACGACCCAGCAACTACCGATTCCGGGCACGTCTCTCAAGCCGCGGACCACTTCGACTACCTTCCCCTCGGTAATCTCGGTCGTATCCGTGCCGTCGACCATCCGGGTGTATACCCGCATCGCCCGTTGCTGCCCGGCCTTCAGCGGGAAGTAGTCGGCGGGAGCGTGCCGGTCGCACGCTGCCAGCAAGGCAAGCCCGAGACCGACGGCCGCCAGTCTTTTCCTCATGCTGCTCCAAGCCTAGGCTGAACTAGGTCTCTGTCAAGTGCCGCCAACTTCCGGTCCGGCGCCGAAGTCGAATGCCCGGCTCGAACTCGGGCGGAAGGGCAGGCTCGGAAGCGTGGGCATGAGGGCTCCGGCTATGTCGAACCCCCTGCGAGCTGACCCATAAGCCGGCCTGTCAAGACACTCCGGCTCCAACCGCGAATCGTGGTGGTTCCCGCCTTCGTATGAGGCAGGTTGAAGCGGAGCCCGGGTTGTGACTTGCGACGGAATTCAAGCCGCTGCCCGCTATTGACAGCGGAGAGCCGCAAGTTTATCATGATGCCAATGGCGGCACGGACAGATGAGGAGCAGACCCAGCACGACCTCGTAGTCGAGGCTGCGGTCGAGCAGTTCGCTAACAGCGCGAAGTACGCTATTCACTCCAATCCCGGCACCGAGAAGAACGTGGCCGTCGGACGCCAGTACCCGGACATCGTCGTTACCGAAAAGGGCTCGACCAAGGTCAGGCTCCTCATCGAAGTGGAGACAACCGATACTGTCGGGTCCCAGGAGGTCGAACACTGGCGGACGCTCTCCAGGTTGGGCTCGCCGCTGTACCTGCTGACGCCTCTCGCCGTGACGCCGGATGCCGAGCGGCTCTGTGCGGAAGCCGGCATCAAGTGTCACCACGGGTACTTTGTCGAAGACGAACAGGGGCGTTTCAGAATAGTCCTGAAGAAAGACTCCGCGGCACGGCCAGGCGCTTTTCACCGTCCGAACCTGTAGTAGGAGCACCCCTCTTCGCGGCCCGCTTCCGGGAGTCGGCCCGTTCCTTTCCTTGACAATCCGGCACAACGGATAGAATGTCAATAAGTTGCCCAAGTTCTACTTGCAGACCTACGGCTGCCAGATGAACGTCCAGGAGTCCGGCGTTGTCCGCCGGGTGCTCACCGACGCCGGCTTTGCCGAGACCGCGGACGAACAGGATGCCGATGTGCTGCTGATGATGACCTGCTCGGTGCGCAGCCATGCTGAGCAGCGCGCGCTGGGCCGGCTGGGTAAGTTCCGCGCCCTCCGGTCCGAACGCGAGGGCCGGGTCGTCGGCGTACTTGGGTGCATGGCCCAGCGGCTTGGCAAGACCCTGGTCACTGATTATCAGGCGGACATCGCGGTCGGGCCGGATGAGTATCGGCGCCTGCCCGCGCTTATTGCCGGCGCGCGCTCCGGAACGACCGGCCTCGTGGCGACCAGTCAGACGAACGAATGCTACGACGAGGTCGTACAACAGCGCGAAACCGTTCCCGTAGACGATTCCAGTGCTCGGGCGGTCGCTTGTGCGTTCGTCACCGTGATGCGGGGCTGCGACAACTTCTGTAGCTACTGCATCGTGCCTCAGGTCAAGGGCCGCGAACGCTCGCGCCCGCTTGAGAGCGTGCTTGCCGAGGCCGAGCGCCTGGCCGCCGACGGAGTGAAGGACATTACGCTCCTGGGCCAGAACGTGCTGGCGTATAGCGACCAAGGCCGCAGGTTTCCCGCCCTCCTCTCGGCCGTGGCTTCCGCCCTGCCGCGAGTGCGCATCCGGTTCCTCACCTCGCACCCGCGCGACCTCGACTCATACCTGCTTGAGACCATGCGCCGCCTCCCCAACGTCTGCCCGAGCCTGCACCTGCCGGTGCAATCCGGCTCGAACGTGATACTGGAGCGCATGAACCGCGGCTATACCCGCGAAGAGTACCTGGCGAGAATCGCGCTCTGCCGCGAAATCGTGCCCGAGGTCTCCCTCTCGACCGACGTGCTGGTCGGGTTTCCGTCCGAGACCGAGGCCGACTTCCAGGCTACGCTCGACCTCGTCGAGCAGGTGCGATTCGACTACGCGTACATGTTCCGCTTCTCGCTGCGACCCGGCACCAGGGCCGAGGGAATCGAACCCAAGGTGTCCGAGTCAGTCGCGGGGCGACGCCTGTCTCGCTTGATTGAGGTGCAGAACCGCATCACGGCCGAGCGCAGCCGTGGGATGCTGAACGAGGCATTCGAACTGCTGGTCGAGGGGCCGAGCCCGCGCGATTCCGGGTGGCTCGGCCGCACCATAACCAACAAGGTCGTCATCATCAAAGGCCCCTGCGTGCCCGGCGACGTGGTTCGCTGCCGGGTCACTCGCATCGATGGCTGGACCCCGGTGGCAGAGATACCGGCCCGGGCCGCCGCGCTGAAAGCCGGATAGTGCAGAATTCAGATATCAGAAACCAGAAGTCAGAATGCCCGGAAACAACCGGAGTTCTGAATTCCGGGCTCCGGATTCTGGATTCCGTGTTGTCCATTCCGCCCATGATTAGGAGGATTCCGTGGTCATCTTTCGCGTCATTCTGATTCTAGTGGCGTTCGTGGTAGTCCTTGTGCTCGCGCTCAACAACTCCCGGACCCTTACCAACGCGGTGGTCTTCGACAAGACCTACTACGACGTGCCCGTCGCATTCGTGATGCTCTATTCATTCGCGTTCGGCGCGCTCTGCGTCGGCGTCTTTACGGTGGTGTCCGAAATCCAGCTTCGCTCTCGTCTCTATCGCCAGAAGAAGGCGCAGGATGCGCTCATGGAGGAGCTGCGCGCCCTGCGCAACGCTCCGCTGGAGGGT
>Ga0116202_10002016_pt1 | contig 12026 bp, 11 predicted proteins | sample LakKivw325mmetaG_FD_94479 | JGI IMG/M metagenome (GOLD analysis project Ga0116202, IMG submission 94479) | Anoxic lake water microbial communities from Lake Kivu, Rwanda to study Microbial Dark Matter (Phase II) - Lake Kivu water 325m metaG | ecosystem: Environmental > Aquatic > Freshwater >... | reverse complement strand
AGGAACCTTTGGTACAGTAATAACCCTTACAAGAATACCTCTTCCAGGAAGGGAAACAGCTGCTCTCTTTGCCTGAATAGATCTGGCAAACTCCTTGCCTTCTGTTCTTAAAACAGGGATTCTTGCATCATAGGGAAATGCGGGTGCATCATATTGCTGGTAAAAACTGATTCCAAATTTCTTATTATTTCTACCCGGGACTACTTCAATAGCTCTTATGTGGGATGTCCCGAAATCAAAAACCAGATGCTTTGGTTTACCAGCTTTCATGGGCTCAGTGTCTCCATTTTAAAGTTTTCAAAAAACCCCCCCCCGCCTGTATAACCTGCGCTTGCTCAGCATCAATACTGAACCCTTCAATTCTTTAGTTGCGGGGGACCGATTTGAACGGCCGACCTCCGGGTTATGGGCCCGGCGAGCTACCACTGCTCCACCCCGCAATAGGTTATAGTTTATTGCTTCCGGTTAAATTTGTCAACTCTCTGGTAATTTCTTCCTGAAGTAAACGAACAATCTTCTTTGCCTCTGAAAAAGATTTTTCCATTTTCAGAAGCCGGCTCTCAAGCATATCCATCTTCTCATATAGCTGAAAGAGATAAACAACATAAATGTCAAGGTAATCGGCATGAGACATTGATAACCTGAGTGCTCCAAGTTCTTTATTTATTAGAGATTCAACACGGCGCATAAAAATTTCATCCTTCTCCGCGGAAATACTGTATTTTCTTCCCAGTATCGTTATTGAGTATCTTTTCATTTTCTGATCGATATTGAAAAGTTGTTGCTGAGCTCATCAATAAGATTCTTCACAATCTCATCAGCATCTTCTCTGGTAAGTTTTCCATCGGGATTGCAAAAAACAAGTGTGACTGAAATTCCAGTTGAACCCTCGGGTATGTTTTCACCCTTATAAATATCAAACACTTCAACGCTTTCAAGAAAACCTATTTTATTGCGAATGAAGTTTTCCACATCCTGCCAGTTTATGGTATCAGCGACTATCAGTGAGAGATCCCTTGTCAGAGGTAGTATTTTTGGAACTGGAGTATAATTAACATCAGGAAAACCTCTGCTAACAAATTCTTTCAGATTTATTTCAACAAGAAAAATCTTCTGCTTTTCAAGACCATACCTTTTGAGAATCTTTTCAGATGGCAGGATTAGTCCTGCCAGAACAAAACCCGCTGAGGAGATAAATTCAATTGATATGCCTTCTTCTGAACTGACCAACTTCTGGGACAAATCTCTGTAACCTATCAGGTGAAGAATTGATTCAACACGCCCTTTAAACAGATAAAATCCTTCTCCATTCATAGATCCAAGACAGGCAACAGGTACTTCTGCTGGTTCAGAATCGCTTTTATAATAAATTTTCCCTATTTCAAAAAAAGAGACTCTCTCAATTTTTCTGTTGTGATTGTCTCTGAAATTTTTCAGAATTCCGGGTATTAATGAAGTCCTGAGATATGCATAATTTCTGGAAAGTGGGTTAACAATTTCAACCGCTGAAAGAGAGGAAAAATCGAGTTCGTTTTCGTCCATCAAACCAGGATTAACAACCTCTGTAAAACCAAATCTGACAAACAGATCCTTCAGTGTATCGATCCTGAAAAATTCAGAGCAGGATTGAGTGAAAGCGATTGAAGCAACAGGCATTTCTTCAGGTATTCTGTCGTATCCCAGGTATCTTGCAATTTCCTCTATAATATCCACATCCTGCTCTATATCATTCCTGCCTTCACTTATCTCTATTTTCATTGTTTCATTATCCAGATCAACCCTGAATCCCAGTTTCTTCATTGTATCAACAACAAAATTCACAGGAATATTGCATCCCAGATAACTGTCAATTTTCTTCCTGTTCACAATCACTGTCTTTTTACCAGAGATTCGCCTGCCTGCGCTGGAGAGGATGGAAATTTTCCCCCCGCAGATCTCCTTAATAAGCCTGCAACATCTATCAAGAGCAGGAACAATAAGAGACGGGTCTGCCCGCTTCTCAAACCTCAATGAAGCATCGGTTGAAAGTCCAAGGAATTTTGAAGATCTCCTCACCCTTGAAGGATTAAAAAATGCACTTTCTATAAAAACGTCTGTTGTTTTATCTGTCACTTCTGAATTTAATCCTCCCATGATACCGGCTATTGCAACAGGTTTTTCAATGTCAGAAATCACGAGAACCTCTGAGGATAAATCTCTTCTTTCTCCATCAAGGGTAACAATCTGTTCACCGTTTCCTGCACGTCTCACAATTATCTTTTCATTGATGCGGGCTAAATCGAATGCATGAAGAGGTTGACCGAATTCCCAGAGCACAAGGTTGGTTATGTCAACGACATTATTGATACTCCTGAAACCTGCTGCAGAAACCTTATCAACCAGCCACGCGGGTGAAGGACCAACCTTTACCTGTTCAATAATTCTACCGGCATAAAAAGCACAGTCATCAAGATATTCTATTTCAACAGGCAACATATTTTGTGATTCTTCCTCTATTTTTCTATCAGGATATAATGGTTCAATATCACCGTACGGAGAGATCGCCCTTATGATGCCGATTGCACTCAAAAGGTCTCCCCTGTTGGCCGGAACTTCAATCTCAATAAAAACCTGATCATTTTCTCTGAAAATAATCGGGTTAAGACCAAGCATACCCAACCAGTGCATTATATCCTCGGTTGTACACTGCCCCTTTATATATTGTTTGAGAGTTACCACGCTGTATCTCATATGAAATCACCTGAATTGTTTCAAAAAACGGATATCATTGAAAAATAACAGTCTTATGTCATCTATCCCGTATTTAATCATTGTTATCCTGTCAATCCCGGCTCCAAAGGCAAATCCTGTAAGTTTATTGTCTTTCAATCCTGACTTGCGAAAAACCTCTGGATGAACCATACCTGCGCCAAGGATCTCAAGCCATCCTGTTGAGGAACAGGTCTGACAGCCTTTACCTTTACATATAACACAGGATATAGATATTTCGGCACTCGGTTCAGTGAAAGGAAAGTATGAAGGAAGAAATCTGACCTTTATTTCCGGGCCAAAAAGCTCTTTCAGAAAAAAACTCAGAACCGCTTTGAGGTTGCTGAATGTTATATTGTATCCAACCATCAGACCTTCAACCTGATGAAAAACGGGTGAATGAGAAGCGTCAAAAGCATCCCTTCTGAATGTTCTGCCAATGGCAATGATTCTGAGTGGAACCGGCATCTTTTCAAGAACCCTTATCTGGACAGGGCTTGTGTGGGTTCGTAAAAGAAACTTTTTTTCGGTATCAAGGTAAAAGGTGTCCCACATGTCTCTTGCAGGATGATCAGCAGGTGTATTAAGGGCCTCAAAGTTATAAAAATCAGTCTCTATTTCAGGTCCTGTATGTACACCAAAACCAAGTCCCTGAAAAATCCTGACTATCTGTCTTGAAACAAGAGTAATAGGATGGAATGACCCGTAATCCGACCTTAATCCTGGAAGTGTCAGATTCATTTCAAACCGAGATGCTTCTTTAAAACTGGAAGAAATAATCGCCTGTCTTTCCTCATAAGCCTCATTAAGCTGTTTTTTTGCGCTGTTTATCCTGGCTCCGATAACAGGTCTTAAGGTTTGTTCCATTTCCGGAATACTGGTGGTTAACATGGCAAAGATTCCTTTTCTTCCAAAGTATTTAACTCGCCATTTTTCAAGTTCATTAACTTCGGTTATTTCTCTGATTTCACCAAGAGCGACCTTTACAATGCTGTCAATATCAAAAGGAAGTTTTGTTTCACCCATACACCTTCTCCCGCATTATGTAATCCAGAACCCTGTCAGGAACAAGATATCTTATTGATTGACCTGTCTTGATTTTCTGCCTTATCAGGGTGGATGAAATCTCAATTCTCGGAATATCAAGCATCGAATATCTGACATCAAAAGGAAACTGGTCAGGTTCGCTTTTCTCTGTTATCCTTGGTGCAACGATAAAGGAAAACTCCTTTGCGAGTTTTTCCGCATTATACCAGGAAGGTAATATCATAAAGGTATCCCAGCCAACAATAATATAAAAAGATGCACATAAAATTTTTTTCATTATCATCATCGTGTCATAGGTGTAGGACACTCCTTCTCTGCCGATTTCAACATCAGATATTTCAAAACCAGGATTATCCTGGATCGCAAGTTTTAACATCTCAAACCTGTGGGTTTCTGAAGCAACAAGAGAGCCCCTGTGCGGTGGAATTTTTGCAGGAACAAAGATTATTCTATCAAGACAGAACTGCTGTCTTGTCGCTTCCGCGATTATCATGTGTCCTATATGGACCGGATCAAAACATCCTCCAAAAATACCGATTTTAGGTTCTGAGCTGACCATTGCCATAGATAAGATATTTGTATGTCGTTAATTCTTCCAGAGCCATTGGACCTCTGGCATGTATCTTGTCAGTGCTTATCCCGATTTCAGCACCAAGTCCAAACTGTCCTCCATCAGTAAACCTGGTTGAGGCATTGTGATAAATACAGGCAGAATCAACCTCCCGCAAAAATTTTTCCGCACACTGACTGTTTGATGTAATGATGGCATCTGAATGCTTTGTTCCATATGTGTTTATGTGTCTTATTGCATCATCAACGTTATCAACAATTTTTATTGCAATGATGAGGTCTAAATATTCTTCTGACCAGTCCTGCTCTGTTGCAGGTTTTGCAAAAGGAATAAGCTTCAATGTTCTGGGACAAGCCCTTATCTCAACATTATGTTGCCTGAATCGTTCTGCCATTTCAGGAAGAAAAACATCCGCCACATCTCTGTGAACAAGCATTGTCTCCATTGCATTACATGTTCCGGGTCTTTGAACTTTTGCATTAAGACATACATCAAACGCCATATTTATATCTGCATCACTGTCCACATAAATATGGCATACTCCCTTATAATGTTTTATGACAGGAATCCTGCTGTTTGCCACAACGGCTCTTATCAGGGATTCACCACCTCTTGGAATAACAAGATCAATAAAGTTATCCAGAGAAAGCAAATATCTGACTGCCATTCTTCCACCTCCGGTGATAAGTCCTGCCACAAAAGGATTTATACCGGTTTGTTCCAGTGCCTGTTTAACACAAACCATGAGAGCCGAGTTTGAATTTATGGATTCACTCCCTCCACGAAGTACAACGCAATTTCCACTCTTTATGCACAGGGAAACAGACTCGATTGTAACATCCGGCCTTGATTCATAAATAATCGCTATGACACCTATTGGAACCCTCATTTTCCTGATTATAAGTCCATTTGGTCTTGTTGTTTCCCATATTATCCTTCCAACCGGGTCTTCAAGATCAATGAGGTTTTTCAAAGATACGGCCATCTTTTTCACTCTATCAGGCGTGAGGAGCAGTCTATCAATAAATGCTCCTGTATAATTAAGTTTCTGACATTTTTTTACATCTTTCTGGTTGCACCTTACAATCTCATCCGTTTTTTGAATGAGTATTTCAGAAAGACGATCAAGAAACCTGTTTTTCTTCTCTGTCGTAAGATTCATTACGTCAAATGAACTTTCTCTCGCCTGTTGTGCAATAAAATAAATGTCTTTTTTCCAGTTAATCATCTTCTCTCCGGAATAAAGATTGTTCCAATGTTTTTGCCGAGAAAAATGTCACGGATGACCCAGGGTCTTTTGCCATTTGCTATAATCCCAGCGCATCCAAGTTCCAGTACCTTTCTCATCGCAAGAAGTTTTGAAAGTATTCCACCACTTCCAAGATGCGAGGGCTTACCATTTCTGGCAATAGTAATGTATTCGTCTGTAATATGACGAACCTCTGATATAAAACTGAGCTTACCGCTGTTTTTCGGATCCGCGTCATAAAGACCATCCACATCCGTAAGAAGAACAAGAATATCCGCTTTAATCAGTTCAACCACCATCGCCGATAGCTGATCGTTATCACCAAACTTAATCTCTTCAGAAGCCACTGCATCATTCTCATTGATAACAGGTATGATTTTGAAAGAAAGAAGGGTTTCCAGTGTTGCCAAAGCATTCTTTTTTCTCTCTTCTGTATCAAAAATGTCTCTTGTCAGAAGAACCTGACCAACATTATAACCCTCTTCTCTGAAAATCCTTTCGTAAAACCTCATCAACCTGCTCTGTCCGACACTGGCTGCAGCCTGCAATTTTTCAATCCTTGACGGCCTTCTTTCCCAGCCAAGTATCTGCATTCCTGCGCCAATAGCCCCTGAAGTAACAATGATGACCTGCTTGCGATTTTCCATCAACCAGCATATCTGCTGACCCAGATGTTCCATGAGAGATGTATCAAGACGATGTCCGGCAGAGGTCAAAACATTTGTCCCGATTTTGATGATAACCCTTTTCGCCTTCTTAACGATTCTGGCTCTTTCAGTGACCTTCTTCATAAAAACAATTCCATTGTTCAAAGTTCATTTCTTATTTTCTTTATTTTTTCAATCCAGGATTTAAGTGCATCAAAATCCTGCTTTTGCAGCAGTTCAGTCACATTATCAAGATCCTTTCTGAATTTACTTATAGCCTGAAGTATATTCTCCCTGTTACTTACAAAAATTTCTGTCCAGATTTCTTCATCACTTGCCGCGATCCTTGTGGTATCTCTGAACCCGGCACCAATGCATGTCTTCACAGAAGGCGAATTAATCCTTTCTGAAAGTATGTCGACAAGAAGAAAAGCAACAAGATGTGGGAAATGACTTGTATATGCACAGATCTCATCATGCTGACGTGATTGCATCCGTGTAACAGAAGCACCTGTATTTCTCCAGAATTCTTCAATGGTTTCAATTACCGAGCTTTCTGAATTATTTGCCGGCGTGATTACTACTGTTTTTCCCTCGAAAAGGTGTGGATTTGAATTTTCAATACCCCTTTTCTCAGAGCCTGCCATCGGATGAGATCCGCAAAACCTGTGTCCCTGCATAAAAGATTTCTCAACAGTTTGTACTATTAAATCCTTTGTACTGCCAACATCTGTGAAAAGTAACATGGGTTTAATTTTTGCTATGCTTTTTGCAAGTTCCACATTCACAGAAATAGGCGCTGCAAGAATAACAAAATCAGAATTCATCACCAGGTCTGAAAAATCCTGAAACGAAAAATCAATCACACCAAGATTTTTTGCTTTTTTAAGGGTTTCCGGGGTTCTGGTATAACCGCATATATTTTCAGCCAGGCCTTTTCTTTTTGCGGCAAGCGCTATGGAACCACCAAGCAAACCAAGTCCTGCAACTCCAATACTCTGAAAGCTTTTCATGGTGCATCAGGTTTGTTCTGTCTTCTTCTCACCCATCTGTTTGAAAACAGAAAACAATTCAAGGGGTATCGGAAACACAAGCGTTGAATTCTTTTCTGTTGCTATCTCTGAAGCGGTCTGGAGATATCTCAGCTGAATCGCTATCGGAACCTCTGAAAGCTTTTTAGCGGCCGCAACCAGTTTTCCACTCGCCTGAAATTCTCCTTCAGCATTGATGACCTTCGCCCGGCGTTCTCTTTCTACCTCTGCCTGACGCGCCATGGCTCTCTTCATTGTGTCCGGCAGTTCAACCTCTTTAATTTCAACAATGCTCACCTTTATGCCCCAGGGATCAGTCTGCTCGTCAATTATCTGCTGAAGTTTGTGGTTGATCTTGTCTCTTTCTGAAAGTATTTCATCAAGTTCCATCTGACCGAGAACACCTCTCAATGTGGTTTGAGCTATCTGCATTGTTGAGAGATGATAATTTTCAACCTCAACAATGGCCCTTGTTGGATCCATAACCCTGAACCAGACAACAGCATTAACCTTGATCGGAACATTGTCTTTTGTCATAACCTCCTGAGGAGTAACATCAAAGGTGACTGTTCGAAGGCTGACCTTTACCATTCTTTCAACACCAGGAATCAGCAGAAACAGTCCGGGTCCTCTCGGTCCAACCAGTCTACCAAGTCTGAACACGACCCCTCTTTCATACTCAGGTACTATCTTGATTGTATTGGTTATTATCACTATCGCAAAAAACACAATAGCCATTATCAGAACAGGCATATTTCCTCCCTGTTAAAAAATACTTTTATTTTAATCTTAACTTTTTTCTATCAAGGTGTCAAAGAAAGTTATACCATCAATCCTTAGGAATCGCTTATTGAATTCAGGATTGGTATCTTTCAGGTTTAAGTTTTACCATACTTTTTCTCAAGATAATTCATAATAGATTGTGCTACCTTTTTACCTGCCCCCATTGCACTGATTACTGTTGCGGCTCCAGTTGTTATATCTCCACCGGCAAAAATATCATCAATATTTGTCTGGCATGTTTCAGGATCAACAATAATAATCCCTGATTTCCCGAGTTTCAGTTCAGGCACAGAGGATGTGAGAAGAGGATTGGGTTTCTGACCTATTGCAACAATCGCAGTCTCAAATTCCATAACCGTTTCTGAGCCCTGTATGGGCACAGGCCTTCTCCTTCCGCTTTCATCGGGTTCTCCAAGCTGCATTCTCATAACTTCTATCCCTTTGAGATAACCGTTTTCGTCTCCGATAAATCTGACGGGCAGAGTGAGAAAATAAAACTCTATCTTCTCTTCTTTTGCGTTTTCATACTCTTCTCTTCTTGCAGGCATTTCATTTTCGGTTCTCCTGTAAAGAACACTGACCTTTCCACCCAGTCTCAGAGCACTTCTTGCGGCGTCAAGCGCAACATTTCCTCCGCCGATAACAGCAACCCTGCTTCCAACCTGTATCGGTGTATCTGATTGTGGAAATCTGTATGCCTTCATCAGATTCACCCTTGTAAGAAACTCATTGGCAGAATAAACACCAAGAAGATTTTCACCGGGTATCCCCATAAACGAAGGAAGCCCTGCTCCAACACCGATAAAAATTGCTTTATATCCCATTTTTCTGAGGTCATCAATTGTCAGTGTCTTACCAACAACGACATCTGTTAAAATCTCCACACCAAGTTTTTTCACAAATTCTATTTCTTCCTGAACAATCTTTTTCGGCAATCTGAATTCTGGAATACCATAGGTAAGGACACCACCAGGAAGATGAAGGGATTCAAAGATTGTAACAGGATAGCCTTTTCTCGCAAGTTCTGAAGCACAGGTTAAACCCGCAGGACCACTGCCAACAACAGCAACCGGCGTATCTTTCTGTACCTCCACCAGCGGTATTTCTTTATCTTTTTCCATATCAGCGGCGAATCTTTCAAGAAGCCCTATTGCAACAGGTTCACTCTTCTTTGCCAGTATGCAGAGTCCCTCGCACTGAGTTTCCTGAGGACATACCCTTCCACAGATTCCGGGAAGCACGTTTTTTTCCTTGAGAATCCTTATCGCCTCATCATAGTTTTTCTCTGCTATCTTTTTTATAAATGCGGGTATGTCTATTCCAACAGGACAGCCGGCCACACATAAAGGTTTTTTGCACTGTAAGCATCTTCTGGCTTCTTCAACTGCATCCTCCTGTGTCAGGCCATGACTGACCTCATTGAAATTTCTTACTCTTTCCTCAATACTCTGTTTTCGCGGATGATGTCTTGATTTTTTCATTGCTCTTCCTTCCTGAAAAAAAATAGAAAGTTTTCTTTTGTAAGACTCTGTCTTTTTTTCCAGTTTTCATCTGCTGATGGAAAATCCTTTCTGAAATGAGCACCCCTGCTTTCCTGTCTTGTCAGAGCAGCATGGGTCATAACAAGCGCAAGTATAAACATATTCTGAACTTCCCAGCCAACAGGACTTGAAAATTCCTCCAGAAATATGTATTTCGCCCATGTACCAAGTTTTGACATGGATTCAGAAAGAGAATTTTCATCTCTTTCAATGCCAACATTTTTCCACATTAAACTTTTTATTGACCTCTGAAGATCGTAAATATCAATGAAAAGCCCTTTCTGCTGCTTGACCCTGTATGCAGAAATATTCGATTTAAGATTATCTTTTGTCTCTTCTCTGACTTTCATTCCTGCCCTTGCCCCAAAAACAAGTCCTTCAAGCAATGAATTTGAAGCAAGACGATTGGCTCCATGCACACCTGTGCAGGCAACCTCTCCACAGGCAAAAAGATTATCAAGGTTTGTTTTCCCCCAGGTATCCGTTGCTATACCTCCCATCGCGTAATGAGCACTGGGTCTGACAGGTATAAGGTCTTTCGCTATATCAATACCGTATTCAGAACAAAACTTATGAATCTGTGGAAACCTCGCAACGAGAAAATCGTGTCCGAGTTTTCTCAAATCAAGATAGACACAATTTGAGTTTGTTCTTCTCATTTCAGCAACAATTGCCCTTGAAACAACATCTCTTGGCGCAAGTTCCATATCAGGATGATAATTTCTCATGAATCTCTCACCGTGAATATTTATCAGAATCCCTCCTTCCCCCCTGACTGACTCTGAAATCAAAAACCTCGGAACTCCCGCCATATAAAAGGTTGTTGGATGAAACTGATAAAATTCAATATCTGTAAGGATCGCTCCCTTGCGAAAAGCAGCAGATTGAAGATCTCCTGTGATGGTTGCCGGGTTTGTTGTTTCCTGGAAGATCTGTCCGAATCCACCTGAGGCAATAATTGTTTTCTTTGCCCTTATAAAAATAAAACGATTCGCTGTTAAATCAAAAAAGATTCCTCCGATTATTACTTTTTCTTCTGAAACCAGATCAACCAGAAAAAAATTCCCCTGAAGAATTATATCGGGCATTCCGCTTATTTTTGAAAGCAGAGTATGGATAATTTCCTTTCCGGTTGCATCACCTCTTGCGTGAAGTATCCTCGAGAAAGAATGTGCGGCCTCCTTTGTAAAATCAAAACCCCTGGAATTTCTGTCAAACCTGCAACCCCATTCTATAAGCTCTTTCACTCTATCAATACCCTCAGTTACAAGAATTTTGACCGCAGTTTCATCATTTATGAAACAACCCGTGGACAGAGTATCGTTAAGGTGGGCATCAGGTGTATCATTATCATCCATTGCTACGGCTATACCACCCTGCGCATGATATGTACAGCCATCATAAGGACTGTTCTTGCAGGCAACAAGAACTTTAAGACCTTCAAGTTCAACCGCAGCTCGCAAACCGGCAATACCACCTCCAATTATCAAGCAATCAACATCCTCAGCTGGCACAGTATCCGGATTGAAGGATATCAGATAATCAGGAATCATTTTTTGTAGCGTGCGGATAGTTGAGATAGTTTTTCTTTCCAGAATTCTTTTTCCTGCTTGCTGGCATGATCTATTATAAGCACACCATCAAGATGCTCGATCTCATGAAGAAAACATCTTGCAAGAATTCCATGCGCTTCAATGTTTATCTTTTTCCCTGAACTTGTATAACCCTTTAAAAGCACTCTCCTGGGTCTTGAAATTGCAAAAAAAATTTCAGGGAAACTCAAACAGCCCTCCATATCTATTTCAGTATCCGAATCAACAAAAGCAATCTCAGGATTGACAATCCTGATGAGCTTTTCTTTTTCCTTATCAAAGGCAACAAATGCACGCAAACCAACCCCTATCTGAGGCGCAGCCAGACCGAGTCCACCAATCTTTGCTATTGTTTCTTCCAGGTCCCTGAAAAGGTCCTGTGTTTTTTTGCCAAAATCATAAATCTCTGTGGATTTCTCCCTCAATATCCCAGCTCCATACTTTCTTATTCTTTTAACAGCCATATCAAAGCCCGACCTTTTTTAATGTTTCATTGATTATCTTCATTGCGCAGTATTTACCGCACATATTGCAGACTTCGTCAGATTGAACCTTCTGCAATTTTCTTATTCTTCTAAATTTTTCAGGATTCAGAACAAGTTTCTCCTGCGCGGGCCAGTCTCTTCTGTAACGAGCATCAGAAAGATTGTCATCAAGCTGTCTGGCGCCAGGATATCCTTTTGCAATGTCAGCTGCGTGAGCGGCAATTCTTGAAGCCACAACACCATCTTCAACATCTTCAATTGTCGGGAGAGCCAGGTGTTCACTCGGAGTTACATAACACAGAAAATCAGCTCCGGCCCACGCAGCAAGCGCT
>Ga0116202_10002015_pt1 | contig 12028 bp, 7 predicted proteins | sample LakKivw325mmetaG_FD_94479 | JGI IMG/M metagenome (GOLD analysis project Ga0116202, IMG submission 94479) | Anoxic lake water microbial communities from Lake Kivu, Rwanda to study Microbial Dark Matter (Phase II) - Lake Kivu water 325m metaG | ecosystem: Environmental > Aquatic > Freshwater >... | reverse complement strand
GTAGTACATACCCTTCTCGCTGTCAAGCTAATCCTGTCGTGGTTCTTCCGCTGCCCAGCCGACGCCACCTATCCCGATAAGCCGCTGCGCTGCCGCATTAGCTTCAGTGGCATCACGGGGTACAGCCAGTCCTGCGGCGGGTTCAGCGCTCGCGGCGCGAGCCCCGCCAGACTTCCCTGATGCCACTCGGCCACGACCTCGTAGTGGGCCTCAAGCGCCTGCCAGAAGGGCGTGGCCTGCCCCGCCCGGCGGAAGTCCCGATCCTCGACCTCGCCGAGGCTGAACCAGTCGGGCCCACCATCGCCCAGCGCGCCCGCGTCGTAGCCGGTCACCACGAGCTGCCTCAGCTCACGCGAGAACCCAGCCCACAGCGGGTTGCGCCGCAGGGCCTCGCCGCCGTTGCAGTAGTCCACCGGCGGCCCCTGGAACCACGGCTGCCAGGGCATCCCCACCGACTGGTCGGCCTCGCTGCGCTGCACGAGCTCGCGCAGGGCCAAGTCCCTGCTGTCCGGCCTGGTGAGCTGCACGCAGATCGTGACACAGTGCACGGCCGCCAGGGCCATCAGCGCGGTCAGGACGGCCGTCGCGCCGCGCCGCCCCAGAGCGCCCAGCCAGCCGACGCCGAGGGCCGCCAGCGGCAGCAGCGGCAGCTCGTACCTGGCGTACCGCACGCCCGTCGCCGATATCATGACGACCAGGATCGCGGCCAGGACGGCGACGGGGAGCCAGCGGCGTTCCCGGTCGCCCGCGGCCGCGGCCATGGCCATGCCGATGAGGCCCGCGAGCGCCAGGCCTCCGGTGCCAAGCGTGAGCCACTTCAGGTGAAACCAGGGGCCCCAGGGCTCGGCCTCTCTCGCGGGCGATTCGCCCACCCGCATGTGCCGCATCTCGAAAAGGACATCCCTGCCGGCCTCCTGCCAGGCCAGCAGAACGTAGGGCGACGTGACCGCGAAGGCCAGGAGGGCAGCCCCCGCGCAGGCCGCGGCGAGGCCCGCGCGCCTCCCGGCGGGGAGACCACCGTCCACTGCCAGCGCGACCAGGGGCGCGGCCAGGACAACCGCCCCGGTGTACTTGGTCGAGGCGGCCAGGCCGGCGAAGACGCCCGCCCAGACGTACAGGGCGGGCCTGGCTTGTCCCCTGGCCGTTGCCCACACGGCCAGGGCCACGAACAGGGCCAGCGTGACGTCAACCGTGGCATAGCGGCAGTGGAGGCTGTGCAGGGGCATCAGCGCCAGCGCCAGCGCCGCCCAGAGGCCGTGGCCGCCGAGGGCCTGCGCGGCCAGCGCCACGGCCGCCACTGTAGCCAGCCCCGCCACCAGCGACACGAGGCGCGCGTCCGCGGTCCAGGTCCTCAGGGCCCGTGGCAGCGCCGCCGGCGTCTGCGCCACCGCCGCCATCAGCGACGGATGCGCCGCCGCGCAGGTGCCCGCCACGGCGTACAGATACAGGCATCCGTAGTTGAGGAAGTGGGGGTTCAGGTCGCCCTGGGCGAAGGAGAGCGCCCCCCGCAGCGAGTGAAACTCGTCGGGATGGTATGAGAACAGGTGTGTCGGCCCCGGCAAGCCCCAGAAGAGGCCCGGCAGCCGCAGGGCGAGCGCAAGGGCCATTACGAACAGCAGAGCACGGGTACGCAAGGTCGAGCCACCGCTCCAGGGGCCGAGACGCCGCGGCATCCGGCTCGCGGGCACCGTGGGGTCGCCGGGGTCGCCTCTAGCCGGCGTTGCCGTTCAGGATAGCATAGTGGGACGCCGGGCCCCAGTTGCCTGCCCCATCCTGGGCGCGCACGTGCAGGTACCAGAGCCCCGTCTCGAGCTTGCTCAGAACGAGGGCCCGCTCGGTGGTCTCGGCCTGCGTGTCCGGCTCGGTGCCGCCCTTGCGGTCCACCACGTAGCTGTACCCCTGAATGCCCGTCGCGTCGGTCGCCCGCCAGGCGAGCTTTGCCGCGCCGTTACCTATCTGGCCGATGACGAAGTTGTCGAAAAGGGCCACCGCCCCGGGCTGGTTATCGGCGCTATTGCGGTCCGTGATCAGGACCTGGGTCACGGCCAGGCTGCCCTTCTGGATGGTTCGCCGCAGCAGTGGGAACACGTTGACCGACGCGTGATGCCACTTGCCGTCAGCGACGATGTCCGGGACGCGACCTACCGCGCCCGCCGGGTTGTCGCTCATCGCCACCGCGAACCACTGGCCGTTGCACAGCACCATCAGGTCGAGATGCACGCCCGGCCGGAAGTTGTAGTCGAAGGCGATCATCGGGTAGGCTTCGGCATAGAAGGTCGTCCGACAGGCATAGGCCTGCATCAGCGACCCGCCCTGCACCTGCGTCAGCTTGACGGCCGCCTTGCCGTCGGCCGGGCTACTGGTGTCCAGATCGACCTTCGCCCCGTTGGTACCCCCCGGGCTGGCCCACTGGCCCAGGCCCCCCTCGAAGGTCTCGGTGAGGAAGGTGCGGTGGGTCGCCGAGTCTATCGTGGCCACGGGCGGCGGGACGTTGTCCATCCTGTAGTCCATGACCCAGTTCCACATCGGGTGCGTCTCGGACTCGTTGCCCGCGTAGTCCGTCGCCTTGGCCAAGCGCACGGTCACCGTCTGACCGTCCTTGAAGACCACCGGCTCGGGCTGCACCTTCTCGCAGCTCCACGTTAGCTGCCGCTGGGCCGCGTCGAAGGTCAGTCCCGAGTTCTCGCAGGTGTAGCCCTGGCCCCCCACCTCCAGCACCACACTCGACGGGTCAACGCCGGCGATACCCCTGTCCAACAGGGCGAGGGATACCTCACTGGCCGCCGCGCGCCCGTCGGCCGCCGGCCCGATGGGCGAAGCTACCGGCTGCTCGCCGTCCAGCAGCACGCGCCGGTCCACTGCCTCACTCATGTTCCCGGCCTTGTCCCAGGCGCGACAGTGGATCCACCACTGGCCGCTGCCGGGGGCGGGCACCTCGAAGACGGTGCTCTCGGTCTGAGCCTTCCGGGGGGCCGCCGCAGTGCTAAGCTGGTCGAGCACCCAAGAGGCTCCGGCCACGCCGCCCGGGTCCATCGCATTGAGGGCTACCTTGAGCGGCTGGGCGGAGCTGCTGACGGGGATCACCTGCAGGTTGTCCAGCCACACGCTGCGCCGGCGGTAGTTGGCCATGCGTCCCCAGTCCGACAGCACGAACCATCGCACGGTGTAGCTGCTGGCCTTGGGGTCGGCGCGGACGAGCATATCGTAGAGGTTGAACTCCCCGTGGTGCCACTGACCGTCGGCCACCACATTATCCACTTCCCCAAGGTACCCGATGCTCTGGTCGGAGTCGCAAAACTTCACGGCCCTCCAGTCGCCGTTGCAGTAGACCGCGAAGTCGCCGCGGTAGTGGGGCGACACGCGATAGTCGAAGCTCACCAGTCGGTAGACGCCGGCGTCGAAGGGCTCGGTGACGAGGCGAACGCCGAAGCGTCCATACTCGATGGGGTTGGAGAGCCGCAGGCTGCCCTTGCCACTCGCCGCCGTGCTGGTGTCCAGCGTCAGCAGGGCGCCGGAGTCGCCGGAGTAGCTCTCCATGGGCGGGAGTGCCGTCTCGAAGTCGGCGTCCACGAGGTAGGGGCGGCCCACCTGCAAGCCGGCGATCCTGGGCCCGCGCTTGTCCTGCTGGGCCGAGCAGGTGAAGCTCCATCGCTGCTCGCCCGAGAGCTGGTTGCCCGCCGCGTCCCGCACGGCGACCTCGACCTCGACGGGCTTGCCGTCCTCGAAGGAGAGCCCGGCCTCGGCGGGTTCCACGATCACCCGCGCGGTCTCAGGCTCCACTTTCACCCCCGGCTGGCCGGGCCGCAGGGCCTTGCCGGCCACGCTGAGGCTGAGCGTCCGCCAGTCCACGGCCGTCGGGCCCGCGTCGTCGAAGGCCACCACGATGGCCTCATCGCCGGCCACCGATTCGGGCTGAGGCGAGACCAGGCGCGGCTGAGGCGGATCAACGTCAATGGGCACGGCCGCGTGGGCCGTCGCCAGCCACGTGTCGTCCTCCGCCTGGGCCGCCACATGCGCCCACCACCAGCCGCTCTTGCCCGGGGCCACTTCCTTCGGCGCCGGCGCGGCCGCGCCGTCCCTGCTCGGCTCGGCCGTCGGGTCCTGGTTCACGTCCCAGGCGACGGCCTTGATCTTCTTGCCGCCGGCGGTCGCGGGCGGCGAAAGACTAACCTTCTGTGACGGGCCGCAGAGGTACAGGTTGTCCAGGGACCATACCGTACCGGCCTGATTGCCCCCCAGGCCGGCGGTGAGGTAGTCGGTCTCGTTGAGATTGCCGAACCACAGCTCGTTGGCGACGAGGCTGTCGGCCGTCCACGCACCCGTCGCCCGGCGCAGCACCCCCAGCAGGTCCAGCTGGGCGCGATGCCAGCGACCATCAGCCTGCACGTCGGGCACGCGCCCTGCGATCTCGGCCAGGGCAGCCGGAGCCTCTCGTCCGCAGAAGACGATCTCGTACAGCTTGCCGTTGACAGTGGCGTACAGGTTTACCCTGGCCTCCGCTGGGAGGCGGTAGTCGAAGGACAGCAAGGGCATCTTGACCAGGTCCACCGGCTGGGAGATCAGGTTCGCCCCGAAGGTCCCGCCGGGTCCGCCGTTGATGAGCTTGAGGCACCGGCCCTTGTCGTTGGCTCCGGGCGCCGCGAGCGTGAGCTTCGTGAAGCTGCCGTCGCGCACGGTCACGGGCTCGGCGGTCTGCTCGAAGCCGCTGCCCAGCACGCCGGCGGTTCCGATGCGAGGCGCCGGGCCTCCGTCCACGGTAAGCTGCTGGCGCACGGCCCACTTCTCAGCCGGCAACTGCGCGCCGCTCGGCACCAGGTCCTCGTAGTACAACCGCACGCGCGAGAGGACGACGCGGTTGTCGTATCCCCACAGCGCCACCTGACCGCGGTCCAGCGGGGCCGGGTCCACCGCCTCGAGGGCCAGCCGGTTATCGAAGTAGAGCTGCAGCACGTTGCCCTTCTTGCGGGCCCTGATGCCCCACCACTTGCGGTGATGCTCGTAGGTGCCGGGGTCCTGGTCCTCGAAGGCCGGCGGCAGTGCCCAGGCCTCGTCCGTGGCGGCCAGTACCTCGCCCTTCCTCAGGATCGCCGTGCGCTGGTTCTCCCAGCCGCCCACCACGAAGGTGTATCCGCTGAACAGGTCGGTGCCGTCAGCGCAGATGCTTATGTTCAGATCGTTGGGGTTCTTGTAGTGCCCGCGCGCGTAGCCGTAGATCATGCCCCAGGCGATGTACATGTCCACCGTCATGTCGCCGGCGAAGCCGTGCTTGTTCCACGCGGACACCGGCCCCATCTCGGCCATGCCGCCAAACCAAGACCACTGCGGGCTGCAGGTCCAGCGGTTCGTCGTGCCCCAGTTACCCGACGCCGTGTACCAGTCCGTCGGGGCGTCACTGAAGGTGTAGTCCAGCACGTTGCGCGAGAGCAGGTCCAGCGTCCCGATGTCCAGGCCGCTGGTGCCCAGGTTGACCACCACGCGGCTGTGGGCCGGCCGTGGCCTATCGGTCGGCTTGGTGGCGGGGGCCGCCGGCTCGGGCGCCTCGCGGGCCTTGCCCAGCTTGGCCAGGGCCTGGCGCGCCGCGGCGTAGCCTCGGTCCCGCCTCAGCACCTCCTCCCACGCCTGCCTGGCGCCGTCCGTATCGCCCTGCCGTTCCAGAGCCACGCCGAGCCAGTAGCGCGTGTCCGTGGACTCCGGCTTCTGCGCCAGCACCTGGCGCCATTCGGCCGCGGCTTCGGCCACCTTGCCCGAGTCCAGCAGCGCCCGGCCGAGCCAGAAGCGCGCGCCGAGATTGCCGGGCTCCTTGCCCACGATCGCGGCCAGCGCCTGAGCCGCCGCCTCCGCCTGCCCCGACCTCAGGGCCTCAAGCGCCTGGGCGAAGTCCATCTCCGCGGCCGGTGCCAAGACGGCCACCGTCAGTACCACGAGCATCGCGAGAACAGCCACCCTCATGCCTCTTCACCTGTCCGGCGCTACTGAGCGCTTGCTTTGCTGCCCTCGGGCGAGAGGAGCTTGCCCGAGTAGACCAGCTTGCCGTCCACCTCGATCACCACGAACTCCCCCAGCCGAGAGCACTTCAAGGTGGCCTGCGCGGCCTCCACGTCCACCTGCTGCTGGGCCACCTGCTCCGTGCCGTTGAGGATGGTCAGGGCCAGGCTCTTCTGCCCCGGTTTGCCCGCCACCCGGACCGTCACGCCGGTGCCCTGCCACCGCGGATCCGAGTCCAGTGCCACGGCCAGGTCCAGGTCCCTGGCCCCGATCCCGGTCAGGGGCACGTCCACCGTGTAGTCACCGTAGTAGTCGCCCTTAGTGCACCACACGCCCTCCGCCTTGGGCTTCTCGGCGTCGGGCAGGTTCAGGTCCGTCGCCGCGGGTACCCAGGCATGCCTGGTGGCCGCCCACTCGGCCATCTCGAAGTGCTGCTGGGCGTCGGTAAACTCCTTGACCAGGTGGGCGGTCGGCGGCGGCGGGATCGGCTCGACCGCGAAGTCATCGAAGGCCGCGCTACCCCCGCGGGTGAGAAGCCCTACCCGGCCCATGCCCGCGCCGGGCACGAAGGCCCGCGCCTGCGCGCCGTTGCACGAGGCTACCACATACCCATCCTCGACGGCGACCTCCAGCCGCCTCCAGGGCGCGCTCGCGCCCAGAGCCATGACCGCCGCCTCCTGCCACTGACCGTCGCGCGTCTTGCTGAGGATCGAGAGCTTGTCGCCCTGGCCCGCCTTGTGCAGCGCCGCCAGGACCTGCGCGTCGCCGTCGGCCCCCATCAGGATCCCGGCCTGCTCCGTCCCGATCTTCACTCCCGCCCCGGCGCGGCAGTTCTTCCAGTCGGGCTGCCCGGCCAGCGCGAGGGCCTCGCCCTTACCGGTTGCCTTCATGACCCCACCGGAGACTTCCCAGGTGCCGCTCTGGGGGATCCACTTCCCGGGCTGCGCCACCTTGAAGTCGTCGCCCTCGGCGCTCCAGTCCTGGATCGCCACGTCGTCGAAGAAGACGCCTTCACTGCCGCCGGCCAGGAGGCCCGCCGACCCCTGGCCGAACAGGTCGGTCTCGCCCGCCACGCGCTTCTGCCCGTCCACCCAGCAGACGAGACGCCCGCCGCTGTAGCCCAAGCCCAGCCGGTACCACTGGTCCGGCAGGAAGCCAGCGCGCTCCTGGGCCAGCACGGTCTCCTCGCCGTCCTTGACTGCCACCAGCTTCAGGGTCTGCGGCTCGCTCGCCCCCACGCAGCTCGTCCACTTCGCCGCCAGGTAGTTGTCGGCGTCCTGATAGCATACGACCACGCCGATCACGCTGTCCTGGCCCGCCCGCACGGCCGCGTCAATCGAGTAGTTGGTCCAGAACGAGTAGCCGATCGTCGTGACCGCAGCCCCTTCGCTCTTGCCCACCTGGCCGAAGTAGCTGAAGGGATTGGTGCTCTTGCTGGCGTCCATGGCTCCGGCCTGCTGGTCCTCGCGCAGCGACCGCTGCTGCCAGGTCCCTCGGCCCGTCTCCCAGCCCCCCGAGCCGGTGTCCAGGCGCATGAAGCTGTCCGTGGCGAAGATCTCGCCCACGGGCTGCACGCGCAGGTCGTCGGCCTGGCCCGCGCCCAGGCTCTCCCATCCCACGCGCTCGGCGGTACCGTCGGGGGCGTAGGACCAGGCCTTGCAGACCACGTGGCCTCCGCAGATGAACAGCAGGCGCCACGCGTGCCTCTGCACCGAGAACTCGACAGGCTCCTCGCCGACGGGCGGAAGCTTGCCGGGCGTTCCGAGCGGGGAGAACTGCCCGCCCCTGGCCGCCAGGAACCGGGCCTCGCCACCCTTGATCTCGACCGCCAGACCGTCCTTGCCCGCGTCGCCCGACGCCAGCCACAGCCGCACCGCCAGGCCCTTGTCGCCGGCCTTGAGCTCGCCGGGCACGGCGTAGGGGGTCTCGCCCTTCTCCTCGAGCCACTGGACCCCGTCCGCAGGCGCCGCAGCGGGGGCCTGCGCGTCCTGCGCCGGCGCCTGTATCGTACCCAACACCAACGCCAGCAGGGCCACGAGACATATACGACCCCACCGGCTCGCGGTTCCGCTAGTGCCCGCGCGCATCGGTAATGCTTACCTCACTTTGGGTCTTTCTGGCAGCGCCTCCGTGGCAGGGACTGCCCCTTCTACTTACTGGCTGGGTCTGATGATGTACTGGCTGGTCTCCCTCTCGACACGGGTCGGTACGTAGCGTGTGTCGGTGGTCAGCATGAACTGGTCGAGCTTCGCCCCGTCCTCGCGGTTCTGGAACTTGATGGTGTGCACGCCGGCCGACAACTGGTAGGTCTTGCCCTTGACCCAGTGCCACTTCTGCATCGTGCCGTCCTCGCCGATCCAGGACTGGGGCTGGTCGTCCACGACGACGAAGAAGCTGTTCCCACAGGAATCGTGCCAGTGAGCACGCGCCCAGAGGCGGTACAGGCCGGCGCTGGGGACGTTGATGCGATAGACGGCGTTGCCGTCATCATAGGGCCCGGTCTCGTCTTCGCCGTGGGGCCTCTTGAGCGGTATCTGGACGAACTTGCCGCCCGAGGCGCTCTGGGAAGCCACGATCTGCATCGAGGGCTTGATGCTGTAGTAGTGCTCGCCCTCGACGACGATGGAAACCTTGGCCGCCCAGGCCGCGGCGATCAAGGTCACGGTAAGGACTGCTACGCCCAGCAAGGCGATCCACGTTCTTGGCATAGCTAGGACTTCCTCCTTCGCTGGTCAACCTGCCTGCTCGCGGCCGGTCTGGGATGCGGGCGCGGGCGCCGGTGCTGCCGCGCGGCTCGCGGCAGCGGCCATCAGCGCGACCCAGGCCACCGCGGCCCCGCGGACGAGCAGCGCCGTGAAGACGCTCGCAACCGCCAGGGCCACCAGGGAAGCCGCCACGCCGACCATCAGCGGGTCGCGATCCCGCGCGCCCGCCGCGGCCAGTCGGATGAACGTGATGAACACGGCCATCAGGGCCGCCAGGCCGGCGAGGCCCATACTTCCACCGACCACAAGATACAGGTTGTTAGTGTTCGGTTCGGTCTTCTTGGCGTTGGGAAGGTAGCCCCAGAACTCCGGCTGGCCGACGTTGAGCTGGTAGTTGCCCGCCCCCACGCCCACCAAGGGATTGTCGGCGATCATGGCCAGCGCCGGCCACCACTCCAGCCAGCGCTTCTTCATCAGCGGCTGGTCCTCCGACGCACCTACTTCCCTCAGTAGTTTATAGACGTCTCCAGTCTCCCAGGGGTTCACCAATTCGTCCACGTTGCACCCGCGGTGCACGGGAGACGCGAAGTTCACCAGTATCGCCAGGCCCACCACCGCCGCGGCCGCGGACCACTGCCTGCGCTCCAGCAGCACGGCGGACACCCAGGCGATCGCCGCGACCGCGATCCACACGTGCGGCGGGCCCAGCATCGTCACCAGCGCGGCGGTCACCAGCACCGCTATCGCCACCCCGGCCGGCCTGGGCCACCACCGGCCCCCCCACGCCCACACCAGGGGCAGCAGGAAGGCCAGGAACGCCGAGTGGACGTTCCGGTCCATCGTCAGGCCCGCTACCTGCATAGGCTCGCGCCCGCCGGCGAGCTGCGCCAGCGCGGCCGCCGTTGCCAGGGCCACGGCCACACAAGCCGCCGGCCCCAGCCAGTCGAGCCCTCCCCTGCCGGCGTCCAGGAACAGCACGTACAGCCCGATGAGGTACAGGGCATACTGCACGATCTCGACCACGCTCGCCCTGGGGCTCGTGGCGCCGCCAAGGGACAGCACGGCCACGGCCATGAAGGCCCAGATCGGCCACGGCGGCCATCGCAGGACCCGCAGGCGCCCGGTGGACAGCACCCACAGCCCCCAGGCTCCCAGGGCGCCCACCGCCGCCAGCTCCAGGTAGCCGATGAAGGGGCCCTTGCGGGGATGGAGGGCGTAGGCGAGCTGCGAGCAGGAAGCCGCCACGAGCAGGAAGGCCAGCCCGCGCACCCATGCCGGCGTCTCGCTGGATCGGGCCGCCTCGTGGGTCTGCGTCATGCTCCCTGACTCCCCAGCAGATGGCGGGCGATGGTCACCGCGACTCCCAGGGCCACCAGCATCATGGCCTTCCAGTCCAGCATCCGTCTGGCCGCTCCCTCGACCCCTATCCACAGCAGGCCGAGGTAGGCGACGCAGACGAGGGTCAGTCTCCAGAACCACTGCCCGCCCTCCAGGTCGTATACGACGGACAGCAGCAGGTACAGCACGACGCCGAGTCCGATGAGCGCCCGCGCCGTGATTCCGAGCGCACGCAGGGCCAGGCCCGTCTCGGCGGCTGCCGCAGGCTCCCCGTCCCGGCTCGCCAGTGCCCACCACAACACGAGCACGAGGGCCACCACGAGCGGCGTCGTCGGCTCAAGGATCGCCACCCGCGCCGGCAATCGCATCACCAGCGCCTCGGGCAGCACCGGGTCATAGGCCAGCCGGTACCCCGCGCCCAGCGCCAGGCCCGCCAGCAGCGGCCAAGCGATGCCCAGGCGCTCTCGCGCCAGGCTCGCGGCCAGGCCCGCGAGCGCAATCATCACGAACAGCAGGCTCTGCCGGGCGCTCAGGTCCCCCGGCTGCCGTGTCACGGCCGTACACGCCGCCAGCGCGAGTACCCCCGCCAGCAGCACGTACGGAGCCCAGCTCTTGCCCGTTGCCTTCAGCGCTCTCGCCTCCCGGGGCCGGACCCGTTGCCGTCCGCCGTGCGGCAGAGCTCAGCCAGCTCCTCGGCGAAGGCCCAGCCCACCTTCGGCAGGTCCACCTGGACCCCAAAGTCGGCCAGCGAAGCGTAAGCCCCGGCGCCCAGCCCGCACCACTCTACGCTCCTCCATTCGGGCCAGGTCGCCTGCACGTTGATGGCCACCCCGTGATAGCTGACCCACCGCCGCACGGCCACGCCCACGGACGCCACCTTCCGCCCCTCCACCCACACGCCGCGGCTGTCCTGGCGCCTGCCGGCCGCCAGGCCCAGACGTCCCACGGCCCGGATCACGGCCTCCTCGAGGGTCCACAGCCACCGGTGCAGGTCGCGCCCCACGGCATCCAGATGCACCACCGGATAGGCCACGGCCTGCCCCGGGCCGTGAAAGGTCAGCCTGCCGCCGCGCTCGCACTCGACCAGCTCCGCGCCGTGCCGGCGGCACGCTTGCCTGGCGGCCTCGAGCTCCGCGGCCTCGGCCGATCGCCCGCAGGTGACGGTGGGCGGATGCTCGACGAGCAGCACCGTGTCGGGCTCGGCCCCCCGCGCGCGTCCCTCGAGTAGAGACAGTTGAGCGGCGTGGGCGTTGCGGTAGGCGACCCTTCCCAGCCAACATGCCACGACCCCGTCGCCGAGGCTGGCCCACTCGCGGGCGGCAGGGAGCGCATCGCTCGGCCTGGGTGCTTCCTGGGTCAGCGGGGAAGGCAGGTCAGACACGCTCGTCGGGTCTCATCTCAAGGCGGGGCTGAACTGCACGCGTCCCCTCAGTCGGTGGGCGTGCTGTAGGACGTAGCCCGTGCCCTTGGCCACTGAGGACACCGGATCGTCGGCTATGTGCACCGGGATCCCGGTCTCGATGGCCAGCACTCTGTCCACGCCGCGCAGCAGGGCGCCGCCGCCGGTCAGCACGATCCCGCGTTCCGCGATGTCGGCGGCCAGCTCCGGCGGGGTCGCCTCCAGGACGGACTTCACTCGCTCGACGATGCGGTTGGCCACGTCGGCCATGGCCTCGCGCACTTCCATCGAGCTGACCGTCACCGTGCGGGGGAGCCCGCTCACCACGTCCCGTCCCCGGGCCGGCATCTCGAGCTCCTGCTCCAGGGGGTGGGCCGAGCCGATCTGGATCTTGATGTTCTCGGCCGACCGCTCGCCGATGTCCAGGTTGTACACTCGGCGGACGTGGCGGATGATGTGCTCGTCCAGGTCGTTGCCGCCGACGCGCACGGAGTCGCTCACCACGACCCCGCCCAGGGAGATCACAGCGATGTCGGTGGTGCCGCCGCCGATGTCCACGACCATGTTGCCGCCGGGGTTGGCGATGGGCAGGCCCGCGCCG
>Ga0116202_10002014_pt1 | contig 12033 bp, 5 predicted proteins | sample LakKivw325mmetaG_FD_94479 | JGI IMG/M metagenome (GOLD analysis project Ga0116202, IMG submission 94479) | Anoxic lake water microbial communities from Lake Kivu, Rwanda to study Microbial Dark Matter (Phase II) - Lake Kivu water 325m metaG | ecosystem: Environmental > Aquatic > Freshwater >... | reverse complement strand
GAATACCACCAGCCCGATGATAATCAGCAATATGACCACGATGATGATGATCGGGATGGTGTAGTCGTAGATCCACTCGATCTTTATGGTATCCGGGCCGTTCATTACGTGCGTGCCGCTGGCATTCATCGGGCGCATGATTCCGCCGATCACTCCCCAGAAATTGGGAATGGGTATCGGCTGCAGCGCCACGTTGTAGGTGGCCGTGCTGCCTTTCAGCTCCCATGAGCTCTGGCTGAGGGCTGGATAATCCGATACTATGGTCAGCTTATAGTAAGTGTCATACCCGGCTGTTACATTGCCAGGCCGGCTGACCGTGAACACCAGGTCCCTGTTTACATTCCTGCTGCCGTCGGGCAAGGCCCAGTCCCGGAAAAGGTAGCGTACTCCCTGCTGGGTGCCCAGTTCGACCGGGCTGGGCGCGCTGCTGGTGAAGGTCCCGCCCACGGCGTAGTAGCCTGTTCCGGGCGGCGAAGCCACGCCGCCGGGGTCGCTGCCCGTCTGTATCATCACCTCGGGCGCATAGTCGAAAAAGGCCAGCGTGCTCGTATCCGTTACAGTGAATTCATTGGAGCCCTTGACGGCATATCTCGTCTGGGAGTCATAGCCCTGCACGCTTCTATCCACCGTCACCTGGTTGTATTGCCCGGCCGGCGAGGTGAAGGTCTGGGAGCTCCCTCCTGAGAGCGAGGCCATCTGCGACCCGTTGATGAACACGCTGGTCTGGCCTGATGCCAGGCCCGGCCCGATCTGGACGACAAAATCATAGCTGCTGGTGATATAGGGGAACAGGTAGTTGGCAAAACAGTCCACGATCAGCCAGAACGGCCGGCTTACGGGGGGACAGCAGGCGGGACAGGTCCCGTTATCGGTCACGGTGGCCGTCACAGTATAGATGCCGCACGTGCCCAGGGCCGGTATGCCCGAGATAACCCCGTTGGTGGCATCCGTTACCGATAGGCCCACTGGCAGTCCCGCTGCGCTCCAGCTGTAGGTGCCTGCGCCGCCTACGGCGGTCAGCGTCATTGAGAACGGCAAACCCTCCCAGGCCACGGGATAGAAGGTGGGCAGGATATCCGTTATACAGGGCGCATTTGCCTTGAAATTGAGTGTCACATCGGCGGTGGCAGAGCCTATGCAAAAGGGGAAGAACATCATCTCGCTGCATGTAACCTGGAACGTTGCACTGGTCCCGGCGCTGGCCGCATCGGGGCAGGCCGTGAGCAGGCCTGTATTGGGGTCAAGGGTAACAAAGGCGGGTATGGGGCCGCCTGCCAGCCAGTAGAAAATGATCGATCCCGCCGGGCATGACGGCACGATGGTAAACTGCTGCTGCCACGGCTGGCAGACCGGAACGTCATAGGCAACGGGGCCTGCCGGGTTGATGGCCGTGGCATGGGCAGGCTCCGGACTGAGCATTGTCCCGCCCAAGGCAAAGGTCAATGACATTATTATGCACAGGCACAGCCTGAAAAAGCTTGCCGCCCGTTGTCCTTTATTCAAATTCGTTGCCCTCATTTCGCTACCTCCAGAATTTAGTCAATGACATGGATCTCCCGCTAAAATAAAGGCCCTTACTTAAGTAGAGGAGTCTGGTAACGGCAGTTGGCCGCCGCCTGCGACTGCGAGGAATAACAGGCGCCACCCGCCCTGGAACAGGCGGCCTGCGTGGTCTGGTAGACCTTGCCGCCGCTACAGCACCAGCATGTCGACTGGCAGGCCTGCTCCGCTTCCTCCCGGGTCTTATAGCAGCCGGCTGTATAGCTATACGTCTGGAAGACCTGGCCATTGCTACAGCACCAGTAGACCGTGCGCTGGCAGGCTGCCTGGGCCTGCGAAAGCGTGGTATACCATGTGCCTCCCAGCTGTGCGCACTGCGACTGTGTGGTCGAGCCGATCTGGCCGTCCCTGCAGCAGTAGCCCATTGCCATCTGCTGGCAGGCCTGTATAGCCTGTGACTGGGTCTCGTACCAGTAGCCTCCCAGCTGGGCGCATTGGGTCTGCGTAGTCTGGCCGACCTTCTGGTCCTTGCAGCACCAGCCCAGGCAGGCCTGCTGCGCCTCGGACTGCGTATTGAAACCAGTGCCGCCGGCCTGCGTGCACTGCGCCTTGGTCATCTCCAGAACCCTGCCGTTGGCGCAGCACCAGACCGTCGGCGGCTTGCTGTAACAATACCACTTCTGCTGGTTATCGGGAGAGTAGTAGCATAGAGCCTCAGAACATTTATCGGTAAAGCCCCGTGCCGCTGCCTCGTCCGGCTTCAGGCAATAGTTACACTTCTCGGTGCAACTCGTGAACTGCGGCGCAGGCAGGTTCCTGGTGGCGGAAGGTGTTAAAGTGAGCGGCGTGATGGAGGTTGGACCCCACTTGGGCGTCCTGGCCTTTGTCTTGTTATCAGTGGACAGAGGCTGGATCTTGCTGGCAAAGGAAAGCGTCAGCGACTTTTTCCTCTCGCCGGCGCTGTTCCTAGCTATCAATATGGCATCGAACGTGTTCATGTCTCCGGTGCGTATTTCGTTGGTCGTCTGGCCTTTGGCGTTGCCCTTGATGCTGGTAAAAGGCGGGCTGTTAATCTCCCTGAGCACTGCTCCCGCCTCGGTCAGCTGCATGTAGGTAGCTCCCACAACTTCGAACTGATAGGTGGCCGAGCCGCCGTCCGGCAGCGTCATCGGATCGGCGCTGAAAACCTTTATGTCAGGCGCGCTTCCCGCTGCGGTGGCGGCGTTGCTGTCCGCCGCACCCAGAAAAACGCTGCAGAGCACGGCAAGGCACAAGCATAGGCTGAAAATACCCGTGGACCGGTGGACACCTCTTAAATTCGCCCTCATTGGTCTACCTCCCGGTTATAAAATCGCGGTGTCTGAACTATATGTAAAAATATCGGTCTGTTTGGCTATTCTGCCATGTGCTTCTTATATATGTCAATGTTGGTTGCAGGGGATTTCAATTAAGCCCGCTGCTGTGGTAAATTAGGTTGTTACGGGAGGTGCCAAATGCGGGAAGGCAGCCTGACAGCCGAACAGCGCCCGGCTTCAGCCAGGTTCGAGCGAATCAAGCAGGAGCTAATCTCCAACCGGGTCCACCTTTGTCCGGAGCGGGCTTACCTCGTCACGGACTTTTTCAAACACCATGACGACCGGCACAAGCCCATGCCGGTGCGCAAGTCTGAAGCGCTCAAGTTCATCCTGGAAAACAAGTCCGTACGCATATACCCGGACGAGCTGATTGCCGGAAATATCGGCAGCAGCCGGATCTCGGCGCTCATCCAGCCTGAGCTGGCCGGCGTTTTCATGGCCACTGAGCTGCCGGGCATAGACCGCCGTAAAACCACGCCGCTGCAATGCTCATGGAAAGACCGCTTCAAACTATTGTTCAACGTAATACCTTACTGGCTGACACGTAATATGCCTTTCAAGGCATTCATGCCGGACGCCGGCAGGCTGCTGCGCTACGTAAGCGACCAGCTCAACGCCCGCTACTACCTGATAAACGAGGCCGGAGGCATCGGCCATTTTCTGCCCAACTACGAGAAGATGCTGAACCTGGGCGTCAGGGGCTACCTGGACCTTTTCCGTGGAAAAAGCGGCCCCCTTTACGATGCGGCGCGCATCACCTGCTCGGGCCTTGTATCCTATGCCGAAAGGGTAGCCGCCGAGGCACAGCGCCTGGCTGATGAGGAAAAGGACCCACAGAGATCCCTTGAATTAAATGAGATTGCACGCATTTGCCGCAAAGTGCCCTCCGGGCCGGCGGAAACCTTTCACGAGGCGCTGCAATCGCTGTGGCTGACCCACATGGCAGTCTGCCTGGAGAGCCTCAACTCGGCCATCTCTTTCGGCAGGATCGACCAGTACCTGTATCCCTTTTATCAGCGTGACCTGGAGGAAGGCCGTATCACGCCTCAAAGCGCACTGGAGCTGCTTCTCTGCTTCACGGCCAAGTGCGCCGAGCACGTTTTTCTTATCTCCGAAAAGGTCAGCCAGTACCACGGCGGATATCTGGTGGTGCAGGCGGCGGTGGTCGGAGGCATGGACCGGCAGGGCAACGATGCCGTTAACGAACTTTCCTATCTTTTCCTTGACTTAATGGAGCAGGCCGGGCTGCGAGACCCCAACTACCAGGTGCGGCTGCATCCTGGCTCACCCAGGGAATTTGTTAGGCGTGCCTGCGAGGTGGTCAAGAAGGGTAATGGCGTGCCAGCTATGTTCGGTGATGAAGCGTCTATCAATTCGCTGGTGGCGCACGGCTACCCCCTGGAGGAGGCGCGCAACTACGGCATCGTCGGCTGCGTGGAGCTGGCGTTGCCGGGAAAGAGCTTCTTTTCTACGGATGCCGGGCTTTTTAATCTGCCGGTCTGCCTTGAGCTGGCGCTCAACCGCGGGCGCAGGCTGAAGGGCGGCCCACGTATCGGGGGTAATACACCTGACCCATCACAGTTCAAGGACATAGAGCAGGTCATTGATGCTTTCAAGAAGCAGGTGAATTTGATGGCCGGCCGTATGATAAGCGACCTGCAAGTTGTGGAAAAGGGCAATGCCCTCTATCACCCCACCCCTTTCTCGTCGATGCTGGTTGACGGCTGCCTGCAGTCCGGCAAGGACCTCAGCCAGGGCGGCGCGCTCTATAACTCCAGTGGCATCCAAGGCGTGGGGGTGGCAGATGTAGCCGACTCCCTTGCAGCGCTGCAGACCGTAGTCTTCTCGCAGCGCAAGTACTCTATTGTACAGGTCGTAAAAGCGCTCCGGGAGAATTTTGTCCAAGATGCCGTTATGCAGGCTGAGCTTAAACTTGCCCCCAAGTTCGGCAACGACGACCCATTGCCAGACGGCTACGCGGGCAGGGTGGCCGACATCTTCCACCAGGCGCTTTCAGGTCAGCACAACATTCGTGGAGGCCGCTACACACCGGGTTATTACACGGTCACCTGCCACGTTGCTTTCGGGGGCCAGACCGGCGCTCTCCCCAGCGGCAGACCGGCGGGGAAGCCCTTCGCCCCCGGGCTGGGCCCCGCTAACGGCTGCGACCGCCTGGGCCCGACGGCCATAATGAACTCGACTGCCAAGGTAGACTCCAGACTGGCGCCCAATGGCTACGCGCTGAACCTGCGCTTCGACCCGGCCACCGTTTCCGGTGAGCGGGGCACCGATGTCCTTATGGCGCTGACGCAGGGCTTTTTTGGATCAGGAGGCATGGAGGTGCAGTTCAACGTGCTCGATCCCGAGATGCTTAAGGACGCACGCCGCCATCCCGGCAAATACCCGGGCCTGGTGGTCAGAGTATCTGGCTACTGCGCCTATTTCGACGACCTGCCGGTCGCCGCCAAGGACGAGATTATCGCCCGCACCTGCCTCATGCTTCATTATTAATTATGCTATCAGCTAATTAATGCTATCAAAAAGGTGAAATGGAAGAAAAAGATCTTAAAGAACAGAGCCCCTACTTCAAAGAATTATCCCAACTGAAAGACGAAGTTTTAACTTCAATGTCGAAAGAGACTGATAGGGCTCTGGCCGTGCTTTCAGCGATTTATCTTGACAATATATTAGAACGGTTGATTCGTACAGCATATATCAAGGATAAAAAAATCGGTCAATTATTCAAGAATAATCAATTACTTCAATCATTTTACAATAAAATTAATATTGCCTACTTTTCGGGCCTAATACCAGAAGTAATCTATCATGATCTTAAGATAATTTGCGAAATCCGAAACAAATTTGCCCATTCCATTATAGGTAATACGAGCTTTGATAATGAAATAATATCAGAAAAAATCAATGAATTTTCTCAACTACCACGTAATGTAATTAAATTATATCCGCCAAAATTAAAGTTCAACCTTATAGTCGTACACATAGGCGCATTACTTATGGTAGATATTGAAATGCTGGCAAGAGTTAAACCTCCAACTTTTGTAGAACTTCTTCGCCTCAGCTCCCTTGATTACCCTAATATGATTTTGACGCCTGAAGAGATTGCATCAATAAATAAGAGGCATAAACGCAAATACAATAGGAAACAAAAATAAGGTATATCAACTCTATTGCTTGCTTAAAGTGAACATCTAAAATATTAGTTAGATTTGCCCGTTTTTCTCAAGTCGATTGATAGTAATAAATCGAATTCTTATATGAGCAATTCGGAGGCACTATGAAAAAACGCCGCTTGCGCAACTTTTTTATCTGGTTCGGCTCCGTCATCGGCGGCATTATCCTTATACTCGCCGTCACCTGGGCCCTGCTGCCGCAGGGGCCGAGGGAATTGGTACCATTTGACGACCCGCACCTGAAGGACCGGCCGGCCGCCACTGCCGACCACTACATGGCAGCAACCGGCACGCCCTGGGCCACGCAGGCGGCGCTGGATACCATGGAAAATGGCGGCAACGCGGTTGACGCAGCCGTGGCCGCACTGCTGGCCGTCAACGTCACCTACGGAGAGGCAGCCAGCTTCCCCAGCGTTGCCCCCATACTTATCTACGACGCCAGGACCGGTACGGTTGATAGCTATACCGGCGCCGGCACGGCCCCGGCCAAGGCCACCATCGAGCTTTTCCGCTCGCGCGGCTGGAGCACGGTGCCCAAGCTGGATATCTGGTCGCAGCTTCTTCCCGCCTCGCCCGACGTGCTTGTCTCAGTGCTCAAAAAATACGGCACCAAGTCGTTCACCGAGCTGAGCGCACCGGCCATCAAGCTGGCGCGGGAAGGCTTCCCCGTGCACGATACCATGCTTAAGAACCTCAACCTGAGCATCATCGACCGCCTGGGCTACCAGATACTCATGCCCTACAACGCGCAGGTCTATCTGGGAGGCCAGTGGTGGCGGCCGCTGCACCACGGCGAGGTCTTCCGCCGGCCGGAGCTGGCCGACACCTGGGAGTTGATGGCAAAGGCCGAGCAGGATGTGCTGGCCAGGGGAGGCTCGCGAGAAGAGGGCCTGCAGGCTGTGCGCGACGTATTTTACAAAGGAGCTGTTGCCGAGAAGATAGTGGCCTTCCACCAGCAGAAGGGAGGGTTGTTCACCGCTGCCGACCTGGCCGGCTACAGCGGTAATTTTGAAACCCCGCTTTCCGGTACCTACGGCCCCTATACCATTTACGCCAACCAGACCTGGAACCAGGGCGCGGTCGTACCCATGGTGCTGCAGATTCTGGACGGAATTAACCTCAAGGCCATGGGGCACAACTCGCCTGAATACATAAACACCGTTACGCAGGCCATCGAGCTGGCCATGGCTGACAGGGAGGCCTACTTCGCCGACCCCAGGTTCGTCAAGGTGCCGGCCAAAGGTCTGCTGGACCCCAAATACGCCACCGAGCGCAGGCGCATGATCACGCCGGGCAAGGCCTTCGGCAAGATGCCCCCAGCCGGCGATCCCTGGAAATACGAGGGCCAGCCTTCGTCTTGTAATCCGGTAGATTTAGAGGCTGTTGTCGCCACAAACCAGGAGGTGCAGTTCGGCAAGGATACCACCTATATCAGCATCGTAGATGCGCAGGGCAACGCCGTATCACTAACGCCCAGCGACTTTCCGCAGACGCCCATGGTTCCCGGCACAGGCCTGACGCTAGGCAACCGCATGAACCAGTTCCGGCTCGATCCCAAGCATCCCGATGCCATGCAACCCGGCAAGCGGCCGCGCATAACGCCCAACGCGCCCATGGTGCTCAAGGACGGCAAGCTCTTCATGAGCTTCGGCACTCCCGGCGGCGATACGCAGACGCAGACCAACGTGCAGGTCTTGCTCAATATCGTTGTCTTCGGCATGGACCCGCAGCAGGCCGTCGACGCGCCGCGCTTCCAGTCATTCAACTTCCCCGACTCCTTCGCCCCACACATCTACAAGCCGGGCACCATCGGGCTGGAGCTGCCGCTCTACCAGTCCGTCGGCAAGCAACTGCAGGCCATGGGCTACAAAATTGAGGTGGGCGATACCTGGGACAACAAGTACGGTGCGGCCAATGCCATCATCCGTGACCCCGATACGGGCCACCTCACCGGCGGGGCCGACCCACGCGAGGAGTCCTGGGCGGAGGGACGTTAACCAGCGGATGCAATATCAGGCGCCTGCCCTGCAGCGCTTCCACAGCAGAACCGACACATAGGCGATGCTTAGCAGAAAGGCCATAAAAACAAGCATGACGGGCAGTGCCTGTGCTACAGGGTCTTCCACCGTAAAGGTGCCTGCGGCCATATTATTAACCTGGACATAGTATGTGCCGGGCTCGTCACGCTGTATTAAGAACACCAGAGAAACGGCCTGGCCTGCAGCAAGGTTGACCGCCTGCAGCGCGTCCACTTCACCATTCACATAGACCCGCAACGGCGCCTGGCCGTTGACCGTGCTTGTGTTGGACAGGCGTACGGCCAGGCTGGCCGGCTGGCCGGGCATGACCGCCCTGTCGGAAAGCGAAGCGCTCTGGACCACGATGGTCGGCGTTATAACAGGCGGTGTCATGGAGGGTGTTGCCGATGTGGAGGAACCGCTCCCGGTGCGCGTGCCAGTGTAAATGCCCGTGTCGCCTGCTATAGCCGGCCCGCCGGTAGCCTCTATGCTGCCATCCGACTGATTATCGGTATCGCCTACTCCAGCATCCTGCAAGCGGAAGTTAATCTCATTGCCAATGTCGGACGACAGGGGTACCTGCTCCCAAAGCCCGTCTTCGTAGGCCAGGTATTCGTCAGGTATATCGTTGGGCATTTCAACATATATATGAGACCAGCCTGATGGATCCAGCAGGGAGACCCGGTAAGTGTAGGTGCCCCAGGGCATAAGGTTCAGCCCGTTGCTGTAGGTCGACTGTGAACTGGATACGGTCAGGCTGCTGACCGTTCCCAGATCGGTACTGTATGTTATCCTGCCCTGTCCCCCGGGTATCTCGATGCTGGCTGCCTTGGGCAGTATTTGAAGTATGCGCTTCAGGCTAAACAGGCCGTATCCCCAGGTGAAATCGGGCTGGGAAGGGCGGCTGGCGGATTGCCTCAGGTATTGCTTGACCGCCTCAGGCTTCCCCTTGAGTCCCGGATATGACTGCAGTATCAACGCTGCACAGCCGGCTGCGACGGGCGATGCCATGCTGGTGCCCTGTATCCCGAGGTAATCGGCAGGCCCCGAGCCATCGTTAACGCCGTTGTTCGATACCGAATCCGGCCCCAGCGCGGAACCGACCCTGTCACGGCAGGATATAACCAGGCTGCCCGGCGAGACGATAAACGGCTTGATGACCGAGAGGCTGTCAACGCGCGGCCCCCTGCTGCTGAAGGTTGACACCGTGCCGGGTGTCTCGTTTTCTGTCCTGTTATCCCCGAGGTAGTTCACGAACCAACCGCGATCTGTATAGCATCCTATAGCCACCGCGCTGTCGGCCTCCGCCGGAGAGCCCAGTGTATAAAACACATCCGGTTGATCGAACGTTACAGAGCCGCCGTTTTTGGCCGTGCCGTTAAAGTATATATGGCACAGCTGCTGGTTGTCGGAGTTATTGGTCAGCGTCATATAACAGGTGGTTGCCCCGGCTGGTATGTTATATTCCAGTCCCGACTCCTCCCCCCACCACCAGTAGCGCTGGGACGTGCCCCGGTCGTCTTTGTTCCATGTTGTACTCGCCATAGCAAGCGGGTTCATACCGGTATCATAGTATGCAGCGGTAATTGAGTTATTCGTGTTTTTGCCGTCGAACCAGACCACGTTATGGCTCAGCGTGCAGTTACTGCCTGTCGAGTTGAATATATTGATTTTAATGGGGGCGGTAGTCGACCTGGCGGGCACGAGCTTGGAATAGTGCAGGGCGTTGCCGGCCTCATTACCTGCAGATATAAATACAAGCACGCCCCTGCTGTTGGCATAGTCAACCGCCTGGCACATGGCATCGCTTCCGTCATGAAATCCGCTGAACCCTCCGAAGCTCATATTGATGATATTGGCCGAGTAGGTATCGGCGGCAGCCCTCAGTGCGGCGGCCATCGCTGCGGAGGACGCCCTGCCCGTCGCATCATCTTCTATTTTTAGGAAAACCAGTTTGGAGCCCCATGCCATGCCCTTGTAACGTCCGCCGGATAACGTTCCCCTCCCCAAGACGCTGCCTGTCACATGGGTACCGTGCACGCCGTGCGTGGTAATGTTGTCGCCCAGCACCGGATACTGTGAATAGTCTTTGGAGGCAACGCAGGCAGGAATATCGGGGTGTGTGGTATCGAGCCCGGAATCAAGCACAGCTACAGTGATACCCGCCCCGTTAAAGCCGCTCGGCCAGAACGTGTCCGCCCCTGTGACCTGCGCCGCCATGTCATTGCAAGCGTGCACCTGTTTCTCCGCGCTGTCGATCCAGGCCACATCCGGCCTGGCGGCCAGCTCGGCTACCCTGCCTATGGGGACGCTGGCCGTGATAAACCCCCTGGCATGCGCGCCGACGGGCGGTATCCATGAAGCAGGGTAGGCTGTAACTCCCAGCGCCGCAAGCTCGGCCAGCTTGTGTGCGTCAGGTTGCCCTTCCATATACAGGAAAACCAGCAGGTTCTCCATATCCCCGTTCACACCCTGTGTCAACCTGGCCGCACCGGCAGGCAAAGGCATTTTCAGGCTCTGCTTCAACAGTATAACGCGTTCCAGGTCGCCGCTTATCTTGGAGCCGGGGCCGTCCGCCCATGCAGGCAGCGGCGGTATAAGAGCAAAAAACAGTACGGCTAATAGGAGAAGCGCACTGAATAACCTTCCGAATTTAGCCATGCAACTAACCTGTCTTTGGCTGATGAGCCGGTTATATATTGGAAAAGCCGATGGATTATATACAAAGTCCTCTCCTTATTCAACCCGGCCGCGCAGGTTGCTGTAGAAAGTGGCGTTCATTTCCCCTGTGTCCAACCGATGCCGCCCGTTATTGACGGGCCGGAGTTATTTGCTATTATTTAAACTGGTATCCTACCGCTGTTTTAGGGGTGGCATGATCGCATCCGCCATAACATTGATGGTCAGAAAAACAGTTAGAAGCAGCATAATAATACTTGCGGTGTCGCTGACCACCGCTGTCCTTGCCGCCGTCGTTCCCGGGTGCGACAGCTTATCCAAGATAATCCCAACAGGGAACCGGGACGCCTTTATTTACGACCGCGTGGTCGAGGTACGCATCACCATGAGCCCGGAGGACTGGGCCTTCATGCAGAAGAACGCCACCAGGAAGCCGTACGTGATGGCGGACATGCGCTTCGACGGCGAGCTGGTGAGCGGAGTGGCGGTCAGGCCCAAAGGAGCAAGCTCCCTTCAGTCCGTCTATGAGCTGGGGTCGCCGCGTTTCAGCCTCACGGTAGACTTCAATCTGCTTGATTCCGAGCGCAGCTTTCGCGGGCTGAAGAAGCTCAACTTTGATGACGGCTTTTTAGATCCCTCCTATGTGCGTGAGCGCCTGGCCAGCGAACTCTTCCAGCAGATGGGCGTGCCGGCCCCACGTGAATCGCACGTCAACCTGTGGGTAAATAACGACCACCTGGGTGTCTATACACAGGTGGAGGAGATCGACAAGGCCTTTCTAAAGAAAAACTACAAGCAGGACGGCGGCAACCTTTACAGGGGCGCAGGCCCCCTGAACTGGAACAAAGAGCAGCTTGCGGCTATCAGGAGCATATTGACGGCCGAAAAGCTGGCTGCCTCAGCCGATAATGTGACAGTTAGAGAGAACCTTCTGGCCGCCTTGCAGCAACAGGAGCCCAGGATCAGCCATAACCAGACTTCACCACTTCAACGGCCTGACTGGTGGCTGGACGACCTGCTGCTCGGGCTTGACACCAATAAAAAACATCCCAATCACACCGCCCTTTTCAAGCTGGTGGATGTTATCTGCAACGAACCAGACCAGACCTTCCCCCAGGAAATAGAGAAGGTGCTGGACGTAGACGAGGTGCTGCGCTACCTGGCGGTATCATCGCTGATAGGCTACCTGGACGGCTACCTCAACCACAGCACCAACACCTATCTTTACGAGATTGACGGCAAGTTCAGCATGATACCCTGGGACCTGGTCGAGACCTTCGGCATTTACGG
>Ga0116202_10002013_pt1 | contig 12037 bp, 10 predicted proteins | sample LakKivw325mmetaG_FD_94479 | JGI IMG/M metagenome (GOLD analysis project Ga0116202, IMG submission 94479) | Anoxic lake water microbial communities from Lake Kivu, Rwanda to study Microbial Dark Matter (Phase II) - Lake Kivu water 325m metaG | ecosystem: Environmental > Aquatic > Freshwater >... | reverse complement strand
CAATAGATTAACATTGATTTCCTGCGCCGAAGCGCCAAAGGGAACTGCCAACTGCGCAACCAGCAGTAAAACCAACGCCAACTTTAGAACTCTCATTATTTACCTCCCGCGATGGATTCCTAAATAATATTAACCTTGCCTTTGCCTCTGGTAATGCGGCCGACGACCCAGGACTTGAGGTTAAAGCGGCTCAACTCGGACTTTATCCGGGATTCGAGCCCCGACCTTACGATTAAGACCATCCCAATCCCCATATTAAAGGTGTGGTACATCTCGTGCTCCGCGACATTGCCTTTATTTTGAATCAGGGCGAATATCTTGGGTGGATTCCAGGAGTGCTTATTGATTTGCGCATCAACGTCAGGGGGTAAAATCCTGGCGATTTTATCATAGAAGGCGCCGCCGGTAATGTGCGCGATGCCTTTAATCGCCCGGCTGGAACGCTGCCGCAGCGCGGGGCTGCGCAATAAAGACAATACCGGCTTGACGTATATCCGCGTGGGCCGGAGTAATTCCTTGCTTAAGCTCTTCATCGCTTCCGGGCTGAAAACCCTCCTTACCAGCGAGAAGCCGTTGGAGTGCAGGCCGTTTGATTCCAGGCCGATGATTACGTCCCCGGCTTTAATATTGCTTCCGTCAATGATGTCATCGCGCTCCACCACGCCCACGCAAAAACCTGCGAGGTCATATTCTCCCTTAGCATACATCCCCGGCATCTCGGCAGTCTCTCCCCCGACAAGGGCGCAGCCTGCCTGGATACAGCCGTTGCTGATGCCCTTGACGACATCATAAAGAACGCCGGGCTCCAATTTACTGCAGGCAATATAATCCAGAAAGAACAGGGGCTCCGCACCGGTGCAGAGGATATCGTTGACATTCATCCCCACCAGGTCAATCCCCACCGTGTCGTGGCGGCGCACCAGGACGGCAATCTTTAATTTCGTCCCCACCCCGTCGGAAGAGGAGACCAGGACCGGTTTTTTTACTTTAAGATTGGAGAGGTCAAAGAAACCGCCGAACCCGCCGATATCGCGCAGCGCTTCGGCCCTGAAAGAACGCCGCACCAGCGCCTTGATATCTTTCTTAAAGGCGCTTGCCTTCCTGATATCTACGCCCGCACTCTGATAAGTCAGTCTTTTCATTCTAAATCTCTCCCCGGCCGCAGCAACGCGCCTCTAAAGAAAACTTTCCGGCCTTTTTCTCCGGCGCGAGCGGATACTTACCTGTCCAGCAGGCAGTGCAGTAACTGTCCCGCGGGTTTTTCAGGCAATCAAGCATCCCCTTTAAGCTGAGGTATCCCAAGCTATCCACCTCAAGGTAACGCCTGATCTTATCGATAGATCCGTACCTATTAGCAATCAGTTCCGAAGAGCGGTGAAAATCAATCCCGTAGAAACAGGGGAAGCGGTGCGCCGGGCAGGAGATACGCAGGTGCACCTCTTTTACCCCCGCAGCGCGCAGGTTGCGCACGCGAATCTTTGAGGTTGTGCCGCGCACAATGGAATCATCCACAATCACGATGCTCTTGCCTTTTAGGACATCACGCAATAAATTAAATTTCACCCGCACCTCTAAATCGCGGATATCCTGTCCCGGCTCAATGAAGGTCCTGCCGACATAATGGTTACGGATGATGCCCATCTCTAGCGGTATGCCGGATTCCTGGGAATAGCCCAAAGCCGCCGAAAAACCCGAGTCCGGAACCGGCACTACAAAATCCGCATCCACGGGATATTCGCGCGCTAATTGCGCCCCGAGTTTGCGCCGCACCAGATGCACTGTCTCGCCAAAGACAACGGAATCCGGCCGGGCAAAATAAACGTGCTCGAAAGTGCAGAAGGCATGATGCGACCTCTGGCGCCCATCCCCCAACCGCAGGGACTTAATACCGTCCTTATTGATAAAAACTATTTCACCCGGGTCAATCTCACGGATAAACCTTGCGCCGATTAAATCAAAAGCGCAGGTCTCCGACGCCAGGCACCAGCTGTTCCCCAGTTTACCCAGGACAAGGGGCCGGAAACCCAAAGGGTCGCGGACACCGATAAGGTTTTTGTCATCCATCATCACTAAGGAATAAGCGCCCCGGATTCTCTTAAGGGCGTAAAGCAGGCTCGCCTTCAGGTCGGAGGATGCTGCCCGCGCCATAAGATGCACGATTAATTCCGAATCCGTGGTAGTCTGGAATATCGAGCCGCGCTTTTCAAGGTACTGGCGCAGGATGAGCGAATTTACGAGGTTTCCGTTGTGGGCAATGCAGACCGAACCCTTGGCATAATCAATCAAGAGCGGCTGGGCATTCTTTAATATGCTGGAGCCGGTGGTGGAATAACGCACGTGCCCCACTGCCATATCCCCTTTAAGTTTCGCGAGGGTCTCTGGGCCGAAGGCATCGCTTACCAGTCCGGTCTGCTTATGGAGCAAAATCGTTCCTTTATTATTAGCGGCAATGCCGCAGGCCTCCTGGCCGCGGTGCTGCAGGGCGTATAAACCTAAATAGGTCAGCCAGCTTGCCTGCCTGGAACCGTACACCCCGAAGAGCCCGCAGAATTCGCGCGGCCCATCGCCGGCGTCAAACTTTTCATTGGCACGACGCAACATTCGTATGGTCACAACTGTCTTCCTAAACGGACTGGTAAAACTTCTTTATAATATCCACTACCTCTTGGGGCTCATCCGTGACCTGGAATAGCTTCAAATCCGCGTGGCTGATATTGCCCTGCGCCAGGACGTTCTCCTTAAGCCATTTAAGCAGCCCAGTCCAATAGTGGGTGCCCAGAAGCACCACCGGGAACTCCCGGATGCGGCGGGTCTGGATGAGGTTAATTGCCTCAAAGAATTCATCGAGGGTGCCGTAACCGCCGGGCATAATCACGAAGGCCTTGGCGTATTTTACGAACATCACCTTGCGCACGAAGAAATAATGGAAATCCAGCAGGGTATCGATATAGGCATTGGCTTTCTGTTCCGAAGGAATCTGGATGTTTAAGCCGATCGATAGCCCCTTTGCCCTGCGTGCGCCTTTATTAGCCGCTTCCATTATCCCCGGCCCGCCTCCGGTAATAACGGCGAACTTTTCCTTAGCCAACAGATACGCGACCTCCTCGGCTAACTTATAGTATTTGTTTCCGGACTTGACGCGGGTGGAGCCGAAAATGGAAACTGCCCTGCCTACCTGGGAGAGGACTTCAAAACCGTCCACGAACTCCGACATTATGCGGAATATCCGCCAGGTATCCTCGCTGGTAAAATCATCCTTCAAGTTTATTTTTTTCATCTTTTACCGCCTCACCGGTCTTACGTTAACTCTTAAGGCAATTCCCTAGCGCGTTACTCCAGGTTTTATGCAACTCATTAACGGAGATACAAATCAAATCGTTAATAACGAGCCGATTGCCGCCCGTCCTGCCGATTATTGCAACAGGGGTTTTATTCTTTCTGGCAATCTGTATTATTTTCTTAATATCCTTGCCTTTGGCGCTTAAGACAATGCGCGATTGCGACTCTCCGAACAAAAGCGCGTCCTTTCTTATCTTGCCGTAAGCGAGGTTGATGACGGCGCCGGTTTTTTTCTTCGGAGTACTGATGCAGCACTCTGCCAGGGCAACCGCAATCCCGCCCTCCGAGCAGTCATGCGCAGAGCGAACCAGCCCTTTTGCTATTGCCTCTGAAGCGGTCTTTTGCACGCTCTTCTCTAATTTCAAATCAATCGCAGGAGAGCGCCCTTTCTTTAAGCCATGGACGGTCTTTAAATATTCGCTGCCGCCTAATTCTTGGCGGTTTTTACCCAGCAATAAAATCACATCCCGGCTGCCTTTAAAATACTGCGTAACTATTTTGGCTTTATCTTTAATCAAGCCCACCATTCCTACGATCGGAGTGGGATCAACCGAACCCTTGGGGTTCTCATTGTTGAAACTGACGTTTCCGCTTACCACCGGGGTATTCAGGGCGCGGCAGGCCTCGGAAATCCCTAAAGCCGCCTGCTTGAATTGCCAGAAAACTTCGGGGTTCTTGGGGTTGCCGAAGTTAATCCCGTCGGTAATCGCCAGTGGTTTGGCGCCTGAACAGACCAGATTCCGGGCTGCCTCTGCAACGGCAATCTCTCCGCCCTTAAAAGGATCAAGATAGCAATAAGTAGAATTGCAGTCCGTGGTAACCGCAACGGCTTTTCTTGTCCCCGGCACTCCCGCCACTCCCGCGTCAGAACCGGGGGGCAATAAAACATTTTTTGCCACCTTAGGGTCGCCGTGCTTAAAAACCCAGCCCTTGCTGGCAATCGAGGGATTGCCTAGCAACTTCTTCAACGCGCCATTGTAATCTCTGGGTTCCTTTATCGCGGTTAAACTCAACTCGTTTACCTTCGATAAATATTTTGGCCGGGCAGTTTCTCTTTTATAAACCGGCGCTTCAACCAGCGCCGCTGCCGGAACTTCGGCAACTACTACGCCGTCCTCTTTAACGCGCACCATACCGTCATCCGTAACGCGACCGATGACGTCAACTGGCACGCCCCATTTGGCAAAAACTTTCTTTACCCTTTCTAAATTATCGCGCTCTACAATCACCAACATCCTCTCCTGGGATTCGGAAAGCATCACCTCGTAGGCATTCATACCATCTTCCTTGCGGGGCACCAGCGCGATATCTATCTCGATGCCTGTCTTTGCCTTATAGGAGGTCTCGCAAGTCGAACATATAAGGCCCGCGGCACCCATATCCTGCATGCCCAAGGCCAGTTTTTTATCTATCAACTCCAGGCAGGCCTCTCTCAAAATCCTGCCCATCTGCGGGTCTCCGATAGCGACCGCGGAACTTTTTTTACTTGCCTCTTCGTCCAGCGCGCCGGAGGCAAAGGCCGCGCCTTCCACCCCGTCCCTGCCGGTTGCCCCACCCACGATAAGCACCAGGTTATCTACGCCGGTAGCCCTGGCTTTCACCAACGCTTTATTTTTGACAATACCCACGGTCATGGCATTAACCAGGGGGTTGCCTTCAAAAGACTCGTCAAAATATATCTCGCCGCCCAGCACCGGGATTTGCGCCGTATTGGCATAATCCGTAAAACCGCGGATGATATTCCTGAACAAAAATTTCACCCTTTCTTTTTTTAAACTGCCGAGGCGCAAAGAATCCAGCAGGCCGATCGGCCTGGCGCCCATGGTAAAAATATCGCGGATACAACCGCCTCCGCCGGTAGCCGAGGCCGCATAGGGCTCAACCGCCGAAGGGTGGTTGTGCGATTCAATCTTAAAAACCACGCCCAGGCCGTCTCCGATATCCACCACCCCGGCATTTTCTCCCGGGCCCTGGATGACCTGTTTTCCCTTGGTGGGAAAAAGCTTCAATACCGGCTTGGAATTCTTATAAGAGCAGTGTTCGCTCCACATCGCCGAAAACAAACCCAGCTCGGTGTAGTTGGGTTGGCGTCCGAGGCGTTTCTTAATCATCTCGTATTCTTCGCTCGATAAACCCTGTTTTTCAATCAACTCTTTGGTGATAGGGATTGCCTGACCAGACATCTTAATCTCCTTCCAATCTTACTTAACTTAGGTGCACGGGATGAATCCTCCCCGCGCGGTCATCCGCTCCTTTGCGGACAAAGTATTATCTTATCTGCGCCATTGCAGATATCCGGTACTTCTACCTGATACGACAGTGTATCATCTGGGTGTTATTTTAGGAGACTGGGGCGGGATTATAAGCTAACCCGTTTTATAATCCGACTTTCCTGAAAATCTTATTTACGTTACGCAGGTAATAATCCAGGTCAAAGATTTTGTCTAATTCGCGCGGCCCGAGATGGCGCGCCACCTCGCGGTCCGCTAAAAGCAAGCCCTTAAAATCCCGGCCTTCCTGCCAGCATTTCATGGCATTGCGCTGCACCAGGTCATAGGCGCGGGTGCGGGTAAGCCCCTTATCCATAAGGGCAAGGAGTACCCGCTGCGAAAAGATTAACCCTCTTGTCTTTACGAGGTTTGCCAGCATATTATCCGGATAAACCAGCATCCCTTCCACCACCTCAATAAATTTACGCAGCATATAATCCAGGGCAATGCTGGAATCCGGCATCACCACGCGTTCTGCCGAGGAGTGGCTGATATCGCGCTCATGCCAGAGCGCCACATTCTCCAGGCCCACCAGGGCATTGGCGCGCAGCAGCCGCGCCATCCCGCAAATCCTTTCGCAGATTACCGGGTTGCGCTTGTGCGGCATGGCAGAAGAACCCTTCTGCGACTTGCCGAAAGGCTCTTCCGCTTCGCGCACCTCGGTGCGTTGCAGGTGCCGTATCTCCAAAGCGAATTTTTCCAGACTGGCGGCAATAACAGCGAGGGTAGCAAGATATTGGGCATACACATCCCGCTGGATAACCTGGGTAGAAATGTTTGCAGGCACTAAACCCAGCTTCTTACAGATATATGCCTCGACTCGCGGGTCAATATTAGAGTAGGTTCCGACCGCGCCGGAGGCCTTGCCTACCGCAATTTCCCGGCGGGCTTCCTTGAGGCGCCTGAGGTTGCGTTTGGTCTCCTCAAACCAGAGCGCCAGTTTCAAGCCGAAGGTGGTGGGTTCTGCATGGATACCGTGGGTGCGGCCGATGCACACCATATCCTTGTATCTTCTGGCTTTTTTTGCCAGTAAACGCAGTAGTTTCTCCAGGTCCGCAATGAGGATATCAGAGGCAGCGGTCAACTGCACCCCAAGGGTTGTATCTAATAAATCCGAAGAGGTTAACCCCAGGTGTAGGTATTTCGCATCTGCCCCAATATTTCCTGCCACATTGGTGACAAACGCTACCACATCATGTTGTGTTTTTTCTTCGAGTTTTTTAATCTGCCGGATGTTGAAGCGGGCTTTTTTACGGATGCGCTTTACTACCTGTAGGGGAACCTTTTTTTGGCGGGTGAGGGCCTCTAATGCCAGGATTTCTATCTCTAACATGGTCTGGAATTTAAACTCATCCTCCCAGATACGCTTCATTTCAGGCAAGCTGTAACGTTCAATCATATCCTCTCCTTAATTAAGCGGTTAGGGTATTCCAAAACCAGAGGTTTATTATAGCAGAAATACGCCTTTTGGCAAATAAAAATATAAGGTGCCCCTTCTATGGGGGACACCTTTGCTTTGAGTTGAGAACCGTCCCTAAATTAGATTTTCTTTTTGAGTATCTTCAGGAAGGCACCCGCGATATCGGGGTCGAATTGGCTGCCGGCATTCTCTTTGATGATATTGATTGCCTTGGACTTGTTGTAGGCCTTGCGGTAAGGCCGGTCTGAGGTGAGCGCCTGGTATACATCGGCAATCGCCACGATTCTGGCGCCCATAGGTATCTCTTCGCCCTTAAGGCCGTAAGGATAACCCTTGCCGTCCCAGCGCTCGTGGTGATAGAGCATCAGCGGTATGATGGAATGCAGGAACTGTATCGGCCGGATGATATCCACGCCGATCTGGGGATGCTTTTTAATCTCGTCGAATTCCCTTTTGGTAAGCTTGGCGCGCTTGCGCAGGATCTCCTCGCTGATGCCGATTTTACCCAAATCGTGCAGCATCGCTGCCTGCCGCACCAGCTCGATTTCGCTCCTGGGAAGGCCCAGCTCTTTGGCGAGGTCCGTGGCATAACGCACGGTATTTTCCACGTGCTCGCCGGTGCACTGGTCTTTAAGTTCGATGGTCTTGGCAAAGGCAAAGATGGATTCGATTAAACTCTGGTTAGTGCGCTTGGTGAGCTTCTCGATTTTATCCTTAAGGAACTTAACTTCGGTATTAGCCCTGCTGACAACCATGGCATCGGGCTTATCCTTTAATAAATCCGCGGAGGAGTAAACGCGGTTGCCGCCGGATTCCTTGGCTTTATTCAGAATCCTGGCGGTAAGCTCCACCAGATCAATCCCTTTAATCACATGGTCTTCGGGATAAGAGGCTACCGCAAGGCTAAATTCCAATTTAACCGTATGCTTCTCATTGCCGAAATTATAGAGGTTGAGGGCATCGAAGATCCTCTGCGCCAGCGTAAGTCCCTGGATGTTATCCGTTGCCGGGGACACAATCACGAACTCCTCTCCGCCGTAGCGCGCTACGATATCGTATTCGCGCACCATCTGTTTTAACTGCCGGCTGAACTGCCTCAAAACGAGGTCCCCGAAACTATAACCGTAGACATCATTGATGGACTTGAAATAATCCAGGTCAAGCATAATCACCGAGATAGGATGGGCGTGCCGCTTGGCGCGGTAGAACTCGCGTTCAATAATCTCGTTAAGATAGCGGTGGTTGTAGAGCCCGGTGTGGAGATCCATAAGCACCATCTGCTTGAGCTTCTCGTTGGACTTCATCAACTCCTGGTTGAGCTGTTGGTGTTCCGATTCCATACGCTTAAGCTCCGAAATATCAAGCATGGAAGCCACGCTCTTCTTGGTTCCCGCGATAATATCGATAACCAGATAGACTTCCTTGACGTTGCCGGACCTGTCCACGAAATGGAATTCATACTTTTTAGGCGCGCTGTTAGGGTCAATGCGGCGCAGACGGTGATATTCCAACATTCTCTCCAGGTCTTCCTTGGCTACAAATTCCTTCCAGCTCTTAAGCCCCTCTATCTCTTTAATGGAGTAGCCGGATAACTTAGCGAACTCGGAATTCGCCAGGGAAATCGTAGTATCCTCTTCGACGATAATAGTAGCGTTTCCGGTATTCTCGAACACCGCGCGGTATTTGCTTTCGGAGTCGCGCAGGGCATCGTTTGTTTGTTTGCGGCTGGTGATATCGCGCACGTACTCGATGACGCCGGTGACCTCGCCGGTTACACTGTCAAGCAAAGGGAAACTGTAGAGGTCCAGCCACCCTATTATTGTTCCGTTAGCGCCTGTCAGGGGAACAACCTCGTAAGCTGCCTCCTTGGTTTCGAGGGTGTGGCGGGTAGGGCAAACCTGGCAGTATATGTTTCTGCCGTGGTAGGCCTGATAGCACTTCTTGCCTATTAAAGGCATCTGGTGGGCGTACCACTTTTCCATCGTAGGGTTGACCCGGATAATAGTATAGTCCTTGTCCAGGATACTGATGCCGTCTTGGATGCTCCCGAAGACATTGGAAAGAAACTCCTCTCCGGCACACAAGGCCTCATCCGCTTCTTTGTGCTTAATGGCATTGGCGAAAATAGAGCCAACCGTGCGCAGGAGCGCGATATCCTCTTCGGACCAGAGCTTTTCTTCTTTAAGGGAATCAAAGCCGATAAATCCGATGATATCCTTGTCATAAAGCATCGGCACCAGAATAACGGACTTGACTTTTGCTTCCTTAAAGAATGCCTTTTCGTTCCCTGCCTCGGCAGGAAGATTATCGGTATTACGCGCATAGATGACCTCGTGGTTCCTGAGCTTTGCGGCAAGCCAGGGAAACTGTTCTGCGGAAAGGCCTTTGAGCTTGGATATTTCTGCTGCTATGCCTTCAACGCACCATTCATAGATGTTGTCCGCGCGGGTCTTGTCGGCATTTACCGAAAAGATATAGCTGCGGTCAACCTTGGCAAATTCGCCTATTATTTTTAAGGCGCGGTTGACGGCGCCGTCTATTTCGGCCGGGGTAAGGTTGATAAAGGTGGTGGAAAGGTTGCTGATGAGACGTTCGAATTCGATGCTGTGCTCCAGGCTCTTTTTGATACTGCGGCGGGACTCCTCTACCCCTACGGCAGAGGCAATAATGCTAAGGATGTTCTTATCCTCCTCGCTGGGTTCGATATCCCTCTGGTAAACTACGCAAAGCGAACCTACCCGCTCCCCGGAGATTCTCACCGGGCAGCCGACGTAGGTTTGCAGATTGTAAAGGGCGACGTTAGGGTCGGTTTTGGCGTATACGCTATTCTGCAGGTTGCGCACTACCTGGATATCGTCGCTTTCGCGGCGGATAACATCGTAACAGATATGGCCTTCGGCCTTATCGTTCTTGTGAAAATCCGGCGGGGCATTCCAGAGGCTTAATGTGGAGAGGTATCCGCCTTCGATGTGATTATAAAGGGCGCAATCCGCTCCCAGCAGTTCTCCGCAGAGGTTGACCAGGGAGTTAATATTCTCGGCCGGATTGACCTTGAACTTCAAGAAGCACTCGTTGATGCGGATGATACGCTTTTCGAATGATTTATGGTCGGTGATATTAATTTCCATCTACCTTATGCCCTGTCCTTGCCGCGCGGTTGAGAATAAAAAAAGGCAACCCTCTCTTCCAGGAGTTGCCTTTTTCGTCAGTTTTTCTTTAAATTTGCGCCATTTTCCCCGCCTTAAGTGGTAGTTTAATTATAACATATTAAACCATTTTACGTCAAGCCTCCCACCATAATAATAAAATCTACTGATTCAACCGCTTTAACGTTCTTTTCCCAGGGCCGCAGGTATTTGAAAGAAACCCTGGCCTTTCCCGGGCCAACCGCCTTAAAGGTCCAGACTTCTTTGCCGCCTGCCCCTACCAGTTTGCTCTCAGCCGGCCGGTATTCACTGGATACAAGTTCCAGGATATCGGCGTCTAAGGGCCGGACAAGCTCCCACTGGTAACCGGTAGTGCGGTTGGAGTCCAGTCTGATAATAAACCTTTCTCCTGCCCTGACTTCAATGGTCTTAACAGGGCTGCTGCCGCTGGGGTGTTTATTTTTAGAAGCTGACAGACCCACTCCGAATACGATAATCGCCGTCAGCAATATAAGGATGAGCCTTCTTTTAGCCATGGTTCCTATTCATACTGGATATCGTCCAAATAGAAGATGCAGCCGTTGGGGTTGCGGATTTTTTCAACCACCCAGCAAAAACCGCCCATAATGCGCGATAAATCTTCACCTTGCAGGTCAATAACATACTGTTTCCACTCCTGGGTAAGGGCTACATAAGGAAGCTCGACTAAAGCGGTATCCGCAAATTGCGTGCCTCTTATCCCGCCCATTTTGAAACTGATTACTTCGTCACCCTTTTCTCCCCTTGCCCAGAAGGTAAGTTTGCTGAAATTGCTGAGATTAAAGCCGCCGTCGATGTCCCCCCAGTTGCTGGCGGGATTCTGCCAATATACCCCTGCCCACCCGGAATTAACGGTATCCTTGACGGTATATGTCCATCTCTGACAATATGACCCGGAATGGGGATTGTCCTTCCAATTATACTGGCAGGCTACCGCCGAGGCATCCCCCATAAACCCGTAGGGGAAATAGCCGTTGATATTGCCTTTTGGCCTCTCGTCATAAATAATGAATTTCTTTTGCACCACCAAAACCGGCTCAGCGTAACAGAACGTCCACGATATTGTCAGTAATAATAACCATATTAATACGGCTGTTTTTCTCATCACGACCTCCTGCCCGGAAGAAAGGCCCTTTCTTCCCGAAATTTTATCTTCCTCAAATCTTCTTTAAATCCTTGGTTAGAAAATAACTCAATACCGTCCTGATGACCACGATTGCCCCCAGTATCCCTAAACTCTGCCAAGAAGGAGTGATAATGGTCTTGACAATATCTCCCGCGATAAAAAATTCTAAAGCCAAAACCAGATAACTGCCCAGCTGGATGCGGATGGTTTCATTAAGCTGGATTGCCTCGCTCCTCTTTAAGATCTCTTTTTTCAGGAATCCGAATAAAGAAATAATTATGCCCCAAATGGTAATCAGGGCGCCGATGATATTTAATAAAAAGCTGATATTGTTAATAATATTATGGAACGCATCCATCTTTTGTCGTCCTCCCTTCTTTTCCCGGAGTTAAGCGGTAAGGCGGATTAGATGGTTTCGGCTGCTTTTTTCGCTGCCTCCCGAGCTTCTTTTATCTTCTGCTGCTGCACCTCAACCCCCGAGGCATCCATAGGTTGCGCGTGTATGAATGTTATATCCGTTAATCCGACAAAACCAAAAACAATGCGCAGGTAAGGCTCCTGTAAATCATAGGAGCGGCTGGGGCTATTAACGCCGTAATCGCCGCCCCGGCTCGTAATCACTACCATACGCTTGCCTCTTACCAGCCCCTCAACCCCTGTCTATGTATAGCGGAATAAATACCTGGGCTGCACAATT
>Ga0116202_10002012_pt1 | contig 12040 bp, 7 predicted proteins | sample LakKivw325mmetaG_FD_94479 | JGI IMG/M metagenome (GOLD analysis project Ga0116202, IMG submission 94479) | Anoxic lake water microbial communities from Lake Kivu, Rwanda to study Microbial Dark Matter (Phase II) - Lake Kivu water 325m metaG | ecosystem: Environmental > Aquatic > Freshwater >... | reverse complement strand
GATCAAGGCAGGGGATTTGCACGGCGCATTGGCCACCGCAGAAGTGATGGGGGATTCCAACTCGCGTTCATACGCTTACTCGGATTTGGCAACAGCGCGCTTGAACAAACAGGAGGTGGATGGCGCCGCGAAGATGATCGAACACGTCACCGAGCCTGAGGCGAAAGCCTCGCTGAGCATCAGAATCGCAAAAGAGTTTTTGCGGAAGAACGACAAGCCCAGCGCTGAGAAGTACTTGGCCATGTCGCGCACAGCGGCAGAATCCCTGACCGGTTACCAACGGAAGTATGCTGTTATCGGTGTGGCCGTCCAACAAATCAAAATGGGTAATTTGCAAGGGGGCAAGGAGACAGCAGGCTTGTTGGTTTCAACCAGAGACGATTCCAATCCGGCGGACGGTCTCGAGGTCATCGCTCGCGCGCTGGCGGAGGGTGGCGACATCGCGGGCGCCCTCGAATTGGCTGAGAGGATTGTTTACAAGGAAAACACGTATAAGAATCGCGCGCTTGGCTACATTGCAAGAGAACAAGCTAAAAAAGGTGACACAGAGTCGGCATTGCAGACGGTTGCCAAGATTGAGGACGCAAAAGTAAGAGACGGGATTTACAAGGACATCTCAGTTGGCCAAAGCGATGTCGGCAATTTCGGTGTTGCCCGAAAAATCGCTGACTTGATTGCGACTGACACCATTCGAGCAGATGCCTACATCAATTTCATCGGCGACCTGAATTCTGTGGATCGCGGTTCGGACGCTGATGAGGTTGCTGCTCGTGTCCAAAGCATATTGGACGGCGTGCAAGATCCCAAAGCTAAAACAGAAGGCTACTGCAAATTGTCGAATTGGCTGAAAACCGATACCACGGGGACTGTGGCGTTAGCCAGAGCATTGTTGGCGAAGGCGTGTTCAGTGGCGCCCACTATCAAGGACCCGTCCGAGCGGGGCACCCGATACGTAGGCTCGTACTCGATTGGAGAGATGCAGAGGAAAGCTGGGCTGATTGCTGAAGCTCGCAAGTCTCGATGGCTGGCGTTGGAGGCGATCAACGAACTGGATGACAGCAAGTGGGAAAAGCGGCGGACGTATCGAGAAGTATCCGGTTTTCTTGCTGAGATTGGCGATTTCGCCGGTGCAAAGGAAGTTGCCAACAGGATTGCTGATGGCGACTACCGTGATGACGCACTCTGCAAGATCGCCAGCCAGTTTGTCCGTTACCGCAATTTCAAGCAAGCGACCGCTACTGTAAATGTGGTGCAATCGCTTGATAAGAAAGAAGCCGTGCTCGCCGAGATCGCGATCCAGCAGGCCAATCTTGGCGACTTGGCGGCGGCTCGTCAGACAGCCGGGTTGATTACCACCAACCAGAGTGCCAAGACCAGGGCTTGCGGTGCCCTCATTGTGGGACACTTGAAGGCTAATGACCGCGAATCGGCAAAACGTCTCGCACAAGAGAGCGCCAATTTGGACTTTAGCGCAGAGACGGCGCTTTTGTCGGCGGGGGAGGTTGCTTGGGCACAGGAAAGGCTTTCTCGGTTGAAGGAGGACTACCAGAGAAACTCTCTGCTCAGCAGAATTGGCGTGGCACAAGCCAAAGCCAAAGACATCGAAGGAGCGAAGAAGACAGTGTCTCTGATCACCGACGACGGCTACTCGTACAAATACTCGGTATGTAAAGCGCTCACCGAGGCCGGTGAGATTGCTTGGGTAACGGAGTTTGCCCCTGGTATCCGGGACGCTTACTACTGGTTTGAAATCCAACGCGATATTGCTGAAGCACAGCTCAAAAAGGGTGATAAGGAGGGCGCACTCAAAACAGCAGGGAGCTTGAAAGGGAAATGGACCAGACTGTGGCAACGGCAGAGGTACGCATTGATCCTAGCCCAAGCTGGCGATGCTGAAGAGGCAAAGGCCGCGTTGGCAACCGTAAGTGGGAAAGGCTTCAGTTTCGATGGATGGTTTGCCTATCAGACGGCACTGTCTGAGACTAACTACACAGCCCGAGCACAGAAAGGAGCGGGAATTGCCGACAAATACTGGAAGTCCAAACTCTACGCGTCAATGCCATATGCGGCCTTTGACCATCCGTCAATGCGGGACTGGCTCAAGGCTATTTCTGATCCGATGGAACAGTCTGTCACCTCCCTTAACGTTGTCGAGAGACTAGTGGGTGCCGACAAACTAGCCCAAGCAGCCGAGGTGGCTGACCTGATTCCGGATGAGAACTTCAAGGTCACGGCTATCAGTGCGCTCGCGGCAGCCGCCATTGCCAAGGAGAATGTGTCTGGAATTCTGCCTCGTGTGTTGTCGTTGCCAGACGGAGCAGCAAAGACTCACATCCTGATCAATATCCTGCAGTCTTCTGCGGGTAGCTACGAGCGCCCTGCCGTGGTCGCTGCTGCAGTGAAATCTGCCGAGGCGATAAAAGGCAACCTTTGGAAGGCGATGGCCACCGCGGATATCGCGAGAGCAGCGGTCCCCGCTGGTGAAGCGAAAGGAGCCGAGGAGGTTCGACAAACGATACAGGCGTTGGGTGCGACATTGGCGCAATCGGATCAACCGCTCTGGACGGTTTATCAGACCGTGCGCATCGGTAAACCGGTCGAGATTCCCAGCAAACAAGAGGCTCAACGACAGGCCCAAGTATCGCAGGCCACGCGCGATCGCGTCGGACAATGGACGTATCTGCTCAAGTACACTTTGAACGATCAGAAGTACACCGATCTGCAGGCTTACCTCCAGTCGCTTCAGACAAAGACGGATCCGAACGAAATCTTCCGTGGTGTGTCAGGCACAGGGTTGGCGATTACAGAGAAGTTGCGGGAGATCAAGAAAATGGTTGTGGATCAAGCGAAGCCCGCAAAAACCAAGAGCGACTATTGATAACTGGGCACCTCCGGTAACGACTTGTGGTTGTAGGCCGCGTGACCACACGCGGCGAAATCTCTGGGAAACGCCGCGTCGGGTGACGCGGCCTACAGGAGAAATGCGGTTACCGGAGGTTCCCAACTGTATTATGCAGTTATCAATAAGTTCACTGCGGATGGTGTCTTCAGTGCGCCCGCACGCATTGAGTGAATTCGTCGTGCCCTGCTGAGTTGAACGCTTTGTTGGGCTGTGGTATCTAACCCGGTAAAACAGGAGAACCAGAGATGTTACCCACTTCAGTAACTTGGTTGTTGGTTATCGGTGCGTCGGTGATTGCGATCATCGCCCAGTTCCGCGTGATGGGCGCGTTCAAACGCTTTTCCCGGGTCCGCACGCTGCGCGGCCTGACGGGAGCCGAGGTCGCCAAACAAATCCTCTCTGAGGCCGGCATCGGCGATGTCGAGGTGCAACGCACCGAGTCGTGGCTCGGCGACCACTACGACCCGAGCAAGAAAGTGCTGTGCCTCTCGCCCGGCGTGTTCGACAGCGAGTCGGTCGCGGCGGTCGGCATCGCAGCGCACGAATGCGGTCACGCCATCCAGCACAAGAACGCCTACTGGCCGTTGCAAGTGCGGATGACGGTTGTGCCGGTCACGATGATTGCGTCGAACCTGCTGCCGCTGGTGGTGATTGGCGGGTTCTGGTTCGGCATCATGGGGTTCATCACGCTTGGCATCATCGTGTACGCCATCTTGACGGCGTTCCAACTCATCACGCTGCCGGTTGAGTTCGATGCCAGCAGCCGCGCCAAGCAAATCCTCCGGCAGAGCGGCGTGGTTATGGCCGACGAAGCCGACGGCGTCAGCCAGGTGCTCAACGCGGCCGCATGGACCTACGTCGCGGCATTCCTGTCGGCGTTGACGCATCTGCTCCACTTGCTCGCGATCCGCGACAGAGAATAAGCTACTGGGTGGCGTTGTAACTTTTGTGGCCGCGGAACCCGGTCAGGCGAAGTGAGTTGTCGGGCTTGATCTCCAGCAATGAATATGCGCCCGGCGTTTGCACCATCGCCGAGAGCGTCCAATAACGGATGGCGTTGATGACGACGAGGTCGTTGGTGTGGGCGTGGCCTTGGAACACCGCCAGCACTTTGCCGGACTCTTCGAGAATCTTGCGGACGTCGGGTGCGCTCTTCACGCAATGCCTGTCGGTGGCGTCAAGTTTTTGGTGGATAAAGCAGACCGTTTTCTTGTCAGTCGCCTTCAAGTCGGCGGCGAGCCAGTCGCGTTCGAACGGCGGAATCTCCGTGTCGGTCCATTTGACTTTCTTACTGCCGTAAGCAATGCCATTGGCGCTGTAACAGGCGTCAAGCACGACAAAGTGGAATCCGCCGCAGTCAAATGAATAGTGGGCCGCTTTCGCGCCGCAGGCTTCGAGGAACTGCGGCTTGGTCAGCGACCATGCGTCATGGTTGCCGACCACGTAATGGCGCGGGCCACGGAACTTCTCGAACACGGCGTTGATAGCGCGGGTGTAGCCGATCTCGGCCTCGACCGTCGGCGCCTCGTCAATGAAATCGCCCAGTTCGACGACAAAGTCCGCCTTCGCTTCGTTGAAAGCGGCGACGGCGGCATCGAGTTTCTTCAGCGAGTCGCGGTAGGAGCGTTTGCCGATGGAAGGTTTGTCGGCGTAGTGAACGTCGGTGACCAGCCCGATGCGGATGGCCAACGTCGAGGCGAGAGTTGCCCACAGGAAAAACAGCGTGAGGAGCAAGCGATTCATCATGCCGACGAAGAAACATCATCGGCGCAGCGCCGTCAAGTCATCAACTTGACACGCTGTTTCCCAAGCCTATAGTTCCCGCCATCATGCAAGGCGGTCAAGGTTTATGGTCGCACATCACGCCCTCGGACTGGAACGATTGGCGCTGGCAGCTCCGTCATCGCATCACCGCGTTGGAGGCGCTGGAGGCGTTGTTGCCGCTTACGCCCGAGGAACGCGAAGGCGTCCTGTTGGCCGGCAAGAAACTCGCGCTCGCCATCACGCCGTACTTCTTCAACCTCATTGACCGCGCCGATCCGAACTGCCCCATCCGTCGCCAAGTCATCCCACGCGTCGAGGAAACCGTCACCGCTGATGGCGAACTCGTTGACCCGTGCGGCGAAGACGACCACACCGTCGTGCCCGGCCTCGTCCATCGGTATCCCGACCGCATCCTGTTTCTCGTGACAGATCGTTGCGCGTCGTATTGCCGGTACTGCACGCGAAGCCGCGTCGTCAGCGGAGTGGGGGACCAGCACCTCGAAACCGATTTCAGTGCTGCCATCGAGTACATTCGCCGGCACACCGAAGTCCGCGACGTGCTGCTCAGCGGTGGGGATCCGTTGCTCCTGAGCGATGAACGGCTCGAACATCTCCTCTCGCAAGTTCGCGCTATCCCGCACGTCGAGTTCCTTCGCATCGGCAGCCGGATCCCAATTTTCCTTCCGCAACGCATCACGCCGGAGCTTTGTGCGATGCTGAAGAAGTTTCACCCGCTGTGGATGAGCATCCACACGAATCATCCCCGCGAGTTGACTGCCGAATCGCGCGCCGCGTGTGAACGCCTCGCTGATGCTGGCATCCCGCTCGGCAACCAGGCTGTTCTCCTGCGCGGCGTCAACGACGATCCCTCCGTCATGAAATCGTTGATGCACAAGCTTCTCGTGGCGCGCGTCCGTCCGTACTACATTTACCAATGTGACCTCGTTCGTGGTACCCATCACCTTCGTACCTCCGTTCGCAAGGGCATCGAGATCATCGAATCGCTCCGCGGCCACACCACCGGCTACGCCGTCCCGCAATACGTCATTGACGCCCCGCGCGGCGGCGGCAAAGTCCCCGTCAATCCCGTCACCGTCGTCGCGCACGACAGCCAGCGCGTCCTCCTCCGCAACCACGAAGGCGAACTCTGTGAGTATCCGGAACTGAGCGAGGACCCCGCGCCATGCCGGCGATAATCCTCAAACCCGGCAAAGACCGACGGCTCATTGCCGGGCATTGCTGGGTTTACGCCGGCGAGATCGCTGGTGTCAGCGACGACGCGAAAGACGGCGACGCCGTCGAGATTCTCGACCATCGCAAACGCTACCTCGGCGTCGGCCTCTTCAACAGTCAGTCTCAGATCACCGTCCGTCGGTTCACCACGCAGAAGGAAGAGCCCGACAAAGACTTTTTCCGCCGCCGGCTCCAAGCCGCTGCCGCGTATCGGCAGCCTGTGGAGGCGCAGAGGCTCGTCTTTTCCGAGGGCGATCAGTTGCCGGGACTGATTCTCGACAAGTTTGGCGAGGTTCTCGTCTTACAGGCGCTCACGCTTGGCATTGACCAACGCAAACCGATGCTCATTGAATTGTGTCGCGACCTGTTCAAACCGAAGGCGATCATAGAGCGCAGCGATGTTCCGACACGGAAACTGGAAGGATTGGAAGAATGCAAGGGTGTGGTGTTTGGCGAGACCGACGGGCGCGTCACGATCAACGTCGGCGGAGTGAAATTCGCGCTGAACCTGCTCGAAGACCAGAAGACTGGCTTCTTCCTCGACCAAGCCGCGAACTATCAGGAGATGTTCCGGTGTTGTTCCGGCAGGCGGGTGCTGGACTGCTTCAGCTACCATGGCGGCTTCGCGCTCTGCGCCGCGAAGGCAGGAGCGTCGAGCGTCGAGGCCGTGGAGATTTCCGATGCCGCTGTCGCGCGCGGCCGCGAGAACGCGGAGTTGAACGGCCTGCTCGGCAAGGTTGAGTTCAACTGCGCAAACGCCTTCGACACGCTGAAGCAATACGACGCCGAGAAGCAACAATTCGATGTCATCGTGCTCGACCCACCGACGTTCACGCGAACCAAGCAGAACGTGGACGACGCGTTGCGCGGCTACAAGGAGATCAACCTGCGCGCGTTGAAGATGCTGACCGCCGGCGGTTTGCTGGCAACGTTCACTTGTTCGCACCACATCGGCGCGGAGTTGTTGCGTGCGGTGGTTGTTGCTGCTGCTGCCGATGCCCGCAAGACGGTGCGATTGGTCAAGTCACTGACGCAATCCTCCGATCATCCGATACTGCCGGCGGTGCCCGAGACGGAATATCTAAAGGGACTGCTGTTGCAGGTCATGTAGTGGTTTGCAGCACCGCGGCTCCCGCCGTCAACGGTCGCATGGTGTATTCGCCAAGTGCGGCGGGGAGCAACGCGAAATCGCCAATCCGCAAGTGTTCGCCAGCAATTTCAATCCCGCCGCCGACACAGCCGATGATGTGGAAAGTGGTGCCGTCACAACGGTCGGTCCGGGGAGCATCGAGCTTGATGAGATCGGTGCGGAAATGCTCGCAGACGATGGGGAACCTGCTGAGCGACGGCTCGAAATCGTTGAAGTCAATGCTGGCCAGCGATTCCTTCACGTGCAACGTGCGCCCGGTGCGTCCCCAGTCGTACACTCGGTAGGTCGTGTCGGAGTTCTGCTGGATCTCGGCGATAACCAGTCCGCCCTCGATTGCGTGGAGTCGGCCCGCAGGGACAAATAGCGCGTCGCCGGCGCGGACGAGGAAGCGATGAACGAGGTCGGCAAGACGCGCTGCGTTCTCAAACTGTTGTCGTGTAACACCGCGTTTCAGTCCGGCGATGAGGTGTGCATCGGGAGCGGCTTCGAGGATATACCACATCTCGGTTTTGGGTTCGCCGCCAAGTTGTTTGGCAACGGCGGACGGCGGATGAACTTGGAGCGAGAGTCGTTCGCGGGCGTCAAGGAGCTTGATGAGGAGGGGGAAACTTAGCGTGGGAGGGGCCTCAGCGCCCCGACCGTTGGAGGTGGATGTTCGAGTCGCGGCGCTGAGGCCGCTCCCACATTGGCAATTGGTTCCGAGCAGCTTGACGCCGAGTCGCTCGATGAGTTGGTGAAGGGTCTGGCCTTTGAGTGGGCCATTGACGACGACGGATTGGGCTTCGGGACGGTCGGAGATTTCCCAGCTTTCGCCGATGCGTTTGCCGGCGGGAATGGATTTGCCGTAGCGGGCGAGCGTCTGGCCGCCCCAGACGCGCTCGGCGAGGATGGGCTGAAACCGGTACGGGTACAACATGTTTGTGCCTTGCAGTTGTGCCATCGTTGCCCTACACTGCGCGCCAACAGGGAGGAATTGCAAACAGATTTTTATGGGGAAACAACCGAGTCATTCTCATGCTCGCGAGATTTGGGCCGTCGCGCTGGTCGGTGCGGCGCTGCTCCTGCTGCTGGCGTTGTGGTCACATGACCCGAACGATTTTGGTAATACCGCGCGTTCCGGTAATGCTCCGGTCAATAATTTCATCGGACCGGTCGGCGCGGCGCTGAGTTTCGCGGTGTTTCAGACGTTCGGACTCGGCGGTTACGTGTTGATGTTCGTGCTGGCGGGGCTGGGCGTGGTGTTGTTGCTCGGACACGAGGTTCCGTGGCGGAGCAAAGTGGGCGCGGCGGTGCTGTTGGTGGTGTCGGCGAGTGTTTTGCTGCACTTGGTTGGACTGCAGGCTGCGACGAAACGGTTTAATCTGCCTGACAGCGCAGGCGGATTCACGGGCTTCTTTGTCGGGAATGGGTCGAAATCGCTCGTCGGCCCGGTGGGCACGGCGATTATCTTCACGGTGCTCTACATCATCAGCTTGATTGTGCTCATCAACCTGCGGCCCAGCTATTGGGTGACGATGCTGGTGGGCACGGCCCGCGACGGTTGGCGCAAGTTGCGCGGCAAACCGAGCGTTGAGGAGGAACTGCGCGAACAGGAACGTCAACTCCGTCTGAAAGAACGCGAACTGGAACGCGAGACCCGCAAGCTGGAGAAAGAAGAGGAACGTCCGGTGGTCGAGCCGGTCATCAAGGACGTTTCCGCGCCGCCGAAACCCAAGGAGAAAGCGCCATCGGTCGTTGAGCAAATTGCGGCGAAAGTCCTTCCGAAGAAAGAAGCGCCACCGGCTGAGGCGAAACCGGCAACGGCAGCGGCCGAAGCGCCGAAACCGCCCGCTCCAACGCCGAAACCGAAACCTGAGAAGCCCGCGCCAGTCGTTCCCCCGGCTCCGTATGTGTTGCCGCCGCTCGATGTGTTGAATCCGTCGCCGGATGCGGCGCATCGCGGCGAGACGGTTGTCGAGGATTTGAAGCAGAGCGCGGAGATTCTGCGTTCGACGCTGGACGAGTTCGGAATCACGGTGGACGTGACCAACGTGACGAAAGGGCCGGTCGTGACGTTGTATGAGTTGGTGCCCGCGCCGGGGGTGAAGGTCGAGAAGATTTCGTCGTTGTCCAACAACATCGCGCTGGCGATGAAAGCCGTCACCGTTCGCATCCTGACGCCGGTGCCGGGCAAGGGCACCGTCGGCATCGAGGTGCCGAACCCGAAATCGGCGATGGTGTTCCTGCGCGACATCCTCGAATCGGACGAATGGAAGAAGTCCAAGGCGCGCATTCCGATTGCCATTGGTCGGGATGTCGCCGGCAACGTGCTTATCGGCGATCTCGCCGACATGCCGCACATGTTGATCGCGGGCGCGACTGGCTCAGGCAAAACCGTTTGCGTCAACGCCATCCTTGCCAGCCTGCTGTTCAAGTTCTCGCCCAGTGACCTGCGCCTCGTACTGGTGGACCCGAAAGTCGTCGAGATGCAGCAGTTCAACCACGCGCCGCACCTCGTCGTGCCTGTCGTGACCGAGGCGAAGAAGGTGACGCTGGCGTTGCGCTGGTGCATCAACGAGATGGAAAAACGTTTCCAGATTCTCGCCAAGGCCGGCGTGCGCAACATCACCGCCTTCAACAATCGTCCGAAAGCTGCGCCGAAGCCCGCTGCCGCTCCGTCGGCGACGCAGGAAATCTTGAAGATCGAGGTGCCGCGCGACGGCGAGATGATCATCCCCGACCGTCTGCCCTACATCATCATCGTCGTTGACGAGCTGGCCGACTTGATGCAGCAAGCCGGCGCCGACATCGAAAACGCCATTGCCCGGCTCGCCGCGCTTTCCCGCGCTGTGGGCATCCACATGGTCATCGCGACGCAGCGGCCCAGCGTGGACGTCATCACCGGCGTCATCAAGGCGAACTTCCCCGCGCGCGTCGGTTTCCAAGTCGCGTCGAAACAGGACTCCCGCGTCGTGCTCGACGCCAACGGCGCCGACAAACTGCTCGGCAAAGGCGACATGCTCTATCTGCCGCCCGGCTCGTCGAAGTTGATCCGCGCACAGGGCGTGCTGGTGCTCGACGAAGAGATTCACCGTCTGCTCGCATTTGTCGGCAAACAAGGCACCGCGCAGTATGTGCAGGAGATCCACGCGAAGCTCTCGAAAAAAATGATTTTGCCGAGCGACATGAGCGAGGAGGACGCTGAGGACGAAGCGCTCGTCGAGCAATCCATTGAAGTCATCCACCAGACCAACCGCGCCAGTGTCTCCATCCTTCAGCGCCGTCTCCGCATCGGCTACACCCGCGCCGCGCGCATCATGGATTTGCTGGAGGAACGCGGCGTCGTCGGTCCCGGCAAAGGCGCCGAGCCGCGCGACATTCTGATTGACCTCGACAGCCAGCAGGCGCAACAGTCGGCCGGCGACGGGGAAACAGAGGACAAGTGATGCAATCCATCGGCGAAACACTTCGCACCGCGCGCCACGAAAAGAAGGTGACGTTGGAGGACGTGTCGCGTGTCACCAAGATCAAGATCGAAGTCCTCGAAAAACTCGAAGCCGACGACTTCAAGAGCGTCGGCGCCGCGATGTACGTCAAAAGCTTCCTCAAACTCTACGGCGACCATCTTGGCCTCGACGGCAAAGCGCTTTCCGAGGCGTTTCTCGAGAGTCAGGGTGGCCTCCGACGTCAGGGCTTGCGTCTCGAAACAGAAGCCACGTTGATGGCCGAGCGCCAGAACGAACTTCATCTCCCGCTCGGCACTGTCGTGGCCGTTGTCGGTGGGGTGTCATTGCTGCTGCTTGTCTGGTGGGGCGTGCGCACGTGGCAGACGCACCGCGCCGCGCCGCCGAAAACTGTTGTCCTTCCGCGCGCGAATTTTGACCCGATTTACCAGCCGAAGACCAAACCAGTTGCTGAGACGCTGGAGAAGTAAACGTTGTGTCCTGTTCCGTTAAGGTTGGCCTGATCAGCCTCGGCTGCGCCAGAACCTCGTGGACAGCGAAGTCATGCTCGGCGCGCTCACGCGCGACGGCATGGCGTTGACCACCGAGTTGCGCGACGCCGATGTCGTCATCGTCAACACCTGCGGCTTCATCGAGCCGGCGAAACAGGAATCCATTGACGCCATCCTCAAGGCCAACGAACTCCGCGAGACCGGCCGTTGCCGGGCGCTCATCATGGCCGGGTGCATGCCGCAACGGTATCCAAACGAACTGCAAGCCGAGTTGCCGGAAGTGGACGCATTCGTCGGGCTGAACGAAGTGCCGCGCATCACCGGCATCGTGCGCGACATCTTGGCCAAAGTTGGACAGCCGTCTCGGCTGTCTCACGATGTTGCCACGGACAGGCGGGACGCCTGTCCAACGACATACCATTCCGGCACGGCTCGCTACGTTCTCAACGCCTCGGCGCCACGGTTGCGGCTCACGCCGGCGCATTACGCTTACGTCAAGATTGCGGAAGGGTGCAATCATCCGTGCACGTTCTGCAGCATCCCGCGGATTCGCGGCGGACACCGGAGCCGTCCGCTCGCTGACGTGCTCGCGGAAGTGCGGGCGCTCGTCGCCGACGGCGTGAAGGAGATCAACCTCATCTCGCAGGACACGACGTTTTACGGAATGGAAGGCTGGAAGGTTGGAAGGATGAGGGGATGGGGGGCTTCCCAATCTTCCAATCCTCCAATCTTCCAACCTTCCATTTCCACTTTGTTGCGGGAGATCGAGAAGCTCGACGGCGATTTCTGGGTGCGTCTGCTCTACACGCACCCGGCGCACTGGACGGATGAGTTGATTGCGACGATGGCGGCGTGTCGAAAGGCGTGCCGGTACGTTGATATTCCGCTCCAGCATATCAACGACACGATGCTGGCGGCGATGCGACGGGAGACGGACGCCAAGTTCATCCGCGACCTTTTGTTCCGGATTGCTTCCGGTATTCCCGGCGTGGCGATTCGGACGGCGTTCATCGTCGGGATTCCGGGCGAGACGGAGAAACAGTTTGCGGAGTTGGTG
>Ga0116202_10002010_pt1 | contig 12043 bp, 10 predicted proteins | sample LakKivw325mmetaG_FD_94479 | JGI IMG/M metagenome (GOLD analysis project Ga0116202, IMG submission 94479) | Anoxic lake water microbial communities from Lake Kivu, Rwanda to study Microbial Dark Matter (Phase II) - Lake Kivu water 325m metaG | ecosystem: Environmental > Aquatic > Freshwater >... | reverse complement strand
CTTGAAAAAAGAACCGGTCTGGATTACTGGAATTGGCTGGTGCAATGGCACCGCAACCCTCGAATCGCGGGATTGGGTATATCTTGATTATGTAACCAAAGCCGCGGAAATGGCGTATAAAATGGCTGGAATTTCTGACCCGCAAAAAGAAATCTGTTTTGCTGAGATTGACGACCGGTATTCTTACAAAGAACTGCAGCACTTAATGGCATTAAAATTAGGGTGCGGTTGTAATCCGGGAAATTATGTTGACAACGGTCACTTTGAAATTAAAGGTGAATTTCCAGTTAATCCTTCGGGTGGTGCTTTAGGTATGGGATATATGTATGAAGCAACCGGACTCGCTCGACTCTACTGTGCCGTGGAACAACTGCGTGGCAATGCTGGCAAGAACCAGATTAAAAATGCAAAGACCGCATTAGTGCAGGGCTGGCGTGGTTTACCGACAACCAGTACCGCGGTCGCTATTCTTTCCGCGTAAAGGAGGATTACAATGGGAAACAGAGTTGCAATTGTAGGCGCAGGAATGACCAAGTTTGTGCGCCGTGCTCAGGAGACCGGAAAAGAATTATGCTATGAAGCAGCCAAGATGGCGCTTGAATCCTGCGATATGACCTTAGACCAGATTGATGCGGTCGCCTTAGGCACTGCCCCGGATACTTTTGACGGCGTGCATATGAAAGGCGAATACCTTTCGGACGGCGCCGGCGCATTTGGCAAACCTTATATGCGCAGTTATGTTGGCGGCGGCACTGGCGTCTTCTCGGTCGCGCAGGGATGGTATCATATCGCATCCGGTTTGATTGATACTTGTCTTGTTATCTGCGAAGAAAAGATGTCATCATACCGTCCGCATCCGCAGGGTGCATTTATGACCATCTTTGACCATACAACCGAACGACCGTTAAAACCAAACCTGTTATGGATTTTCGCGCTGGAAATGAATCGCTATATGAACACTTACGGCTTAAGAAAAGAAGATATCGCATTAGTCGCAGTGAAAAATAAGAACAATGCCTTAGACAATCCGTGTGCCCAGATTGCCAAAGCGGTCACGGTTAAAGACATCTTAAATTCAGAAGTGCTTGCCTGGCCCGTGCAACGGCTTGATGTCAGCCCGGTTTCAGACGGTGCGGTCGCATTGATTTTAACCAATGAAACGATTGCCCGAAGAGTCACGAATAAACCGGTCTGGGTTGAAGGTGTTGGCTGGTCGCTGGAAACTTCTTATTGGACAAACCGCGATTTGTGTTATCCAAGATATGTTGAAGAGGCGGCAAGAATGGCATACAAAATGGCTGGAATAACTGACCCAAGACACCAGATTCACATTGCTGAGCCCTACGACCCGTTCGATTACAAAGAACTGCATCACCTCGAAGGTTTAATGCTCGCTGGCAAAGGCGAAGCACCGCAGATGACGGTTGACGGTATTACGCAAAGAGATGGTGAACTTCCGGTATGTCCGTCGGGCGGACTTTTAGGTGTTGGCAATCCGATTGCTGCGGCTGGACTGATGAAATTAGCCGAACTATTCTGGCAATTACGAGGCGAAGCTGGCAAACGACAGGTCGCACGAAAAGTTAAACGCGGTGTTGCCCAGGCCTGGGGCGACTTAATGCAAGTCGGCACGGTTGTCGTAGTCGGAGTCTAAGGAGGAGAAATGAAAAGAGCAAAAGTTCAAAAGAGCAAAAGTTCAAAAGTAAAACAGGTCAAAAGTTCAATAAAAAAACAAAATCCGATTATGAATCTGAGCAAGGCAAAAGAATTAAATCTCGATTTTCAGGGCACCGGACTCTCGACTGACGATTTCAAAAAAGGCAAGGTCTGCACAACTTATTGGAAAGGCGACACCAGATATGCCTGGGACCGTGGCATCGCAATCGGTAAATATCTGGAAGGAATGAAAGCCGGGAAAATACTCGGAGTCGAATGTCACAAGTGCGGTAGAAAAATGGTCCCGCCCCGAATCTTCTGCGAGTGGTGCTTTAAACCAATTGACAACTGGGTTGAATTATTGGATACAGGCACGGTAAATACTTTCTCTTTGTGCTATGTGACCTGGGATATGCAGTATCTTAAGCAGCCGCTTTTGCCGGCGGTAATTGAAATTGACGGCGCATCCAAAGGAATGGGAATTATGCATCTTTTAGGCGAAGTTGACCCCAAGAAAATCTATGTCGGAATGAAAGTCAAAGCAGTCTGGAAACCGGAAAAAGAACGCGAAGGCGCAATCACGGATATCAAATACTGGAAACCAATAAAAGAGTAAACAGAATGTAGTAGATAGGATACAGGCAGAATAAAAATGGAAAATATCCAGAACCGGAAACAAAGAAAATTAGAAAGGTTTGAAGACTTATTCGTTTGGCAAAAAGCACACCAACTGGCACTGGAAATTTATAGAACAAGTCAAAAATTCCCATCGGAAGAAAGATTTGGTTTGATTTCTCAGATGAGAAGGGCTTCGGTTTCTGTGCCAGCTAATATTGCTGAGGGCTTCAAAAAACATGGCAATAAAGACAAGATAAATTTTTATAACATTGCCCAAGGTTCTTTAGAAGAACTTCGGTATTATATAATTCTTGCCAAAGACCTCAATTATTTAACAAATACCGATAATATAAACAACTTAATTGAGGAAATCAGCAAAATGCTTTTTCGCCTAATAAGTGCTGTAAAACAAATCAAACAATGATTGGTATAACTTCCCTGGTTTCTGTATTCTGTATACTGTCTACTGGATTGGAGTTATTATGGCATTGAAAAATAGATTGACTAAAGCAGCTGAAGCAAAACCATGGTATGGTGAAATGCCGGTCGAAAGTTTATATACTGCCGGCATTGCCGGTGAAAAATTCCTGCGCAGCATCCAGAAAGACGGCGTATTTCTTGGCACCAAGTGCAGTAAATGCAATATGGTTTATGTCCCGCCCAAAATATACTGCGAGCAATGCTTTGAAAAACTTGACGAGTATGTTGAAGTTGCTGAGTGCGGGACACTTGAATCGTTCACCTGTGTTCATATTGACTTGAATGGTAACAAACTTGAAGAACCGATTTTAGTCGGGCTTATCAACCTTGATGGCGCTACAACCAGCATTGTTCATAAACTGGGTGAAACTAATGTTGAAGAACTTTGCATGGGAATGCGGGTCTGCGCGGTTCTAAAGCCCAAAGCAAAACGCGAAGGCAAAATCACGGACATACTATATTTCAAACCAACCAAACAAGTATAAATAAGACTAGCCAAGCAGCGGGAATATTTTTACCCGCTGCTTTATATTTATACAAGAGGCACTTGACCACTGAAGACGCTGCGTTTATTGAACAAGATACATTAAATCCCCCTTTCTTCCCCCTTTTTCAAAGGGGGATTGAGAGGGATTTTTCTGTGTTCTCTATGTTTTCTGCAAAATATCCGTTTAATCAGTTTAATCCGTGGTTAATAATTGGAGGATATATATGAAAAACGAAATTAATACAACCTATTTCCCAAAACCCGGCAAGCAAAATACTGATGCGACTCTCAAACTCGCATTACAAAGAGCAAAGGATTTAAAGATTAAAGATATCGTTGTTGCATCATCCAAGGGCTTTACCGCAAAACAGGTAGCAAAAATGGAAATTAAAGGGTTAAATATCGTCTGCGTCACGCATCACGCCGGCTTTGAAAAACCCGGTCAGTTTGAATTAACTGAAGAAACCAAGAAATTATTAGAAGCAAAGGGGATTAAAGTCTTTCGTGGCACACATTACTTTTCTGGTGTTGCACGGGCAATGAGAATGGAATTCGGCGGGATATACACAGGTGAGATTGCGGCAAATGTTTATCGCACATTTGGCGAAGGAATGAAAGTTTGTGTCGAGATTGCGATAATGGCACTTGATGCTGGTCTGATTCCGTTCGGCAAAGAGGTAATCGCAATTGCCGGAACTGGTAATGGCGCTGATACAGCGGTTGTAGTTTATCCCGCGTATGGTCGTAAATTCTTTGACACCCAAATCGCCGAAATCATATGCAAGCCAAGACAGTGGTAAAGGAAAGATATGAAAAAGATATTCTGTTTATTGGTTTTATTTGTAATTATCGGTTATGCCAAACCAATACAGCGACCAATCCGGTTTGCAGTAATCGGCGACCGGACCGGTGAAGCCCAACCCAATATTTACGAACAAATCATTGCAGAAATCGAGCAAATAAAACCCGATTTTGTATTGACGGTCGGTGATATGATTGAAGGACCGGCAAAAGATACTGTTGAAATAAACAGCCGGTGGCAGGAGTACCAATCGCTTATCAAAAAACTCTCGATGCCGGTTTATTATGTGCCGGGCAACAATGATATCTGGGATAATACTTCTTACATATTTTACGAGCGGTATGTCGGCAAACCTTATTATTCCTTTGATAAATATGGAATTCATTTTGTGATGCTTGATGTCAGTCGCTGGGATGCGTCGAAAGATATTCCCAAAGACCAGATTTCCTGGCTGATTAATGATTTAAAGAAAAATCAGAAAGCATCATATACTTTTGTCTTTTATCACAAGCCGTTCTGGGCAGATGAAATCGCACAAGGCAAACCCGATACTTTACACCAGCTTTTCAAAAACTTTGGAGTTGATGCGGTATTTAACGGACATACCCACGAGTATTTCAGCGGTAAGATTGATAACATTCTTTATACTTGTGTCGGTTCATCTGGCGGTGCGACCGACGCTGGACCAACCGGCATTTTATATCATTTTACCTGGGTCACGGTTGATAAAAATGGCATCTCAATTGCACCAATTAAAATTAATAGTGTATTTCCCTGGGATGAAGTCTCAATCTTTGATGTTATCAATATCAATAAGATTAACAGTGCTGGAATTGTCTTTGATAAATCGGTGCTGGTCAAAGATGATTTTTCCGTAATTGATACAATGTTCACTGTTAAAATAATTAACCCTAATTCTACTTTGACTATTGAAGATACATTGTCCTGGACTACGAATGAATCCTGGTCAATCAAACCTTCGGCACAACTTATAAAGGTCGCGCCTAATGACAGTACGATTTATAAGTTTATCGTAAAAAATAAAAAGAAATTATATCCGGTGCCGGAAGTTTCTTTAAAATTTCCGTATGCTCAAGACAAATATTACGAAGTAAAGAAATCATTAGCCGTCAGCCGAACCGCTAATTGCAATCAGACCGAAAAACCGCCGTTCATTGATGGCAAAATAAATGAACCGGTGTGGCAAAAACCGGTTTGCCGGCTATTCTCGCCTGACGGCAGTCCAACCAAGATTGACTCGACCTTTTTCTATTTTGCTTATGATGATAAAAATCTCTATCTTGCTGCCTACTGCAAAGATTTAAAGATTGATGCAATAACTACCAAAACCGCTGAGCGTGATGGTGCGGTTTATGCTGATGATTGCATCGGTTATTTCTTTGCCCCAAACCAGGACACGATATATCAGATATATTTTAATCCCAATGGTGTGGTCTTTGACCAAAAAATTGCAAGTAACGGATATTGGGCTGACCAGAAGTGGAACGGCGAATATGAAGTAAAAACTTATCAGGGTAAAAATTATTGGTCAATCGAAGCCCGCATTCCTTTAGAGCAACTGAAAGCAAAAGCCGATGTCGGTAATGAATGGTGTGTAAACTTCCGTCGCAAACAGCCGCGATACAAATCAAGCGCGGACTGGCAAGTGCCGATTCAATACGACCCGAAAACATTCGGGCGGTTGATATTAAAATAATTTCATACAAAAAAGCGTTTAGTTTTCTGTTCTATCGGAGAGTTTCACCAACTGGATTATCCAATAGCTTAATCGGATTGTTCTCTACAAAACAAGCCCGTAAGCAAACCCGTGGACTCCCCGCCGGATACCTCGGGGTATACCCCCGGGTCTGATTTTATTGGCTTCCCGGTCGATTTTGGACAGTTTTGTCTAGTGGGTGACAAACAAGGCAACCGATGAAATAACCAGTTTGGTCATCTGCCAAGCCAAGCAGGACGATTGAGAAATCTTGTATAAAAAACCGAAGCCCGGTACTGGGGGAAGTACCGGGCTTTTGTCGGTTTTGCTATATGGTGTGGTATTAGGGTTGTATGAGTACTAATGCAAAATTAATGTCTGGTGTATTGGCGCCGCCGATCACAATTACCGGGTCAAGATACATCTTGCACAGATAATCATCTGCACGTGCTGACACCCGATAACTTCCGGCTCGAAGATTGGTAATTGTATATGAACCGTCTGCGCCGGTGATTGCCCGTTTTGTAAAACGACGATTATGGGCGACGACGATTGCGCCGGCAATCGGTAAATTGGTTACAGAATCAGTCACAACACCCGAAATCGTACCAGGATTTGCCGGCGGGGGCGGAGTATTGGCTGCGGCCAACGCAAAATTAATTTCCGCTGTCGTCTGTCCGCTTACTACGGCAACATTGGTCGGATAACGCTTGGTTCGATAATTGCGTGCATTGGCAATGACCTGATAATCACCTTCGGTTAGATTCTGAACAATATAATAACCATTAGAATCAGTAAAGGCACGGCTGCCGCAAGCATTGGTTCGGCAGGCAGTGACCATTGCATTAAAAATTGGTTCGCCGGTTAACGAATCAGTTATAACACCGGAAATCGAACCTGTCCCGGGTGGCGGTGGCGTCGCAATTGGTGCTAAGGCAAAATTAATATCAACCGTTGTCTGCCCAGCAGTGACCGCAACCGGCGTCGGATACATCTGATAACGATATCCTTGAGCTGATGCTTTTACTGAATAATTTCCGGCCGGTAAATTGACGATTGTGTAAACACCAAAAGAATCAGTTAATGCATGTGCTGCCATGCCCGGACCATTATGACGCATTGCAACGACATTAGCATGAAAGATTGGAAGACCGGTTACCGAATCGGTTACGATGCCAGTTATTGAACCGGCTGTATTGCTCTGTGCAAAAATTGAGGTTGCCAGAGCGATTGTTAATAAAATAATGTATAGTTGTTTCACTGAACACCTCCGTTTAGATTTTTGTTTAACAAATAATTACCGCCTAAAACCAAAGGCGCAAAGGACCGAAACGAGACGGCTCGGGTATTGGTCGTCTGTGGTCTAAATTTATTGCCCTTACTTGTTTCGGCGGTAAGATTTCTTTGTTTTGTGTTCATGCCCTATTATACAGCAATTATCGTGCCACGCTTTGAAATGTCCCGCACTAACACATCAAACAATAAACTCTGTTTCTTTTTGGTCTATTTTATTACTTATTTAAACCTATAATATAGACTGTGAAATTTCAGCAAAATGGGCAATAATTAGAGCAAATGTGCAATGATTTGCACTAATGCTTTAATGGGTTTACCGCAGAGCACGCGGAGTTCGCAGAGAAAAAAATAAGGAATCCAGGAATATCGGAGAAAAAATTCTTGGTTTCCTGGTCTCTTTATAAAAATTTATTCTGTGTCTCTATGGTGAAAATTTTTAGTGGTTAAAATAGATAAAAATTATCTAGCAAAGACCGCATCCAGCAGATTAAATCCCCAGATGCCCGCACTTGATATAATAAAACCGGTACGGATTTTATACCACATTGAATAATTCTTGTATTGTGCATCAATCTCGCTCTGCTCGTGCGCATCTAAATATTTCTTGTGGCTAGAATTCACCAGAAAATGCGATGAAACGAGCCCGACCAGCGAAATGGTTTCTATCCCCAGTAAAATGTACCCTTTGGTTTTTGAGGCATTAGTAATCTGTCCTATTCCCGGATACAATAAAGAATGCAACACGCGCTTTCTGAGTAATACGGTTTTATCAACCGGAATAAACGGTGCTGGCATTAACCGTATTGAATCGCCTTTGATTCTTTTACTTTCCTCGAAAATCTCGATTATTTTAGGTGAAACAAATCGCGGGTCTAACTCTGTTTTAGGATTGAGTATCAATAAATAACGAAAGGCATTAAGCGCCGGCTCTTTTTTATCAAGCGCCACATACGAAAATGCCTGATAAGTATAAAGGTGCGTCAAAATAGAATCCGGTAGGTTTTTAGCCGTCTCAAAAACCTTATCAATCTGCTCGATAACATTCTGATATTGTCCTTGATAATACAGCGAATCAATCCTTGCAGTTGCAATGTCAATCTCACCCGCATCTAAATATACGGCTGTCAAAGATAACAATATTATCAGAAAGACGATTACTTTCAACTTATTTCAACTTGACAATTTTAATTAATGGAGTTGTTTTTTTAATATCATCGGTAATCTGCGCAAAATAAACCCCGGCTGGAGTTCGACGAGAAAGATTGTCGGTGCCGTTCCAGACAAACTCGCTGACCGCTGACCGCTGACCGTTCACCGCATTAAAAGTTTTGACCAATCTCCCAGTTAAATTATAAATTTCAAGTGATACTTTGGTTTGAGCGGAGAGCGAAAAGCAGATAGCGGTTTGTGAGTTAAACGGATTGGGATAAACCTGATAATTTCCAATTTGCAATTTGATATTTACAATTGGCTCCTCAATACCAGAAAGGTGTGTATATTTTTCCAGCGATGTTGTAATCGAGCCGTTTCGGGTTAAACCGCCGACCACATAGATATTTTCATTAAAGTTTACCGCACCCGCATACACCCGCGCAACATTCAATGATTCCACGATTGCCCAGCTGTCGGTCAGAACATTGTATCGTTCGACCTGAGCATAAACTGCCCTGGGTTGAAATCTCTGCCCGCCGATTGTATAAATTCTGTTGCCAATCGCGGCACAAGCAAGACCGCTGCGAACCAAAGGAATCGGTCTTTTGGTCTGCCAGGTATCACCTAATGGGTCGTACTCTTCATTCGCATTTTGATAATTGAAATAATACCCGCCGATTGCGTATAACCGATTATTGCATACCGTTGCGCCGAACTCAACTCTTGGCACATTCATCGAACTGCGGACAAACCAGCTGTCGCGTGCTGCATTATACACTTCTACCGTATCGCTGTAAAAGCCCGAACCCGGGTTTGGAAAATATCCGCCGGCGACATAAATATTATCGCCAATCACACCTCCGTTAAACTCGTAGCGTCGGGTCGGCAGTCTTTTTCTTCTTGACCATTGATTTAAAACCGGGTCATAGACCTCAACTGATTCAACTGGTATATTATTTGCCCGCACACCGCCAATCACATAGATTTTTCCATTTACAACACCGCAAACACCCATTCCTCGGGGTGTTGGCATTGATGCTTTGGTTACCCAGGTATCAAGTGCCGGATTATACTCTTCATTCCAGCGCACCGCGGTATCCGGATGACTTGTCATTCCGCCAATTACATATATCCGGTTATTGACTGTGGCAACCATTGCGCCATAACGCGGATAACGCATCGCTCGCTTAATTTCCCAGCCGGCATAACTTAGATTAATTGCTATAAGTAAACCGAACAGTGAAAAAAGCAACAATTCTCTTCTCGTCATAATATTATTTATAGCAATAACTATGCCATTCTGACGGATTACAGATTCGAAAATTACAGATTGCAAGATTGGAGTTTAATCTTTGTATCTTAGCATCTTTCAATCTTGGAATCATTTTAGTGTAATATTCCTTTCCACGGTCTGTTTCGGTTCAAATGTAATAGTCTCTTCATATACCTGAAAATAAGGATTTTTCAATGTGATTTTATGAATTCCGCTCGGCAAGATTAGGGGCGACGAAATCGGCGTTGTCGTCTTGAATATATTGTCAATATAGACATCCGCCCAGGGCTGAACTGAAATCTGTAAATAGCTCACCTGTTTAGTTAAATCAATGTTAAACTGCAGAGTCTTATTTGACTCAATCGTCACGATTGATTCCAATACCGGAAAATTGGGGTTGATAAGTTTAATATTATGTTGTCCGGACAACAATTCCAGAGTTGTATCTTTGGGTGTTGTAAAAACCTCTTTACCGTCAATAAAAATTTTTGCCCAGGGCGTGGCTGCAACTTTTAGCCAGCCCGGTTTTCCAATCTTTGAAAAACCCGTATCGGGTAAAAAACCGCCCGTATTCTTGTTTATATTCGGTAACTCTTTTTCCCGATTAATGGTTGACTCTGTTTTTCCCGTAATAATATTTTGGTCTGGTTTTTGTGAAACCGAAATCAAAGTGTCGTTCTTGATTATAGAATAACTTTCAGTCGTATCGAAACGAGCCCCTGGCTTTGAAATATGTCTGATGCCTACCCCTATCCGCCAAGCAATTAATAATAAGATAACTGCAAGTGGTATCAAGAATATGCCTTTAAACTTGGGTTTGGGTCTTGATAAGTTAACTGAAGTCAATATGTTTTCACCAGATTGCCAGTCCTTGGTATCAAGTTTCCATTTTTTATTGTCCGGGTTATTAAACCACAAATCCAACTTAACACACACCTCGTTAATCTCCTGAAATCTTGCGGACGGCGATTTATCAATCATCGGCTCAAGCATCTGCCATAAATCTCTGGTGTTTTCGAGTTGCTTGTCAATTTTATAAGTGGGTATCGGTTTTAAATTAAGCACATTATGCATAATTGCCGAGTAATTGTCTCCCAAAAACGGATTTATACCGGTTAGAAGCTCGTAATATACCACACCCAAAGAATAAATATCAGACTGAAAATTAACCGGCTTGCCTAAAATCTGCTCGGGCGGCATATAACTTGGAGTACCCAAAATCGAGCCCTGAATTGTAATTGAAGGCATTGCCTGAGAAAATGCCAAGCCAAAATCGGTAAGTTTGACCTTGCCGTCCGGGCTGATTAGAATATTTCCTGGTTTCAAATCCCGGTGAATAATTCCCTGCCGGTGCAGGCGACTCAAGATTTTCGCAACTTCCAGAACAATATACGAAGCAAACTGCGCCGATAATCTGCCCTTGTGCTCAAGTAATTCCTTAACGCTCTGTCCTTCGATATATTCTGAGACAAAAAAATAAGTGCTGTTATGTTTACCAAAATCATATACCTTGGTCACGCCTTCGTCTTTCAGATTGCTTAATAACTTCGCCTCGCGCTCAAAACGGGATACGACCTCAGCATTCGTCGTTAAACTCGGAAACAAGATTTTTAAGATGACCGGACGGTCTAACGGTTTTTGGACTGCTTTATAAACCGATGCCTGAGTGCCTGACGAAAGACACTCAAGAATTTCATACTTCTCGGCAAAAACCGCACCCTTTTCCAGCATCATAAATTATTAACCACAGACAGAAACAATATTTTCACCGCAGAGACAACGGAGTTCGCAAAGAAAAAACATAATAACTAAACACCGAATATCACTGAGTGACACCGAATTTCAATTTTATCTTTTCGGTGGTTTCGGTGTTGTTCCGTGTTTACACTATCTCTCTCTGTGCTCTCTGCGTGCTCTGCGGTTAAATTTTCCATTTGAAATTTTGTGGTTTCATTCAATTCCGTATTCTTTAATTTTATACTGAAGCGACCGGCGGGAAATACCCATTTTTTGTGCGGCTCTGGTTCGGTTGCCGCTGACCTCTTTTAGTATATTGATAATATATTCTTTCTCTTTTCCCGCAACCTCTCCTTTTAAACCGCCCTGCCCTGAAACAACCATAGATATTTCCAGTTTTAATCCCAAGTCTTCTGTGGTAATTTTATCGCTCGAAGTCAGAGCGCAGGCGCGGGCAACTGCATTTTCCAGTTCCCGCACATTACCCGGCCAATGGTATGATAAAAGCATTTCTTTACTCTGCGGATTAAAACCTTTGATTATCTTATTCTCTTTCTGGGCATAGTGACCAAGAAAATGATTTGCCAAAAGCAAAATATCATCACCCCGGTCTCTTAACGGCGGCAGATTAATCGTTAAGCCCTGAATCCGGTAAAACAGGTCTTCACGAAACTTGCCGTCTTTGACTGCTTGGTCAATTTTGCGGTTGGAAGCAGAAATAATCCGCACATCGGCTTTGCGTGACAGGGTCTCGCCAACTCTTCTGAATTCACCTTCCTGTAATACCCTTAACAATTTTGCCTGAATTGACAAACTGACATCAAT
>Ga0116202_10002003_pt1 | contig 12054 bp, 10 predicted proteins | sample LakKivw325mmetaG_FD_94479 | JGI IMG/M metagenome (GOLD analysis project Ga0116202, IMG submission 94479) | Anoxic lake water microbial communities from Lake Kivu, Rwanda to study Microbial Dark Matter (Phase II) - Lake Kivu water 325m metaG | ecosystem: Environmental > Aquatic > Freshwater >... | reverse complement strand
CGAATTCGCCTCTCGTCTTAGCTTCGCAAAAAGCTGGATTGAGAAATTCCTGGACGGAAAATTAAGTTCTAATAGTTAGGTTTGTGACTATAAAAGGAGGGAGGAGCAAAAGTCGTTATAGGAGGGTAGAGGGAAAGAATAGCATACGACTTTTGCCATTCCGTTATACGTCATTTGTCGAATATATACCTTTCGGTCTGAGCGGGCGAAGGCTCCTCCGGGCTTTGGTCAGGGCTTTCGCACCTCAAAATCGATTACGATGTTGTACTGGTGCGGGGCGTAGCTTCTCACGATTCCGCGGTACAGAAAACTGACCTTCGCGCCTCGGGACAGAGCCGCCTCTTCGACGAAGGCCGTATCCCGGCCGTAGAGGTCATCCTCGGGGGCGATGGCGTAGTAGTGGACGACGCCGCCGTCCTTCGCGATCCTGATGGCCTGCTGGAGAAAATCGTGAGCAGTGTGAGGCAGGTTCATGATGACGTGATCGGCAAAGCTCTCGTACTGCTCCGCCATCTGCCCGGCGTCCCCCTCCAGGATCACTATATCATCGATCCGGTTGAGGGCCGCGTTCTCCCTCATCAGCCTGACGGCATCGGGGTTCTTATCCACGGCGACGACCCTCGCCCCCCGCTTCGCGATCAAAAGGGCGAAGGGGCCCACCCCCGCGAACATGTCGAAGACGACGTCGCCGGGTCTGACGAGCTTAGCCACCCTCAGCCTCTCCGTTCCGAGGCGCGGGGTGAAGTAGGCCTTCTCCAGATCGATCCGATACTGGAGGCCGTGCTCCTTGGTGACGGTGGCGGTCTTCTCCTCGCCGGCGACGATCATAAACCGGCGGGTCCGATACTCCCCCTCCACCGGCGTTTTGGGCGATGCCACCGTCTTGACGTTCTTCTGGACTTTGAGGATGGCAGAGGCCGCCTCCCGGTCGGGCGAGTCCTGGATGGCGATCTCTCCCACCACCTCGAAGTGAGCCCTCCTTCCGAGGAGCTCCTCGACGGTCTCTTTCCCCTCGGCCTCCTCAAACTCGGCCTCCACCAGGTCAAAGTCGCCGATCTTCGCGAGATCCTCCGCCGCCTCCGGGCTCAGGTCCAGGACAGGAAGGTAGAGGCAGCCCTCATCTGACCTTATCTTTCGCTCCCTGTCGAAGAGCCCCAGCTCCACCAGCTTCTGCCTTAAGCCTTCCCCCTGGCTTTTTTTGACCTTCAGCCCCGCCGAATGCGCCATCCATTAAACTCCTCACCCAAAGTTCAGGCCCGACCGTCACCGGACCCAAAGCTCGACGCCTCCATCTGCTCGCCCTTGATGGCGGCGTAGATCTCCTCTTTGCTCGGGCTTTTCGTCTTCACGTATCTTCCACCGGCGGCGATGCTGATCCTATTTGCAAGATCTGACCCCTCGGCGCCGACGTCCACCACCAGCAGATGAACCCCCGATCTTCTCAGATCTTTCGCGACCTCTTCGGCCTCCAGGCCAGCATCTCCCGCCACCTTCAGGGGGACGTTGGCGCTCCCGTCGGTGATCAGGACCAAGATCGGGGTGGCGGAGAGCTCCTTCTCCCGCTCCCGCTTCAGCAGGGATAGGCCCGTCGCAAGGCCGCTGGCGAGAGGCGTCGTTCCGCCGTACTCTATCTTCTCCAGATGTCGTTTGGCAGTCACCACCGCCGAGGTGAAGGGGAGGACCACCTCCGCCCGCCTTCCCGAGCAGGATACCAGGGCCACCCTGTCCCTCCTCGCATAGGCGTCTTTTAAAAGCTCGATCACAACCCTCTTAGTGGCATCGGCAGACTCCTCCATGGAGAAGCTGGAATCCAGGACGATGCCGATGAGGGTGGCGACCTTCCGCCTCCTCACCTTCTCCCGGAGGTCCTCCTCTCTTATGACGAGGTTGCCACCGGAGCGGGCGAGGGCCGCCCTGATGGTGGGGGCGAGGGCGACGTCCGATATCTTGCCCCGCGGCATCCGGGCCCGCACGTACCTCCCCCTCTTTCCCTGGGCCAGGACCTCCGCCCTCCTCCCGGACTTCGGCGACTTCGCGGTCCTGGTCTCGGATCGAGCGAAGTCGGTGAGGATGTCGGCGAGGTCGTAGGACCCTCCCTCCTCTTCGTCTTCTCGCCGACAGGAGAATGCGAGATCTTGAAGCTCCGCGGGTTCGATCTCGACGAAGGTCTCGTCACCGAGCAGAACGATGGCTGCCACCTCCTCCGTCCTGATGGCCGACTTTTGCATCTCCAGGATCGACTTTATTCTGGCGGAGTCCTCGGGGGTTATCATGGTCGCCCTCTTTTTGGGGACCCTGATCCCCATCACGGGTGCCCCGGCGAAGAAGACCTTGCATCCGTAATTTCGGTCCAGGTTTCGTCGAAAAAGAGCGGCCAGCTCTTCGGCCGGCGGCAGGGTGGCGTCGTCCCAGCACGAGGGCATGATCAGCTCACCATCGATCGGAGCCTATCGGGGCTGAACTCGCCGTCGTCGAAGGGGGTCTTTCTCATCCGATGGGGAAGAACCATCTCCGCCGCCGTCACGATGTCGACGGTCTCGACCCCCCCCCTTCCTTCGAAGGCGGCGTTCGTTCTTGCGGCCCGCTCGATCATGATGTCCGCCCGATGGCCGTCGACCCCGAACTCGACAGAGATCCTGGCGATCTTTCGCAGCTCCCCTTTCCCGGTGCTGATCTTGGGGAGGAGCTTTTTGGCGGAGACGATCCTGGACCTGAGCCTATCGCTCTCGGCCCTGTACTCCTCTCTGAACTTCAGAGGGTCCGAGGCGAAGGCACCCCTCCGCTCGATGATCTCGACCCTCTGCTCGACGTCCGATATCCCCTCCACCTCCACCTGGAGGGCGATCCTGTCCAAAAGCTGCGGCCGCAGCTCCCCCTCCTCCGGGTTCATGGACCCGACGATGATGAAGCTGGCGGGGTGGCTCGCAGACACCCCCTCCCTCTCGACGATGTTCATCCCCATGGCTGCGGCGTCGAGGAGGGCGTCGACGACGTAGTCGTCCAGAAGGTTGATCTCGTCGACGTAGAGGATGCCCCGGTTCGCCTCCGCCAGGATCCCGGGCTCGAAGGCCCTCTCCCCGCCCCGGAGGGCCCGCTCCATGTCCAAAGACCCCACCACCCTGTCCTCGGTGGCGCCAACAGGAAGGTCGACGACCCTCATCGGGCTCACCTCCGTCGGCAAAACGCCACAGGCCAGCCTCTCGGCGCACTCCCAGCAGAGGTTCTCCTCGTCCCGAGGATCGCAGCCGAAGCGGCAGCCCACCACCACCTCGATCCCCGGCAGAACCTCCGCCAGGCCCCGGACGGCCGTCGACTTTGCCGTCCCCTTCTGCCCCCTTATAAGGACCCCCCCGATGGAGGGGTTGATGGCGTTGAGGATCAGGGCCCTCTTCATACTCTCCTGGCCGACGATGGCGGCGAAGGGGTAGAGGAGCCGCTTCGACCGAGCCAGGGAGAGGGCGAAGGCCCCCGGCCTTTCGTCTGCAGGGCCGGGCCCCGTCGTCGATCTCCTCCGATCCCGCCCGGCCGCGGATCTTTTGCCGATCGAAGGTGCCGACTTTTCTTCAGGAGGGGCCGACCTTGAACCTGCGGCCTTTCCAGAACCTCTTTCAGACGTCCTCTCTTCGGCCGTTTCGATGGAAGATCTCCTTTCCCTTATGACGCCAGTTATCCGCAAAGCCAACACCTCAATAGTACCTGAGCATTATCGCCGAGAGCAGGGTTACGATGAGCAACAAAAGCCCCAAGAAGAAGAGGCCGAAGAGGGGGTTCAAGTTGAGCCTCCTCTTTTTTGTCGAGAGGAGGTTGAGATAGACGAAGGAGATGCTCATCGTCGCAAAGAAGACGATCGCCGAGACCAGGATCACCGACCCCGCCACGATGACGTACTCCGCCGTCCAGGTGTAGCTGGTGGCATATAAGAGGTCTAAAAAGAAGTCCTTGCCGTTCCTCTCGTAGGCGGAGGTGACCCAGAGCATGGTGTAGGCTATCTCCGCCGCCCCGATGACCGCCGAGGTGACGGCGATGCCGAGGAGGGTGAAGATCGAGCCGACATCCGAGACCGATACGTCTATCTCCCATTCTCTCTCCAATCGAGCTCACCAGCAGAGGATATGTCGAGGTGGATTAAAAGGGTTTAGATGGTCCCCTCGATTTGACCATATCAGATTTTATCTCAGGAGGCTCCGATGCCTCCGGCTCACCTCAATGAACCCGGGGCCGCTGGGGGCCAAAAACATCAAATATAATACTGTCTCTATTTACATATGTCTTCGCCATCAGGATAGCCTTAAATCGATCAAAGCCCATCATCAGCTAAGGTGTGAGACGTGAAAGAGATTCAGCTCAAGGTGGCCAAGGCCTACCCCAACGACTCGGCCCGGGGCATCGCAAGGCTCGACCCCAACGCCCTCCTCACCCTGCGCCTCTCGCCCGGTGACATCATCGAGATCGAGGGGAGGAGGACCTCCGCGGCCAAGGTCTGGCGCGCCGACCGGCAGGACTGGAGCCAGGACTACATCAGGATAGACGGCTTCATTCGGCACAACGTCGGGGCGAGCATAGGAGATCGGGTCAAGATCAGGAAGGCGAATGAGGCTGAAGCCCTCAGGGTCGTCCTCTCTCCCCCTTCCGCGGCTCACACCTACTACGGCGAGGACGCCGCCGAGCAGATCAAGAGGCAGACCCTGAAGCGGCCCATCGTCCGGGGCGACATACTCCCCATCATGAGCACTTCGGGCCACCCCTTCATAGGCCGGATGGAGGCGGTGCCCTTGGTGGTGGCGGACACCGACCCCGAGGGGGTGGTGGTGATCACCGAGAGGACCGAGGTCTCCCTCCTCGACCGGCCCGTCAAGGGCTTCGGCTCGGTGAAGGGGACGGGGATCACCTACGAAGACGTGGGCGGCCTCCGAAACGAGGTCCAGCGGGTGCGGGAGATGATCGAGCTTCCCATGAAGCACCCCGAGGTCTTCACTAGGCTAGGGATAGAGCCCCCCAAGGGCGTCCTCCTCCACGGCTCCCCGGGGACGGGAAAGACCCTCATCGCGAAGGCCGTGGCCAACGAGACGAACGCCAACTTCTTCTCCATCGCCGGCCCCGAGGTGATGTCCAAGTACTACGGCGAGTCTGAGCAGAGGCTTCGGGAGATCTTCGAGGAGGCGAACAGGAACACCCCCTCGATCATCTTCATCGACGAGCTCGACTCCATCGCCCCCAAGAGGGGCGAGGTGACCGGCGAGGTGGAGCGTCGGGTAGTCGCCCAGCTCCTCGCCATGATGGACGGCCTCAAGGAGAGGGGACAGGTGGTGGTGATCGGGGCCACCAACAGGATCGACGCCATCGACCCGGCTCTGAGGCGGCCGGGGAGGTTCGACCGGGAGATCGAGATCGGCGTTCCCGATAGGGTCGATCGGATGGAGATCCTTCAGATCCACGTGCGGAACATGCCCATCGACGAGTCGGTGAACCTCGACGACCTCGCCGACAGGACCAACGGCTTCGTCGGAGCCGACATATCCGCCCTCTGCAAGGAGGCGGCGATGAAGGTCCTCCGAAGACACCTCCCCGACATCTCCTTCGACGGAGACATCCCCCAGGAGGTCTTAGAAGAGATGTCGGTGACGGCCTCGGACTTCGAGAACGCCCTCAAGGAGGTCGAGCCCTCCGCCATGAGGGAGGTCCTGGTGGAGATCTCCGACGTCAGCTGGAAGGACGTCGGCGGGATCGGGACCCTCCGGCAGGAGATCGTCGAGTCGGTGGAGTGGCCTTTAAAGCGGCCCGCCAAGTTCGAAGAGATGGGGATCAGGCCCCCGAGAGGCGTCCTCCTCTACGGCCCGCCGGGAACGGGAAAGACCCTCATCGCGCGGGCCGTCGCAAAAGAGACGAAGGCGAACTTCATATCGGTCAAGGGGCCCCAGCTCCTATCGAAGTGGGTTGGAGAGTCGGAGAAGGCGGTGAGGGAGGTATTCAAGAAGGCGAGACAGGTCTCGCCAGCTGTCGTATTCTTCGACGAGCTCGATGCCATAGCCCCCATGAGGGGGATGGAAGAGGGGCACAGGACCAGCGAGCGGGTGGTAAACCAGCTTCTGGCGGAGCTGGACGGCCTTGAGACCCTCAAGGACGTGGTGGTGATCGCGGCGACGAACAGGCCCGACATCATCGATCCCGCCCTCCTCAGGTCCGGCAGGTTCGACAGGCTCTTATTCGTCGGCCCCCCCGATCGGGCGGGAAGGCTTGAGATCCTCAGGATCCACACAAGAAAGACGCCGAACGGCGACGACGTCAGCCTGGAGGAGCTGGCGGAGCTGACGGAGAGCTACGTGGGATCGGACCTCGAGTCCCTCTGCAGAGAGGCGGTGATGCTGGCCCTGAGGGAGGACCCGGAGGCCGAAGAGGTGGAGATGAGACACTACCGGGAGGCTCTGAAGAGGGTGAGGCCCAGCTTCGAGGAGAACATGGTGCGGTACTACGAGCGGATCAACGAGCGGTTCCGGGGCGGCGTCAAAGTCGACCCCGGCTCCTACCTGGGGTATCGGTGAGGTGAGATATGCCAAAGATCTACGCCCGGAGCCTCGCCGGAAAGGAGATTGTGACGATGGCGGGAACCGTTCTGGGGGAGCTGGAGAATATCATCCTCGACCCCGATACCGGCAGGTTGATCGACCTTTTGGTCAAGCCCGACTCGGAGCTTGACCCCGCACGATATCGAAAAGAGGGAAAGCTGATCCTGGTACCCTTCTCCTCGGTCTGCGCCCTCAAAGACTACATCGTCGTCGACGAGAAGAGGGCGGAGAGGTAAGGGGCGAGGTCGGCGAAGGAAGGGCCCGCGGGCAGGTTGATAAAGCCGATCACCGGCCTTCCTCGTCTTCTGGGGATTTCTGAAGGTCTTCCAGGGCTGGGCTCTTTTCGCAGGCGGCGAGGACTTCGGGGCTGCCGTGATCGTCTTCGGGATCCTGGCGGCAGGGGCTGGAGGCCTGCTTCTTTGGGACTCTCTTCGATGAGGGGCCTCTTCTTTGGACCTTGGACGGCTTCAATCCTCGATCTGCGGCTGGCCTCGAAACGAGGCTTCCTCGAACTAGATTTTTTCTGACAATCCGGGAAAAGTTTAACTTTCCCGGAAAACCACTCCTCACCGATGACCAGGACAAGATCTCATCTCGTTGTGGTGGTCTTCGTAACGCTCGTCATCTTCGGAGCTGGTTGTATGACTAAGGACGATCAAAAGAGGAGAGGGGAGGCCGGGGGGACGAAGGTCCTCCTGGAGACGAACATGGGCGATATCACGATCCAGCTTTATGACGACATGCCCGTCACCGCGGGCAACTTCAAGAAGCTGGTCGCCGAAGGATTTTATGACGGGGTGATATTCCATCGGGTCATCGACGGGTTCATGATCCAGGGCGGCGACCCCACGGGGACGGGCCGAGGCGGTCCCGGATATTCGATCAAAGACGAGTTCACCGACCACAACAAGAACAACAGGGGCACGATCTCCATGGCGAACGCCGGCCCCAACACCGGCGGGAGCCAGTTCTTCATAAACCTCGTCGACAACAACTATTTGGACAAGATGCATCCCGTCTTCGGCGAGGTCGTCGACGGGATGGACGTGGTGGACGGCATAGGGAAGGTGAAGACGGGACCCGGAGATCGGCCCAAGAAGGACGTGGTGATAGTCAAGGCGAAGGCGATATCCTGAGCCGCCCATCCTTTCTCTACTTTTTTCTTTTGAAACTCATTCTTCTCTTCTCCATTTTTCCCCTCTGCCTCTGGAATCCCGAGCCGAGGCCGTCACAACCTGTAAATACCCTTTCCGATGATGAGGTGAGAAAGACGACGGGGGGTCATCGAGGCTGGATCGAGGAGATTTACGGGAGTTCGCATCTGTTTTCGCGATATTCCTTCTCGGCCTTTTTCTGAGGATGGCTCCCCTCAGGGGCGCCCTCGTCGGCGGAGATCTGCTATTCTACGGCTCTGACTCCTTCTACCACATGAGACGGGTCCTCTACACCGTCGACCACTTTCCCTCCACCCTCTGGTTCGACTCCTACCTCGACTACCCGCGAGGGCTGGAGCTATTGTGGCCGCCGCTATTCGATCAGCTCATCGCAGGGGCGGCCCTCCTCCTGGGGGCCGAAACATCGAGGGAGATCGAGATCGTCGGATCCATCGTCCCCCCCATCCTGGGGTCTTTGACCATCGTCGCCCTCTACCTTTTGGCCCGGGAGCTTTTCGGGCAGCGGGTGGGGCTCCTCTCTGCCCTATTTCTGGCCGTCAACCCTCAGCACGCCAGCGCCTCCATCTTCGCCCGGCCCGATCATCACGTCTTTGAGACCTTCCTTCTGGTGAACATCCTCCTCTGCCTCGTCATCGCCCAGAAGAGCCCCCATAAAAGGATCTGGTCTGCGGCCGCTGCCGGGGTTCTGATGGCATTCCTCGCCTATTCCTGGATCGGAGCTGGCGCCTATCTCGGGATCTTTCTCGTCTACGTCCTGATCCAGACCACCGTCGACCTCCGCCGAAGGGCCTCCTCGACGGACTGCCTTTTGACCTTCATCGTCGCCTTTGGGGCGGCGCTGATCCTGATCTTCCCCTTCTGGAACGAGGCGTGGCTTTTCCCCTCTTTCTTGGCGGCGTCGGGGATCTTGTTGTTGATCGCCGCCCTCTCGGCTCTTTACCGGCCGTTCCTGGAGAGGGACCTTTCCTGGGCAGCCTTTCCCCTGGTGGTCCTCGTTCTCGGATACCTGCTCTTGATATCGGCCTACTCCTTCGGCTCGTCGATGGGGATCCCCCAGCTCCTCGATCAGGGCTTCGGCTACTTCTTCGGCGGCAGCCTCTCCTCGAAGGTGGCGGAGGCCGTCCCCCTTCACACCGCCGTAAAGCCCCTCTCCGCAGCGGGGTTCAATTTGACGATAGCTGTGATGGGGTTTGCCCACCTCTGGCGGTCCGATATCGACAGGCCTCAGCTCCTCTTCCTGGTCTGGACCGTCTCGGTCCTCGTCCTCGCAGTCTTCCAGAACCGGTTCTTGTACGTCTTCTCCGCCAGCATGTCGGTCCTCATGGCCCTCTTCTTCTTCCGGGCGGTGGCGATCGTCGGCAGCTGGAGCTGGACCAGAAGGGACTCCAAAGTCATCCCAAAAATCCTTCTCCTCCTTCTCCTCCTCCCCTCGGCGGCGAGCTTTGGGGGGGCCTTCTCGGTCCGTCCCGCCATCGTCGAGGACGGCTGGAACGAGCCCCTCCAGTGGCTGGAGAGAAACTCTGAAAAGACGGGAAGCTTCGGAGATCCGAATCAGACGCCGGAATACGGGGTCCTCTCGTGGTGGGATCGGGGCAACTGGATCCTCTATCGGTCGAGAAGGCCGGTGGTGGCCAACGGGTTTCAGGCCGGAGCCGAGGATGCGGCCCGGTTCTTCCTCTCCGGAGACGAGGAGGAGGCCCTCGAGATCCTGGATGAAAGGAGATCGCTGTACGTCATCACCGACTCGAAGATGCTCGGATCGGGCCTCTCGGCGATGGCCTTATGGACGGGCGAAATGCCTGAAGATCGCGTCAGACTGAACGGATCCGGCCTCCACTGTGCCGAGACCGTCCTCGCCCGCTGCCACCTCTTCGACTGCCGGGAGATGAGCCATCTGAGGCTCATCTACGAGTCGGAGCCTCCGGAAGGATCTTCAAATCAGGTGAAGATCTTCGAGCGGGTCGTTGGCGCCAGGATCGCGGGCACTTCGATGGGGGGCGAGGCGGTAGTCGCGACGTTGAACCTGACCACTAGCCAGGGCAGGCGTTTTCAGTACGCCAAGACGGCGACGCCCGAGAACGGGCGCTACGAGATGATCGTCCCCTACTCGACGGAGGAAGACGGCTCGGTCCGAGCCGATGGGCCCTATCTCGTAACTTCCGGGGGGAAGAGCAGGTCTGTTGAGGTCGCCGTCGAGGAGGTTATCCTCGGAGGAGAGGTCACCGTCGACCTCTGATCGCGCCGACCTCTCCAAAAGTCTTAAACCCCTTCGATCCGATCTTTGGAGGTCGGATTCCTTCCGATGTCGAGGGTAAGAGGGGTCGCCGGATCGAGGCTTCCATCTCAGATCGGTGGTTATTTCAAATATGCTGTTACATGGGGTTGGTGCGAGGAGTTGCCATGAAGCTGTCACTTCCGTTCATGCTCGGGATCACGCTGGTATTAATCGCCGTTTCGGCTCAGGGTCAGGAGATCTTCGACGTCTACTCTGACCTTCAGTCCTGCGATGTGGCCGTGAAGGGGGATGCGGCGGGCTGCCTTCTTAAGGTGGACCTATCTTCGGCAAAAACGGGGATGATCCAGACGAGGACCCTCTCGCTGGACGGTCCCGGCACGTGGATCGTGACCTGGGACGTCTCGGGGGCCGAGGAGGGCTCTTATGAGGCCTGCGCCAAATTGAAGAGAGAGGGCGAGGTCGTCTCCGAGAGGTGCACCGACTTCTATTACGGCGGCAGGGTCGACATAAGGTTTGACGTCCGGGACGCTCACGCCGACTACCGGGGGATGACCCTCCTCGTCTACTCCGGAGATCTCGCCGTGGTGGACATCTACTACACCCTCGTCAAGGGCGACAAGGCGGTCTACATCTCGAAGAAAGAGTCCGTCCCCATATCCGGAAGTTACGGCTCCCCCTCCGACCTGAGCCTCGATTGGAAGCAGCTCCTCGAGAACGGCCAGGAGTACAAAGGTCGCGTCAAGATCGTCGAGAAGAAGAACGGTCAGACCAGGACCTTCATGAACTCCTTTGTCGCCAGAGACGACGCCGAGATCACCGACACCTATGAGGACGAGACCGGCGCCAGCGCCACGGTGATGGGCAGGTCCCGGGTTCCCTTCGAGGGCTCCCTCAACTTCGACCTCTATCAGAACGGGACGCTCTTAACAAGCGTCGAGGAGAAGACTCCGATCCTCCTCGCCGGCGACGACGAGACTGTGGAGATCTCCTGGAACGGGACCCTGAACCCCGGAATTTATCAGCTCACCATCCGGCTCATCGGAAACGACGGCGACGTCATCGACCTCGAGGAGAGCATCATCGAGGCAGAGATCCCGCCCCGGCCCTCGACCGTCGAGACCCCTCCTGAGGAGAAGGGCTCCGGGACCTCCAAGATGGTCCTGGCCGCAGCCGTCATCCTGATGGCAGCCGGTGCAGTTTTCGTCGTCAGGCGGCGGAGGGGTTGAAACTCCCTCCTCTTTCCGATCTGACGTTGGCGGCGAATCAGCTTCCCCTGACCACGCCGTTTCTGAGGGTCCCAAGCCCCTCGATCTCCACCTCCACCACGTCCCCGGCTTGAAGCGATCCGACGCCGGGAGGCGTTCCCGATGCGATGACGTCCCCGGGAAGAAGGGTCATGATCTCGCTCACAAACTCGATCAGCTCCGGCACCGAGAATATCAGGTCCGAGGTGGTGGACTTCTGTCTCACAAAGCCATTCACCCTCGTTTGGATTTTTAAATTCGAGGGGTCGAGATCGACGACGTAAGGGCCCATCGGCGCGAAGGTGTCGAAGCTCTTGGCCCTCGTCCACTGGCCGTCTCTTCTCTGGAGGTCCCGGGCGGTGACGTCGTTGAAGTTCGCGTAGCCGAGGATGTAATCGTCCGCCTCTCTCGCGGGGACGGATCTGCACCTATCTTTTATCACCACCGCCAGCTCCCCCTCGAAGTCGACCTGGCTGCTCGAGGGGGGCATTACGATATCGGCGCCGGTCCCGATCACCGCCGTGGGGGGCTTCAGAAATATGATCGGCTCCTCCGGAAGAGACATCTTCAGCTCCTTCGCGTGCTCGACGTAGTTGAGGCCGACGCAGACCACCTTGCTCGGCTCTGCCGGGGCCAGTAGCTCCACCTCTTCGAGGCCAAACTCCTTTAATCCGGCACCAATCGACCTTCCTTTCACCTCTCCCAAAAAAACATCGTCTCCGAATCGGAACCTAGCCATCAAAAGATCATCACCCCCATCCTCTCCATCACTTTTTGAGGCCGCTGGGGCCTCTCCTGTACCTGCCAAACTCCGTCCCGACCAATCGGTCCGCCCT
>Ga0116202_10001999_pt1 | contig 12065 bp, 2 predicted proteins | sample LakKivw325mmetaG_FD_94479 | JGI IMG/M metagenome (GOLD analysis project Ga0116202, IMG submission 94479) | Anoxic lake water microbial communities from Lake Kivu, Rwanda to study Microbial Dark Matter (Phase II) - Lake Kivu water 325m metaG | ecosystem: Environmental > Aquatic > Freshwater >... | reverse complement strand
GTTCTCTGTTATGAGGCTTTTGGGTTATTGTGGATCTATTTTATTAAAACAGAGGAACAGAGAGACAGAGGGATAGAGGAAGAGGGATCGGTGTGAATGCGCTGTAAGGTATTCACGTCCAACTTTTATGATCCTGCTGATTCCTTCATCTTTTCATCCCTTCATCCCATCATCCCATCATCCAGTCATCCCATCATCCAGTCATCCCATCATCCAGTCATCCCTTGATCCCATCATCCTGTCATCCCGTCATCCCGTCATCCCGTCATCCTGTCATCCCGTCATCCCGTCATCCCATCATCCAGTCATCCCATCATCCAGTCATCCCTTCATCCCATCCTCCTGTAATCTGTGCTCAATGTCTTTTCCGGCTTTGTCAACAGCCTGAGCGCTGGAAGCGCGAAATTCCATAGCTTGGGGTGGAGCGCAGCGGAACCCCAAGGACAGGAACCGAAAACACAATCAAGCCCCATCGGGGCGACACAACTGTCTGATAAATAAAGTTTTGGGCCATGGGTCACCCCTCCGGAGCTTCGTAATTTCCCTGTTCCATTGACCTTGGGCCTCACCCTGGTCCAGAATATTGCTCCTTCCGGGTATCTACTCACATTCTCTTTGGCCTTCTTCACCCAGCCACCGCCACTTCATTGCAGGGCAAGCAGTTCTCCAAATTCCTGCCTTTCGCTTCTTTTTCCAAGGCCTTAATCAAGTCTTAATCAAGTCTTAATCAAGCGTTAACAATTAAGGCTTGATTAACGCTTGATTAAGGCTTGATTAACACTTTCCCTCAAGAGAGCCATCAGGCCACAAGGAATGATTTTACCGAATTTGGCGTGGCGAAACTTTTCCGAATGCGTTTCCGAGTTGGAAACAAATAGTCTGAATACGAAGAAAAAACTACTTGACAGGCAATGTGGAGTGAATAATCAATGTTCCTAATCTCATAGTTGTGCTTTATACATACACCATAAACGGTTATGAATTTATAATCGCCTTCTGGCATCAGTTTAAGGGAGGATCACATGCCGAAAGAGCATCGTTATTTGACACAGTTAAACAAAGACACTATGCTGTTTTTAACAGGGCAGACCGGTCTGGGGATAAAGGCAAGAAGGAGTAACAAATGAAAACCTCAGCGATAATCATTCTCTTTGCGGCACTATGGTTGTGCCTGTATGCCCAGACGCCTGATCCGACCTGGCAATGGGCGGTAAGCGGCGGAGGCATTTCCAGCGACTATGGCCAGAAAATCGCACGGGACAACGCCGGAAACCTGTATATCCTGGGCACCTATTCCGGCTCTGCAGATTTTGGCACAACCACACTTACCGCTCAAGGTGGCAATGATGTATTCGTGGCAAAACTCAGTTCGTCCGGGAACTGGCTATGGGCTGTCAGCGCAGGTGGAGCTTATGATGACGCCGGAACCGGAATAATCGTTGATGCCTTGGGGGATGTCTATATATGCGGATACTTCCAGGATATCATCTATTTCGGCACCCAATGGTACTCATCAGAAGGCAATTATGATTTTTATGTGGCCAAACTTAATTCGAGCGGTGTCTGGCAATGGGCCAACAGCGCAGGCGGGGTAGGCAATGACATGGCCAATGCCCTCGCCCTGGGGCCGACGGGGGAGTTATTTGTGACCGGTTCCTTTTCAGGCACAATGACTGTAGCCAACGCGACCCTGAACACCAGTGGCAATACAGACATATTCATTGCGTTAGTTAATTCAACCAACGGGATGTTTATTGATGCGATCTCTGCCGGTGGAGCTAATGCGGATACGGCAACCTCCATTGCGGTTGATCTTTCCGGCAGATGTTACATTGCGGGAGGTTATACGCTGAGCACCACCTTTGGTGCAATCACTCTCACGGCGGCGGGCAGCTTTTCTGATGTTTTTGTGGCCAGGCTTTCACCCACTGGCGGCTGGGATTGGGCAATATCAGGGGGCGGATCAATGCATGATGTTGCGAATGGCCTGGCGCTAGACGCCAGCGATAACTGTTATGTAATTGGAAACTTCAATGGGACTGCAACCTTCGGCGCTTCAGTGATTTCTGCATTGAGCACGGATCTCTTTGTGGCAAAAGTGGCCAGCACGGGTGACTGGAGCTGGGCTGTCCGCGGAGGCGGGGCATTAGCCGACGCCGGTATTGGCGTTAGGGCGCATACCGACGGTAATTGCTATGTAACGGGTTTCTTTCAGGGGAACAGCAGTTTTGGCAGCCTGAACCTGATCAGCAATGGGGCGAGGGACGTCTTTGTGGGCAAACTGGATCCCAATGGGACCTGGCTTTGGGTGGTCAAGGGCGGAGGCTCTGACGAGGACTTTGGCAGAGCGCTGGTCCTTGATCCGGACGGAAACTGCTATGTATGCGGATATTTCCTAAGTGACAGCGGCGGCGCCAGTTCATTCGGAACTACAAACCTGACCAGCCGCGGGGCAGAGGACGTCTTTGTAGCAAAGCTGGGCTATGCGGGCATATCCACCCCTGTGATCTATACTCTCGGTACATTGGACCCATTCAACACCACGGAGGGTATTCCCTCCGATCCTCAGACCTACCAGCTATATGGGACAGACCTGACCGGCGATATCACTATTGCACCTCCCTATGGCTTTGAGGTTTCGGTGGATGGAGGAACCAACTACTATGCCACTTCGGTAGCGGTGCCTCCGACTTTTTACGGAATGGTGAATGTGAGGATGACAGGTCTAACAGATGGATATTTTGAAGGGAACATCGAACATTCGAGCCCGGGCGCAGGCATTGCCAACATCTGGGTGGAAGGTCTGGTGGTTGCCACACCTGCCATTCTGGAAGTGATTCCCCTCACCTGGGATTATGGGTCAGTGCCTTTGGGAGAGCCCCTTTTAACGACAATTACCCTTAACTGCTACGGCTCGCCCACAAGTTTTGTGGAAGTTACCAATATCTGGCTGGATGATCCGTATGGAGATTTCTCTCTGTTCAATCCTCCCACAACCCCGTTTTATGTCTGGGGTGGAACCAGCGAATATGTGGATGTGGTTTTTACGCCCACATCATTGGGAATGAAAGAAAATTACCTGAATATCGATGAACCGACCAGCGCGCCCCATCAGGTATACTTAACCGGAGTAGGAGATCCCCCCACCAGCACCGGACTGTCTGTCTCCCCCACCAGTTATGATTTCGAAAACACTGTGGCAGTGGGAGATTCTGGTTCATGCCACATCTACGTAAGCCTCAGCCCTAATTATCCCCTGGTCAGTTGCACGCTCCAGAACGCTGCTCTCACAGGCGATCCCGCCTTTTCCCTGAGCCCCTCGATAATGAATGCCACAGGGGCTCCGGTCAGTCTGCCCTATGAGCTACTCAGCTCTGAAGTGCTTACCTTCACAGTGAATTATTCACCCACCAATACTTCTCCCCAGACGGCCACGGTTAACTTCATGGATGAATTCGGCTACTTGGTGACCTGCAATCTGGCCGGCACTGGTGCTCCGCCAGCTCTCGGTCCTTTGATCGAGGTGACCCCACCTACGATAGATGTCACCATGCCTGAGAATTCGATCCAGGATGGGGAGTTCAACATCAATAACAATGGCGACTCCGATCTGACCTGGTACATAGAACCGGGCTACAGCCCGCCCTTCATGTCCATCTACACCGTCAGTGGCACTATTCTTCCTGGAGAACAACATCTGGTAAGTTACGACATAAATAGTGCTGGCCTTCCCCTTGGCCTGACCACCAATTCCATAACGATCAACAGCAATGATGCCACCCATCCCAATTATGTGGTTCCGGTGAGTGTAACTGTGGAGTCAGCCTTGGATCCCCTGATCACCCTTAATCCCTCCTCGGTCTCGTTGACCCTGGCGCAAAACACAATCTATAACGGCAATTTTGAGATCATCAACAGCGGCGGAGCCACATTGGACTATGTGATCGCTCCCACCGGATTGCCACCCAATGTGACGGTGCTCAATCCTGCGGGCTCGCTTGCTGGAGGCCAGACTGCCGTGATCAATTACCTGATTAACACTTCCGGCCTGTCCCCGGGTGCTTATCAACGGTTACTGGATGTTCAGAGCAACGACCCGTTCGATCCCACCGTGTATTTTACCATTGATTTCAATGTGGTCAGCGACGCTATCGTGGTGGATTTTCATGCTGTGCCCTTGAACGGGCATCCTCCCCTGCTGGTGCATTTCTATGATGACAGTACCGTGCAGACCGGCTCCACAAGTGCCGCGATCAGCGGCTGGCGCTGGGATTTCAACAATGATGGCATTGTGGACAGCTATGTGCAGAATCCCATCTATACCTATAACTTGCCTGGGCTCTACAGCGTTCGGCTGACGGTGATCAGCTCTGCCGGGCAATATCATCAGCTCTTGAAACAGGATTATATCCATGTGGGCAATCTGCCGCCAATCGTGCTGCCCGGAGCGCCCACCATGCAGGAATTCATGGAGGATGAACTGGGGGGTCCCTTCAGCCTGTCCGAGATCTTTGAAGATCCCGATGGCGATCCCCTTAGCTACACGATTCAGGGCAGCGCCAACATCTCCGGATACATAGGCTACCGGGTGACCCAGGAACCAGTGCTTTATCTGACCGCCACACCGAATTGGTTCGGCACAGAGGTTATCACCCTCACCGCCACCGATCCTTATAATGCCTCTGTATCCCATGATCTGACCATAACCGTGCTGCCGGTCAACGATCCACCCGTTGTCAATGTGCCGCCCGATCTGCATTTCATCCGCAATTCCACTTTCCATGTGGATTTTGCCGATTATATCACTGACCCGGACAACCTGATGAGCCAGCTTTCCATCGAGATCCAGCAGGTTACCGGAACTGGGCTGATCCAGTATGTTTACACTCCGGTCAACCTGCCCAATCAATTGGGTCAGTTCACTGTGGATTTCAGCAGTGCTCTGCAAACGCCATATTTTGAACGCTTCCGGATCATCGTGAACGACCATGTGTCCCGCGCCACTACCGTGGCGGAATTCAATGTCCATGTGCTGGAGCAATTTGATCCGCAGGTGGGGTTGGGAGCAAACTATCAATATACGGGACAGACGATTCAGTTCCTGAATCTCACCCTGGGCAATCCGGATTGGTGGTGGTGGGATTTCGGCGACGGCAATACTTCCTTAGAACAAAATCCCAGCCACACCTATGAATATGCCGGCACCTACACGGTCATCTTCTCATTGATGAATACGGAAGCGCTTTTGGGTGCATCCATAACTCTGATCGATTATATCACCCTCGAAGGCACAGCAGTAAATCCCACCTACATTCCACCCAACTGGACTCTGGCGGGTTCCCCCTACAATCTCTTTGGTGAGATCATCATCGAAGAAGATGAAGATGTGGAAATCGAAGACGGGGTGGAGGTGAATCTGTTTGACACCAATCCTCTTCAGATCCGGGGGATGCTGCAGGCGAATGGCGTTACCTTCCGGGGTCAGACGGGCAGCGGATTTTGGGGCGGCCTGAGATTCTTCGGCACCAATCTGCGCGAGCCCAGTGAACTGACTGATTGCCTGCTGGTGGATGCCTTGCTGCCGATCGAGATCGAGGGGCAGAGCCCGTTGATCGAAGGTTTGCAGATCACCGTCAGCGATACCACCCAAGTGGTTGATAGTCCGGCTATCAAGATCACCGGAGCTGCCTCCCCCAATATCTCTGATGCCGAGATCCTCAACTATGGCAAAGGCATCGAGATCGAGACCGAACCGGGTGCCCGTGATGCCGCCAGCCTCACCAACATCCGCATCCGCAACAGCCTGGAGACCACACGCAATCCCTATGAAGGCAGTGTGGGCGGTTCCATCCGCAGCGATGCCATCTTGCACAATATCGAGATCGAGAATGTGGAAACCGGTCTGATCATTGAGCAGGGTGAAGCATACCGGGATACGGCCGATCCCTCGCTGACCAACATCCGCGTACGCAACAGCCTGGAAACCACCCGTAACCAGAGCTTCGGCTTGCTGATCAGCGGCGACATCGCCCCCCAGATCGACAGCCTGCTGATCGAGGGTGTAACTTCCGGGATCGTGGTGCAGGGAGGCAGCGACTTTGCCCGGTCAACCACTTCGCTCACCAACATCCGCATCCGCACCAGCCTGGAAACCACCCGCACCGAAACTGTGGGTATCGGTCTGGCTGCTGTTCCTGCCATCACGATCAACGATGCAGAGATCGAGGGTTTCTACAACGGCATCCAGATCAACAATGACCTGCGCGACCTCTCCGAACCCTCACTCACCAACATCCGGGTACGCAACAGCCTGGAGACCACGCGGCAGGAAAATGTGGGCATCTCAGTGACCGGAGCCGTGGTGGCCACCATCGACGATGCCCTTGTCGAGGATTATCCCTTCGGCATCAAGTATTTCGGAACGCCCACCCGCAGCACCTCAACAACTTCGCTCACCAACATCCGCGTCCGCACCAGCCTGGAGACCACACGCCAGGCCACCATCGGCATCCAGCTGAGGGATCTGGGACGCGTGATCATGGAAAACGATTCCATTGGCGGCTACACCATCGGCCTGGAGATCATCAATACGGACTATGTGCGCAGCACCACCGATCCCTCGCTCACCAACATCCGCGTCCGTAACAGTTTGGAGACCACGCGTTATGACAATGTGGGCATCTTCCTGGGCGCCGGAGTGGGGGGAACACTCACCGGTGCGGAGATCGAGGAGGCCCGGATCGGTATCTTCATCGCCGATGGGAACCTCACCAATCTGGGTACCAACCGCATCTTCAATTGCGAGACCGGGATCAAGGCTGCGGGAAGCCTGCTGCCCAAACCGATCCGGCGGCAGTTGATCGTGCTGGAACCCCCCTTCCAATTCGAGCATCCCGAATGGGAGTTCAGAGCTTTCGATATCAGCCTGTTCGGGCCCTGGTTCATCGAGAACAATACGATTAATGGTTATCAGCAGCTGGTTTGGGCACAAGATGCCGAGATCGCCTTCACCAACAATATCGGCTGGACCTGGCAGGCAATGCCGCAACCCTTTGTTCTGGACAACTCTCTCCTGCTGGCAAGCTATTGCGATCTGGGAGCATACTATCCCGGCCCCGGCAATATCAACGCCTATCCAGAATACATCGATCCAGCGGCCAGGGATTATGGTATCACCTACAACAGCCCCTGTATCGATGCCGGCTCGCCGCTGTTGCCGCCGGATGGGGATGGCACCGTCAGCGATATCGGAGCCTTCCCCTACCTGCACCGTGCCAGCATGATGGCAGATAAAAGATTCATCCAGCCCGGCGATATTGTGACCTTCACCAATACTTCGTTGGGCCATGACCATCCTATCTCCACCACGCAGTGGGATTTGAACAACGACGGCACCATTGAGGCAACCACCCGTAACTGGCAGCATCAGTTCAACACCCCCGGCATCTATCATCTTGCCCTGACCATGACCACCGGCAACCTGGAGGATGTCCGTGTCTACAACGCAGTGGTGGTGGTTCAGGACGATCTGCTGATGCCGCCGGAGAATCCCCAGTTGGCGGTGCAGGGAAATGACATCCTGATCTCCTGGGATGCGGTCAATTCCACCGTGGATGGCACTCCCATCGCAGTGGAATTCTACATTGTCTACAGTTCAGATACGCCCACCGGCTACTTTGACCTGGTGGGATATGCCGAGGATTTCCAAACCAACCTGCTGCATGTGAACGGTGCAGGTTCAAACCAGCAGTTCTACATAGTGCTGGGCTATGCCGGCACCCGGGGGCAACTGCTGGATTATCTGCAAAACCATCCCCGCCTGCTGATCGGGGACCGGGAGATCAGGACGAGGAACCGCAAATAAAACATAAACACACGCCAGGCCTGGTTCTGGCAGATTTGGTGGCAAAGGGCCCGCTGCCTCAGTGCAGCGAGTTCTTTGCCGGCATTATGTTCCTGGATGTATCCGGATTCACCGCCATCACGGAACTTGCCAGCGCCCGCGGGCATTATGGCGTGGAGCTCATCACCAATGTTCTGAACCGCTATTTTAATGAACTGAACAAATTGCTCTTCCGCTATGGCGGGGAGATCGTCAAATTTGGCGGAGATGCCTGCCTGGCTTTGTTTCCCTCCGATTCCGAGGAAAACCTGTCCGATCTGGAGGAACTGCGGAACCTGATCCTCAAGCTCTGCCAGAAACTTCATAAGGAATTCAAGCAGGCTTATGGCATCAAATTCGCCATCCACGGCGCCATCGGCAAGGGCATGGTCAATGTGCACATCGTTGGCGACCGGCAGTATCATCTGGATTACTATGTGTGTTCGGAAGCCATCCAGAAGGTGTATGAACTGGCGGAACGGGCCAAGGCAGGTGAGATCTTGGGCAGCATCCACGCTGAGGTGGATGAGGATCTCTATTCCAACCTGCCTGTTTTTACTCCACGATTAGCCTATCTTTCCACCCGTTTTCTGCCTCCGGCGGTACGCCTCAAGCTCAGCCAGGACAGCAATCCCGCCGAGCTGCGCAACGTGGCTGTGATCTTCCTGAAGCTTTCGCCCCGGAGCGGGGATGAGATCGCTCCCCAGGACTATCATGACTATTACCGCCGGGTTCAGGGTCTGGTCTATAATCATCATGGCGTGATCAACAAGATCGACTACAATGAAAAGGGTTATCTGATCCTGGCGGTGTTCGGCGCTCCCTTCGTTTCGGCAAATGACATCGAAAGCGCTTTCATCACTGCTTTCCATATCGCTGCGCTGAGCAGCAACACCATCAAGGTGCAGATCGGCATCACCTACAGCAATATCTATTGCGGCATCATCGGCAGCAGCAGACGCTGGGAATATGGCATCATCGGCAATGCTGTCAATATTGCAGCTCGCATGATGAGTTTTGCCCAGCCGGGCGACATCTGCCTCACCCGGGAGATACTGCCGAGGCTTCAGGGAATATTTGAAACCCAGTTTGTGGCAAGCACCAGCGTGAAGGGCATCTCCGGGGAGATCGAGATCCATAAGCTGGTGCGAGAATTACCCCAGCGCTGGGCACAGTATGAAAAGCTGTTCCAGCAGGCAAAACTGGTGGTGCTGCACCGGGAGCTGGAACGCTTGCATCAGGATGTTGCCGCTGCCGAAGCACTGCTCTGCACCGTCCGTGGTGGCAAGGGTTGTGGCAAATCATATCTGCTCTGGCAGATCTCCACCCAACTGATGCAGGATGGGCTGCCCTTCAACTTCATCTCCGCCAATCCCTTCGGCAAGAACCTGCGCCTGGAGATCTTCTTCTCCACCATGCGCAACCATCTGGGCATCACCCACTTCCGCGAGCAGTTCTTTCAGATCGTCCGCTGGTGCGAAGAGCAGGGCATCCGCTTTGAAGCGGATCTGGTTCGCCGCAACCTGTTCAGCAGCAGTGAAAAGACCACGGAAAACATCAAGCAGGAGATCGAGCTGGTCTCCGGCATCTTCTATGAGATACTGGCACATATCTACACCAAAGACAAGGTGTTGATCATAGACAACCTTGACCGCTTCGATCCGGAATCTCAGAAGCTGCTGCAACGTCTGATCAAAAAGATCCTCTATGACAAGGGTAAGGTGATCATCAGCACCCAACAGGATCCACCCCGCTTCGACTGTGCCTACAATTCCCAAGAATTGGAGCTGGTAAATTTCGATCTCAAACTCACGCAGCAATTTGTGAATCTCTTCATTCCCAATATCTCCCGTGCTGCGATCGCTTCGTTGCATGCCCTCAGCGAAGGCAATCCCCGTTTCCTGTTTGAATTGGTCCAGCATATCGTGGCCTATTTTGGTGCCAGCCAGGATCTGATCACCGACCAGATCATCGCCCAGATGCGGCATCAGGGCTTGCTGCCAGACAGCCTGGAAAACCTGCTGCTGGCAAACTATGAAAAGCTGGAACCCGCTGCCAAGAACCTGCTGAAATATGCCAGCATCTTTGGCCGGGCCTTCAATCCGGAGGAGCTGGCGGGAATCTTTGGCATCGGAACAGCCGGATGGTTCCAAACCAGCCTCGAAACCCTCCGGCAGCAGGGATTCCTGCAGCTTAATCAGTTGGAGCCCGTTCCAATGTATGAAGTTGCGAACCAGCTTCTGATGGAAAGCATCTATCGCAGCATCCTGCTCAGCGAGAAGCTGCAATATCACAAAAGCATCGCCCGCTATTACGAGAAGAGCTATACTCCGGGCGACCTTGCCCTGGCAGACCTGGTTGCCCACCACTATTTGCAAGCCCAGGAAAAGGCCAATATCTGCCGCTGGTTCGGGCTGCTGGCGGAGCATTACCGCAGCTCCGGGGCTCTGGAATTGAGCCTGCGCTTCTATCAGATCATTGCCGATAACTCGATGGACGAGCTTTGCCGGGACGAGGCAAATCTGAATTCGGCAGACCTTATGCTGCAACTGGCGGATAACGATGCCGCCAAAGTGATCCTGGACGGCTATTCCCGGCTGTTGCAGGAAACCAGCATCCTCCACGACCGCTATGTCCATTTGCAGACCCGCTACTTCATCAATACCGCCGGCTACAACGAGCTCCGCCAGTTCGTGCCTGAATATCTGGATAGCATCCAGGATAGCGATCTGCGCAATCTGCTCCAGATCGACTATATGGAGGCCTTGCTCTTCAGTAAGGACATCGAAACCTTCCAGCGCCTCGCCTTCGATCTTTATGAGCAACTCAGCCAGGAGGAAAATCCCCATTATCAAAGCCTGCTGGCAGCAGTGATCGGAACTTTTTATTCCAATCAGGGTGATTATGCCAAGGCAGCCGAGTATTATCAGGACAAATTGCAGATCTGCCGTAAACTCCATGATCCCATCGGCATGCGCATTGCCCTCTCCGGCCTGGGTAATTCCCTGAACCGGCGTGGACAGAAACGCAAGGCTCTCAAATACTATCAATTGGCGCTGCAGATCGCAGAACTGAGCGGCGACCGCAACGGCTATTCCAAAGCCTTGCTCAATATCGGCACCATCCACCGCAACTACCAGGAATATGAAGCCGCCATCGAATGCTACCAGAAAAGCCTGCTGATCGCTGATCTGATCGGAAACATCATCCAGAAATCCATCATCCTCTACAATATCGGTGAAGTGCACAGCTATCTCCAGCAGTGGGATCAGGCACTGGAGTTGTTCTACCAATCTCTGGCGATCTCCAAAGAGATTTCGGACTATTCCGGCATCTCGTTCTGCAACGACGCCATCGGCGATATGAATTATCGCCTGAACAAGTTCTCAGAAGCCAAACAGATCTACCAGGACAACCTCAGGCTGCAATATCAGATCAACGACCGCGAAGGCATGGCGCACACCTTTGGCAACCTGGGCAATCTCGCCCGGGTGGAGAAGAAATTTGCCAATGCCCGCAAGCTCTATCACTTGCAAGTGAAGATTCTGTCCGAAATCGGGGATCAGGATGGCTGTGGCAGAGCCTGGTTCAACCTGGCCATGGTGGATAAGGAGGAAAATGACCCCGCCGCTGCCAAAGCAAAGCTGAAAACTGCTCTCCAGCTCTTCCAGAATTGTGCAGCAGAATACTACATCCAGATCACGCAGGAACAGCTGAAGTTGCTGGAGGAGGGCTGAGGCGGAGGTAGTGATTAGTGATTAGTGATTAGTGATTAGTGATTAGTGCTGCGCAGGGGGTGGACGGTTGTGGTTAATGGTTAGTGGTTAATGGTTAATGGTTAATGGTTAATGCTGCGCAGGGGGTGGAGGTAACATACGATGCCGATCGTGTTGTAATAGCCGGATGCCGATCCGGCAACACAGGCGGAGAAAGATCATCATACACAGCCGATCCGGCGACACAGGAGGAGACGAATCAACATACGATGCTGATGCGGCAATATATAGGGCGGATTTATATTCCAACCGTTGTCTTCCACCCAGCACACCCTTCAAACCGCCAATCCACTGCCACACAAGCACTTCCTTTGCCTTCCATATGGCGTCCTGTAATGAAGGCCTTAATCAAGCGTTAATCAAGCCTTAATCAAGCGTTAATTGTTAACGCTTGATTAAGGCTTGAT
>Ga0116202_10001998_pt1 | contig 12066 bp, 12 predicted proteins | sample LakKivw325mmetaG_FD_94479 | JGI IMG/M metagenome (GOLD analysis project Ga0116202, IMG submission 94479) | Anoxic lake water microbial communities from Lake Kivu, Rwanda to study Microbial Dark Matter (Phase II) - Lake Kivu water 325m metaG | ecosystem: Environmental > Aquatic > Freshwater >... | reverse complement strand
GGGAGGAACCGGCTTAGAGAAGGGCAAGCGCCATCCTACTATCGGCGATAATGTCGTCATCGGCGCCGGAGCCAAAGTCCTTGGTAACATTACCGTCGGAGATAATTCATATATCGGCGCCAACGCGGTGGTAGTCAAGGATGTCCCGCCGAATTCCACGGTAGTGGGCGTCCCCGGCAGGATTACCAAACAGGACGGCAAGAAGATTGACCTTAGCCTCGACCACATCCATATCCTGGACCCCATCATGGAGTCCATCGAAGAACTGGAGAAGAGGATTAACCAGTTAGAGAAGAAATAGCCTGCAATGTCCGTTTACATCCAAAATTCCCTCACCCGTAAAAAAGAGGAGTTTATCCCCCTGAAGCCGCCGGAGGTGAATATCTATACCTGCGGGGTCACGGTTTATGACGAGAGCCATATCGGCCACGCCCGCAGCCTCTACACCTTTGATGTCATACGGCGCTACCTGAAATACCGCGGCTTTAAGGTGAACTTCGTGCGCAACATTACCGATATCGACGATAAAATCATCAACCGCGCCAATGAACTTAAGGTAAACTGGCAGGAACTGGTTAATAAATACATTGCCCGCTATCAGGAAGACCTGCTGGCACTGGGTATTGAAAAAGGAGATTTTGAGCCGCGCGCCACCGAAAACATCCCGGATATGATTGAGTACATCCAGGCCCTCATTAAAAAGGGTTATGCTTATGAGGCAGGCGGCGACGTTTATTTCGAGGTCCGCAAGTTTCCTTCTTACGGAAAGTTATCCGGACAGAGCATTGACGAGATGCACGCCGGAGCGAGGATTGAACCGAGCGAACTTAAAAAGGATACCCTGGACTTCGCGCTCTGGAAAAAATCTAAGGAAGGCGAGCCTTTCTGGGACAGCCCCTGGGGAAAGGGGAGGCCCGGCTGGCATATCGAGTGTTCCGTGATGAGTCAGAAGTTTTTAAAGACCAAGACCCTGGATATACACGCCGGCGGCAGGGATTTAATCTTTCCGCACCACGAGAACGAAATCGCCCAGGCCGAGGCCGCAAGCGGCAAACCCTTCGCCCGCTACTGGATTCACCACGGGCTCCTCACCATCAACGGCCAGAAGATGGCCAAGTCGTTGGGAAACTTCGTGACGATAAAGGATTTTATAGATGAGTATGAATATGCAGATATCCTAAAATTATTTTTCTTGTCAGCGCATTATTCCCATCCGATAGATTATACCAAAGAAAAGATTGAAGAAACAAAGGAAGGGTTGGATAGAATCTTGGCTTTTTTGAGGAAAACAAGCACAAATCAGAAGTCGCAAACCACAAGAACCCAGGAATTGGAAGAGATAAAAAATAAATTTATAAGTGCGATGGATGACGATTTTAATACACCGCAAGGCCTGGCAGCTATTTTTGATTTAGTCAGTATCGCGAATAAGAATATAAATAATTTAGAATTTATATCTAGCGCTAAGAGCTTGTTGTTAGAATTAACTAATATATTCGGTTTAGAATTACGTGAACCTATGAGCAGCAGTAGTAGCAGCAGCAGTAGCAGCCTATTTAGAGATATTGAATCGTTAGTTGCGAAGCGAAATGAAGCAAGAAAAAGAGGAAATTTTCAAGAGGCAGACAGGATACGTAAGGAATTGGAAGAGAAGGGTATCATTTTAGAAGATACTAAAGACGGAACCGCCTGGCGTCGTAAATTGTAAGATTTAGCTGGCGGCTTGAAGACTCAGCCACCGGCTACGAGGGAGCATAAGGAGCGCAGGAGTAAGTATATGAGGCGAGACTTCTCCGTAAGTAACAGAAGCACGAGCCCCTCTTTGAACCCGACTTAAAGGGGTTGGGGGTGCCCGTAGGAGAAGGCAAGCCGAATGCGACGAGCACCGCCTGCGAGCGAGTAGGCGGTGGGTGAGTATAATATGAAAGCTAAATTCATCACTTTCGAAGGTTCGGAGGGCACTGGCAAAAGCACCCAGTCGCGCCTGCTTTATCAATACCTCAAGTCGCGCGGCTTGAAGGTTATTTATCTGCGCGAGCCCGGCGGCACCAGGGTGAGCGAAAAAATCCGCAAGATTCTCCTTGATGCCCGCAACGACAAAATGAGCGCAGGCTGCGAGATGCTTTTATATATGGCCAGCCGCGCCCAACTTGTAAACGAAATTATTAAACCCGCCTTGTCACGCGGTCTCAGCGTCATCTGCGACAGGTTTTTAGATTCTACGCTCGCCTACCAGGGTTTTGGTTTAGGCATTGACATTGGATTAATTAAGTATCTTGGGAATTTTGCGACCGCGGGGATTAAACCTGACCTGACGATATTTTTAGACCTACCGGTTAAAAAAGGGCTGCGTCATCGCCGGCTGAACTGCGACCGCATTGAAAAAAGGCCGCTCGGTTATCATGCGCGGGTAAGGAACGGTTACCTCGCCATCGGCCGGCAGGAGCCGCGGCGTTTTAAGATTGTCAAGGTAGCCGAGGATAAGGCGGTGACCCAGGCAAATATCAGAAGGCTAGTCGATAAATATGTCTTTTAAGGATATCAAAGGGCAGGACAGGGTTGTCGCGATACTGCGCGAGGCGATTGATAATAACAGCGTAGCCAAGGCGTATATTTTCAGCGGCCCGGAAGGCGTGGGTAAAAAACAGGTAGCGTTGGCGCTGGCAGCTGCCCTTAACTGCGAAGAGGCGCGAAACGATGGCTGCGGGAAATGCGCCTCCTGCCGCAAGATTAAAAATAACCAGCACCCCGACGTGCTCTTCATCGAGGATAAAAACAATTCCCTTAAGATAGAAGATATCCGCCAGATGCAGCGCCGGATTAACCTGAAAGCCTACGAGGGAAGAAAAAAAGTTTGTATCCTTGACAACGCCCATAACCTTACCGCCGAATCCTCCAACGCCCTTTTAAAGACCCTCGAGGAGCCGCCGGCGGACAGCGTGATTATCTTGGTGAGTTCCAAACCTTCGCTGTTATTCAAGACCATTCTCTCGCGCTGCCGCGTTTTGCGTTTTTACCCTTTGGCAAGAAAAGAACTGGAAGGGGTGTTCCGGAGCGATTACGGGCTGGATAGTTCGCGGGCGCATTTCCTGAGTTATTTTTCCGAAGGCAGGCTCGGCGATGCCCTGCGTTTGAAGGATACGGGATTCTATCAGGAGAAAAACAAGGTTATCGACGAGTTCGCGCTGGGGCGGCAGGCCGGATTCGGGGAGCCGGGCGCTGCGCAAACCCGCGAGGGGCTGCGCCGGGACGTCAATATCCTGATGAGCTGGTTCCGGGATATCTGCCTTTTAAAAATCGGCCTGCCGCAGGCGGAGTTGATTAATTTTGACCGCAGGCATGAGTTGGCAAAACTCGCGGATAAATACGAGCTTAGCGAGCTGAACGGAATATTCGATTTTTTATCGAATGCGATTTTGCACCTGGAACAGAACGTCAACGTCAGGCTTCTGGTTTCCGGCCTGAAGGCGGAACTATGGAAAAGGTAATCTCGGTAAGATTAAGGGAGCTGGGCCAGGTTTATTCCTGCAATGCGCCGGAAGGATTCGGCCTTAAGGAAGGCGATTACGTTATCGTAGAGCATGACCGTGGCCTGGATTACGGTCAGATTATCCCGCCCAATAACGAAACGCCGCCGGCGGCAGGGGTCAAGGAGACAATTAAAAAGATTATGCGGCCGGCCAATGAAAGAGACTTGCGGCAGATCGAAGAGGGCAGAAGCAAGGCCAAGGAGGCCTTTAACAGTTGCCTAAAAAAAATAGAAGAGCACAAACTCGATATGAAACTGGTGAAAGCGGAGTATTCCTTTGACCGCAGCAAGATTATTTTTTATTTTACCGCTCCCGGTAGAGTTGATTTCCGCAACCTCGTGAAGGACCTCGCTAAAATCTTCAAGGCGAGGATTGAACTGAGGCAGATCGGGGTGCGCGACGAAGCCAAGCTGCTCGGCGGTTTCGGTTCCTGCGGCAGGGAACTTTGCTGCGTGCGCTTCCTCAATGATTTTGAGCCGGTGACCATCAAGATGGCCAAGGAGGAGGGCCTCCCCCTGAATCCGCCCAAGATTTCCGGGCTCTGCGGCAGGCTGATGTGCTGCCTTAATTTCGAATACGAAACTTACAAGATGCTCTCCAAGGGCCTTCCCCGCGAAGGCGAGCGTATCCACACCCAGCAGGGCAAAGGCAAGGTGATAAGCGTCAATGTCTTCAAGCGCAGCGCCACCGTCGAGCTGGAAGACGGCACCCAGATAGAAATGAATTACAAATAGGATAACGATGTCATCGCAGCGCAAATTTTATCTTACCACCCCGCTTTATTACGTGAATGCCTCCCCGCACGTCGGGCATTCCTATACTACCATTGCCGCGGATGTGCTGGCGCGTTACCTGCGTCGGGACTTAGGTAAAGAAAATGTCCATTTTCTTACCGGCACCGACGAGCACGGCCAGAAAATCCAGCGCGCGGCGGAGGAACAGGGTTTAAATCCGCAGGATTTTTCCGATAAGACTGCCGGGGTTTTCAAGGAACTCTGGCAGGAATTAAATATTTCCTACGACGATTTCATCCGCACCACCGAGCCCCGCCACACCAGGACCGTGCAGCGGGTCCTGGAGATACTTTATAAAAAAGGCGATATCTACAGCGCCAAATACGAAGGGTGGTATTGTACTCCCTGTGAGACTTTCTGGATGGAGCCTCAATTGGGCGAAGGGTTTTCCTGTCCGGATTGCAAGCGCAAGGTAGAGAAGATTTCCGAGACAAATTATTTCTTTAAACTCTCCAAATATCAGAAATGGCTGGCAGATTATCTGAAAGAACATCCGGATTTTATCCGGCCGGCCAGCCGCCACGAAGAAATCTCCCGCTTTCTGGAACTCAACGTATTGAATGACCTTTGTATTTCGCGTCCGAAAGAGCGACTCAGCTGGGGGATACCTGTGCCTTTCAGCCCTCAACACGTGACCTATGTCTGGTTTGACGCCTTGATAAACTACGTCAGCGCGGTGGGAGAGTTTGACGCCGCCGGCCGTTATCAGTCCCGCTGGTGGCCGGCAGATTTACACCTGATGGCCAAGGATATTTTAAGGCAGCATGCGGTATACTGGCCGATTATGCTGCGCGCCTTGGATATCGAGCCGCCGCGGCAGATTTTTGCCCACGGCTGGTGGATGTTCGGCGAGGAAAAAATGTCGAAATCGCGCGGCAACGTCGTTTCGCCCGTCGAGGTGGCGCGGAAATTCGGGGTTGACGCCTACCGCTATTTTCTCCTGCGCGAGGTGCCTTTCGGCAGCGACGGTAATTTTTCCGAAGAGGCGATTATCAAAAGATATAACAGCGACCTCGCCAATGACCTGGGAAACCTGGTTTACCGCACCCTGACGATGATTGAGAAATATTTCGCAGGCGAGGTACCGCGGGAGGCCGAGACTAAAGGCCCGCAGGCAGACCAGATACGGTCGAAATTGCAGCGTCTCGGCGGCGAAGTTGGCGCTTATATGATGGACGTTAATTTCAGCGCCGGCCTGGAAGAGATCTGGGTACTGATAAATATGGCGAATAAATATATCGAGCAAACCAAACCCTGGAACCTCGCCAGGGAGAGGAAGGACGCCGAGTTGAAGGCGTTCCTGGGTTTGCTCGTTAAGGTGATAAGGGAAGTTACCGTCATGATTTCTGCCTTTATGCCGGATACCGCCGCCTCCATCGAAGCGCAGTTAGGCGAAGCGCGCGTTGCCAAAGGCAACCCCCTCTTCCCGCGGATTGATAAATCGGTATAATGCTCATAGACACACACTGCCATTTGGATTTTCCGGAATTTGACCCGGACCGCGATGAAGTGGTGCGCCGCAGTCTTGAGAGCGGAGTCGGCTGCATCATAAACATCGGTTCCAGTCTCGAAGGTTCCCGCCGCTGCGTTGAACTTGCCAGCAAGTACGATTGCCTCTATGCCTCAGTCGGCATCCATCCTCACGAAGCAGACCGTTTCGAAAAAAAACACGCCCTCGCCCTGCGGGAGTTGGTAAAACAAGACAAAGTAGCGGCAATCGGCGAGACCGGGCTTGATTATTATAAAAATTATTCCCAGGCCAATAATCAGAGGCAACTTTTTATTACGCTGGTGGAGCTTTCCCGGGATTCAGGCCTGCCGCTGGTCATCCATACCCGCCAAGCCCAAAACGATACTTTAGAGATACTCAAAAAATACCTTCCGCTGCGGGCAGTGGTGCATTGTTTTTCCGGCGACGGGGATTTTCTGAAACAATGCCTGGATTTGGGATTTTTTATTTCCTACACCTGCAATATCACCTATAAAAAGGCAGAGGGCTTAAGGGGGCTGGTTAAGGTTACTCCCCTAGAGCGGATGTTTCTCGAAACCGATGCGCCCTTCCTGCCGCCGGAGGGTTTACGCGGGATGAGAAACGAACCCCGCCATGTCAGGGAGCTTGCCGCAATGATAGCGCAATTAAAAGACACGCCGCCGCAAGAGATTGCGGATGTTACCACTGCGAATGCCCGGGCCTTTTTCAATTTGAAATGAACAGCAGCGTAGCAATCGTAAAATGCCCGGCCTATGAACCGCAGTTAGTTTCAGAAGCGGTAGAGAGTTCGCTTGAGCTTTTAGGCGGGATTACGAGTTTTATCCGGCCCGGCAGCAAGGTTCTCCTCAAGCCCAACCTCTTAATGGCAAAGGGCCCTGAGAGCGGCATAGATACGCACCCCGAAGTATTGCGCGCGGTAATCAGGATACTCAAAGGGATAAATTGCAGGGTTTTAGTCGGCGACGGGCCGAGCGTCTGGAATAACCGCGCCGAGGAGGTCGAGGAGGTTTACCGGCTCTCCGGTACTGGAAGAGTCTGCGAGGAGGAAGAAGTAGAGCTGGCGGTGTTTGAACGCCGGCGCTGGCGGGGGAGTTTTCCGCTGACGGCATACCTGGATGAATGCAATTACCTTGTTTCAATACCGAAGTTTAAGACCTACGAGCTTACCATTTTAACCGGTGCGATTAAAAATAATTACGGGCTGGTAAGCGGAACTTATAAGACCGAATTGCACCGCCGTAATATTACGGTCGATAATTTTTCCAGGGTCGTGGTGGATGTTTATCAGGAGGCGCGGCCCGCCCTTTCCATCGTCGACGGAATAACCGCTATGGAGGGAGACGGCCCCGGCACCGGCGGGACACTGCGGCAGGAGGGCTTGATTGTCGCGGGCGCGGATGCGGTAGCGATAGACAGCGTCCTTGCTTTAATCATGGGGCTTAAGCCCCTGGATATTGCGACTACCAGAATAGCGGCAGAGAGGGGGCTTGGGACAGCGGACATTGCGGCCATTGATATTCTGGGAGAGAGGCTGAAGGAAATAATAGGTAAACCCTTTGAATTACCCAAGACTTCTCTGCGCAGGAAAATTCCCTTGCCCTTGCTGCACATAGCAGGAAAGTTAGTGTATTTTTATCCGCGTATTGTGCAGGAAAAATGCCTGCTTTGCGGCACTTGTATTGCCATCTGTCCCCGCAAGGCAATCCGGCGCAAGAGGGAAAGAATAGTCATTCATTATGCCAAATGCACCTCTTGTTTTTGTTGCCAGGAGAGTTGCCCTGCCTCGGCGGTTAAGGTCAATAAGAGCCCTCTGGCGAAGCTGCTGGGATTATAAAGATGAGCTCTAAAGGGGAATTCAGCGATTTACGGGTGAGGCTTGACGAAGCCATTACTTACGGCACGCGCGAAGAAGCGCTGCGCCTTGCCTCTTGGGGCCTGGAGAACGCCTTAGCGCGCAACCTGCCGGGCGAAGTTGAATATTTTAAGGGCCAGAAGGAGCTTTTGAGCAATAACTTCACCGCTGCCATCGACCATTTTGACGCCGCGTTAAAACATAATCCGAGAGACGGCGCAGCTTACAATGACCGCGCCCTTTGTATGGTGGAGCTCGGCATCATCGATGAGGCCTTTTATTATTTTGATAAAGGCATTGAGGTGGAGCCGGATTACGCCACCGTCTACCACAACAAGGGCTGGCTTTTGAACAACATCGGCAGGCACCGCGAGGCAATCCGGTATTTTAATAAGGCACTGGAGCTGGAGCCGGGCCGGGCAGTGACTTACGATAATCTCGCCGACGCGCTTATGAACCTTCTGGATTATCAGGGAGCGCTTTCGGCTTACCGACGGGTGCTGGAACTTTTAAAGCCGGGCTGCTGTCATGAAATCCGCGAGGAGATCGCGCGGCAGATTAAAGCCATCGAGCGCAAATTAAAGAAAGATAAACTATGAAACTGGCAACCGTTTCCTGGAGCAAAAATAAAATAAGAATCATTGACCAGGCGAGTCTCCCCGCGAGGTTGCGATACCTTTATCTCGGTGATTTACGTTCCGTAAGAGAGGCGATTAAAACTTTAAAGGTAAGGGGCGCGCCGGCGCTCGGGGTGGTAGCGGCGCTCGGGGCGTATCTGGGAATAAAGGATTCCCGGGCATCCGGCTTCGGGCAGTTAGAAAAAACTCTCGATAGAGCAATACGCTACCTGTCTTGCTCGCGTCCGACTGCCCGCAACTTATTTTACGGCCTGGAGCGCATGCGCCGCGCCCTACTGGTTCATAAAGATAAACCGCCGGCGCAGATTAAAAAATTATTATTGCAAGAAGCGCTCGCGCTTATTGAAGAAGACAGGATTGCCTGCCGCAGGATAGGACGTTACGGCGCCGGCTTAATCAAAGACAAGGATACCGTATTGACCATTTGTAACGCCGGGATATTGGCTACCATTGACTACGGCACGGCGCTGGGCGTAATCTACCGCGCCAAAGAAGAAGGCAGGGGTTTTAAAGTTTTTGCCTGCGAGACCCGGCCGGTAATGCAGGGCAGCCGCCTTACTACCTGGGAATTAAAGCAAAAAGGCGTTAATGTTACCCTGATTTGCGATAATATGGCGGCAACGCTGATGCGGCAGTCGAAGATCAACAGGGTTATCGTCGGAGCCGACCGTATTGCTTCCAACGGAGACGCCGCCAATAAAATCGGCACCTATAACCTCGCAGTTTTAGCGCATTACCACAAGATTCCTTTTTATGTTGCTGCGCCGGTTTCGACCTTTGACCTTAATCTCAAAAAAGGCAGCGGTATTATCATTGAGAAGCGTCCCGCAGATGAGGTAACCGCGATGTTTTTTAAGAGGCCGATGGCAGCGACGGGGGTTAAAGTTTTTAATCCGGCTTTTGACGTGACACCCAATGAGCTCATCAGCGCCATCATTACCGATAGAGGTATCATCAAGCCGCCCTACGGCCGCAATATCAGGAAATTAATCGGGGGACAGTAATGTTAATCCGCCAAATCGGCGAATTCGCCCTAATCGAAAGAATCAGGAAGAAAATCAGGACCGACTCTTCGGTAGTTGAGGCTAGCGGGGATGATTGCGCGGTAGTAAAATTCAGCCGCGATAAATTTCAGCTCCTTACCTGCGATATGTTGATAGAGGGGGTGGATTTTACCCCGCGCGAAAAACCCTATCCGGTAGGAAGAAAGGCACTGGCAGTTTCGTTAAGCGATATCGCCGCCTGCGGCGGTATCCCGCGCTATGCTTTAGTTTCGCTGGGGTTGCCGTCGAAGACGCCGCTTGAGTCCGTAGACGAATTGCACCGCGGGATGCGGGATTTGGCCCGACGCTACCACGTTAACCTCGTAGGCGGGGATTTCAGCCGCGCCGATAAATTGACCATTGACGTCGCTGTCGTCGGAGAGGTAGAAAAGAAAAATCTCGTCCTGCGCCGCAGGGCAAAAGAAGGGGATATTATTTTTGTGAGCGGTTTCTTAGGCGGCTCCATACGGGGCAAGCACCTTCGTTTTACTCCGCGCCTGTCCGAGGCGCGCTGGCTGGTCGGGAATTTCAAAGTCAACTCTATGATTGACGTTTCCGACGGGCTCACTCAGGACCTCGCGCATATCCTTAAAGCCAGCAGCGTCGGCGCGCTCATTTATGAAGGTTTGATACCCTTAAGCCGCCAGGCGCGCAACCTTGATGACGCCCTTTACGGCGGCGAAGATTTTGAGTTGCTTTTTACCCTTTCGCCGCTTGAGGCGAAGAGATTGATACACAGTAAAGAAAAAATATTTACTCCCATCGGCGAAATCGTGCCCCGTTCCCGCGGCCTGCGCTTGATAGCTAAGGACGGTCGCGAGAAAATCATCAGGCCCGGAGGGTTCAGGCATTTTTAACCATGTTCGTATCGCGGTCTGTAACTGAAACATTGAATATCGGCAAGGCCATTGCCAGGCACGGCCAGCCGGGCGATATCGTCTGTCTTTTCGGAGAGCTCGGCTCGGGTAAGACCGTCCTTGCCAAAGGGATAGCCGCGGGTTTAGGAATCAAAAAAAATGAGATTATCAGCCCGACCTTTGTTTTAATCCGCCAGCACCTGCAGGGCAAGATTCCTTTATATCATTTTGACCTTTACCGGATTGGCGACTCTCACGATATCCCGGCCCTGGGTTATGAAGAATATCTCTACGGCAGCGGCCTTAGCGTAATCGAATGGGCCGAGCGCCTAAAATACTTCTTGCCCAAAGAATATCTGGGGGTACAATTATTAATTAAAGGCAAACGCAGCCGCGGAATGAAATTTGAAGCCCGCGGCAGGCGCTACCAGCGGATGCTTAGGGAGATTTATGCGGATATTAGGCATTGACACCTCGACTAAATTCCTTTCCGTCGGTATTTACGATAAAGGCAGAATCTATGGTTATAATCTGGAGGTAGGCCGTAAACTCTCCGCGTTGATTAACCCTACCATTAAAAAAGTTCTCGATGCCGCCGGTCTTGAGGCCGGGGATATCGATTATTTTGCCTGCGGCATTGGTCCGGGCTCTTTTACCGGAATGCGCGTGGGGTTAGCTACCGTCAAGGGGCTTGCCTGGTCCTTAAAGAAACCGGCGGTCGGCATATCTACCCTTGATATCTTAAGCCGCAACGTCGGGCTTGCCGAGGGCACGGTTATCCCGATGCTGGATGCCAAGCGCGGGCTGGTGTATTGTGCGCTATACCGCAAAAAGAACAATGATTTTAAAAAACTCAGCCCCGACATGCTGCTTACCCCGCAGGGACTTTTTAGAAAGGCCAAAAACGGCAGTATCTTTCTCGGCGATGCCGTTGCTTTATACCGCAGCCGGATTTTAACCGGGGTAAAGTCCGCGGTTATTACGGATTACGATTTCTGGTATCCCAAGCCGCATAATATTATCAGGCTGGCGCTCGAAAAGATAGCCGGCGGTAAAAAAAATCTGACCAGCGCCCTTAACCTTGAGCCTGTCTATCTCTATCCTAAAGAGTGCCAGATAAAAAAAAGTTAGCCGAATGCGACGCCTCAAACCCGCAAGTATAGGTTTCCGCCCCACCTGGGCCGAGATTAACTTAAAAAACCTCGGCTATAACTTCCGCCGCATCAAAGCCCTCCTTCGCCCCGGCATCAAGGTGATGGTTTGCGTTAAGGCCGATGCCTACGGCCACGGGATTGTTCCGGTAGCAAAAAAACTGGTCTCCTGCGGGGTGGATTACCTTAGCGTCGCCTCGATCGGGGAGGGGATAACCCTAAGGCAGGCCGGTATTAAAAAACCCATTCTCGTTTTGGGAATGATACTCAAAGAAGACGCGCTGCCGTTATTAAAATATAATCTCGCCCAGACCGTCTGCAGCGAAGAGCTGGCAACTGCCCTGAATGCCATTGCCGGCCGCAGCCGTAAAAAAATCAACATCCACGTCAAGATAGATACGGGAATGGGCAGGCTCGGCGTCCTTGCCGAAGACGCCTTCGGTTTTGTCAAAAAAATCAGCGCCTTAAAGTCGCTTAACATCGAGGGGCTGTTTACGCACATCTCCTGCGCCGACACCAATGCGGATTTTACCGTCTATCAAATAGATATTTTTAATGAACTTACCGAAAGGCTTCTGAAGAAGGGAATTCGCATCCCGCTGGTGCACGCGGCAAACAGCCTCGGGCTTGTTAATTATCCGCGCAGCCATTTTAATATGGTAAGGCCCGGTCTTGTCATCTACGGGCTCTATCCCCACGAGAGCATTAG
>Ga0116202_10001996_pt1 | contig 12068 bp, 15 predicted proteins | sample LakKivw325mmetaG_FD_94479 | JGI IMG/M metagenome (GOLD analysis project Ga0116202, IMG submission 94479) | Anoxic lake water microbial communities from Lake Kivu, Rwanda to study Microbial Dark Matter (Phase II) - Lake Kivu water 325m metaG | ecosystem: Environmental > Aquatic > Freshwater >... | reverse complement strand
GGTCACTGCTGGTGGTGGTCATCAATGGTATGTCCAACCGCTTCAGGGCTTCCTCCTCCATGGGAACGCAGAGCAGTCCCTTGCCCCGGGAGATCATAAAGTTCACCTGGGCAGCCGTGATGGAATCGGCAGCCATGAGCAGGTCTCCCTCGTTTTCGCGGTTCTCGTCATCCACCACGATCAGCATCCCACCCGCGGCAATGACGCGGATGGCTTCCTCGATCGGGCAAAAGACGTTTTCGATCTTGTTTTCCATTAATCACCAAAGCCTGTTTTCGCTTAAGAGCGAGTTTATATCCTGGCTTTCTGTGTCAATAGCAAAATAGGTGTCCAGCCATTTCAAAGTATACAGAATGTCCTCTGGCAAAGGAGCTTGCGCCTCGATCAACTGCTCGGTGAAGGGATGGACGAATTCCAGCCGCCAGGCATGCAGGGCCTGGCGCAGGAGATGGGTGGTGAGCAATTCGGTAACCTTGCGCTTCATGTTTTCCGGAACCACCATGTGCACCTGGCGTCGCGTGTTATAGAGCAGGTCGCCCAGAATCGGATGGTTGCGGTCGGAAAATTGCACCCTGATCTGATGCATCCTGCCTGTTTCCAGTTTCACTTTGACCAGGGCAAAGCAATGATAGTAACGGATTATCTTGTAATGGGTAAGTGCCCAGCGCCCTTCGGCGGATATGCACATCTTGCGGGGATTGCTGAGGCTGCGCGAGATATTGCTTTCGATGCTGTCCTCGGCTGGATCGGGAACGCCGGTCGTGATGGCAAGATAGGTTTTTTGGACCAGACGGTGCGAAAACATCTCACTGAGAGCGCTTTGGGCTGCGTCGCTCTTGGCTATGATCATCAATCCGGAAGTGCCCCGATCGAGACGATGCACGATGCCTGGACGGTCATATTCCCTGCCCCGGGATAGGTTTTCCCCCCACCGGTGAACTATGGCATTCACCAGCGTCTGATCCGGATTCCCAAATCCCGGATGCACCACCATGCCGGCGGGTTTGTTGATGATAGCCAGATGCTCATCCTCAAACACCACATCCAAAGGGATTTCCTGAGGAATGATCTGGACCGGTTCCGGCTCCGGTAAAGCTATGTTGATCTCATCCCCCACCTTGAGCAGAAAGCTTTTTTTCACCGGTATCAGATTAACCAGAATGCGGTCTTCTTCGATCAGGCGTTCGATCTGGTTCCGGCTGTAAAGCTCCTGCAGCCTGAGCTCCGCCAAAAACTTATCCAAACGCAGAGCCTGGGGGTTGTTGTAGATGATCCTAATCCTGTCTTGCATGCTGCTCGCTGAAGTTAAGTATAAATACGCCGCCGGTTGCCGCTCCCTTGCGGTTGCGGACGATGGAACCATTGATCAGGGCGTGCCGATGAAATCCTGCGTCGGATAGCTTTTCATTGTAGAGATTGTTACCATAACGCAGGGCTTCGGTAAGCTTGTCAAATACCTTTTGGTCGAACTCATTCTTGAAGATCAGTTCGTTCAGGTTCACCATGTCACTGATGGAGGCATACCGTTTGCGGATGGAATCGTTGCAGTAGACGATATCTCCGTTGACAGAAGCAATGATCACTCCCTGGGGCAGGATGTTGATCAGTTGTTGCAATCTCTGGTGATGTTCGAAGATCTTATCAGTCTTTGCCTGATCGAAACCCAGCAGTATCTTCAGCATTTTCTGCAGGGCCAGGATCAATTCCTGTACATCGCTGTCTTGGTCATAAAGGCTGGAATCTATGTCTATGTTGTAATTCCCGTGGGATATCTCATCGATCAGATTGCGCAGATCGCGGTAGGACTTGCGCAAGCGGAAGGGAACGTAGTTGTAGATCACGATGATATAGACAAAGGTGATGAATACAAAGATGATCACGATGGATTGGATGTCGCTAACCAGGGTCTGGAGGTCCTTCGCCTGGGCGATGGAAACCAACAGCAGCAATGCCTGGATCAGAATGATGCCCAGCAGGATGCTGATCAGGGTGTGGTATCGGGTTTTGAGGGAACGTTTCATGGCTTAATCCTTCCGGTTGGCAGTATCATAGATCAGCTTGTCGATATTGCCTTTGGGGCCAAGCAGGATGAGGACATCACCCTCGTTGACGATGTCGTTGGCGCCGGGCATATCGTTCAGGCGTTTTTCTATCACATTCCTGCCATCCTCGGTAACCGACAGGTAGTTATACTTGATGGCGATCACATTGATGCCCCTCTGTGTGGGTAAAGCCAATTCCAGCAAGGTTTTGCCTACAAATTCACGGGGAGCGATGAGTTCGATCACGATATGCCCGCTGGAGAGATTGATGTATTCCAGAATGTTCTTGGAGATCAGGGTCTTGGCCAGCTGGTTGCCCACCATCTCCTCCGGCAGGATGATATGTTGCACTCCCACCAGTTCAAGGATCCTGCCATGCAACTGGTTTTCAACCTTGGCATAGATGATCCCCACGCCAATCTTCTTCAGGAGGGCGGCTGTGAGTATGCTCTCCTGGATGTTGCTGCCGATGCCCAGGATCACGGCATCCACCTCATTCAGATTGAGGCTGCGGATGGCATTCTCCTCGGTGGAATCCATGCAGATTGCCTGAGCCACCTTGCCACTGACCTCATGCACCAGTTCCTGGTCCTTGTCGATGGCGATCACATCCAGCCCGTTCTCCGTCAAAATGGTGGCAACCGTCATCCCAAAACGCCCCAATCCGATCACAGCGTAGCGTGCCATAATTTCTCCTCAGCCGATGGCTATCTTCTCCTCGGCATAATCTATATTCAGATACTGCTTCCTGATCGCCAGCGCATAGATCATGGTCAAAGGCCCGATCCTGCCCACATACATCAGCAAGGTGATCAGCAACTTACCGATCCGGGAAAGATCTGCAGTGATCCCCATGGAAAGCCCCACCGTGCCAAAGGCTGATACTGCCTCGAACAGGATCTTCTCGAAAGCGAACGGCTCCACCAACATCAACAGGAAGACGATTACAAAGATAATGGTGCCGGTCAGCATGATCAGAGAAGTGGCTTCCCGGTAATTGGACTGCGGAATCTTGCGGTTGAAGACGCTGAGATCGCGCTTCCCTTTCAGGATGGCAGTGATGGTCAGCACCAGCACGGTAAAGGTGGTGGTTTTTATCCCGCCACCAGTGGAACCGGGCGAGGCGCCAATGAACATCAGAACCACGGCGATCAGCACCGATGCCTTGCTCAGCCCTGAAATATCAATGGTATTGAATCCTGCGGTGCGGGTGGTTACGCTCTGGAACCATGAACCTAAAAGACGCCGGTGAATGCTGAATCCAGCCATGGTACCCCTGTATTCAGCAATATAGAAAGCCGCAAAACCGATCAGCAGCAGTACAGCACTGGTCACCAGCACCAATTTGGTATGCAGGCTGAGTTTCTTGACTTTTTCCTTGAAAAACAAATAGCGGTTCAGATCGATCAACACCGTGAATCCGATCCCGCCCAGCAGGATCAGCAGAGTGATGGTGAAATTGATCAGCACGCTATCTGCATAGTTGACCATGCTATTGGAATAGAGCGAAAAGCCGGCGTTACAAAAAGCCGAGACCGAATGGAAAACAGAGGTATAGAACGCTTGAATCGGTGTGTAGAGCTGGGAGAATTTGATGTAGAGCAGTAGTGCTCCCATGCTTTCGATGATGGCGGTAACGATCACGATGTTCTTCAGCAGGCGGAAGATATCGATCGTCTGGGTTCCCCCCACCATCTGGTGCATCACATTCTCCAGCTTGAGATTCAGCCTCTGCCCCAAGATCAGGGCAAAAGCCGTGGACACGGTCATGATCCCCAATCCCCCGATCTGGATCAGCATCAGGATAATCAACTGCCCCAAAAAGGAATAGTAGCTGCCCGTGTCCAGCACCACCAATCCGGTTACGCAGGTGGCGGACGTGGAGGTAAACAACGCATCCACGAAAGGCGTAACCTGATTCTGCACCGAAGAAGCAGGCAGCATCAGCAGCACAGTGCCGATCGAGATCACCAGAGCGAAACTGAGCATCAGGGTAACCGGAGGATTGCTGGTCAAAAGCTTATACAGCTTGCCCTCAAAGGCCCTGAAGATAATGAATTGCAGGATAAAATAGGTCTGCCGGATCAGCAGGAAGAAGATCACGAACTTCGCCTGATAGATCATCAGGACAGAGCCCAAGATCAGCATCGCCACATCAACGATGATGATGGTGCGATTGCCCTTTTCCTCGCTGATGAATGCCCGGTTCAGTATTGTAAGCAGCAGTAAAAGTATATTCGCCAAAGCTGTGAACTTCTCCACAGCACCATAGTTCAGAAAGTAGTCGATGATGGGTTCCAGGAACAATACCAGGAAGCTCCACAAGGCAAGCAGGTATGCCACTATTTCGATATGTTTCAGAGCTTTGCGATAGAGTTGGGGCATGAGGGTTCTCAGAACAGCCCGGTCACCTTGTTCCTGATCCGGGTGGCAACTGCTTCGATCGAGCCTCCGCCATCGATCAGGCAAAGCAGGTTGTGGGCGGCAAAGAAATCTTTCAGAGCCAGCGTTTTGGCATAGAATTCCTTCACCCGTTTGGCTATAGCTTCCGGGCGGTCATCGTCCCGGATCTTGAGTTCGGCACCGCAATCGTCACACACATTGTCCCTAAGCGGTTTGCTGCTGTTCAGGTTATAGTTCGCCCCGCAACCGGAGCATACCCGCCGGGCGGAAATCCTTGCGATGGCCTCCTCTTCACTGAGCTCCAGGAAGAAGACCTGCACCACCTTGTAGTTCTGCATCAGATGCTCCGCCTGCTTCAGGGTGCGGGGAAAGCCGTCAAATACGATTCCCTTCAGATCCTGGCGCAGGGAGCTGTAGATGATCTCAAACACCAGTTCATCCGGAACCAGTTCTCCCCGGCACATGATCTGATGCACCTGTTTCCCCAGATCAGTTTCCCGGGTAACCTGATCCCGGAACAGGTCTCCGATATTGATATGCTGAAAGTCCAGGAATTCGCTGAGAAGCTCCGCCTGGGTACCTTTTCCGCTTCCCTGGATTCCGAAAAACACAATGCAATGCATACTATCTACCTCAGTTTATCCCTTAAAATGGATATCCTGAATACTGTCAAGCATCTAATTTGCCTCCAGCACCACCATGGCCAGTGCATGATCCTTCTCATGAGCCAGGGAAAGGTGGATCCGATCGCAGCCCAGCGCCTCCAGCCGGGTCTTGGTGGCACCATGGATTTGCAGCAGCGGCTTGCCCAATTGGTCCATCCGAACTTCGATGTCCAGCCAGTTGATCACCCCATCCCAACCGGTTCCCAGAGCCTTCATCAATGCTTCCTTGGCGGCAAAACGGGCGGCATAGGACTGGGCTGGATTGGCCCGGGTGTTGCAATACCCGATCTCGGCTGCGGTAAAGACCCTCTCGATGAAGCGGGAATTACCATCCAGCAGTCTCTGGATGCGGTGCACATCCACAATGTCGGTTCCGATACCGATGATCATCAAAAATCCCTTATGCCTTCCAGTTCCAGCAGATACTCCTTCACACCAAGCCCGCCACCGAATCCGGTCAGTTCACCCCTGGCTCCCACAACCCGGTGGCAGGGGATCACGATCGGCAGTTTGTTGCGTCCGGTGGCAGCTCCCACTGCCCGGCAGGCTTTGGGATTGCCGATCCGCTCAGCGATCTGTTGATAGGAGACTGTTTTGCCATAGGGGATCGCTGCGATCTGCCGCCAAACCGCTTGCTGGAATGCCGTCCCTGAAAGTTTGTAAGACAGATCGAACTTCTTTCTTCTCCCTTCAAAGTACTCATCCAGTTGATTTATAACCAATTGGACACTCGAAGAACAAGTCTGGCCAAGGGGAATCTGCTCCACAAAACTGATCTGTTCCAACCTGCCATCCACGACGATGATCTGCAACCTGATCAAACCGTGTTCATAATAACCGGTCTCGATCTCCTTCTGGGTTATAGTCTTACCTTTCATAGTGTTTTCTCAAATGGCAGAGCCCCTTCCCAGGCATCCGGGAAAGGGGCTCATTTTAGTGTTGATGCAACTATGCAGTGAATCTTCTGCGTTCCTTGATCCTGCCCGCCTTTCCTTTGGCGCTGCGCAGATAGAACAGCTTCGCTCTGCGCACCTGCCCATAGCGGACGATCTCCAGCTTATCGATATTCGGGGAATGGTGTGGGAATATCCTTTCCACTCCCACTCCGTTTGATATCTTACGCACTGTGAAGGATTTGGAAACACCCGAGCCTCTTTTCTGGATCACGATCCCTTGAAACACCTGGATGCGTTCTTTGTTTCCTTCTTTTATTTTATAATGGACCTTCACCGTATCGCCCACGCGAAATTCGGGAAAGTCGGTTCTGATTTGGTCTCTGCCAACTGTGTGCAGAATATCCATGGTTCCTCCCATATATAGTCTCGGAAGAAATGCGGTCCAGGACGATGGCTGCGGCGCTGCGGACGGATAAATGGTTGTAATCCCCTCCCCCGGATATGGGCTCGAGGATATGGTCCGCCAGATTGTGAACTTCATTACTTAATCCGTACCCGGTTCCGAACAGGATCAGAACCGGTTGCGGAGTTTGAGTCAGAGTCCGTAAATACCGGTGGGATATTTGTTTGGGTATGAAACGCGCAGTTGTCGTAATAATGATCGGACGCATTTTTTCCTGCGTTGTAATCTCTTCTATCAGGTCTGCGATCGTATCGCTTTGTCTCACAATACTCAGTGCCTGGCTGCGATGAGGGTTGTAGGCGATGAACTTGCTGTGCTGCCAAAAACTGATAATTCTATCCAGCAGTTGCTTCTGACCCGGTTCCGGATGCACGATATAATAGGCCTCGACGCCATAGCTGCAGGCTGCCCGAGCGATATCGTGGATGTCCGGATTGCTGATCGAGGTCAGGATCTGGGCTCCCTTTTTGTTCAGCACTGGATAATGGACCAGCCCCAAGTAGATTTTACTCATCTTTCACCAAATCCGGACGCCGCGTGCGGGTGAGGCTGGCTGCCTGGGTTTCTGCCCACTGCCTGATCTTGCCATGGTTGCCCTGTTTCAGCACTGGCGGGACTTCCTGTTCCATCCAGATTTCTGGACGGGTGTAACAGGGAAAACCCAGGCCGGAATTCGCTCCGCTGAAGGAATCAGCTTCTGCTGAAGCTATGTCCGTCAGCACGCCTGGCAGGAGCCGCGCAATGCCATCCACAAAAGCCATGGCAGCGATCTCACCACCGGAAAGCACAAAGTCTCCCAGTGAAATCTCATCGCAAACCGCCAGATCCCTCAAGCGCTGGTCCAGTTCCTTGTAGTGGCCGCAGAGCAGGATCACGCGGGGCAGGCTGGCATAGTATTCCAAAATGGGCTGTTCCAGTTTCCGCCCCTGGGGGGTGAAATACACCACCGGAGCGTAACCTGTTTCCAGCAGATGCGTTATCGCATCATAGACCGGCTGCGGCTGGAGCACCATTCCGGCGAAACCGCCATAGGCATAATCATCCACCTGGTGATGTTTGCTGTGGCTGAAGCTGCGGAAATCGGTAAAGCTAACCCGGAGAGCTTGTTGGGCGATGGCGCGGGCCACTATGCTGGTCTGCAGCCAGCCGTCGAAGCAGCCCGGAAACAGGGTCAAAATGTCCACCTGCAACCTAGCTTTCTTCATCGTTGTCTGTCTCCCATTCCAACAGGCTGTCGGCATTGGACAGGATCACCACACCCGGATCGGGGATGATCTCCGCCACGAAATAGTCCACCCAGGGGATCATAATCTCCCTGCCGGCAGCATCTTGCACCACAAGCACATACTGGGCGTTGTTGTGGAAAAAATCCACTATCCTGCCGATCTCGCGCTCCCGGTAGATCACCTGGTAATCCAGAAGGCGGTCGGGACCGTCTTCCTCAGCCGGTTCGGCTGGGATCGCCACAATCACTTCCCGGTGCAATTTGCGTTCTTCGGCGATGCCATCCTCGGCAAAGCAAAGGCTTAGCTTGCGATCGCATATGTCTCTATCACTGATAGTTACAAAAAACACTCTATCGCTGTTAAAGATCAAATATAACTCATCGGTCTCCAGCAGCAAGCTGCGGTAACGTGGCTTCACCATCACCTGGAAGAAGCCGCGGTCGTCGCATCCGCCCAGTCTGCCGATCCCGATCAGATCGGTTGGTTCCATTTACTCGATGATCTCGAGTTCGGCTCGCTTCCCCTGTTTCGTGCTTACAGCGTTGATGATTGTGCGAATGGCACTTGCAGTGCGTCCGCGTTTACCGATCACTTTGCCGATGTCGCTTTTGGCAACACGCAGCTCATACAAGGTCACCTTGTCACCGGTGATCTCGGTCAGGTTCACTTCACTGGGGTCGTCCACCAAAGCCTTTACCATAAATTCAATCAGCTCTTTCATCGCTCACCTCTTCTTGGATAGATTCTGCTTCCGCTGGTTTTTCTATCTTCCGTTCATGCCAGATCTGCAGGACGCCAGCTTTGCGCAGCAGCGACCGGACGGTGTCGCTGGGTTGGGCTCCCACACCCAGCCAGTAGATGGCGCGTTCGGTTTCCACATTCAATTTGAACGGATGGGGTTTGGGGTCATACCAACCGATACATTCAATATATTTTCCATCGCGTTTGACGCGGGAATCAACTGCCACTATACGGTAAAAGGGTTGGTCGTTCGCTCCCATTCTTTTCAGTCTCAGCTTGACCATTGATTCTCCTTGCTGTTTCCATTGGGTTTTTCTTTAATGAATCACTATTTTTACAGCTGTGAATTCCGTCAAGGTATTTTTCTATCCTTATGTTACTTGTTGGTTTAACCATAGCTCTGCCCCACTCCGCCCTCATAGCCCAAAGCTGTGTAAAACCCCAACAAACCGGGAACAACAGCCTAAAACGGCTGATGACCCCGACCAGACCCGCACAAGTCCTGCCGATGGCATCCAGGGCGATGGCGGTCCGATGTTTCAGGGATCAGTTCAGCAGATAGTCGCTGAGGCTGACCGGTATTGACCCTTTATAGGAATAGGGTTTGGTGATCTTCAAGCCATATCCCTCGATAACCACATTCCCCTTCACCTCATAGCTGATCTCACCTTTGACGGCACCCTTGACCGCATTGACAATCGATTTCCAGTTGCTGACCTTGAACACCATGGAACCCTCGCGGGAATAGACCTTTTCGTCGAAACTGAGCGGTTCCAGCAGCTCTCCCTTGCCGGAATCCTTGTTATTGATATAGATTGAAGCGGGAAAGCCGCTTAGCTTGAACATCAGCCCATAGGGATTCATCAGCACAAAATCCATCCTGACCTGAGTTTCGGTGATCCCCAGCTTCTCCACATAGCTGCGTTTGAGCTTGAAGACATCCATGCCGTCGGCACTGAACCGCGGGATCAGGGATTTCAGCTGCTCCTTCAGGTCCAGCTCACGGGCTTCCTCGAACTCGAACTTTTTTCCGATGCCCCAAACCGAGCCGTTCCCCTTGCCCGAAACATAGAAATAGACCTTCTGGTCGGAATGGTTGATCATTTTCACAGTGGGACGCGTATCCAGCGACACCCTGAAATTCAGGGCATTTGATTTCTTTTTGGGGATCTCCACCGGGGCGGCCAGTTTGGCTTTGCCCACCATTTCCCGGTTCCGGTTCAGAAATTCCACATCCATCGTGTTCAGCTTCAGGGTGTAGGAATTGGGATTGGATATCGTGATGGCAACTTCCAGCTCGGTCTTGTCCGGATTCATGGTGATGAGCTTGAAATCGTGGACTTTTTCAACCGCTGGTTTCTTGAACAGGCATTTGCAGGAAGCAAGCGCCAAAACGCTGATCAGCAACAGCGACCAGGATAGTAATCTATTCATTTTAGACCTCTTTTGTAGGATTGGCGTCCACCATCCGGCGCAGCCACACTTCCAGTGCCAGGATGTTGAACAGCATCTCCGCCTGGGAGTTGTCCCCCCGCAAATATCTGCGCCAGTGGGTATTGATGAGTGGCAGATTCCAGATGCCCCGCCGGCGGAAAACCGCTGAGGCAAATATGGATTCCACCCAGCTCCGCAGTTCCCCCCGCAACCATACCTGGGTGAAGGGGGAACCAAAGACCGCCTTGTCCTTTCGTTCATAAATAGCCTTGGGAACAATGGATTGCATCGCCTGGCGGTGGATCATTTTGCCCTGGGGTGGTTTGACTTTATAGCTGGAAGGAAGTGAAAAAGCCAGCTCCACCAGTTCATGATCGAGGAAGGGCACCCGGCTTTCGATGCCCGCCGCCATGGACATCCGGTCCTCATAATGCAGAAGTGTCTGCAATGAAGTGGTATAGATCATGTTATACAAGAAGGAAGACAGCCTGCCCGGGCGAAGATCAGCGATCTTGGAGAGAATTGCTCCCCTGCCTTCGGATCGGGCTTCGTGGATGAAATCAGTATTGAAGGGTTCGAAGCGTAACCGCAAGAATTCCAATTGGTAAAGTCTGGCTTCCGGTAGCAGGGCGGAAAGCAGGCTTTTCAGCAGAGCCGGGGCAGCTTCGGCTGGTTTCATGGATTTCAGGTAGGCGGGAAAGTCCTTTAAAAGATTGACCAGCTTCCCTTTACGGATCAGATCGGCCAAATAGCGGTATTGGGCATGTCTGTAACCGGCGGTGAGTTCATCGCTGCCCTGTCCATCCAGCAAAACCTTGATCCCCTTTCCCTGGGCCTGCCTCATCACTGCATATTGCGCTGCAAAACCAGAACCCACCGGTAGATCGTTGTAATGGGTGGCATCACTGAACCAGGATAATGCCTCCTCCGCAGAGGGGGAGCAGAGGTGTGAGATGGAATTGCTGGATTTTGCCACTTCGCCAATCCAGTGCCGTTCATCGAGAGCCGGAACCTCCGGAAACCAGGAAGAGAAGGTCTGCAGGGGCTTCTCTGCCAGATTGGCGGCTGCACACACGATCGCGGAGGAATCCAACCCACCGCTGAGGCAGGCTCCCACCTCGACATCGGAACGCATCTGCCAGTCAACCGCTCGTAAAAAGTGTTCCCGGTAGGTCTGGGCTGCGGTTTTAAAACTGCGCCGGCTGGTTTCGAAGGCAGCCGGATCCAGTTCATAGTAACATTCGATGCTGATGTTTCCTTTCGCTGCCAACAGGTTCGATCCCGCCGGCAGGGCTTTGATCTGCTGCCAGAAAGTTTCCCCATCATACACCAGCATGGCGTTGATCTTCATACTGCGCCAGATCATGGTGTGGTTCAGCTCTTTACCAATTGGTGTGAGAAGCAACTGCTTGAGCTCCGACCCGAAGTATAAAAAACCATCCTTGAGGGCATAGTAAAAGGGTTTCACGCCAAAGCGGTCCCGGGAGCAGAACAGCTTTCCCCGTTTCTCGTCCCAGAGCGCGAAGGCCCAGATGCCGTTGAAGCGCTCCAGGCAGGCTTCGCCCCAATGGTGATAGGATTTGAGGATGACCTCGGTATCGGAACTGCTGTGAAAGCTGTATCCCGCCTGCCTCAATTCGTTGCGCAGTTCGATGTGGTTGTAGATCTCGCCATTGAATACTATATGCAGCCCCAATTCGAAGTCGCTCATCGGTTGGTGTCCGCTTTCGCCCAAATCCAAGATCGCCAGACGCCGGAAACCAAAACCCAGAAAGGCTTCCACGCTATGATCGAGAGGAACGTAGCGCTGCCGGATGCTGGGCGTGGAATCGTGCTCGGAATAGGAATAGACCGCTCCCCTGGCTGCACACAGATAACCGGCATCGTCTGGACCGCGGTGCCTGACCACCTCGGTCATCTCTTGCAGCAGTTGGATGTCGATCTTCCTGTCCCGCTCCAGCGAGAAAATTCCTGCGATTCCACACATAACAGGAATTCAGGAATTTGAAGCGGAGTAAACGGTCAAGGAATTTATCGCATGCAGGGCTGACCAGGGCCAAACTTGACCGGAAACAGGGCAGGCAAGCTTCCCCTTGACGATAATCCCCTCTATGGCAAAATGCCCCCAGAATAAAGGAACTCACACATGCGCACAGGAAAGATCATCGATATCGAATGCCGTTGCGGCAACTTGCTAT
>Ga0116202_10001993_pt1 | contig 12073 bp, 8 predicted proteins | sample LakKivw325mmetaG_FD_94479 | JGI IMG/M metagenome (GOLD analysis project Ga0116202, IMG submission 94479) | Anoxic lake water microbial communities from Lake Kivu, Rwanda to study Microbial Dark Matter (Phase II) - Lake Kivu water 325m metaG | ecosystem: Environmental > Aquatic > Freshwater >... | reverse complement strand
GACATAAACATCGGCCAGGGCTGCCAATTGCTTGGCAAAGCCAGGATCATTGGCCTCCTCCTCGGCATGAAACCGCAAGTTCTCGAGCAGAATGACGTCACCAGGCTTCATCGCCGCAGCCACACGCTCCGCATCGCTACCTATGCAGTCGTCGGTTTTCACTACTGTGGTTCCCAGGAGTTCGGACAATCGCTTCGCCACTGGCGTGAGCCGAAATTCTTCCGCCACTTTGCCCTTGGGCCGGCCCAGATGCGAGCAGAGGATAACTTTGGCTCCCTTGTTGCGCAGGTATTCGATGGTAGGCAAGACGGCCCGAATTCGAGTGTCATCTGTGATCCGCCCAGCTTTGTCCAACGGTACGTTGAAATCAACCCGTACGAGGACGCGCTTTCCTGCGACGTCAATGTCTCTGATGGTCTTCTTGTTCACTTTTCATTCCTCCTCATGCTGGACTCACTTCATCATTGCTCTACCTGACGTTCCCCATCATTCTATCACAATTCTGCTTGCGGTCGCAAACTCTTACACCTTCACCAGCCCTTCATAGACCGCGCCATGAACTGGATCCAGGGTAACTACCTGTCTATCCTTCAGCGCAGACAGAGCGTCTTCTGCACCGATGATCGCCGTAAGGCCCAGTTCGAGCGCCATCTGTGCCGCGTGCGAGGTCATCCCGCCCTCAACTACTATGAGCCCTACTGCTTTTTGAGCCAGTGGGATGGATTCCCTCGTTGTGTGTCTCATAACTAACACGTCACCAGCTTTTATGTCCGCTACATCCGGCAGGATATCGCCAATAAGTCTGACTTGGCCGTGGATAGCTTGATTACCAATGCCTATGCCGCTGGTCAGGATGCGCTCGATAACCTGTACTTTGATGAGATTGGTAGTGCCAGGAGCGCTGCCTGCTGCTCCCGCTGTCACTACAACCAGGTCACCGGGCTTGACAAACTGGTGTGCCTTTGCTGCGCTTATGGCGTCGGCAAGCATTTCATCTGTATTGGCCGTCCGTTTCGCCAGCAAGGGATAGACTCCCCAATATAAACACAGTTGTCTTTGTACCATTGGGCTGGGTGTGACAGCAATAATGGGTGTGGGGGGCCGATACTTGGCCACCATACGGGCCGTATGCCCGGATATTGTGGGGGTGATGATGGCTGCTGCGTCCAGGTCTCGTGCTGTCTCACATGTAGCGTGGCTTACTGCCTCGGCAATACTCTTTGTCTTTGGCGGTGGTACGGGTGAAACCTTGCTCATCGGTTGCATTTCGGCCTCGGTGCGTTGGGCAATTCTGACCATAGTGCGCAAAGCTTCCAAGGGATACTCGCCGGCCGCAGTCTCACCAGAGAGCATAATAGCATCGCTGCCGTCCAGGATGGCATTGGCGACATCGCTGGCCTCAGCGCGCGTGGGGCGTGGATTGCGGATCATGGAGTCGAGCATCTGCGTGGCGGTGATCACCGGTACTCCTGCTTCATTGCATTTCTTGATGATAAGCTTTTGCATCAGCGGGACTTCCTCCGGTGAAGCCTCTATACCCAGATCGCCGCGTGCCACCATGATGCCGTCCGCTGCGGCGATGATGGCGTCAATGTTCTGCAGGGCCTCTGGTTTCTCAATCTTGGCAATCACCGGCGTAGGACGTTCAAGGGCGCACTGCCCAGAGATAAGCTCCCTCAAGGTCAGCACTTCGTCTGCATTGCGCACAAAGGAGAGTGCTACCCAGTCCGCCTGGTGTTCAAGGGCAAAGCGCAGGTCCTCTTTGTCTTTTTCGGTGATGGCAGGGATGCTGGTGTGAGCTCGTGGCAGGTTCATGCCCTTGTTGCTTTTCAGCAGGCCTCCTGTAATTACTTTGCAGCGGATATCGGTCTCCGAGGATTCGAGGACGACAACTTCCAACAGGCCATCATCCATCAGGATGCGGTCACCAGGCGCTACGAGTCGTGGGAGGTGGCTGAATTGTACCGGAATCTCCCCAGCATGACCGAGCAAGGGCCTGGTGGTCAGGATGATCTCTTCATCCTTCTTCAGCAGTACGCCATCACCTTCCATCTCACCAACGCGTAGCTTGGGGCCCTGCAAGTCCATGAGGATGGCAACGGGCTTTCGGACCTCTTCTGACGCTTTTCTGATCCTGGCCACGTTCTCGGCATGGTAATCATGATCACCGTGGGAGAAGTTCAGCCGCGCCACGTTCATGCCGCTGCTAATCATCTCCTTGAGCATCTCAGGTGAGCGGCTTGCGGGGCCAATCGTACAGACGATCTTGGTTCGCAGCATGGGTATGCCTCCCTTGTTACCACGGAGACGCGGAGAGCACGGAGGAAAACTGAAAAGCCTCTGTGTTCTCGGACTGGTTCGCTACAAGGCAAAGACGAAGATCAGGTCGTTGACATTCGTATTGGTAGGCCCGGTGATAATCAAATCGCCAAGAGCCTGGAAGAAGTGGTAAGCATCGTTGTTGGCCAGATAATCAGTTGTTGACAGGCCCTTCTGCGCCGCACGACCGACAGTATGTCCGGTACTGATCGCACCTGCGGCATCCGTGGGGCCATCTGTGCCGTCTGTGCCTAAGCCAATAACCGCTACATTGTCCAGTCCGGCGATCAGCGGCGCTGCTGCCAGTGCCAGTTCCTGATTGCGTCCACCAAGGCCATGACCGCGTACCGTGACCGTTGTCTCTCCCCCGGCAACGATGCAGGTAGGGCGTGGCACTGGCTGACCCGAATGTGCTACCTCTCTGGCTATGGCGGCAAAGACTTTAGCCACCTCTCGCGCCTCCCCCTCTACGAAGGTAGAAAGAAGCAGGCTGTTCAGACCGAGCTGGCGTGCTTTTTCCAGGGCAGCCTGAGCGGCGTGTTCATTGCTGGCAATGATTACGTTCTGTGTGCGCTGGAAGGCTTCGTCGTGTGCCTTGGGTGTCTCGGGAATTTGGCCGGCCATACCCTGCTGCAGGTGGCGCACGATGGTAGTTGGCATGTCATGCAGCAGGTTGTACTTCTGCAATACGCCGTAGGCTTGAGCAAAAGTCGTGGGATCAGGGCTCGTTGGCCCCGAAGCAATCACATCTGGGGGGTTGCCAACGACATCGGAGATGATAAGCGAGATGACCTGTGCCGGGTAGGCAAGTCGGGAAAGTTGCCCTCCTTTGATCTGGGAAAGATGCTTACGGATGGTGTTGATCTCGTTGATCGTAGCGCCACTGCACAGCAGAGCCTGGGTCAGAAGCTCGTTGTCGCTGAGAGTGATGCTTTCCGCAGGCAGCGTCATCAGCGCAGAACCGCCGCCGGAAATGAGGCAGAAGACCAGGTCTGCTGGCCCTGCCTGGTGCAATAGCGAGGCAATTTGTCGGCTGCCCTCAACGCCGCGTGTGTCAGGGATGGGGTGGCCTGCTTCATGGATCGTAATCCTGCGCGTTGGGGCGGTGTAGCCATCCTTGACATTGATCCAGCCAGCGGTAATGCGCTCGCCGAGGATGCTCTCCAGCGCATAAGCCATTGCCGCGCTTGCTTTGCCTGCCCCAACGACATAGATGTGCTCGCATCTATTCAGATCGTAGGCTATTGAACCTACCTCTAAGGTATTCCCGTGCAACACGATGTTGCGCTTCACGGCTTCGGCAGGGTCTACTGCCAGGAGTGCCGCTGCCACGATCGCCGGCACGCATTTCCTGGCCGTGGCTGGTAGATCCAATTCGAATGCGGCAATGGGAAAGAGCGGGAGTTTCATGTAACCCTTGACAACCGATTATTCCCTCTGTGGTGATTCACCAACTCTGTTGCCCGCGCCGATGGGCGGAGAGGAGGGCATAAATCTCATTGATTTGTTGCGCCGTAACCATTCCCAGGAGGTGACCATCCTTGGTCACTGGCAAGGCGCGTAGGCCGGAGCTGGCCATTAACTGATGAGCCCGTGCTAAAGTGTCCATTGGTGATATCGTAGGAAACCCTGTACGCATGATGTCCCCCACGCGTACCCCTTGACCGTAGGTTTCCAGTGCTGACGTGATGTCAACATGTGTCAACAAGCCTACAAGCCGTCCCGTTTCGACGACCGCAAAGCAAGCAGGGTGTCCATGCATTGCCAGTTCGAGCGTGGTGGCCAGGGTATCGTCCGGTGATAGAGTTGAACAGGGAGTAATCAGTGCCTGCCCCACACGTAGGTCGCTTAGTACGGCCTGGAAGTTTGTCAGACGTTCCTCCTGTTGTGCGCCCGAGAAAACAAAGATGCCGATCAAGACAAGGATCAAGTTCCCCGTAAGCAGACCAGCCAAAGCCAATACGACCGCTGCTACCTGACCTACGTACGCTGCTAACCTCGTTGCCTGCCTCTGGCCGATCCCCCAGGCCAGGGCACTGCGCAATACCCGCCCGCCATCCATCGGAAAAGCCGGAAGCAGGTTGAACAGCGCCAGAAGCACGTTGGAGGTAAACAGGTTTAAGATAAAACTCTGCCAGGATGGCCTGCTCATCAGATAGGCGAAGTGGCTGATGCTGCGGATAAAACCGCTTCTGATTAGCAACAAGATCAGCCAGCCCAGGGGCACGGCAATGACCAGATTGACCAACGGACCAGCCAAAGCCATCGCCAATTCCTGATAGGGCTTCTCAGGCATTGAATCCATCTTGGCCACCCCGCCAATGGGCGAAAGTTCAATTTCCCGGACACGCACGCCATAGAGCATGGCTACGAGGCTGTGGGCCAGTTCATGCAGCACAATGCAGAGGAAGAGAACGACGATGAAAATCATGCCAAAGAGTGCACCTGACCAGCCCCGACCTAAGGCTATGCCCCAATTGTAGGCTGCCCAGGGGATGATCAGGAGGAAAGTCAAGTGCATCCTAATTCTGATGCCCCGTACAGTACCAAGTGTTAGAGCCCAGTCCATGAACTACGCCGTTACCTTTCTATGAGCCGGGTTTCTTCCGCCCGCGATGCCTGTTTTGCTTCAGAACCCCGTTTTCTCCCAGGAAACGGGGCTCAAGTTGACGGAGCATTCTTGTATTCAAGCCTTCCTTCAACCGTGCTGTTCAAGTTTTGATGGGCGTGCAGATATTCTTCCAGCACATCCCACACAGATGTCGTGACGACGTGTGGATGCGCAAGCGTGGCCAGCTCATCGTTCGTCAGACCGATTTTCTTGGCCGAGTTCTTGTAGTGATAATCCTGCAGGCATATCGTGTAACGTCCATCGTCTTGCAGAGACTGGCCTTTGATGGTCAGTGATTCTAGATATCTGTTCGCCTCATCGTAGACTGCCCTGACGTCCTTGTTGATCTGGTAACAATCCCCTTCGCCGGTTCTGTTTTCAGGCCGCATGATGTAGGCAAAGATTCTCTTTAGCTGTTCACTAGTGATGACGAACTTGAAAAGCGGGCCGTCATACGGGAAAACGGTCCTCAAGTTGCCCAATGTGACCAGCGGGCCTAACTCGGTGGCACGGATGGAGCCACTGCCGATCAACGCCACGTCAACCTGAGCACGCTCGGCGAAGATGTCGGCAAACAGGTTCCCCAGAGCTGTTTCTTCTTCTCGCCGTGGGTGCGTCAGCTTCTGGGCTAGTTTGCAGACGATTGTGTTGTACTTTCTGTCCACAACCTCTTTGAATGAATCAATGTAGTGCTGAAGTTCTTCATCTGGCTCTGCCAGGCGGTCGTCCACCGGTATGAGTTGCCACTTGTACTCAACGATGCTGTTGGTATCGTCGTCCACCACGATATCAAAGCGCCCGATCTGGTCCGTGCCAACTCCTGCCTGAGCGATGAGGACATTGTTAACTACCGCTGGTTGCTCCAGAATGGTGTGGGAGTGGCCTCCGATGATCATATCCACTCCCCATTCGGGTTTCAGCAGTGCTGCCAGTTCCTTGTCCGAGTCAAAACCAATATGCGTGAGAAGAATCGTCAGATCAATATCCTCATCTTTGTAGGCGTTGCATATCTTGCCTACCTCGGCATTTGCTTCCTCCAGCGAAATGAAACTGGCAATCTCATGGTCCATCCGCAGCGCGTCCACGACTGCCTCGGTAACGATGCCAATGAACAGGATATCAAACCCTGCTTTGTTTACGATGAGGTATGGACGCATCAACCTCTTTTGGTATTTGCGGATGTACAAGTTAGCGTTCACGATGGGGAAGTTCGCCATCTTTTCCAGGAATAGCAGGTGAGGCAGTCCGTAATCAAACTCGTGGTTGCCCAGCGTTACAACGTCGGGTGCCAGGTAATTCATGATCTCGATGGTCGAGATGCCTCTGTATTCCGAGTCAATCAGCGACCCCCGCACCATGTCGCCGGAGATGATGTACAGGACGTTTTCCTCCTCTTTCCGTACCTTGTTAATATAGCCAGACAGCATTGACAGCCCGCCGACAAGATGGCCTTCTGCCCCTTTTAACTCGGCTAGGAAGTCACCGTGCATGTCATTTGAATGCAAAATCGTGAACTTCTTCGTCTTCATCTTATCCGCTCCTTTCCGTAAGTGCGCTTGCATCACAGCGGGTTCTTATCGTCTAAACTCTTGCCTTTCACTCCCATGTGCTCATTGTACACCAATCCAAATGGCGACGCAAAGGGGTATATGGGGACATGGGCAGATGGAATTTCTCCTCCATCAGCAGCGGCACACGAATGCGCTTAACAAATTCTGAGGTGAACAAACGGATTTTTACTTCTCCGCTTGTTGCAGGCGACGCATAGTCTGGAGGGTATCTGCTTCGGCGGCTGCCTTGTCTGGCCGGAAACGGACGATGCGAGCAAAGCGCAAGGCCATGCCCGATTTGTATTGCGGGCTACGCTGGATGTTATTAAAGGCCACCTCCACCACCACTTCCGGGTGGACAAATACAGTTCCGTATGCCTCGCTGACCTTCAAAGCCAGCAAGCGTTCGGTCATGCGCTGGAACTCTTCGTCAGTCAGACCCTTGAATGTTTTGCCCACTTCGAGCAACTCGCCGCTCTCTTCGTCCCGTGCTGCCAGATGATAGTTGGAAAGCCAGCCGTGGCGACGGCCATAGCCCCAATCGGCCGCAACGACGACCAGGTCAAGCGTGACCGCCGGCTTGATCTTGAGCCAGTGACGGCCACGGACGCCCGGCGTGTAGGGGCTGCCCAGTTTCTTGGCCATGACCCCTTCATGCCCTGCTATGCGCGCCGCCTCGAGAAAGGCGTCGCCTTCGGCCATTGAGGAAGGCAACAACCGCTCTACAAGCGATATGTTGCCATGCACACGTTGCAGCTTCTCGAAGCGTTCGCAGTAGGGCCGGTCAATCCACACCATGCCATCGGCGTACAGCAGGTCAAAGAGGTAGAGTTTTACTGGCACGTGTTCGCGCATGGTCTCAATGTCACGTACCCGCCCCAGCCGCCGCATCAGGTGCTGAAAAGGCAATGGCCGGCCGTCCTCTGCCACAGCGATGACCTCTCCTTCCAGGATTGCCGCAGATGCGGCGACTTCCCGTATGACCTCCTCTCCCACTTCGGGCAAACTCATGGTCAGGTCAGAAAGGTGACGTGAGAAAAGCCACACCTGCTGGCCGGTCTTGTGGATTTGCATCCGCGCGCCATCCAGCTTGTACTCTAAAGCAAGCTGCGGTCCAAGCAACTCAAACGCTTCTGCGACCGATGTGGCGGTCTGGGCCAGCATCGTTTTGATTGGCTGCCCAAGCTTTATGCTGCTGCGCTCCAGCCCGGCACGGCCCTGGCACAAAGCAATTTCAGCCACTGCCCCGACATCCCCAACGAGCATGTTGGCCCTTTGCACCAATTCCAAAGGCACACCCGCCACCAGAGCGATGCTCTCCAACAGCAAGCCCTCGCTCACACCATGCCGCATTTCTCCCACCGCGACTTTGACGATGTACTTCGCCTCCAGTGATGTAGCACGTTGCAGGAGTTCGCGCAGAATCTCGTCCTTGCGCTGACGTGAACCTGACCCGCTGGTCACAGCGATGCCCTGGAAGGCACGCCATACTTCTGCCAACGTGAGGGGAGTACCGTGCATATGTACACGTGTCCCGTGCTTAAACATCATCTGCACGCTGTTCCCGAAATCCACTGCCTCACTGGCAATCCTCTGGCGTTGCTCGGCAGTCGTTTTTACCACCTGGTTCACTACGCGCACCACGGCTGCACCACTCAGATTCAGTGGCCGGCCCCGCCACTCAGGAAAAACGCGACCAATGACCATGCGCGCTGCCGGGGCCATTTCACCTTCCGACAGCGAGCGCAGGTAATCCGCCACCAACGCTGCCATAGTCTTGCGTGCGCGTGTAGCCTCCAACTTTTCTCCCAGTTCGGCAAACTTGGCGAATGCAGACACAGTACCCTCAATTACTACCCCTGGCGCAGGTTTCAGTACCTCTGCAGCATGGACTGAAAAAAGATGGAGCCCAACCATGCGACTGGTCAACAACCCTTCGCAGGAGAGGGCTCCACCAAGGGAGAAAACTCAACCGTAACCCTTCGGTCAGGACATAGAGTTCCGCGTCCCTAAAGATTACTGGGGCCGGTAGACTCTAGACCTCCACCATGCGGCAAGCTGGCAACTACTTGGGTTCCTTGTCGGGATGCAATTTCTTGAACTTGGCCAGCAGTTGGTCTTTCGTCTCCTTGTGGTCCGGATCCGGCACGCAAGCGTCTACCGGGCATACGGACGCGCACTGTTGCGTGTCATAAAAGCCCACACACTCGGTGCACTTGTTAGGGTCAATGAGAAAGATCTCTTCCCCCTCGCTGATGGCCTCGTTTGGGCATTCCGTCTCACAGGCAGCACAGGAAATGCAATCCTCGGTGATCTTGAAAGCCATTCCTCTTCCTCCTTTGTGTTATGTAGACTATCTGCTGTCACTGCAAAGGCCCAACGGCGACCGCACGCACAGGTGCCGGGTCACCGCCGGTCACTCTGAAGGGCAAGCGATGAAGATTATACCACCCACCTCGTAAAGGTGACAAATCGAGCCTTTCTATAACATCGAACGCCCCCTATGAGGGCGATGCCGTCTTTTCCAGCTCCATCGCTACCAGGGTCTTGGCCAGTTGCTCAATCGCCACCCGCTGTTTGCGATAGAAATCGGACTCGCTGATCGCCATGCGGTCGGCAATCTCGCGGATGGGTCGCCCCTGAATGACTTTCATTTCCAAGATGTTGTAGACCACCCACTCGCTGGCGGTCATACTGCGCTCGCCTGCCGGCCTCAAGCGTTCGATTGCTGCTCCCAATACAGCACGTAAGGCACGGGTTGGTATGCCATCGTTTTCCTGCAGGGCCTGGCGGACAAGCCGTGTGCGCATCAGGGGGCTGTCCATCAGGCGCGGCCCTCCCCAGTAGTCGCGAAGCGCCTCCCTAACTACCTTGGGGAAATCAGGGGCATAGACCGGGTTGCTTTCCAGTCGCTCAAGTCGAGCCGGTGCAGGATAGAACGATGCACTGCGCCAACGTTGAATCTCTTCAATCTCCGGGACAATTTGCCGCAGGGCCCCAAAAACCCCCTGCTGCAAGTGCATATCCTCCAGAGCCAGTTCAGCCTGACCTATAAACCTGGCTACAATAGCCAGTTCTTCCAGCGTCAGAGCAGGCTTCCCATCGCTGGCCTCGACACCTAGAATACCAAGCGTGGACTTTCTGTCTTTACCGCGCAGCGGCAAAAGCCAATAACCATTTCTTGAGACAAAGTCCTCATTGTGCAATTCCCCACGCTGACCCGAGTTCTGCCCGAGCGAAGGCAGCAAGTCATGCCAGTCGCATTCCTTGAGAAATTGGCTTGCCGCTTCGCGCGGGCCACAGAACACCTGAACCTCGAGCGCACCTTCCTGCATGGCCACCACAAAACCGCTACGTACTCTGAGCAGGTCGCACAAAGCGATGAGCACATTCTCCAGCAATTGCGCGAGGTCAGTGCTGGTCAGAAGGTGGCTGTCCAGTTGCGCTATCCATGTCACCTCCTCGCGATCGTTGCGATAGATCAGCCGATCAATATAAGGTTTGGCCAGGTTGATTGCCACCTGCAGGAGTACAATGCCAATAATCACGGCAAAGATGAGCACTGTGTCACGGGGCAAACCCAGTATGTCTTCTACTCTCGGTATGACAAGCATGAGGAAAAGCACCACCGAACCAACCAATGGCCCCCGCAGCAGATAGTGAATTAGGTTGTGCTTAATCGCCCTGTCTGGCATGAACACACCCTGATAGGCGACGGTGTAAGCGCTGAGGACGGTCATGAGAGCAATCGCTATATTGCCGACGAGGGAAAGAGCAAAAACAGCGTCTGGGGACAGGAGCTTTGACATGGTAGCCACTAGCAGGTAAGGGAAAACTCCAAAGCCTGGTGCAATGATGGCGATCGTCAGGTAGGTCATGCGCCGTCGCGAGGTCGAGGTCAAACAGCGCTGGCGTGCCCTGAATACATTGACCACAGCCGCAAAAACGGTAACAAAAAAGTAGGTTGTGAATACTTCAAAGTAGGGCCCTGGGGCCAGGTGCGAAATCCAGTGTAGACTTATGCCATCTCGCACTACCAGGTCAGTGGCCGCGGCCAGAACAAAGAACACTAACCCCAAGGCATAACTGCCGGTGACAGCAAGGCGACGCCTAGATGATATGTCGTTGGTCGTTTGCAGCAACACGTCGGAGAAGTGGAGACAAGCGGCTGGTACGAAGGCTATGCCCAACCACTGGAAGCGCAACCAAAACAATGTCAGCGGTTGGGAAATAACATTGGTGACGAGTATGTCGCCTACATAGACCACGGTGATGAAAGCGAGCAACGCAGAGAAGGCTCGTGCAACTGGGCTGCGGAAGTTATTGGTCAGAATGTAGGCTAACAGCGAAAAGCCAATGATCACGTTGGCTGAAGCAAGAACAAGATTGCCTAGCGAAAGGGCTGATGTTATCCAGCTCTGTGACATCACTCAAACTCCGTTATCGGTTACCAGTTGTGGTCAATGCTCAAACTTTTAACCGTTAACTGTTCTCCCTACCTGACTACCCATACTACAAAATAGTACACAATTACCCCGGCAAACAACAGACTGTCTATGCGGTCCAGCATGCCACCGTGACCAGGGATCAGTGTACCTGAATCCTTGGCTCCTATCTGGCGCTTCAGCAGCGATTCTGCCAGGTCACCAAAGGTGATGCCCAGAACCAGTGCGATGCTCAAAACGAGACTTTGCCACAGCAACAGACCCATCCAATACCCGGCAATTAGCGTGATCAACACCCCAGCCAGACAACCGGCAATTGCGCCTTCCCATGTCTTGTGGGGGCTGATGTGCACGAAAAAGCCATGTTTTCCCCACCAGGACCCAGCAAAGTATGCTGCCGTGTCACAAACCCAAGTAACGGCAAAAGTCAGCATGAGCCATCCAAATCCTTGCGAGAGATTGCGCAGGGCAATCATATGCCCCAAGAGTCCACCGATATACACTGCGCCAGCTAGCATGAGCGCCCAACTGGTCAAGAATCCCTTTGTATCCGTCCTGAGAATCTGCCATACCATTGACAGCATGACCACAGCCGCTATGCCCCATCGCCATATCGCATATTGTGGGTAGTAAGCGTCGAGCAAGAAAACAGCAATTAGTGCCAAGCCGGCAACATAAGATGGCTTATGGCCGCCATTGCGCATGATATGGTAAAACTCGTATCCCGCTAACAGACCAGCTAAAGCTGCAAGGGCAGCAAACCAGGGACCCCCGGCATAAGTTGCGCCCAGGACCACAGGGATCAGGACAATGGCACTGAAAACACGCTGCTTGAGCATGACGGATATGCTCCTAAGCCAGTAACAAAATCCCAAATGGCCAAATGTAAGGCCTTTGGTCATTGGGATCTCCATTCGTCAGCCGGGCAGCCCCCCGAATTTTCTGGTCCGCTGACCGTAGGCGACCAATGCTTTGTACAGTTCCTCAGGGCTAAAGTCAGGCCAGTAGGTAGGTGTAGAATAGAATTCGGCGTAAGCAGCTTGCCAGATGAGAAAATTGCTGAGGCGCATCTCGCCTGCGGTGCGGATGACCAGGTCAGGATCCGGCAAGTCGCCGGTGTACAGATAGCGAGCCAAGGTTTGCTCCGT
>Ga0116202_10001992_pt1 | contig 12075 bp, 11 predicted proteins | sample LakKivw325mmetaG_FD_94479 | JGI IMG/M metagenome (GOLD analysis project Ga0116202, IMG submission 94479) | Anoxic lake water microbial communities from Lake Kivu, Rwanda to study Microbial Dark Matter (Phase II) - Lake Kivu water 325m metaG | ecosystem: Environmental > Aquatic > Freshwater >... | reverse complement strand
GGGCACACTGCTTATTGACAGCATGGAGCTGAAAGAGCTGTAGGACTATGGGCGGCATCTATATCCGGGAATTGGCAGGAGAAATTGCCCTCGGACTTGAAGGCAGGCAGGAGGTCAGGTTCTCCAGAAAAAAGAATCTATGGGGATTTGACGGTTTTTACGTGCAGATCAAGCTCGGATTTTTCAAGAACGCCCTTTCAACAAGGTATAAACCTTCTTTTCTTAACGGAGATTTCCATGAGAGTTTTGCGACTGCCTGCAAGGTAGACAGGAGCCCGCAATCAATATCGGTAACTTTTTCCGGTGAGTGCAAATATCCTTTTCCGCATTCCTTGAAAGTAATCTTCTCCACATACAAAGACTGCTGCTTCATCAAACGGGAAATTGAGTTAATTCCGCACGCCGACGTTTCACTTGAAACCGGGGATTTGAGTTTCAGCCTTAACTACGGCAGATACAACATGGGTTATATGCAGGAGAGGCTGATTCTCGGTCATTCCCCGAGATTTTCGGAGACCGTGCGAATACCGGCACGCTACAGGGAAGAAAACGTTACGGCATTTGCGAAGGAAACCAACGTGGATCTTTTTGATACCACGGGACTTCCGGGCATTGTCGCGAAATTCTGCGGGATGACTCCTTTCTGCCTGGTATTCCTGAAGTCCCTGCCTCCTTTTGACGTTGTGAGACATTTTGTTGCGAGAGAAACGATGAACGAGCTGGAAGTGGGAGCGGTCAGCGTGAAGAGCCGTATTCCTGCGGAAAGGGCGGTCACGGAAACGGCTTACTGGGACCTGTTCTTTGACAGGAACTGCACTCTTGAGAACCTGATTCCTGTCGCAACTGCAAACTATTGGGACATGGTGGAACGTTATCCTGAAGAGAAACTGAACGAAACCGGTAAGTGGATGGAAATCTCAAAAAATCTTATAGGCAGTCTGTTCAGGGAAAAGGCTTTCGGCACGGAGCCTGCAACGAAAGACGGGAAGATGGGATGGACTGTCTACACCTGCGAGGAACATCCGGAAAGAGTGCGCAGGGGATGGATGTTTCTTCCGCTTCAATACTGGGGCGATTATGCGTACAGGTTCAGCTGCCTGCCGGGCCGGGAGGAGTTCAAGGAGAAGTTGACGCCGGTCATAAAAGAGAGCCTTGATTACCTGAAAGATGATGATGAGGGAACAAGAGATTTCTGGAGACAGGCGAAGGTTCCTTGCCTTTCTTTCTTTGAGGTGGAAAGGATGCGCTGCTGCCTGCCTCTTGCCGCCAACTGGAATGACACGAGACTGCTGGATTTCTTCAGAAGGCAGATGGCGCCTTTTGTTGACGCCGGCGCCGGTTTCCTGGATGAATGGAAGGCCGAATATGAAAGAAGGGTTGAAGAACATGCGGGGCTTGACGCGGCGTATTACTATCATTTCCCGGGCATGGGATGGGCATATGCGGCGGCCGGCGTTTTTGCGATGGCTTCGGAACTGTCGCACTACGAAATGGATTTTCGCAAGTCAATAAGGCATACGGTCGTCACAATGGCGGAGGTTCTTAACGGGAACCTCCGGTTTGCGGATATGTGGCATTACCTGCCTCAAAACATAAGCCTCCTGTGTCTCGGATGGTCGGTGTACGCCAACGTGCGCGCATACGAATTCTCGGGCAACAGGCGTTTTCTTGACGAAGCGGTGAAGAGAATGCACTGGACCTTGAGCATGGGTGTATTCCGCGAGATGCCGGATGACCGGGCTTCGTGCAGGCCAGTGCCGGGGAACCGCTCAACCTTAAGGTGGCGCAGGAACAACCCTGCCGTGGAGACGAGGGGATGGTACTACGCGGGTTCCCACGAGAGATGGAATGCCCCGCTTGAAATGTGGCAGATGGTGGCCCTGCTTGCCCCGCTGTTTGAATATGTGCCGGATTGCACGGGCTTGAGGTTCATGGCATTTTCAAGAAAAAACATGGTTAAGGTCTTTCCCGCCCTGTGCGAGGAATCTCCGGACGAGCCTCTCTGGATACCTTTTGAATTTCCCCTGTCGCGCAAGGACAAGGAGCAATACGGTCAAGGTGCATTCTTTCAAGCCGCGGCGGTTTTTGAAGGACTTGCGAGCGTGGACAATCCGAAAATCCTGGTATTTTCTCCTTCCACCATGTACGGAGAGAAACTTCCCGAAACAGTGAAATTGATAATACATAATCCCTGCAAACAGACCCAGTCCGGCATCCTTCAACTGGCAGACTTCGGAAAACCTGTCCTGCTGGAATTCCCGGACGGGCAAAAACAGACTGAAGGGAAGCGCTCAATAACCGTTGAGGGCGGCCGCCATATAGTCTGTTCCCTCAAGTTATAGGATGATAAACGTGTTGCCGGTTGTCCCTCTTTTCCAGCTTCAGAGCTTGAAGAGGCCCTTGAAGCCGAGGAATGCGAGGCTCATGAGGCCGGTCAGTATGAACGCTATCGGGATACCCTTGAAGCCTGCCGGTATGGGCGCAGAATCCATCCGCTCCCTTATGGAGGCTATAAGAATTATTCCCGCGCAGTAGCCGGCCGATATTCCGAGCGCATATACAAGGTTCTGCAGGAAGGAGAGTTTGTAGTCAATGCCCAGGAATGCCGCAGCAAGTATTATACAGTTGGTGGTTATCAACGGAAGGTATATGCCGAAGGCCCTGTACAGGACCGGTGCAAACTTTCTTATCATTATCTCTTCAAACTGAACGAAAGACGCTATCGTAAGTATGAATGTCGTTGTCCGCAGGTACTCCAGGTGGAAAGGAGCGAGCAGGTAGTTATAGACCATCCAGCTTATGGCGCATGCCATGACCGTGACAAACGTCACCGCCATCCCCATTCCGGTTGACGCCTTCATGTCGGTTGACATACCGATAAATGAGCACAGTCCCAAAAATCTTATCAGGACTATGTTGTTGACAATGAATGCGGAGATGAAAATGAATCCCAGGTTAAGCTCGTTTAACATTTTTTCTTAACCCTCCTGTCCATGCTGTTTTTCAGGGCTATCAGGAAACCTATGACAAAAAAAGCGCCCGGCGGCATTATCATAATGAGGAACGGCGTATAGTTCTTTCCCAGTACGTTGACCCCGAAAAGCGTGCCCTGTCCGGGCAGTTCGCGCAGGAATGCTATTATGACTATCGCCAGCGTGAAGCCAAGCCCCATCCCGAGACCGTCAAGAGTGGAGTTGATCACGTTATTCTTTGACGCAAAGGCTTCGGCCCTGCCGAGAAGTATGCAGTTAACAACCATAAGGGGTAGATATACTCCAAGGTTTCTGTGAAGCTGGGGGGAGAATGCCGCAAGGGAATAGTCTGCAAGGGTAACGAAAGATGCCAGTATGACGATGAAAACCGGGATCCTGACGTGTGACGGGACCAGCTTACGGACAAGGGATACGGTGATGTTTGATCCGGTGAGGACAAATACGAATGCGATTCCCATCCCGAGGGCATCCTTCAGAGTCGCCGAGACGGCAAGCGTGGGACACAGCCCGAGCATAATGTAGAATATCGGGTTTTCCTTCCACAGCCCCAGGCTGAAGCTTCTGAAGTCTATCAGTTTCTTCATTTATAAGCCCTCTTTATTCTCCTCGTTTTCACCCTCATCCCCGGAAGAAGACGGAAGCACGACGGGGTTGAGTTTTTCCTGCAGTTTCCTTATTCCGTCGGAAACCGCTTTTGAGGAAATTGTGGCTCCGGTGACGGCGTCCAGCGTGCCTTCCTTATTATATTTCTTCAGATACAGTTCATTCCCGGACTTACCCTTGAACTGGTCCAAAAACGGAGCGTCCTTTATCTTCGCACCCAGCCCGGGTGTCTCGTTGTGTTCCAGTATCCGCACGCCCTTCACCTTGAAGTCGTTGTCAAATCCGACCCTGACTGCTATGGCTCCTCCATAACCTGACGGTCTTATCTGGTATATCCTGCCGATCGGGTTTTTGTCGGCATCATAAACGGCCGTATAGGAAAGGTCTTTTTCATCCACCTCGGCAAAGCTCACGCCCTCAGGGAAAATCTCCTTGTTGAGACGGTCCGCCTCTATCTTTTTCTGTTCGTCAATGCGGGGTTTTGTAACTTCAAACACCTGCGAAAGAAGATATCCGGACAGCAGTGCTACCGCAGATATTACCACAATCCCCCTTGTTATCTCTTTTTTCTTCATTGTAAATCCTGACTCCCTCACTTATGGGTCTTGCCAGAACGAGTTCGGGACAAGCCGAATTTTTTTGGCATCGTATACCTGTCAATAAGCGGCACGAGCATGTTCATGAATATTATTGAAGAAGCTACACCCTCGGCGTAGCCGCCTTTCTCCCGTATCAGGAACGTTATTATCCCGCAACCGAGGCCGAATATCATCTTTCCGTTCTTCGTTAACGGCGACGTGGTATAGTCCGTTGCCATGAAAAAAGCGCCAAGTATCAGTCCTCCGGCCATTACATGGAAAAGGGGATTATGTCCCACGAGAAACGAAAGGAAAGCAACCGTAACAATATAGGTTGCCGGGATGTGCCATGTTATGATTCTTCGGGAAAACAGGAAAATCGCCCCTATCAGAAGCAGCAGGGTGCTCGTTTCTCCTATGCATCCCGCCCTGTTTCCCAAAAACATATCCAGCATTGAAGGAAGATGCCCGTTCAGTCCTTCTTTCACTATGCCGAGGGGCGTGGCCGTTGTAACCGCGTCTATCCTGTAAGATAAAGGAGCGGTGAACCTGGTCATCTCAAGCGGAAAAGATACGGTCAGGACGGCTCTTGCAGTCAGTGCCGGATTGAATATGTTGTACCCGATTCCTCCGAAGAGCTCTTTCGTGAGGAATATAGCGACAAATCCTCCAACGGCCGCCATCCACAGGGGGATGGCAGGGGGCAATACAAAGGCAAGAAGGATACCGGTTACAAGGGCGCTTCCGTCATAAACCTTTATCTCCCGGCGGAAAACAATCTGGCTCAATATTTCACTAGCAAAACAGGAGGCGGCGCAAACCACAACCACTTCAAGGGCGGCAAGCCCGAAGAAATAGATACTGCCGGCCAGCGCCGGAACAAGAGCAAGCAAGACGCTCCACATTATCTTTGCGGTCGTTTCGTTACTGCGTATGTGGGGCGCCCATCTTATTTCAGCCATCTTGTCCCGAACCCTCCTTTGATATACCCTCGTGGTGAGGGATTATGATTTTGCATTTGAAAATCCATTTAACCTGTTGGAATTTCCTTCCTTAATTCCGTTTTTGCCCATTTGAAGAGCTCAACCATGGGCCTTTTTGCGGGGCACACGTAACTGCAGCACCCGCATTCTATGCAATCGGCCACGTCAAATTGTTTGCATCTGTCCCAGTTTTTTGATTCGGCCGCCCGGCTCAACTCCGCGGGAACCAGGCGCATGGGGCAGGCGTCTATGCATTTGCCGCACCTTATACAGGATTGTATTTCGTCCTTCAGCGACTGTTCTTCCGGAAGCACTATGATGCCTGTTGTGCTTTTGATTACTGGGACGTCAGGCGAGGCGATATTTATACCCATCATCGGTCCCCCGATTACGAGTTTGGTGCCGGGCGCGGTCTCTGCCCCGCAGTACTCAAGAATACTTGACAGGGGCGTTCCGATTCTTACGCGCAGGTTCTTTGTATCCCTGACAAGCCCGGTTACGGTTAAAACTCTCTCTATGAGCGGCGTGCCGCTGCACACCGCATCCCTGACTGACAGGAGAGTCTGCACGTTGAATACCACGCATCCCACGTCCACGGGCAGGCCGCCGGACGGCACCTCTCTGCCTGTAATGGATTTTATCAGGTGTTTCTCGCTGCCCTGGGGGTATCTTTCGGGCAGCACCCGGACCTCAATCTCTGTCGTGGCCTTAAGGTGTTGAAGAAGTTTTTTAATGGAAGCGGCGATATCTTTCTTGTTGCTCTCAATTCCGACGAATGCTTTATTAATGGATAGCGCCCTGCACGCTATGAAAAGTCCCTCAATAACTTCCGCACCCTTTTCCTTCATAACCCTGTAGTCCGCCGTAAGAAAAGGTTCGCATTCGCACCCGTTAAGAATGACGCATTCCGCTTTCTTGCCCTGAGGTATCGTCATCTTAACAAAGGTCGGGAATGCCGCCCCTCCCAGGCCGACGATTCCGGCCTGTTGCACCAGCGATACGATTTCCTTTGGCTCAAGGATTTGCCAGTCTCTTTTCATACTCTCAACCGAGGTGTCCTCTCCGTTGTTGTCCACTATGACCGAAAGGGAGCTCCTGCCTGTCGGCAGTGCCCTGTTTTCCAGTCCTGCAACCGTACCGGAGATGCTTGAATGCACGGGACTGCTTATGAAACCTGCCGCTTCCCCGATTAACTGTCCCTTGAGAACCGCATCGCCTTTTTTGACAACGGGTTTTGCGGGAATGCCCGTATGTTGTGAAAGAGGAATGACGGCTTTCGCCGGCGGGGGGAAAACCTCTATCTTCTTTTCCTTGCTCAATTCCTTGAAATCAATCAGATTTACGCCGCCTTCAAACATTTTTTAGGCTCCGAATTTATCAAGTTTCTGCGCACAGGCAAGCAGGAGATACATGATCTCTTTTGAGTAGATTCTGCCGAGAATTCCCTTTGCACAATCCCTTTCCGTGAATCTCTTTACGTCATCAGCAATTGCGTACTGTGAATTTATGAGGAGCGGTACCGGGTGCCACGAATGGGATTTCATAACCGAGGGAGTTGAATGGTCTCCGGTCACGGCGACACTTCCGAATTTCAGGTCCCTGATGAAACTCAATTTGCCGTCAACTTCCTCAATCATCTTCACCTTTGCGTTAAAATTCCCGTCTTCCCCGTAACTGTCCGTCTTCTTGATGTGCAGGAAGAAGAAGTCATACTTCTCGTAGACCTCTTTGAGCGTCCGGATTTCGTCGTCCACTGTTTCTCCTGTCTGCACGACGTCCATCCCGACGACCTTTGATACTCCCCTGTACATGGGATATGCGGCTATGCAGACCGCGTTAAGCTTGTACTTCTCCGCAAAACCTGGTACCGACGGAAGCCTGGAAATGCCCCGGAGCAGTATGCCCTTTGCTTTCGTGTCAGCGTTTTTCAACAGGTCCATGACCTGCCTCTCAAATTCTGCAAGTACCGAAGCGGTCTTCCCGGCTGATTTTTCCAGAGGGACTATCGGTTTGAGGGGGACGCCTTCCTTCTGCGGATCATTTTCCGATACGGCGGGAGAAAGCCCGGAACCCCTCAATACTATCGCGCACCTGTGTTCCTTTACTGTTTCTATCTCTATGCTGACTCCGGATACCTCTTTTATTCTGCCGGAGATGAGAGAGACTATCTTCCTGTTTTCCTCCGTGGGGATTCTTCCTGCCCGCCTGTCCGTAACGATTCCGTCAGCGCTTACAGTGGCGAAGTTTCCGCGTATTGCCACGTCTTCCCTGCCGAGGGACACGTCTATGCCGAGACACTCAAGTACGCCTCTTCCTATCTGCGTTTCAACCGGGTCATACCCAAAAAGAGCTATGTGCCCGGGACCGCTTCCAGGTGTTATGCCGTTGAGAACCGGGACGGCCGTTCCGCACGAACTTTTTGACGCCAGCTCGTCCAGGAAGGGCGTCTTCGCGGTTTCAAGTTCGGTCCTGCCGGTTTCAGCATGCGGAAGCCCGCCGATTCCATCAAGTACTGCAAGGAGTATCTTATTGGTATTCTTCTTGACTATGCCCGGCAAAATTTTGTCGTAATCCATATTGCTCCGTTTTTAAAAGCCCTCAAAGTCTGTTCCCTCACCTGGAAACATCACAGAATTACGTATTCCCCTCTCCCTTGAGGGGAGAGGGTCCGGGTGAGGGTGAAATGATTTTGAAAAAAATTCCTGATTAGTTTATAATTTATCATTCCAAAAGTCAAGGTCACGATGTTATATATAGTCGCAACCCCCATAGGCAACCTGGATGATATAACTTTCAGGGCGATAGAAGTGCTGAAAAATGCGGATGTGATTCTGTGCGAGGATACGAGGGAAACCCTCAAACTTCTCAACCATCTCGGGATCAGCAAACGCCTGGTAAGCTATTACAGGGATAACGAACGGGTGCGAATGAAGGAGGCACTTTCCATGCTTCTGGAGGGCAGGGAAGTCGCTCTTGTCTGCGACAGGGGAACCCCCGGCATATCAGACCCGGCGTATCTCCTGGTGCGGGAAGCGTACAGGCATAACGTTCAGGTGTGTCCGGTTCCCGGGCCGTCTTCGCTGACCGCGGCGCTTTCCGTTTGCGGGCTGCCGACAGACCGGGTATGTTTTTACGGGTTTGTACCCAGGAAAAGCGGCAGGAAAAGGAAGTTTCTTGAGGCTTTGAAAGAAAGAGAGGAAACAACGGTTTTCTACGAGTCGGTTCACAGGATCATGGATACTCTTTCCGTTATGAATGAGCTTTATCCTGAAAGAGAGATGACCGTATGCAGAGAACTGACGAAAAAATTTGAAGAGATCAAAACGGGTCCGGTACGGGAGATATTTGCCGGGTACCGGGAAAAGAATGCAAAAGGCGAGTTCGTTGTAATACTCAAAGGGAGCGAATAAAATGGTCATGAAATTTTTTACGAAAAAGAAGAATGTGAAGATAATCCTGTGGGCTGTTGCAATACTCATCATACCGGGTTTCCTGATCTGGGGTGTCGGTATTACCGGCACCAGCAAGAAAGCATACTATGCGGCAATCGTGAACAGGGAAGCCATCACCCTGAAGGAATATTACCAGAATATCGCGGAGGTTGAGAAAAAATACAGGGAAGTCTTTGGAGAAAAAGCTTCTGATTTTCTCAAGAGCATGAACATTGAACAGGGGATTCTGGAAGGCATGATAAGGGAAAGGATCCTCCTCCAGCAGGCAAGACACAGAAGGATAAAAGTCTTGAACAGCGAGATAGTGGAAGTGATAAAATCGGAACCTTCCTTCAAGGATGAAAAGGGAAACTTTGACGAGAAAAAGTTCAAGGAAATCATATCTTATTATCCGACCGAGGAATTGCGAAAGATTGAGGACGAGATAAGAAAAAACATAATGATAAACAAGCTGAAAGAACTTGTGATATCTGAAGGCAGCGTTGGCGTTTCCGACGATGATGTGGCGCAGTACGTTAAGAACAACCAGATAAAGAACGTTGATAAAGAGGCAATAAGAAGAACCCTGCTGTGGCAGAAGCGCGAACAGTATTTCAATAAATGGTATTCGGATTTGCGGAAGAAATCAAAGGTGACCATATACCTCTCGTTTGAACAGCAGCCGGCATCGGAAACAAACGTTAAGGGTCCCGGCACGGGGAATAATAATGGTGGAAATTAATCCGTTCAGGGGTTACACGTACAATCCGGAAAAGGTGAACGATATAAGCAAAACCATCGCTCCGCCATGGGACGTTATTGATGCCGAGGGCGAGAAATACCTGAAATCACTCTCCGGATGGAACGTGATTAACCTCATATCGGCAGGTGCAGACCCGTCAAAAGCCAGGGATACCTTTGAAGAGTGGATAGCCGGGGCCGTGCTTGTCCGGGATGCGCAGGAATCTTTCTATTTCAGCAGGCACACGTTCAGATGGATGGGCAGGGAATTTACCCGGCAGGGGATTTTTGCCCTTCTCCGCTTACAGGATTTTTCTTCAGGCAACGTCATTCCGCACGAAAAGGTCTTTGAGAAATATCATACCAACCGTTACCGGCTCATAGAAAAATGCAGGGCAAATTTCTCTCCCGTTTTCATGCTTTACCGGGATGCTTCCCGTGTGATAGACGGAATCATTGACAGTTCCGCACCCGAAGTTGAGGGAAGGATGGGCAATGAAGACCGGGTAGATTTCGGCAGAATAGGGGGGGCCGCGGAGATAAATCTTATAAAGGATCTGCTTACACCCGGCAAGCTGATAATAGCGGACGGGCATCACAGGTACCAGGGCGCTTTACAGTATTACAGGGACAATCCCGGTGCAAGTAACAGCTTTGTCCTCGTATTCCTTGTAAATATTGAGTCCCCGGAACTCCTGATACTTCCGACGCACCGTTACGTCCGGGCAAATCTTTCCTTTCTTGAAAAGAAAACCGGTTTTGAGAAGTACTTTGATATTAAAAAGATGCGGTCTGCGGAAGAGATGTTCTCCGGTATGCAATGCGATGAAGAGACAAGAATTTTTGGTGTCTATGAAAAAGACGGATTTTACACAATAACCGTGAAGGATAAGGAAGAGGTGAGGAAGCATATGCCGGAAGGCTTCTCGGAACAGTGGCAGATGCTTGACACGGTGATACTGCATAATCTTGTCTTTGCGGAATTGTTCAATACTGCCGCCCCGGATCTCTTCTTCCACCAGTCAGCCGATTACCTCCTCAATGAATATCGCAAAATGAACAGCGGGGTCATATTCTTCCTTAATCCGGTGAGCAAGAAGCAGTTTGCCGATATATGCTTCAGCGGAGAATTGATGCCGCAGAAGACCACCTATTTCTATCCTAAAGTCCCGACAGGTCTTGTTATTAACAAGTTTGACCGATAAAAAAAAGAGAGCCCATGTTTCAGGGCTCTCTCTCTTTGAAGTTGTTTACTGCGGGATTAATATCTGGGACGCCTTCTGTCGCCGCCGAACCCGCCTCTCCCGCCGCCGAACCCGCCTCTGTCACCAAATCCGCCGGACCTGCCGCCTCCCGTTCTCTCTCTCGGAGGCTGGGCCTTGTTTACGGTCAGCTTTCTTCCGTTAAGTTCCTGTCCGTTCAATGCTTCTACTGCCTGCTGAAGTACCGCGTCCGACTCAACCTCCACGAAACCGAAACCTTTTGCCCTGCCTGTATACTTATCTATTATCAGGGTTACGGTTTTCGGTTCTATTCCTTTTTCAGTGAAAAAGGCTTTAAGTTCGTCTTCGGTTGTGTTGTAATCCAGATTTCCCACATACAGCTTGTTTACCTGTTCCATTCTCTATTCCTCACTTTTGTTTGCTCTCCTGAAAGGGGAAAGCGATTGTTTTCAAGCCAATTCGTTTGCACTGTTTACCCTGCACTTCACCTTTTTCTCATCGCCCCCCTTTTTGCGGTAACGTAGCAAAATCCATATCCCGTAGTCTTCTGTCACACAAGAGATTCCGGGTACTGCCTGCTTCCCTGTTTCATAAAGTGACCTTTAGGATAGCATACAAAACAATTCATGTCCAGCAAACTGCCCGCACTATCCGGATGAACGGTCAGAATTTTTCAGGAATCTCCGGGGTGAAATGCCCTCAATATGCTTGAATGTCTTTGAAAAATGGAATGCATCCACAAAACCCAGTTGCTTGGCGATTGATTTGAGCGGGTATCCTTTAAACAACAGCGATTTGCTGTAATTTACCCGCAGGCTGATGAGTGCCGACATGGGAGAAAAACCTCTCTCCTCCTTGTAGCGGTGTGAAAGCAGTGATACGCTTATGTGGAAGTGCCGTGCAATATCCTCCAGTTTTATTTTCCCGGCAATCCGCCCCTTCAGGAAAGCGTCAACTTCATCCGAGAGCAGGGGTGATACCGCAATGCCTGTCTCGCCAGGGATCCTGTAGATTTCTCCCGAGACGTGCACACTGTTAACCAGCATGTTGAGTATTTCGCACAACGATGACTGTGCCTGCCAGAAGCCATCGTCACCCATAAGCTCACCGGTTTCCGCACACCTGCGTATGGCCTGTCCGAGTTTTTCTTCGGAGTCAAGGAAACAGGCATAGCCCTGCCGCTGGATGAAACGCTTGAGTCCGGCTTTTTCCCCGGCTCTGAAAAGAATCCATGCCGAACTGCGTTTTCCGGGCGCCTGCCGGGTATCTTCCCAGTAGAGGGTCGCCGGAGGATACAGGTGGCCGGTCCTAGCCTGCCTCGGTTTCCATCGCGCCGAGACTGTTCTCACACGGCATCTGCCATAGGGGCAGAACTCGTAATCCAGCACCCACAGCGGTATGCTGCCCCGGTTAAGAGCCTGGGGCGTCCGGCCAGTTACGGCCGCGGATTCCACCAGCGACGGGGCTACTCCTTTTCGTTGCTTCCATTTATACCCGATCACTATATTCTGCATGGGAACTCC
>Ga0116202_10001988_pt1 | contig 12083 bp, 12 predicted proteins | sample LakKivw325mmetaG_FD_94479 | JGI IMG/M metagenome (GOLD analysis project Ga0116202, IMG submission 94479) | Anoxic lake water microbial communities from Lake Kivu, Rwanda to study Microbial Dark Matter (Phase II) - Lake Kivu water 325m metaG | ecosystem: Environmental > Aquatic > Freshwater >... | reverse complement strand
TCATTGAAGGCATTCCCCGCGCCTGCGACCAGCGCCGTCGAGAGGGCGGCCCACAGCACGGCACCGGGCAGCGGCCGCACGGAGGTGGTCAGGGCGCCCACGATCGCCGCCGCGCCCGCCATGGCGCAGTTGGCCGGGCGGCACAGCCTGGCCGCGCCGAGCGCCGCGGTTGAGCCGGCCTGCAGGCGTGCGGCTGCGGCCGTGCGGCGGCCGGTCGCCGGCTGGCGGCCGGCGCCGGAGCGCGCTGCGGGGGGGACGGGGTCGGACATCGGTCGGGCGCCGGCCTTCGGTTGCGTTTCCCGAGAAAACGCTTGGCAGTTTCCGTCACCAGGTGTACGCTTGCCGCGAAGCACTCCCGCACGCCTCAGGGCCCGCACACGGCGTAGCGCCCGCAACAATGGGAGGCACTACCTTGGCCACAGTGACGAAGAAGGGGCTGGCCCAGGCGGTCAGCCAGGCCACAGGCTGCAAGAAGGCTCAGGCTGCCCAGATGGTGGACAGCCTCTTCGCTGCCATGCGCGACTTCCTCATCCAGGGGTGTCGCATCGAGATTCGCGGCTTCGGCGTCTTCCTGGTCAAGGACATGCAGCCCAAGCCGGCTGCGCGCAACCCGCGCACCGGCGACGTGATCTACGTGCCCGCCCGGCGGAAGACGCACTTCAAGCCTGGGCGGCTGCTGCGCGAGGCCCTGCACCGGTCGGCGCCGGCGACGGAACCCGGCGAGCCAGGCGACGGCCCTGGCTGATCGCCTGCGGCGACCGCCGCCAGGCCGTGTTCGTGGCGCGCCGCCGCCCGCTGCGCGCCCGCGCCGCTGCCCCGCGGCGGATCGGGCGGCGTGGCGGGTTCATCCGGCTGGCGCCACCATGCGCACCATGTGCCCCAGCTCGGGCAGAATCAGCTTCTCGATGGCCAGCTGCACCGCGGCCGGCGAGCCAGGCATGGAGAAGACCAGCCGCCCGCGCAGCGTACCGGCAACGGCCCGCGAGAGCATCGCGCTGGGGCCGATCTGCTGGTAGCTGAGGAAGCGGAAGAGCTCGCCGAACCCGTCCAGTCGCCTCTCCAGCAAGCCGCTGATCGTCTCGTAGGTGTGGTCGCGCGGGGCGATGCCCGTGCCGCCGTTCAGCAGGATGGCCTGGCAGGAGCGGCGCTCGACCAGCATGGCCAGCTCGCCCTTGATCTGCGGGGGCGAGTCCTTGACGATCACGTAGTGCACGACCTGGTGGCCGGCGCGAGTGAGCAGCTCGCGGCTTAGCTGGCCGCTGCGGTCGGTGCGCTCGTCCCTGGTGTCGCTCACGGTGATGACGGCACACCCGACGCTCGTGGGCGCGTCCTGCTTGTGCAGATTGTGGGTCATCGGTCGGATCCTCTGGCGCATTCGGGCGGCGGCAGCCTCAGGGCGGCGGCGGCCTCAGGGCCGCGGCGCCGCGGGCTGCCCGCCCCCGCTCGCGGCTGACTGCTGGCCGACGCGCGCGTCGCGTGGCGGCTGGTCCCCCGCCAGCTCGATGGCATCGGGCAGGTTGGGAACCAGGCACAGGAAGACGAAGGGTTCGTCCCCTTCGTTGCGGTACCAGTGGACCACGCCTGCAGGGATGAACAGCACGTCGCCGCCGTGCACCGCGAAAACGCGGGCACCCAGGCCGACGCTGGCGCATCCGGACAGCACGTACTGCTCGTGCTCCACCTTGTTCGTGTGGGACGGCATCGATCCCCCGGGCCCGATGCGGAAGCGGCGCATGGCGAACCCGGACGCCTCCGCGGGGCCGATCAGCACCTGCATCCAGGTGTCCAGGCCGGCCGGCACCGGGGTCCATGCGAGTTCGTCGGCGCGCCGCGGCTGCATCGTCATCTCGGCCCCGTCTGTCTGCTGGCTGCGGAAACGCTGCGCCAGCCTCCCCTGTCGCCCGCCCACGGGATGTCAATGCAGCAACAACGCTCCGGTGGCGTCAAGCGGGCCGGCAGTTCGTTGACGCTGGGGGGGCGGGCGGCTATATTGACGCGCCCGTCAGCGTGAGCTGGCCAACACCGGATTCGCACGCGGCGACGCGGCCCAGGAGAGCGCAGGCATGCCGGAAGAGCGCGAGGATCTGCTGAAGAACCTCCAGGAGAAGGATCTGGACCTCAAGCTGTTCAAGGCGCGCAAGCTGTTCCTGTGGACCGAGGTCGACGACGAGAGCGCGCGGGCGCTCGTCATGCGCCTGCTGACTCTGGACGTGGAGGATCCGGGCAAGGAGATCACGCTGTACATCAACAGCCCGGGCGGCACCATCCACGACGGCCTGGCGATCTTCGACGCCATCGGCGCGATCCGGTCGCCGGTGTCGACCGTCTGCGTCGGCATGGCGGCCAGCATGGGCGCCGTGCTGCTGGCGTCGGGCGCCAAGGGCCGCCGCTTCGCCTGGCCGCACGCGCGCGTCATGATCCACCAGCCCGCGGTCATGGGCACGATCATCGGCAGCGCGACGGATCTGGACATCCGCGCCCGCGAGACGCTGCGCTACCGCGAGGAGCTGAACCGCATCCTGGCGGAGAAGACGGGGAAGAGCGCGGAGGTGATCGCCCAGGACACCGATCGCGACTTCTTCATGTCCGCGGCCGAGGCGCAGGCGTACGGCCTGATCGACGCCGTCATCGCCACCGCCGAGCCCACCGCCTGAGTCGGACGGTTCCTTGCCGCTGCCCGGCCTGCGCCTAGCGCTGGCAGCGCCGGCAGAAGTAGGAGCTCCTCCCGGCCAGCACCATGCTGTCGATCGGCCGATCGCACACCACGCAGGCATGGCCGGCGCGGCCGTACACGGCGAGCTGGCGCTGGAAGCGGCCGCCCTCTCCCTCTCCCGCGAAGCAGGTTATCGTGGTTCCGCCGGCCTGGATCGCGGCGCGCAGGACCGCCTTGATCGCGCCGACCAGCCGCGCCAGCCGCGCTTCGCTCAGCGTGCCCGCCGCCGTGTCCGGGCGGATGCCGGCGCGGAACAGCGCCTCGCTGGCGTAGATGTTGCCGATGCCGGCCACCAGGCTGCTGTCCATGATGAGGCTCTTGATCGGCCGGGCGCGCCCCTCGCAGCACCGGCGCAGGTACGCCGCATCGAAGCGGCGCGACAGGGGCTCCACGCCCAGGCCGCGCAGCGGTTCGCATCGGCTCTCGTCGCCGGCGCCCAGAACCCGCACCGAGCCGAAGCGGCGCGGATCGGTCAGGACCAGGGGCGGCCCGGCGTCGAGTTCGAACACGACATGGTCGTGCGGCTGGCCCGCGGGCCGGAAGAGCAGGTTGCCGCTCATGCCCAGATGGATCAGCACCACGCGGCCCACGTCGGTGTCGAGCAGGAGGAACTTGGCGCGCCGCCGCGCCGCCGCGAACGAGGCGCCGCGCAGGGCGGTCAGCGCGCCCTCCGGCACAGGCTCGCGGAGGCGGAGGCCGCTGGTGCGCACCCCCACGAGGGTCCGGCCCACCAGGTGCCGGGCCAGGCAGCGGCGGACCGTCTCCACCTCGGGCAGTTCGGGCATCGTCGCTGTCTGCGGCCAGAGCCGCAGCGGCAGGGAACGGCGGCGGCTGCGCCGGCGTGGCCGTCTGCCACTCGCCCCGGAGCGCCAGGCAGAGCCTACAGGCGCCGCCCGGAGTCGTCAACCGGCGCTGCGCCGCCGGCGGTTCAGCTGGGGCGCCAGTAGCCCCCCGTTCTGTGGCAGGGCACCTGCACGATGCGATCCTCTTCCAGCAGATAGGCGCTGAGTCGATGCCCGTACACGCAGCCCGTGTCGAGACCGACGAGGTAGGGACGGCCGCCGGGATGGCGACGGACCACCAGCCCGCCGGGCGCGTCGTGGCCGAAGACGAGCAGCGGCGCGGCCGGCACATAGTGCTCGTGCCAGCGCGGTCCGTGGATCCCCTTGGCGGGCGGCCACAGCCGGATGTTGAGGAACTGCTCCGGCGTGGTGCCCTGCAGTCCGCCAGTCGGGTGCACGCCGGCATGCACGAGCGTGAAGCTCGGTTCGCGGATGAACACCGGCAGGGCCGCGAGCCAGTCCGTGAGCTCGTCGGCCACGGGTGCCAAGGCCTCGTGAAGCCGCCGCTGGTGCTCGCTGTGCAGGCGAACGGGCACGCCGCGACGCCGCTCCCGCAAGCGCGCCAGCAGCGCGGCGTCGTGGTTGCCGAGCACCATGCGGGCGCCGCACCGCCTGATCGCTCGCCACACGCCCAGCGGGTCCGGACCGCGGGAGAACGCGTCTCCGGTGAGCAGCAGGCGGTCAGCGGGCGCCTGGTGCCCGGCTGCGGCGAGCAGTTCCTCCAGCTCCGCCGCGCAGCCGTGCACGTCGCCAACGAAGCAGGTGGACATCGGCAGCCGTGGGTGCTCGGGTGCGCCCGGCGCGTTGCGCCGGCCAGTCGGATCGTCTATCATACTCCGTCCGTTCGCGCGCGCCAGTCACCCGGCTGCTTCGCTCCCGCACAGGTGCCAGGCCGCGCCCCCTGTACGCTCTGTCCGGTACTCCCTCCTGCGGAGTGAGCATGGACGCAGAGCAGGCCACCGCCCGTTCGGCTGCCGGTGCTGGCCAGCGTGCTCCGCGGGCATGCCATGTGATGGCCAAGCCCAGCGGTTCGGTCTGCAACCTCGACTGCACCTACTGCTTCTACCTGGAGAAGGAGAAGCTGTACCCCGGCCGGGCCGCGGACTGGCGCATGTCCGTGGAGACGCTGGAGCTGTACGTCCGGCAGTACATCGAGTCCCAGGACGCGCCCACGGTGAACTTCGCCTGGCAGGGCGGCGAGCCGACCCTGATGGGCCTCGACTTCTTCCGGCGAGCCGTGGCCCTGCAGCGACGCCATGCGGGCGGCAAGGCGATCGCCAACGCCTTCCAGACCAACGGCATCCTCATCGATGACGAATGGGCCGAGTTCCTGGCCGCCAACCAGTTCCTCGTGGGCCTGTCCGTCGACGGTCCGCAGCCCTTGCACGACCGCTACCGGCGCGACAAGGCAGGGCGGCCCACGTTCGCCCGAGTGGCTGCCGCGATGCGGACGCTCCGGCGCCACGGCGTCGAGTTCAACACGCTGACGGCAGTGCAGGCCGACAACGCGGCGCAGCCGCTCGCGGTGTACGAGTTCCTCCGGGCCGAGGGCAGCGGCTTCATGCAGTTCATCCCGATCGTCGAGCGCGCGGCGGCGGGCGCCGGCGAACAGGAGCTTCGCCTGGTGGAGCCGGACCATGCCGGCAGCGCCCGCCTGACGCGCTGGTCGGTGTCGCCGGCGCAGTACGGCCGGTTCCTCGTGGAGGTCTTCGACCAGTGGGTCCGTCGGGACGTCGGCCAGGTGTTCGTCCAGATGTTCGAGGTGGCGTTGAGCGCCTGGCTGGGACAGGCGCCCTGCCTGTGCCTGTTCGCCCCGACGTGCGGCGACGCGCTCGTCCTCGAGCACAACGGCGACCTGTACGTCTGCGATCACTTCGTGTACCCGCGCTACCGGCTGGGCAACATCCACCAGCACGCCATCGGCGCGCTGCTGCAGGCGCCGGCGCTGGCCAGGTTCGGAGAGAACAAGCTCGCGGCGCTGACGCGGGTCTGCCGCGCCTGCGAGTATCGGTTCGCCTGCAACGGCGGCTGTCCCAAGCACCGGTTCAGCCGGACGCCAGCCGGCGAACGCGGGCACAACTACCTGTGCGGGGCCTACCGCTCCTTTTTCGCCCACGCGGATCCCTACCTGCGGGCGATGGCGGATCTGCTGCGGCAGGGCCTGCCCGCTGCTGGGGTGATGGAGCTGGCCCGCTGTCCGGCCGGGATCGCGCCAGCCTCTGGCGCTGGACGGCGCCGGCCCGGCCGCAACGATCCGTGCCCGTGCGGCAGCGGCAGGAAATACAAGGATTGCTGCGCGCGCCCGGCAGTGCGCGCGCGCGTGCCCTGATGCGGCTGGTCGTTCGCACCTGGCGCGCGAGCGCACGGCTGGCGGCGGCAGACATCGCTATGGCAGACACTTCACCAACGGAGGATGGGCGCAGATGATCGAGATCGAGCTTCGGCCCGCAGACAGCAAGGCAGTGATCATGGTCGACGGCCGGCTGTTCACCGAGTACCGCTACGGGCACCATGCCTGCCGGCCGTTCTTCTATCCGGTGTTGACGCCCAGCGGCCAGCGGCTCACGCGCGGCTTCCCCGTCGACGACATCGAGGGCGAGAACCAGGATCACCCCCACCATCGCAGCATCTACACTGCGCACGGCTCGGTCAACGGCTTCAACCTGTGGGACGAGGGCATCGGCCACGGAGCCATGCTGCAGCGCGGCGAACCCACGGTGGGCGTGGCCGACGAGCACGCGTCGATCGATGGGACGGTGGACTGGTTCGGGCCGGAGGGCGAGAAGCTGCTGGAGGAGTGGCGCTGGTACCAGATCGCCGCCGAGGGCGATCTGCGCATCATCGACCAGCGCAGCGAGTTCCGCGCCCGGTACGGCTCCGTGATCCTCGGGGACACCAAGGAAGGGGGTCTCTTCTCCATCCGCGTGCCGACCACCATGGACGCCAAGGGCAGCGGCCGGATCGAGAACTCCGAGGGCGACGTGTTCGACAGGGGCCAGGGCGCCGAGACCACGTGGGGCAAGCGGGCCGTGTGGGTCGACTACTCCGGGCCGCTGGCCAACGGCGAGGAGTGGGGCCACACGGTGGTCGACCACCAGGCGAACCCGCGGCATCCGACCTACTGGCACGTGCGCGGCTACGGCCTGTTCACGGCCAATCCCTTCGGCGTCCACGACTTCACGGGCGACAAGAACGCGGACGGGAGCATGACCATCCCGGCAGGGGATTCGGCGGTGTTCCGCTACCGCCTCATCATCCACCCGGGGCGCGGGGTGGATGCGGAGCCGCGCGTGCGCGAGCTCATCGAGGAGTTCCAGGAGTCCTGAGGGGCCGCCGCGGCGCGCGGCGGCCCGCGCAGCCGCCGGGACTGGCGCCCCCGCGCCCGCGCGCCGGTGCGACGCCTCCGTGGCCCGCGCGCCGCGGATTCGCCGCGCCGGGCGCGCCTCGCCGCTCAGTCCTCGGCGGGAGCGGCCTGCGGGACGAAACGGTCGAGACGCCAGCGTCCGGCCAGGGCCCGGCCGAGCAGCACGCGCAGGTGGACCTCGTTGTCCTGGAATCGGCGCGCCAGCAGCTGGCCGTGGGCCGCGATCAGCGCCAGCAGACGCCCCTCGTGCTGGGGGATCCTGAGGTCCAGGGTGACGCTGCTCGCGCGGGTGCAGGCGAGGATGCGCTGGCGGAGCGCATCGAGGCCCATTCCCGTGAGGGCCGACAGGCGCACGCCGTCCCGCAGTCCGGCCGGCGATGCGGCCGGCGCCCGACTGGGAGCCTCGACCCGATCGGCCTTGTTGTAGACCATGATGGTCTGGCGGTTCTGGAGCCCCAGGTCGGCCAGGACCTGCTCGACCGTCTGGATCTGCGTCTCGAAGTGAGGGTGGCTGAGATCCACCACGTGCAGCAGCAGATCCGCCTCCACCGCCTCCTCCAGCGTGGCCCGGAACGACGCGACGAGGTGAGGCGGCAGCCGCCGGATGATCCCCACCGTGTCCGTCAGCAAGACGCGTTGGCCGGCCTCCAGCTCCACGCTCCGGGTGGTCGAGTCCAGCGTGGCGAAGAGCTGGTCCTGGACCAGCACGTCGGCGCCGGACAAGGCTCGCATCAAGGTCGACTTGCCGGCGTTGGTGTACCCCACGAGGGTGACCTTGAACGCGTCCTGCCGCGCGCGGCGGCTGACGGCCATCTGGGTGTCGATCCGCGCCAGCCGTTCCCGCAGGTCGCGGATGCGCTGGCGGATGATGCGGCGATCCAGTTCGAGCTGCGTCTCGCCCGGACCGCGCACGCCCACCGCACCCATGCCGCGGATCGCGCCGCCGCCGGCCTGGCGCGACAGGTGGGTCCATTGCCGGGTGAGCCGCGGCAGCAGGTAGTTGAGCTGCGCGAGCTCCACCTGGATCTGGGCGGTGCGGGTGCGGGCGTGGCGGGCGAAGATGTCCAGGATCAGGCCGCTGCGGTCGACTATCCGCCGCTCGATGATCCTCTCCAGATTGCGCATCTGGGCGGGGCTCAGGTCGTTGTCGAACACGACCAGATCGGCGTCGCGCGCCAGGGCCAGAGCGCGGATCTGGGCTGCCTTGCCGCGACCCACGTAGCAGGTGGGATCGACCCGATCGCGCTGCTGGAGAACGCTGCCGGCAACGGCGAGCGTGGCGGTATCGGCCAGGCGAGCCAGCTCGGCCAGCGACTCCTCTGCCTCCCACATCGGCACAGCCGGCAGACGCACGCCCACCAGGACCGCCCGCTGGGTCGGCATCGCCTGGGGAGCAGGCAGAGAGGATTCGGCCACCAGTCGTCCTCGTTCCGTGTCGCGGCATCGGCGAACGCACAGGCGGAGCCTCGCCGCCCGGCCGCGGCGAGCCGCGGCGGCGCCTGCGGGCAAGATCCCCACTAAGGTTGATCATGTCAAGCAAGCGCGAGCAGCCAGCGGGCGGCAGTCCGGCGGCGAACTGCAACCGGGCGCGCGGGGCTCGAGTCTCCCTCGCGCCGGGCAGGGACGAGCTGGGCGCCCGTGCCGCGTGGGCCCGGGTTGCGGCAACGGCCCGAAGCATTAGCTTCGTGGCCCCGTGATCCCGCCCGGACCCGCCTGGTCGCGGGGGCTGCCGCGCAGGCCCGGCGACCAGGGGGCGGTGCGGTGCCAGGGGGCGGCATGGGTCCGGCCGAGCGCGGTGACGCCGCGCTCGCATCCTGCCAGTGAGTTCCGCACTGCGGCCGCGCGCCCGTGACCGGTCCGTCTCGTACCCCAGCCAGGAGGAGCGATGGTCGAATACGCGGAGTACGTGGCCGCGGAGCCGGACGCCGTGTTCGTGCGGCGGACGCACGCGGCCAGTTTCGACGACCGAGGGCAGTTCTTCGAGGCGGGTTATCTGCTGGCCGCCGCGCTGCTGCGCGGCGACGGCAGGCCGGACGACCGGCTGTTCGTCCTCAAGCCCAACGTGGTGGCCGGCTCGGATCCCAGGATGCAGGCCAGGATGCAGGCGCGCGCCGCATCCGATGCCGGCATCGTCACCGATCCGGACTTCGTCGCGGGCATCGTCCGCAGGCTGCGCGAACTGGGCGCCGCGCGGATCGTGGTGGCCGAGGGCGGCGGGCCGATGCCCATGGCACCCACCTTCGCCGAGCGGGGCTACGAGCGCATGGCGGCCGAGTCCGGGGTGGGCTTGCTGGACCTCAACAAGGAGCCGCACGCGTACGCGGCCGGAGAGCTTGTCTGGACGCCGGTAGAGGAAGGCGTCGTCTTCAAGGACATTCCCTTCGTGCTGCCGGTGAACGGCCCCGATACGGTCTTCATCAACGTTCCCACGATGAAGACGCACAACCTTGCCATCGTCAGCCTGTGCTGCAAGGCGCTCCAGGGAACGATCGCCATGGGGTACCGGCATTTCTGCGGGGCGATCGAGGAGGCCCTGCAGCGGGTTCCCGGAGCAGCGGCCCACTACCACGAGGACGTGCTGGCTCGCATCGACCACCACTACGCCCGCCACGTGGCGGCTGGCTATCCCCTCTGGGACCGGGAGGGCACCCGGTACGAAGGCTATGCGCAGCGCACCTGCGACGCCGTGCGGGCGCACCGCGGCTTTCTATGCCTGGTCGAGGGAGTGATCGGGAGAGACGGGACGGCGTTCCACAGCGGCAAGGACGTGCTCGCCAACCTCACGATCGGGGGGACGAATCCCGTCAATGTCGACGCGGTGACCGCCTATCTGATGGGCCACGATCCGCGTCGCATCGGGTTCCTGCAGGTGGCGGCAGAGCGCGGTCTGGGCCGCATCGATCCGGACCGGATTCCCGTCTACGTCCTGACGGAGCGCGGACCGGTGCGCGCAGAGCGACTGGACGACATCGGCCGCGTGCCGCTGGGGGTGTACTTCCGCGGCGACACGTCTCGCTACGTGTTCTTCTAGGCGAACGTTGACACGAGCAGCGGGCTCGGTTACCTTCGCGCTCGGAGGCGTTTAGGCGCGGGCTCGGGCGCCTGGAAGCGGTGGGCGAGCCGGGAGCGCGCTCACATGGCCGAGGCAGATGGGGCATAGGGCGCGGCAGCGCTCGATGCTGCATGGGCCGGCGGGGTCTGGAGGTCCAGGACGCCGCCGGCCGTCGTTTCTGCCGGGTGGGTGCCCAGCGACTCGCCGGTATCGTCGGCCGGTCGGCGGGCGACGCCCGGTGCGGATCGCGCCATCCGGGTGCCGCTCCTGCAGCCCCGACTGCCGCCGCAGTGCACGCCGCAGCCGTCAAGGAGGTGTCGCGATGGTTGCCGCACAGCATGGGCCTGGTCGTGACGGCGAGCCTCTGGAGGCGTACTGGCGGGACATCGACAGCTACGAGTTGCTGGGGCACGAGGAGGAGATCGAGCTGGCGCGTCGAGCTCGCCAGGGCGACGCGCGGGCCCGCGAGAGGCTGGTCACCGCGAACCTGCGCTTCGTGGTGCGCGTCGCGCGCGAGTACACCGGCCGCGGGCTGACGCTGATGGAGCTGGTCTCGGAAGGGAACATGGGGCTGCTGTGGGCCGTGGACCGCTTCGACGAGACGCGCGGCTTCAAGTTCATCACCTATGCGGTCTGGTGGATCCGGCAGTCCATCCTGAAGGCGCTGGCGCAGGTGGGCCGGGCGCGCCGCGCCCCGATGAGCCGACTGAACGATCTGCGCCGGCTGGAGCGTACCGCGCGCCATCTGTGCCAGAAGCTCGGCCGGGTGCCCACCTTGGCGGAGGTCGGCGCGGCCTCGGCCCTGCGTCCGTCGCGCCTGCGGAACGCGCTGACAGAGGCGCGCACCGACGTGTCGCTGGAAGCTCCGTTCTGCGCCGACGAAGAGCGCGCCTGGGGCACGATCCTCGCCGACGGGGCTGCAGTCGCTGACCGTCAGCTCGAGGCGGCGGAGACGCGCCGGATCGTCGAGCAGTGCCTCGCGGTGCTGGACGAGCGCGAGCGCACGATCATCCGCGCCTACTACGGTCTGGACGGCAACGCGCCGCTGACGCTGGAGCAGATCGGCATCGGCGTGGGCGTCACGCGAGAGCGCGTCCGCCAGCTCCGCGACGGCGCCCTGGCCAAGATGCGGGACGCTCTCGGCGCCGAGCTGCCGGCGTTCTCGCGCAACTGAGTCCGCACGCCAGCGCCCGGGCCTCGGCCGCGCGGCAGCGCCAGCGCCAGCCCAGGGCGCCGCGTTCCGGGCTGGCCGGAGCCGGTCAGCGAGCTCATGCCTTGGCGCGCTGCCAGCGTCCGGTGCTGAAGTAGGCGAGCGTCGCCAGACCCTGCAGGAACGAGGCGAACGTCATCGCGATCCAGATCCCGGTCGGTCCCAGCCAGGGCAGGGTCTTGAGATACCAGGCCAGCGGCACCTGCACGCCCCACAGCGCGACCACGGTGATGACGAGGCCCGGCAGGGTGTCGCCGGCACCGTTCAGCGCCCGGTTGAGGCTGATGCCCATGCCGCTGAACAGCAGCGACAGCGCGTTGATCCGCAGCAGCACGCGGCCGGTGGCCACCCCCTCAGCGGACAGCGAGAACAGGCGCATCATCTGCGGCGCCCCCCCCGCGAACGCCAGCCCGAGCGAGCCCATCACGGCCATGGCGTAACCCATGGCCGTGAAGGCGCTGCGGCGCGCGCGGTCGGGCTGGCGCGCCCCCAGGTTCTGGCCGACCAGGGTGGCGGACGCCTCGGCGATGCCGAAGGTCGGCATGAAGGCGATCTGCTCGAGGCTCATGGCGACCGTGTAGGCCGCCATCATCGACTTGCCAAAGCCGGCGACGAAGCGGGTGAGCACGACGACCATGAGCGCGCGCAGGCTCATCTGGAGCGACGCAGGCACGCCGATGGCGACGATGCGCCGCAGCACGGAGCCGTCGAAGGCGAAGTCCCGCAGGCGCAGCCTGAGACGGAGGCGGCCGCTCGCCAGGATATACAGACCCGCGATCGAGGCGACGATCTGGGCGGTGACGCTGGCGGTCGCCGCGCCGCTCACGCCGAGGCGCGGCAGGCCGCCCAGGCCGAAGATCAGCAGGGGGTCGAAGACCACGTTGAGTCCCGCGGCCAGGGCG
>Ga0116202_10001985_pt1 | contig 12091 bp, 10 predicted proteins | sample LakKivw325mmetaG_FD_94479 | JGI IMG/M metagenome (GOLD analysis project Ga0116202, IMG submission 94479) | Anoxic lake water microbial communities from Lake Kivu, Rwanda to study Microbial Dark Matter (Phase II) - Lake Kivu water 325m metaG | ecosystem: Environmental > Aquatic > Freshwater >... | reverse complement strand
TTACTACCCTTATCTTCCGCAACTACTATGCATCCGTGCCAACGGAACTGGTCGAGGCGGCCCGGATTGACGGGGCCAACATTTTCGGCATCTATCGGCATGTTCTCTTCCCATTGTCAGCGCCTGGCTTCGTGGTAGTGCTGATCTGGCAATTCACCTCCATCTGGAATGACTTTCTGTTCGCGGTCACGGTGATTGGCAACCCTGAGGTCCAACCTATTACCGTGGCGTTGAATAACCTGGCTGGTAGCCTTATCGTCGAATGGAACGTGCAGATGGCTGGAGCATTGCTGGCGGCACTGCCTACTCTGCTGGTATATATTTTCTTGGGGCGGTACTTCATGAGCGGCCTTATGGCTGGTTCTCTGAAAGGGTGAACAGCCCCCTATATGCCTGCTCTATATATTACATCGCAAGAGATTCTCCCCATATTACTGGATATGTATCTCTGAACTTCGCTCTACCTTCGCCCTGTACTGAGTCGTCTGGTACTGGTTCCTTTCCTCCAAATCTTGTTTGCGACTGTCTGTTTCCCCTATCGCCATGGCAGGCATCTCTGACATCGTGTCGGGTTTTGAGAGTGCCATCGCATTGACCATAAGGGGTTTGTCATTTTATAACTCGCTGTGATAGAATTGAGCCTGTTAATATACCTGGAAGGACCATCTGGGTCTGCTCGTAGGAATCTGAGGAGATGGAGCATCGCTTCATAAACCGCCTTGTTTTCATGGGCACCCCACGTTTTGGCCAGCTTATCCTGGAGGCTCTGCTCGGTCACTACGAGATTGCGGCGGTAGTTACCCAGCCAGACCGCGAAGCTGGCCGAGGCCGGCGCATAGCCATTTCCCCTGTGAAGGCCCTGGCGCTGGGCCATGACCTGCCCGTGCTTCAGCCACAAAAACTGCGACAGCCAGAAGTTATCCAGCAGTTGCTTGCTCTGGCTCCGGCGGTGATCGTGGTGGCTGCATTTGGGCAGATTCTGCCTGTCTCGATCCTGTCACTGCCGAAGCATGGCTGCATCAACGTGCACGCCTCTTTGCTACCTCGTCACCGTGGTGCAGCTCCCATCCCAGCGGCAATCCTGGCTGGAGATGAGCAAACCGGCGTGACCATTATGCTTATGGATGAAGGACTGGACACTGGCCCTATCCTGAGTCAAGCAACGGTAGATATCGCCCCTGAAGACACTACGGCCTCGCTGACGGAGAAATTAGGCCGTCTTGGTGGACAACTTCTGCTGAATACTTTACCTTGCTGGCTGGCAGGAGAAATCACTCCTAAAGGACAAGATGAAAGCCAAGCCACGTATGCAAGACTGTTACGCAGAGAGGATGGGCGCATCAATTGGACAGAGCCCGCAGTCCAGATCGCGCGGCGTTGCCGCGCGTTTCATCCCTGGCCAGGAGCTTTCACTTTGTGGGGCGATAGGGAGCTTAAGGTGCTGCGCGCACGACCCTTGTCTGCGAACACATCTGGCGAGTTGACAGGCAAAGTAGTGCGCGTTAACTCCGAGATAGCAGTGGTGACAGGTAGTGGCCTGCTAATCTTGGAAGAACTGCAACTGGCGGGTAAGCGGCCGCTATCCGCTGAGGAATTTGTCCATGGCCAGCGGAAATTCGTGGGCTCACTCCTGTACTAGAGCGACTAACAACCACTTGAATAGATGAATAGAAAGGGGAGGAACACTACAACGTTATGCAAGAAGTTACACTGGTTGTTCGGCACAAAGTAGGCTTGCATGCCCGACCAGCCGCTATGTTCGTCAGCACAGCGAAACAATTCAAGTCTGACATTCTCGTGGGCAAGGGAGACATGGAGGTCAACGCTAAGAGCATTCTCTCTATACTCACGCTTGCAGTAAACGAGGGCACTGTTATCACGGTCAAAGCAAATGGCGAGGATGAAGAGAAAGCGGTGAAGGCCCTTCAGGAATTAGTAGAAACCAATTTCGGCGAACCCCTCTGAGAAGTCTCACTACCAACAGGGAGCGAAGTTGCACCTTTGTTTGTTCTCAATTTGGGTCGGGAACCCTATGAACGTGCCTGGGAGCTACAGCATCGTCTAGTCAAAGCTCGGCAAGAAGGACGTCTGGATGATGTCCTAATACTGCTGGAGCATGAGCCCGTGATCACCCTGGGCCGCCTTGCCGATGCCAGCCATATCCTGGCGTCTGCGGATGAGCTACGAAAGGCAGGTATCGCTGTCCACAGGGTTGAACGTGGAGGCGATGTTACTTATCATGGTCCAGGGCAATTAGTGGGCTACCCCGTCCTGTCTCTGGAAAAACACCATCTGGGTGTTTCCGATTACATGCACGCATTAGAAGACGTGCTTATCCGCACGTTATGTGATTTCGGTGTGCCCGCCCATAGGCGGGCTGGCATCATTGGCGTGTGGGTAGGAGAAGCCAAGATCGCGGCACTAGGAGCACGCGTGGAGCGAGGAGTGACCTATCATGGCTTTGCGCTGAATGTCGCCCCCAATCTGGAGCACTTTGCACTAATTGTGCCTTGTGGACTAGCTGGTACGCGGGTCACTTCCATGCAGCGCGAATTAGGAAAGCCAGTCGAGATGCAACTGGTCCGTGAACGTGTGACATGGAATTTTGGCCGGGTCTTTGCAGTCCCCTTGGAAGAGACCACCATCGCGCAACTGGCGCTGTAGATTTACCACAGCAAAATACTCCAAAGTGATGTTGGTTTGCATAAAGTCACAAGTATGCTACAATACATCGTACGTTTGACATGAAGGAGCATCCTTAATGCAACGGCAGGAAGTCATCGCCTACTGTGTCAAATGCCGTGAGAAAAGGGCTATGCAGGGTGCGGAGCCCGTATATACTACTGCGGGAAACCCAGCGACGCAGGGAAAGTGCCCAGTCTGTGGTACCACCATGTTCAGGATGGGTTTGACAGACGCCCATGCTTCCATACCTAAGCCTGACCGTCAATCGCCCACGCATCTCTCAGCAAACGGACGCTCACGCGTACAAAAAGTACAGCATCAAGCTGATGGTAAGCTCGTCATCGTTGAATCTCCAGCCAAAGCGCGGACTGTTGGCAAATTCCTCGGCAAGGACTACAAGGTCGAGGCTTCGGTAGGACATGTGCGCGATCTCCTGCGCTCCAAGTTGAGCGTGGATGTGGAAAATGACTTTGCGCCTATTTATCGTGTGCCAAAGGAGAAGCGTGAAATCGTCCAGCATTTGAAAAAAGCGGTGAGCCAGGCTGGAGAGGTCTACCTTGCCACTGACCCTGACCGCGAAGGGGAAGCCATCGCCTGGCACCTGATAGCCGCAGCCACCATCCCCCCCGAGATGACACACAGGGTTGTTTTCCATGAGATCACTGCGGCTGCTGTCAATGAGGCCTTTGCACACCCGCGTGGCCTCAACATGGACCTGGTTAATGCACAGCAGGCGAGGCGTATTCTGGACCGCTTGGTTGGCTACAAGATCAGCCCGCTGCTGTGGCGGAAGGTACGCAGCCGCTTATCGGCTGGCCGGGTGCAATCCGTAGCGGTACGCCTGATCGTGGAGCGTGAACGGGAGATACAGGCGTTTGTGCCGGTCGAGTATTGGTCCATCTCTGCCGAACTGGCCAAGCAGGACACCCGAGCGTTTATCCCGCGTCCAAGTTTCATCGCCAAACTGCTCAAGATTGGGGACAAAGCAGTTGACCTGAAAGACGAGCCGGCGACTCAGGCCGTTGTGGATGATCTGGAAGGCGCAGGCTATATCGTGGCCAACGTGCGCAAGTTCAAAAAGCAGCGCAAGCCGCCTGCTCCCTTTATCACCAGTACCATGCAACAGGAAGCCTTTCGACAACTGGGCTTCACGGCCAAGCGCACTATGGCGGTGGCACAGGCGCTCTATGAGGGCGTGGATCTCGGTGGAAGCGAGCGAGTTGGGCTAATTACGTACATGCGTACAGACTCAACCAGTATCGCTGCAGCGGCGCTGGCTGAAGTGCGGGCCTATATCAAAGAGAAATTTGGGGTTAACTTTTTGCCTGCCAAGCCCCCAGTGCACAAGACGCGAGCAGTGAAAGCGCAGGAGGCGCATGAGTGCATTCGCCCAACCTCAGTCCGGCGTGAACCCGATGCCATCCAGAAGTACCTGGACAAGGACCAGTACCGCCTCTATCAACTCATTTGGAAGCGCTTTGTCGCCAGTCAGATGAATCCCGCTATCTTCGACGTGACCGCTGTAGATATTAAGGCTGGCCGCCTGAAACCAGAGATGACAGTGCCCACGGGGGATGCCCTCAAGCCATTCCTTGAGGCGTTACTCTACCTGTTTCGTGTCACCGGATCAACAGTTGCCTTCCCTGGCTTCCTGTTAGTCTACGAGGAGGCGAAAGATGAAGGGGTCCTAGAAGAAGATGCTGGTGTTCTGCCGCCCCTGGGAATTGGCGAAGTCCTGGACCTGTTACGCTTGATTCCAGAGCAACACTTCACTCAACCGCCACCACGCTACACAGAGGCTTCCCTGGTGCACGAACTGGAAAAGCACGGCATCGGCCGACCAAGCACTTATGCACCCATCCTGTCCACGATCCAGGCACGTGGCTACGTGGACCGGGCAAACAAGCATCTGGTACCGACTGAGCTGGGTTTCCTGGTCAGTGATCTCCTGGTCAAGCACTTTCCAGACATTGTAGATCTACCATTCACAGCCCATATGGAGGATGACCTCGACAAAATCGCCGCAGGTGAGCGCAATTGGGTCACTGTGCTGCGCGAATTTTACACCCCCTTCGAGCGCACGCTACAAATGGCCGAACGCAACATAAAGAAAGTGGAAATTCCGCTCGAAGAGACCGGGTTGATTTGTGAAAAGTGCGGCAGCCCCATGGTGGTCAAGATGGGTCGCTTTGGCAAGTTCATTGCTTGCAGTAACTATCCCCAGTGCCGCAACACCAAACCCTATGTGGTTAAGACCGGGGCCAGGTGCCCAGACTGTGGTGGGGAATTGCTAGAAAGAAGGACACGCAACAAGCGCATCTTTTATGGCTGCGCCAACTATCCTAGCTGCAAGTTCATGATCTGGCAACGGCCCCTACCTCAGCCTTGCAAAGCATGTGGTGGTTTGCTGACCGAGGCTAGCAAGAACAAGGTTAAATGCACGCGATGCCAGCAGGTATTCGAAAGAGAGGAAGAACCTGAAAAGAGAGCTTGAGCGCTTCTTGACTTATCTCGTCGCAGAGAAGAATGCCTCGCCCTACACCATTGACAGATATCGCCACGAGATTGGAGAGTGCCTGGCATTTCTAGAAGAACAAGGAGTTCACGTCTGGGCAGACGTGGACCGCCTGGTATTGCGGCGTTATTTAGCCTGGCTGAACGGGCAAGGTTATGTCAGAGCCAGCATAGCCCGGCGACTGTCCGAACTGCGCTCATTTGGTCATTTTCTGGTACGAGAAGGAGTTGTGGGCATCAATCCTTTTAGCGCAGTATCTTCACCCAAGGTGCCCAAACATCTGCCCACATCCCTTTCCATAGCAGAGACCGTTGCTTTGCTCAGCGCTCCCGACGCCACCACTCCGCAGGGCTTGCGCGACCGGGCTATTCTTGAAGTCCTCTACAGCGGTGGTTTGCGTGTTAGCGAGTTGGTGGGGCTAGATCTTAATAGCATTGAGTGGCAAAGAAACGAGCTACGGGTGTGGGGCAAGGGAGCGAAGGAACGCATTGGGCTCTTGGGCCGGCCGGCCATGGCTGCCCTACATGTATACCTTGAGCAAGGCCGACCTCCTCTGCTACAGGGCAGAGCGAGCAACGCCCTCTTCTTGAACCGCTCTGGCGGCAGACTCACTACACGCAGCGTGATGAACATACTGAAGAAGTACAGTCGGCTGATTGGACTGGAAAAGCGGGCCACGCCGCACACACTGCGGCACACCTTCGCTACCCATCTCCTAGATGGCGGCGCTGACTTGCGATCTGTTCAGGAATTGCTTGGCCATGCGCGTCTGGCCACGACCCAGATATATACTTATGTCAGCCAGAGCCGTGCTCGCGAAGTATACCTACATTCCCATCCCTTGGCCAGGGCTGCTCACAATGACACCAACCGCACAAGCAATTGAAACGAGCGCACGTTTGAGGGACTCTAGTCTCTGAGGAGGGATAAGCATGCAACTGGCGAAATTACGGCGGTCTCTCGAAACGGAAGGGCTGGATGCCATCCTGATCACGAGACCGGAGAACGAACGATACCTGAGCGGCTTCACGGGTGGGGAAGGTGCATTGCTAATCACCCAGCAAGAGGCATTGTTGCTCACTGATTTTCGCTACTTTGAGCAGGTAGCAGAAGAGGCCCCCGATTTCGAGCTGGTGAAAGTAGAAGACAAGATGCCCCAGGTGCTTAAGCGTCTCCTCAAAGAACGGGAAGTGAAGACGCTGGGATTCGAGAGCACGCATGTGCCATTCGCCCAATACCAGGAATGGAAAAAAGCAACCAGAGGCCTCAAATGGATACCGACTAAAGAAATCGTGGAAACCTTCCGCATGGTCAAAGATGAAGAGGAACTAGCAAAGATAAGGAAGGCCATTGCTATAGCTGACATGGCCTGCGACTACATTCGCAACTTCATCGAGCCAGGCATGACTGAAAAGCAAATCGCCTGGGAACTCGAATCGTATATGCGCAGGCACGGCGCTGAGGGCCTCGCCTTCAACTGTATTGTAGCTTCTGGACCGAATAGCGCCAAGCCTCATGCTGTCCCACAGGATCGGCAAATCGAGGCAGGGGAGCCGATTGTGTTAGACATGGGTGCCAGGGTTGATGGCTACAACTCCGACTTAACCCGCACGATATGCCTTGGAGAACCAGGCCAGAAGCTACAAGAGATATATAACATCGTCCTGCGTGCTCAACTGGCGGCCGAGAAACAGGCAAGACCCAGAATGAAGGGGCAAGAAGTTGACGCCGTTGCGCGGAATATCATTGTTGAAGCTGGCTACAAGGAGTACTTTGGACACGGTCTTGGGCACGGTGTGGGCCTTGCTGTACATGAGGGACCTGCAGTCAATTTGACATCTACAGTTACTTTAGAACCAGGCATGGTGTGCACTATAGAACCAGGCATCTATCTAACGGGTTGGGGTGGGATACGGATTGAAGATATAGTGTTGTTCAAAGAAGACGGGGCCCAAGTTCTGAGCAAGGCCCGTAAAGAACTACGCGCGCGGTAGTTCCAAAGAATCCATCACCAGGCACTTGTGTTTCTTGTCAAGTTGTGCTAAAATAACAACGGAGGTGCAACATGGCCGAGAATGATATTACCGCTTGGATCCGGGAAAAGGTAACCGTAGAAGTTGTAATAGCTTTTGTCTTGGGTGTCGTTCTGGGCCTCATCGTGCTCGGTTGGTGGCTGTGGCCAGTGCAATGGATAAATGCCGATCCGGCCGATCTGAAAGAAAGCTACAAAGAAAGCTACCTTCAGATGGTCGCCGACTCTTATGCCTTGACTGGCAACGCTGAAGTGGCTCGTGCCCGCCTGGAAGTACTCAAGGCGCCAGGGGAGAAAGACGCTAATTTATCCGCCATGCTAGATGCCCTAATCAAGGCTCAAATTAAAGCGGGCAAAGCAGATGATGCTATGCGTCTGCAAGGGCTGTCGTCAGCCATGATCTTGCCGTCACCTCCGACGCCCCAGCCCACGTTAGCGCCTACCAAGCCCGCTGTGACCAAGGGAAGCCAGTTGCTGCGTGTGGTCGGCATCGCGTTTTTTCTGCTGCTCCTAGGTGCGGGAGTAGTGCTTCTCCTGATACAATTACAAAGGCGGGAGCCTCTGCGCCGCAGACGTCCGCCGCTTGCAGAACAGCCCTTCGCTAAAGCACCACAGATGGAAGGAGAGGTGATTGCGCCTCCCCCTTCCGAGGGCACTCTTGGACACTTTGAGACTACCTACAACCTTGGCGATGAGGGCTATGACGTTTCTTATAGCGTTGAGTCATCCACAGGCGAGTTCCTCGGCGAGTGTGGCATAAGTGCGCTGGAGAATGTGGGCATCGGCGAACCAGAAAAAGTTACCGCTTTCGAGGTATGGCTGTTCGATAAGGACGATGTCCGTACGGAGACAAAAGTACTGATGAGCGAGCGTGCCTTTGGAGACGAAGCGCTGCGTGAAAAACTGGCCAACAAGGGTGCATTGATACAAGCAGAGGAAGGCCAGATCGTGACGTGTGAAACCGCAAACTTGCGCCTGGATGCCCGGATCACTGAACTTGAGTACGAAAGCAGCTCGAATTCTGGCGTCTTTGCCAAGTTGACTACCAAGCTGGAGGTCTTGCGGAGAGAAGCAACTGCCTAGCTTCTAACTCCACAAAACTTCTAGCCATAGGGACGCAGGAGACATCACCTCCTGCGTCCTTATCTTATCCTCGAGTGGCAGGATCGAACAGCGCACGATATTCTTGGATAGCGAAGCGGTCCGTCATGCCTGCTATATAGTCGCAAATCACGCGCTCGGGCTTCTCATTGGCGAATCTGGCCTGGACCTGCAAGGGAAGCTGACGGGGTTCGTTTAAATAAGCTTCGAAAAGTTGGCGAATGAGACGTTGTGCTTTCACCTGCATGCGGATAACGCGATGGTGACGATAGAGGCGCTCAAGCAAAAAATCCTTCAGATCGCGGTTTTTGCTCTGCATTTCCGGGGAAAAGCCTACTAGGTTCTGAGGTGCATGGCGTACATCTTCTGGTGACCGGATACACAGCTCGCTCAACTTACTATCTACAGTCTGGATAACATCTGTTACTTCCAGGTTGATCAGATAACGTATGACCTGGCGGCGCGCCATTTCCGTGAAGTCACGCCCCTGTATGCCGAGTTCATGCAGGGACTCCTTCCACAGTCTTACATCTTGCAGATCGTCCACCTGGATCAACTCCGAGCGCAAGCCGTCGTCCAGATCATGAGTTGTGTAAGCGATCTCGTCCGCCGCATTGACGAGCTGACTCTCAAGTGTCGCCCGCTTATCCGGCTCATATTCTACCGCCTCGGGAACGTCGTATTCAGTTGTGTGCTTGACGATCCCCTCGCGCACTTCCCAGGTCAGGTTCAACCCAGGAAAGTCTGGGTAACGCTGCTCAAGCTTCTCCACAATGCGCACACTTTGATAGTTGTGGTTGAACCCGCCATGCTCTTTCATGAGCTCATTCAGGGCAACCTCACCGGAATGACCAAAAGGCGTGTGTCCCAAGTCATGAGCAAGAGAAATAGCTTCTGTTAGGTCTTCGTTGAGCCCAAGCGCACGGGCCATAATGCGCCCAATTTGCGCCATTTCGATGCTGTGGGTTAGTCGAGTGCGGTAGTAATCGCCTTCGTAGTTAACGAAGACTTGCGTCTTGTACTCGAGACGTCGGAAAGCCGTAGTATGGATGACACGATCACGGTCGCGTTGAAATGCCGTGCGGTAGGGGTGCTCAGGCTCAGCATAAACCCGCCCCCGCGATTCACGGCTTTTCACGGCATACGGAGCAAGGTGTTGTATCTCAAGTTCTTCGAGGTCCTCACGTGTGAACAGGCCCACAGTCATGCCCCCTTGATATGCACTGGAAAAGTAGTCTGACGCAAATTAGCCACAACCGACATAATTGTATTATGGAACGCCCTGATTGTCCAATATCAAAATAGCAAACGAGCAGGCGTATAGTGCACGCAGCACTCATGAGGATGTGGGACAGTTCTTTGGTTGGAGTGCTCGTTGCGCCTGGCGACCAGATTGCCAGGGCAACGGGGGGCAATCTATAGGCGCATGTATATCTGAAGTGCTATTGAGAGGCCGGTTCCATAGGAAGTGGCTCAGCTACGGGCAACGTGAAGGTGAAACAGGAGCCGTGCCCTTCCTCGCTTTTGACACTGATTTCTCCACCGTGGGCTTCTACCAATCCCTTGACAATATACAGACCCAGTCCAGTGCCAACGGTATGCTGTATCTCAACTCGTTCGATGCGACTAAAGGGATCAAAGATATGAGGCAACTGATCGGCGGGGATGCCGATTCCGTTGTCGCTCACACTGATCTCTACCATGTTGCCAGACTGGCTCATTCCCGCGGTAATGGTGATGAAACCCATATCCAGAGTGTATTTGACCGCGTTGCTTAGTAGATTGATCAGTATCTGCTCCACTCTCTGAGGATCGGCACAGACATCTGGTATTTTCGGTGAGACATCTACGTTGATCGAGATACGCCTCCCATCTGCCATTGGTTTTACTACGGCCAGAGCCTGAGCCACGGCGGGCAGTAACCCCATGGTCTGCGGTACGATGGTCAACCTCCCATCCTCAAGACGCGTCACGTCAAGGATGTTGTTGACCAAGTCCACAAGCCGTTGGCTGTTGTCCCTGATAGCACGCAACATGTGCTCCTGATCAGAAGACAAAGGATGGCTTACTAAGAGCAGATCAGTGTACCCGAGGATAGCGGTTAGCGGGCTGCGCATCTCGTGATGGACCACGGAGAAAAACCTGGTCCTCAGTTGATCAGGTTGTTGAAGTTCCTTATTGGGCTTCTTGAAGTCATTAGTCCGTTCCGTGATAATCTCTCCCAAATGAACTTGGTGAGGTTTGGTTTGCCTTACGTACAATCTAAAGGCATAGATAGTCAGAATCATTGGCAGAATAACGCCGCCCACCCAGACGAGGCCAGCGATTTGATACCCCAAAGCCAGCCCACCGCCGCCTACAACCATCACAAGGAGGTTTATCGGTAAAGCCCACGAGAGATTTCGTTTCCAGGTCTGAGACACCGGCACCTGGGTTCGAAGTGAAACTGCCTTAACTACCACCACAGCTTTTGCCAGTTCAGTAGATGCTGCTGCCAACAACATGGGCAGCAGGTTGGAGAGCAATCTGACCTTACCTATTTGGCCGCCACATAAACTGTATATGTTTCCAGCAAAGATAACCGCCAGGCCCAGAGACGCCATATTGAAAAATGCTTGTTGCAAGATAGGAATACCAGGAAGCCGGCCTTGACGTCTGCGGGCCATATCTATCACTAGCGTGGCCACAAGCCCGCCCACAATGGCTACGATAGCCGCAGGCAGGGGACCAAACAGGAGCAGGGCAGCAAAGTAAACAGCAGGTGATGTAGTGAAGACTATTTGAGACCGAAGGACCTCGGTGGTTGTCAACTCAGTAAGGACGACCAGGCCGATGAAAAGAAGAACTTCGAGCAAGGATAGAGGTGTGCTGCTCAAGGACCAGATCAGAAGTACAACGCCTAGCGCTGAGACGCAGGCCATGTAAACCCGCAAAGGATTAAGCATTTGCGTGTGGCCATCAGCGGGCTTGCGTTCTAGCTGCGCGTTCATCGAGATGTCCCTCTTTCTGCTGGCGAGGCACCTCCTAGCCGAAGAGAATCCCACCTGATGGCCAGCGCGATCAGTACCATGAGTGGAGACAACACTAAGAGTAGAATTACTGCACAGACAATGACATTTCCTGACATGGGGTAAAGGGAAAACCGAGGCCCGGCGAACAAGGCTCTACACATGGTTTCAATGATGATCTTGGATCACGAGTGCATCGGTTTTGCCTTCATCACCCCCATGTCCAAGGGACTGTATCTCTGACAGAAATATGATAGCATGGGCACATGAACAGGTGATGAAAAGAGGTGTTGAGGGCTATGACAGTTTTTTAATCTAATACTAACGAATTCCACACGGATAAACTTACCAAGATGATCCAGCAGAATTTGTCTGCTCGCAGTCATCGTGAAGGTCTAGTCCACCCAAGGCAAAATCCATGGGACTACAACTCCGAGAGACAGGTATATACGAACCCCAGCCAGCAACGGGTTGCAAATCGTTACAGGCCAGTGTATACTTATGACCATGCCAATAAAGACGCATGGCAGTCCTTAACCCAGGGGGCGGATTCAGCCTATTCCTTGGTGAAGCGAACTTTGCCGAGAAAGGAGTCTAATGTTGCGCTTTGGAATCGAGCAGATGCAGCCATCGTTACTGATACAACATGCCCGCACGATGATGGCTACCTCCAAACATCTTGATGTAGCTTCGCTCGATGTTGATGTGGCAGCTCAGGTAACCCAACTGGCTGACCTGGGTTTCAACCTC
>Ga0116202_10001984_pt1 | contig 12092 bp, 6 predicted proteins | sample LakKivw325mmetaG_FD_94479 | JGI IMG/M metagenome (GOLD analysis project Ga0116202, IMG submission 94479) | Anoxic lake water microbial communities from Lake Kivu, Rwanda to study Microbial Dark Matter (Phase II) - Lake Kivu water 325m metaG | ecosystem: Environmental > Aquatic > Freshwater >... | reverse complement strand
GTTCAACAAGCACGGGCTGCCGTAAAGGACATTGCCCACGAGAACATCCTCGTTGCCGTCCCACATGCCCCCCAGCCGTTTGCCGATCTCCTGCTTCGGGTCAAGGCTTGCAGGCATTTTCTGCCTCCGAGCAACGCCGAGAAGATCAGCGCTCAGACGGAGATGCGGCTCCGGGACATCTTCGAGGACGCCGAAGACGGCTATCTCACCCAACTTCAGCGGCGGTTACGGGATGTTTTGGCAGGCGACAACTCGTGTTGGTATGGCAAGGACGGCGCGGTTGTTTTCGATCGGCCACAGCAGCCGCACAAGCCGGCTGACATCCTTTGCGACGGGCTCTTCAAGAGGCGGTGCCGCATCAAACACCCGGACTTGAACCTGGCTCACGACGACAAGTGGCGTACGGGTAAGAACACTGCCTTGCGACAGGCTGTCGATGACCTGCTGGGCGCCGAACGGGTCATGATCGACAATGGGAACCCCGACAATCACGGCCAGAAGCGCTATGTCGAGAAGGTTCTCCTCAAGGGGGCCGGCGCTCTCCGGCCCGCCGGCTCGGAGGGCACGGTCGGGTATTTTGAGTGCGAAGACGACCCCGACAAGATATCCGACGATTTCCCGATTCTGAAGCAGCTCTGTCGCAAGATGTGCAGTCTTCCGGGAAACGGAACCCTATCCGTCGGAGCATTCATGGATGAGGTCAAGGCTCCCCCGTATGGAGCCGGTGGAACTCCGATCGCCCTGGCTCTCGCTCATTCCCTGCGAGCTTTCGGCGAACGCGTGCGCGTGTACAAGGACTCTACGCGCACCGTCGAGACGCAGATCGGGAGTTTTGACGACCTGATTGAGGTGGTCGCCGACTCCTCAACGAAAGTCGTGGTCCAGGTGCGAGACATCTCTCCTGGGCAAGCCGTGCTCGTTGACGCCATCGCGAAAGGCACGCACGCCACAGCACTTAAACACGGAGAGAAGAGGACCGTTGCATCAGCCCATGAGGCCGTCTCCGCCTGGTGGGGGCGGATTCCGACCGTGGCCAGAGTTCTGGGGCTTTACGAGAAGACCAAGCAGAAGCGCGTGAAGCGTCTTGTGGAGGCCTTCTCGGCGCTGGGACACGCGGACCGATTCGAGTTCATCCTGGAAAGATTGCCGGCTGCGTATTCCGGTGAGCCCGTCACGGAGGCCCTCGCTGAGGAAGACGCGCGCAAGATCGCTGATGAATTCGAGGCGGATGTAAAGCTGATCGAGACTGGGCTTCAGAGAGCGCGGACAGCGGTGGCGGAGAGCGTGTCGCCCCTCTTCGGGTCGAAGGGGGACCTGGTAGCGTGTGAGAGTGGCGCCAACGCTTGGTTCACCAGTCTCAACCCAGGTCAGCGCAATCCGCTCAAGGAGGAGTACGACGAAGAGACCCGGCAGGTTCTGTCGGTATTCGTGGATAGCAAGTCCCACTTCGAAGCCAAGCTCATGACGGCATTGCCGACAGCCTTGGGCTTTGGGGCTGTTGCCGACTGGGCCGCCGTCCACATCGATGAGTTCGTCGCCAAGCTCAAGCAGGTGAAGCAGGCCATCGACAGCGCCAAGCCGGACCTGCCCAAAATCGATATTGGGGAAGCCGTGCGTCGGGTCCGGCCAAACGATGCCGTTACGCTGACCCTTCCCAAGGGTGTGTCGGGCCTCGTCTACACAACGAACGGCGACGACCCGAGGAAGTCCGAGCATGTTACGAAGGTCGCCGAGAAGGCCAATCTTGCCGAGGAGTTGAAGGACCGCCCCAACATCGTGATCAAGTTCCGCGCGGTTGACGACGAAGGCAACATGGGCGAGATGCAGACCATCCAGATTGTCAACAAGGACAAGGAATTCGAGGTGGTCGTCGAGAAGAACGATATGTTCGGCGGAGAGGAAGCGCGATTCAAGTTTCCCGAAGATGACTACTCGCTTGTGCTGGTGCTTCGATCCCTGCTGGACCACGCCCAGAAACGGAAGCTGATCGAAGCCAAACTCGTCGAGAAGGTGAAGGCGGCGCTCAACGAGCTTTCGTCGCGGACTGCGTACAAGGCATGAACATGATGGCCCATGAGATATCCTACGTTGGCGATTACAGCCGTGCGGCTCCGGATGGAATCCGGGTCGTTGCGAGTGACGGCGATTACGTAGCCATTTGCCACGAACTCACGGTTCACCGGAGTGATGAAGGGCCAATAAGGGTCTGGGTGCGTACCCGCCTGCACTTCAACTGACTGAGACAATTCGCTGAACAGGCGGGGTTCTCCTGCATCTTTCGCGAGAAGACAGCACGCGTAATCCTCGCGGAGGAATGGGGCGTTACTATTCCCGACTGGCTCGACGATGAGACAGTCAATGCGGAGCGCTTGCTGGATCTTCACGTACCGGGTGACCATCCCCGGTCATTCCACGAAACCATGCTGGTCATGCTCGTTGGGCCGGCATTCCTGGCGCCGACGTTGACCCCGGTGGCGGTCGGCGAGACCGTCTCGCAGGTCACCAGTGAGGAAGCGACGGAGCGGTTCGAGCGCTACCCGGCGCTCCGGCGATGTTTGCAGGAGAAGTGCGCCGCCTGGGCGTCGCCACCGGCGCCCGCGTGGGTTGACTGGCTCTGTCGGGGTCTCATCGACGACCCAGACCGCCTCGGGCAGGACCTCACCTTGTGGGCATTGTTGGCAATCTACCCGGCGCGGCTGTTGGAGTACGTCCTCTCTCCTCAGAAGTGCCTGGCGGTGCGGGGCGTGCCCTTGGCGGCCGTTTCCGATCTGGCCCTGAACCCGGTCGCCGTTGAGCAGGCGAAGGCCCAGATCAGCCTGTTCTTCGATGACATAGGGTCCGACATCGGAGAAGAGCAGTTCCGGAAGCTGGTCGCCTGCACTTCCGGGCGGCTGAGCTATGAGTTCGACCGGCTGGTAGCGATACTCCAACAGGATCGGTTCTCGGTCTCCGCCGGTGACATCGAACTCGTGCGAAGTCGGTTTTCCGCGTGCGACGGGCTGAGCAGGGCCCGGTTGGCGTCGCTGGACGTGTTCGTTACCACGCCTCCGCCTGCTGCCGCGGATCCGGACGGGAAGTGGGGAGTGTCTGAATGGGTCGACTGGGTAACCGGCCAGTACCTGCCATTTCGTCACTCGCAGGTAAGGCGAGGCAAGTCAGCCCCGGCAGTGGAACAGTCCGTCTGTCGCTTCTCCGACTGGTACGTCCGGGAATACGCGTCAATTCACCAGAATGCCGACCTCAGCCTCGTCCACGTCATGAACAAGTGGGCCGATTTGATTCGGGACGATTCACTATCGGTCGTTGCTATTGTGGATTGCCTCCCGGCTTCGTTCTGGCCGCTAGTCCGGCGCGTCTTGACTCAGGCAGGCTTCCACCAGCACGAGGTCGGCTTCCGGTTCTCACCTCTGCCCTCCGACACCGCAAACGCGAAACGTAGACTGCTGACGGGTACATGGCAGCAGGATTCGGTTGGCTACCCTGACCTGGTCGAGAGACGGGGGAAATCGGACTGGTCCGCAAAGGAAGCGGTGTATCTACCGGATCTGAAGGCGCTCGCGACCTTCGCTCCACCTCCGTCGGGCGCTGTTGTGTTCCTGAACTTCCTGCCGATCGACGAACTTCTGCACTCCGACACCGAATCCGCGGGTGGAACCTACGAAGAGGGCCTCCACAGACTTCTGACGCGGCTATCCGAAGGGATCCGAGATCTTGTTGCAAGGTGGGCTGGTCCTTCTGACAGGATGGGGCTTTATGTCGTTACAGACCATGGCGCTTGCCGAATCCTGGAGGAGGAACAGGAGTCTTTCGACTCGAAGGTGGCCAGCAAGCTCTTCAGCAATGAGAAGCATCGCTTCGCCTATGTTCCCGACAAAGAAGCCCAGTCCGTCCCCGACAACCTGTGGGCACTGGGCTATCGGTTCAAGCAGCCCTTCGTGCAGGAGGAAGGGGTTTACTTCATCCCTCGGGGACATAGCACTGTAAGAACAGGCCAACGCGGCGCCCATTTTGTCCACGGAGGGGCATCTCCCGAGGAAATCATTGTGCCGGCGGCAGTGTTCCGCCCCGTCAAGACCACTTGGAAGGAGCCTTCAGTCCGTTTCCTGGACCTCCGATTTGACTCGGAAGGAAAGGCTACTTTCTACGTGTTGCGGGTGACGGCTCTACGGGTGGAGGTGGCGAACCCGAACTCCGAAGCGATGATTCTTACGCAGTCCGAAATGCTGACGCCGGAAGGCGACATCAAGGAATTCACGCGACTGGAGATACCGGGGCACTCAACGGGAGTGGCGGACGTCTCGGTGTACTTCCAGAAAGCGGCACAAGAACGGGACGAGCTTGCATTGCAGTTCACTTACAAGCTCGCCGGCGAAGAGCACAGCTTCTCGATGAATACTGGCGCTCGGTTTAAGACCGCCGTATCCGGCGGGTTCAGTCTCAGGGATCTGGCATAACAGGGGTAACACAATGAATGCATTCGAACTGAAAGCACGGGACTTCTACGGTGAAGTCGTTATCAACAAGGCGCTCATGTCACGGGCCGGTTTCGGATCGCGCGCCATACCGGTCTACGTGGGCGAATGGATCATCGGCCAATTCAAGGACGGCGACGACATTACGGCAGAGGGCAGAGAGAAGATCGTTGATGTTGTGTCTCGCTTCCTGCCGCAAAAGGCCGACAAAAACGTCCTGCTGAACCGTCTCAAGGAGCAGGAGGAGGTAAAAGTCCTGGACGATTTCCGGGTCAACGTCAACCTGGACAAGAACTCCCACGAACTCGGCATCCCAGTCCTCGACGTGAGCAGCGCGATGATCCAGAAGGACATCGTGGAAGCGAACCCTATGCTGCTTAAGACCGGCATGTGGGGGCTGGGATCGCTGAAGTACGTCCCGCCTGACGGCGAGGATGTGAAGAAGGGCCAGGTCTGGATGGTGGAATTCAAGCCCTTCCAGAGCCCTGGCGTCGACCTGGATTACTACCGGGACTCACGCAAGCACTTCAAGCTGGATGAGTGGATCGACCTCTTGGTCTCGAGCTGCCAATTCAACCCCACCACGCACTCGCTGCCCCAGAAGATGCTTCTTCTGAGCCGTATCATCCCGCTGGTCCAGCCGAGGGTTAATCTCTGCGAGCTGGCGCCGAAGGGGACCGGCAAGTCCTTCGTCTTCGACAATATCAGCCGCTACGCCGCCGTCATCCCTGGGGGCAAGCTCTCCGCGGCGGCTTTGTTCTTCAACAGTTCGAGCAAGCAGATAGGCCTCATTCCACGGTTTGACGTAATCGTTGTTGATGAGGTCCAGAAGATACGGACGGACGAGGCCGGCGAAGCCATGGCCGGACTCAAGATGTATCTTGAAAGCGGGCGCTACCGGCGCGCAACGGGTGACATGGGGACATCCGAGGCCGGGTTCGTCATGCTTGGGAACATTACCCTAGGCGCCGACCGGCGACCGCTGTACGAAAGCAATGGGATCTTCAAGGAGCTTCCCGATGCCATGCAGGAATCCGCCTTCGTTGACCGACTGCATGGCCTTATCGAGGGATGGTACATGCCGCGGATCACGCGGGACACGCCGTCCAAGCAACTGGGGTTCAAAGGCGATTTCTTCAGCGAGGTGCTTCACGAATTGCGGAGTGACCTCCAGTACGCCGACTACGTTTCCCACAGCATGAGGCTGCCGCAGTGCGAGGACATGCGCGACAACAAGGCCGTGGCGCGGATTGCCGAGGGCTATCTGAAGCTGCTCTTCCCCGATCTGCAGGTCACGGATGACGAGTTCATCGAGTATTGCGTCAACCCGGCCGTCCGGATGCGCCAGCAGGTGCGCGACGAGCTGTCGAAGATGGACCAGGAATACAAGTGGGTCTCGATCAGGAGCGAGCGTCCGGACGAGTTCCAGGTCTCACACCCGGAGACCAAGCCCGATGTTCCGAAAGAAGAAGCCAAGGTTGATCCGCTGGTGGTGACCAGAAAGCCGGTGGAGACCACGCTGGATGTGACGGATGGCCAGAAGGGCGTATCTTACGAGAAGCTTTTCGGCCCCTATCTGGCCGGTGCCAAGAGCATCAGGCTCGTGGACCCGTACATCCGATACGACTACCAGATCCACAACCTGATCAACTTCTGCGAGTTTCTCGCCCCTCTCCAGGGTCATGTTGAGATCAGCCTGACCACATGCGGCGACTCCCCGGAGCAGGAGTCCGAGCTCAAGGCCAAGCTGGATGAGCTGCAGAACAGCCTCGTCAAAGACCGGATCGTGTTCAAGTTCGCCTTTGACAAGGGCCTGCATGATCGGTTCATCGAGGCCGACAACGGCTGGCGGATCATTCTCGGGCGTGGCCTGGACATCTACCACAAGCCGGAAGCCCGCTTCAGCCTGGGATTCATCGACCAGACGAAGCGCCGCTGCAAGGGAACGGCCATTACCTACGTACGATCCAAGACGTGATCGACAGAATATGCATTGTTGAAAGTCTTCAACTGGCGTTGAAGCCTTTCAACCCCGATTGCGGCAACTGTCCCGTGTCGTGGAGCGGCTGGGTGTTACACAACCCACTGTGCGGCAATAAGTAAGAGTCAGCGATGCATGCGAGAGGCTGACTTGGCATAGAACGTGGTAATGTCCGATGCAACAGAGTCACACGCATCCAGTGGGTGCAGGTCAATGGATTGAATGCCGATAGGAGGAAGGACCATGGGCAAACCATTCGTATTTCCGAAGCAAGGGTTCGTGTTCTGGCCAGTGGGTACTGGGGATAGCACGACGATTGTCGTAAAGGATAATGACCTGGTCATGCAGCTCGATCTGCACCACATGGAGAAGTCCGACAAGCCGGACGAACCCGAGTGGCCAATTGTCGACGAGCTTGTCCGAGTGCTACCCAAGAAGAACGGGAAACCGTACTTGGCCGTTTTCGCTTTGACGCACCCAGACAAGGATCACATCGCTGGGTTCGCGGAGCTGCTGTCGAAAGTCCGCATTGGCGAATTCTGGCACACCCCGCGTATCTTCAACGAGTACAAGAAGGACCTCTGTGACGATGCCAAGGCGTTCACCAAGGAGGCCGAACGTCGCCGGGATCTCACCATCAAGAACAAGGGGATTGTCGATTCCGGCGATCGAGTCCGAATCATTGGACATGACGACATTTTCCTCGAAGCTCCATACAAAGACTTCCCCTCCCAATGGCGGACTTCTCCGGGCAGTTCCATTAAGTCCATGGATGGAGTCGCTCTATCCGGGACGTTTGAGGCGTTCATCCATGCGCCGTTCAAAGACGACGCTGCCGGTGACCGGAACAACACGAGCCTTGCCATGCAGATCGCCCTGACCTCTGGATCGAGGACTGCCAAGGGTCTCTTTTTCGGCGACCGAGTCTACCCCACGATCAAACGGATATTCGACAAAACCAAGGAGAAGAAACGCCCTCAGTACCTCGCGTGGAACTTGATGCTGACATCGCATCACTGCTCCAAAAGCGTCATGTACTGGCAGGCCGAGGGACAGGACGAAGAGACATACCGCGCAGATATCATGGCCGACTTCAAAGCTGCAATGCTCGATGGAGGCTACACCGTTACCAGCAGTCATTCAGATTTCACTGACGAGGAGGGCAAGAATCCCCCCCATCTCAAAGCACGCAAGGCATACGAGAAGATCGTGCCCGCGGGCCATTTTATCTGCACTCACGAATACCCGAACAAGAAGAGTCCGGAACCGCTTGTGTTCTCGCTTGATGCCAACGGATTTGGGCTATCCGACAAACGTCAGGTCACCCAGGGCCCTGCCGGTCTGGCGGCAGCGGTTGCCGCTGCGCGTGGTGGCACTCAACCTCCGACTGTCCAGGTAGGGTTCGGGGGGCAATAATGACTCCCGGCCAGGAGAGAGGAATCCGTGAGCTTGAGCGTATTCATGCTGCCGCACCGGATGATTTCGAGGTGGTTGGCGCCCCAAGTATTATCAAGGAACGCGTTGTCGTCCTGATATCCATCCGAGTGGGCGTAATCCAAAAGACGCGAGGGCGGCCTGGATCTGAGAGAGCGCGAGGAATTCCTGCTCAGCATTCCTCGCGACTTCCCTTTTGAGCATCCCACCATTTTCGTCACCGATGATCGTTTTGCGAGTTTCCCGCACGTCATATGGTCTAGCTGGATCTGCCTCTACCAGAGCAAGCTCGAATGGAATCCAGCAGACGGGCTTTATGGCTTCTTTGACAGATTTCGGAAGTGGCTCTGGAAGGCAGCACTCAATGAAATGGACCCCTTGGAAGGTCCACTGGAGCCGCCGCACCATGTAACGTCTTTCTCTCAAGTGCCATTCGTGATCCGCAGCAACGCGCCCGTTGCAGCGGGAACACCTTGGTACGGAGTTGCCGAACTGGAACGGCATTCGAATCGTACCGAGTTGGTCGCTTGGAACGATCTGACGGGTGCCATGCCTGCAGATCGACAAATGGCCCTGGCGATCATTCTACCGGAACCCTTGCCCATGCAGTTTCCAAAGATGGGCGCCGACTTGTTCAAGGAGCTGAGCAAGCAGAATGTCGACCGATACCAGATCATCCGGAATCTGGCCATAGCGTCCCTCTTCACTGAGAAGGGAGACGCTATCCATCTTGTTGTGGGCCTGCCCATGAGGCGTGCTGCTGATGGTTCACCACGCATTCATGTCGCTGTGTGGAGCACTCCCCCGGCATTTGCAGACTCCCTCCGATCAGCACTCCCGAAGGACACCGACACGGAAGGCCTTCGCGCCATCCGGCAGGAGTTGGCGGATGCACTGTACTCACTGTTGGAGAAGACGGAGATCGCTTGGTGCCAAGTCATGGAGGATAGATCCGAGATTGTTGTCAGACGGGACAGGGGCACATCGCTGGAGTGGTTCGCAGGTAAGAAAGTCCTCGTGCTGGGATGCGGCGCGCTTGGCTCCTGGGTCGCAGAGATGCTTGTGCGTGTGAACCTCCGGTCACTCCACGTCCTCGACAGTGCCAACGTCAAACCCGGCGTGCTGGCCAGGCAAAACTACTTGCCGTCAGATATTGGATCGAACAAGGCGGCGGCGCTAGTCAGAAGACTCAAGGCAGTGGATCCACGCCTCGCTATCGAAGGGTTTGCCGTTGAGGCTCACGGTTACCTCACGCGAACGCCTGAGGCCATTCGTGGCTACGACGCGGTCATTGACTGCACGGCATCCAGCATCTTCCAGATGAAGATGGAGCGAGATTGGCGGCTCTTTGGTGGACGGACACCGCCCATAATGTCGATGGTTACTGATGCCAAAGCCAGACGATGCTTGCTTGTCTGCATCAGTCCAAACTCTGGCGGCGGCATGTGGGATGCGTACGTTCAACTGAAGCATAGACTCTGCGCTCAGAGGAGCTCCCCAGAGTTGGTCTCGGCATTCTACTCAGAGAATGCGGTCAAAGATCTCTTTCAACCAGAACCAGGATGCTCGGATCCAACTTTCGCTGGATCGACTGCGGACGTATGTTGCGTAGCATCAACGGCACTGAACATGGCTGCTGAGCATTGGGCTAAAGGATGCACTACAGTCGGCGGGGCATTCTCGGCTCACAGTGTGGAGCGGGGTGGCGAGACGGAGGTCGTCGGACTGTCTGGTATCCAGGAGATGGTGTCAGGGGGGGACAGAGTGCGGATCGCCAGCGGCGTGTATCGCGAGGCGAAGGCATGGGTTCGCAGAAACAACCGCATTCGGTCGCGGAGCTACGAGACGGGAGGGCTGCTCTGGGGATTCTGGGATGATGCGGTTGGTGTCATCTGGATCTTTGACGCTTCGGGGCCACCACCCGACAGCCGGCATGAACCAGGGCACTTCGTGTGTGGGGTTGAGGGTACATCCGAAGAGCACAAGCGTCGCATGGGGCAAAGTCACGGTACTTGCGGATTCATAGGATTCTGGCACACCCACCCGGATATGGATTCACGCCAGAGCATCGTTGACATCGGTGGGATGGCGGAGCTTGTCTCCCGCATCGGGCAGAACCAGAAGAGGTCTGTCATGCTGATATTCGGGCGGACGGGCGGACGGTCCACGGCCACCATTCATGTCTATGAGAGTCATTCGCTCTCCCCTCGTGGAGACCTCATATCTGTCGGTGTTGGCGAAATATCACTGGAGGAACCGGTGGTATGATCGGGCTCGCCCTATCAGGTGGCGGTTCACGTGCTATCGCGTTTCACCGTGGTTGCCTGAGGGCACTCCATGACACAGGCGTGCTCGATCGTGTTTCGGTAGTCACTGCCGTGTCCGGCGGTTCAGTCATCGCTGGCATGTATGCCTACAGCAACGACAGTTTCGAAGAGTTTGACCGCCGTGTTACACGCGTTCTCTCCTGCGGGTTGCACAAGGCCATTGTGAGGCAACTCGTCTCTCCACGACTGTTGATTCAGGTTCTGGCTTCCAACGTAGTGTCTCGACCGGCCGCTGCCCTGGCAAGCATGATCGGGAGGCAGCCTCCGCTCCGGCGCTGGGCAAGTCGTAGCGATGCCATGGAACAGGCACTTCGGCGCACGTTGTTTCACGACCTGAAACTTGCCGATGTGGCTCGGCCCGGCGTTGACGTCGTCCTCAACGCATGTGAATTGCGGACAGGCACAGCATTCCGGTTCGGCAACCGTCGTTCCGGTAGTTGGCGGACAGGAGAGGTCAGGGGCAATGACATTGCCGTGGCGCACGCTGTCGCATGCTCAGCGGCCTATCCTATGTTCATGCCGGCTTTTGATCGAGAGTATGCGTTCGTCAAGGACGGTCAGACCGTCACAAGGCGAGTGGTCATCGCTGACGGCGGGGTCTATGACAATCTCGGGGTCTCGTGTATCGAACCCGGACGGGATTCGGACTTCAGCCTGCACTCCTATTCCCCTGATTACGTCATCTGCTGTAGTGCTGGCCATGGGCAGTTCACTGGTGAGACTATTCCGTATGGCTTTGTGTCGCGCGCAACTGCTGCGTTCGACGCGGTGTTCCGCAAGGCACAGGACGCCACCTTCAAACGACTTCATACGCTTCGAGAATCTGGACTGCTGAAGGGCTTCGTTCTCTCGTATCTCGGGCAACAAGACTCCGCGTTACCGAGTCATCTTCCAGACCTGGTGCCTAGGGCAGACGTTTACGGCTACCCCACGAACTTTGCAGCGATGCCGGAGAAGACAATTGAACGGATATCTCTTCGGGGGGAGCAATTGACCCGGCTATTGCTGCGCCACTACTGCCCTGAGCTATAGGAGATCGGCCACATCGTGTGCGGGGAATAGAGGCATGGAGACCTACAGATCACGACTCATCGATGGGTTCTGGCGCTACCAGGAAAGATGCTTGCGCGAGCCGGTTGATTGCTTCGAGAAGACGCACAGCGACAATCCTGAACGTCCGCCAGTCTTCCTGAAAAGTGAGGCCGCCAGGAATGTCGTCACGCATCCTGATGGGGCCCGCGACCGGCGACGCCAGCTTCTCGACTTGGTTCCCGTCCGAAAGCGGCACCGGTGGTTCCGCAGCATGACGAGCTCGCAGGCTCTGGCCCAGAGCGTCCTCGGCAATCTGATTGTTCATGACTGTGTCGGGTTGTTGGCCGACCTGCTGGATGACGACGGGCTGCCGCTGTTTGGGGTCGCGGTGTTGTCCGCCAAGACCCTCTCGCTTGAACACGAAGTGGGGATTCTGGGAGAGCCCACCCCCACAAGCCTGGATGGGTTCATCTCCGGCAACTACCAGGTGGCGATCGAGTGCAAGCTCACTGAGCAGGAGGTTGGGCCGTGCTCGCGTCCTCTGATGAAGAAGGATGCGACTCGGTATGAACAAGACTTCTGCGATGGGACCTATACTGTTCAACGTGCCAGAACCCACCGGTGCTCGCTGACAGATCGTGGCGTGAAGTACTGGCAGTACGTTCCCGCTTTGTTCCCCGCTTGGGTATCTGACAAAGACTATCGTCCATGCCCGCTTAACGAGAACTACCAGCTCGTCCGCAACGTTCTCGCCGCGTGCGTGCGCGAAGACGGGTCGGTGTCCGCCTCCAACGGCCACGCCGTACTGCTGTACGATGCCAGGAACCCGGCGTTCCAAGCTGGCGG
>Ga0116202_10001981_pt1 | contig 12100 bp, 14 predicted proteins | sample LakKivw325mmetaG_FD_94479 | JGI IMG/M metagenome (GOLD analysis project Ga0116202, IMG submission 94479) | Anoxic lake water microbial communities from Lake Kivu, Rwanda to study Microbial Dark Matter (Phase II) - Lake Kivu water 325m metaG | ecosystem: Environmental > Aquatic > Freshwater >... | reverse complement strand
GTTACAGGCATTTTGGGAACCGAACGTCATTCTCAGGCACATTAACTCAATATAACCCAAATCGATCTGTTGTTCTCACTGCGAGACCGATTCTTGAAGTCGCTACTTTCACCCATTAAGCTAGCATCTGTCTCATGGTTCTCTCGTAAGAGATAAGGGTGCAGCAATATCATTGTCGCTTTCAGGCGGTAATGCCTGCAAAACAAAACTGCCCAACACAGCGTGCACCCGACTGGTGGGACTCGCCGCGTTTTCTGGCAGTTTGCGTGGCTCGAGGCTGGTTCCGTCAAAATGGCGTTGCCTCGTCTCGCCCACCAGCGGGTAACGCAAGCCGTTAGCCCGCCTTGTTGAAATCGGCAAGAAGGGGTAAAATCGTATTCGGGACACGGAGAGAGCATTTTGGAGGAAAGGTTTGCTATGTCATCTACTGCAATTGCCACGGTAATAAAAATGCTAGAATCCTTGCCTGAAGCCGTGCAAGACCAGGTGGTGGATCATCTGCGTGAATATCTTGCTGATTTGCAAGATGAATTGATGTGGGATGATCTGTTTCGGCGAACGCAGCCTCAATTGATAGCAGCTGCGCGCCGCGCCAGACAGGAGATTACGCAAGGACAAGCCAAGCCACTGGATTACGACCAGTTATGAAATCCGCCACGCTGCCGTCCTTCTGGACGGCATATGCTGCACTCAGCCAGGACGTCAAACGCAGCGCCAGGAAAGCCTATCGGTTGTGGGCAGAGAATCCCTTTCACCCTTCACTGCATTTCAAGTGCATCAACCGCGAAGAAAACCTCTGGGCGGTCAGAATCACACGCGGTTATCGTGCTGTGGGTATTCTTGAGGGTGATATGGTAACGTGGTTCTGGATTGGGAGTCACGAAGATTATGAGCGTTTCTTTGGCTCGTGAGAGTGTTACGGCAGGCTGACAAGCGCTTGCACCTGGCGCCGCTCCGCTGGCGCTGCGCGGCGCAGGTGAGGCGCACGCCGTTGGGCGGCAAAGAGACCAACGGGGTGAAGGCGTGGTCCGCCGAGAAGAACCAACTTGACAATCATGGGGTACGGATTATAATTGTATTAACAATCAACCTCAGGTGATGAGGCTCACCCTTGACTGCTGTTCTGGCTGATAGCCTCTACGGAGAACCCGTTTCTACGTAGAGGCTTTTTTTCTTTGGGTCAGCAGGAGGAGACACAACAGGAGAAGTGATGATGGCCTTTCTCAGCATTCTTGGCGAAAGAGACGGTTTTCAGTTCGAAACAACCAGCCAGCCGGATTTCTTTCCCGACCTGAACCTGGATCAAATCGTTGACGCCATCACCAGGCCCAAGCAGGAGTACAACTTAAAACCCTCTTTCTGGACCCCTCTGAGCGATGCCGAAACCGTTCGCTATCGGCAGGAAGTGATGCGGGACCTGGAAAACGAGATGGTCATGAAGCGCGTCAAAGCGTTTTCGGAAAGGATGATCGTGGTGCGCCGCTATCTGGGATTGGCGGAGAGGCTGGACTTTGACTACCACAGAAAGGGATGGATCCTGGAGGCCGCCCTGGTCTACTGTGACGCGGTAACGGCTCTGGCCGGCCATTTGGCTGGCACCTCCCTGCGGTCGCGCGGCCTCCTGGCGTTCCGGGAATATCTCCAGCGCTACATCCACTCGGCGGCGTTTCAGTCCCTCGCCACAGAAGCCCAACAGGTCAAGAAGGCGCTCTCAGAGGTCACATACTGCGTGATCATCGGGATCGGCAGGTTTAAGGTGAAGAGGTACCAAGGGGAGACTGACTACAGCCAGGAGGTGGAGAGAACCTTCGAGAAGTTCAAACAAAGGGATGCCCAGGATTACGTGGTGGGACTCCCGGAGAGAGCTGGTATGAGTCACATCGAGGCGAAAATCCTCGAGTTCATCACCCGGTTGTACCCCGAACCCTTTGCCGCGCTGGATCACTTCTGTACGAAACACAACCAGTTCCTCGATGAAATTATCCGGTCCTTTGACCAGGAGGTCCAATTCTACATAGCCTACCTGGACTTCATTGCCGATCTTAAGCGCCAGGGCCTACCATTCTGTTATCCCGAGGTCACCGCCACGAGCAAAGAGATCGAGGTGCACGATGGCTTTGACCTGGCCCTGGCTCATGCCCGGCGTAACAGCGGGTCGCCCATCGTGCTCAACGACTTCTGCCTCCACGAGCCGGAGCGCATCCTGGTCGTCACGGGCCCCAATCAGGGAGGCAAAACCACCTTTGCCCGTATGTTTGCGCAGTTGCACTATCTGGCCAGTCTGGGTTGTCCTATTCCTGGGAGGAAAGCACGCCTTTTCCTGTTTGACCGCATCTTCACCCACTTTGAACGAGGCGAAGATATCCACAACCTGCGCGGAAAACTGGAGGACGATTTGATCCGGATTCACGACATGCTCGCTCGTGGCACGGCGAACAGCATCTTTATCATGAACGAGATCTTCACCTCTACGACTTTTCAAGACGCGCTCTTCCTGAGCGAGGAAATCATGGCCCGGCTGATGAACCTGGACGCCCTGGGTGTCTGGGTGACTTTTCTGGACGAACTGGCTTCCATGGGTGAGAAAACGGTCAGCATGGTGGCGATGGTTGACCCGGAGGAGCCCACCACGCGCACCTTCAAAGTCGTACGAAGGCCGGCCGACGGGCTGGCTTACGCCCTCTCGCTGGCCCAAAAACACGGCCTCACCTATGAGCAAATTATGGAGCGACTACCATGATGAAGGTGTATCTGCTCTATCCTGACCGGGATTTTGACCCATCGCAGCCCTTGCCCGCCAATGTGGAGGACATCACCCGAGACCTGGCATTAGACACGCTATTTAAGGCGATGGCCCGGGGAGACGATTTCTTATTCCAAGTCGCGCGGCAAGTCATGTTATCGAACCTGGGCGACATCGCCACCATTATCTACCGACAGGAGGTCTTGAGAGACTGTTTGAAGTACCCCGACGTGGTCCGTCAGATCTACCAAATCCCCCTGGAATTCCTGGAGCGAAAGCGCAAACAGTGGTTGTGGATCTCCCCGCGCCATTCCAGCCCCGGCGCCATCCTGAGCGGTTCCCACCACCTGCTGGAAGCCTCCGTCGACTTGCTGTGCCGGTTGCGCCGGATCGCCGATCAGCATGTGGAGGACTTTGCTTCACCAGGGTTTCGTCGGTTCTTCGCCATGATTCAGCGGGAACTGGCCGACGAATACCTGGCCACGGTGGAGAAGCACCTCAGGATGCTCCGCTTCCCTCAAGGCGTCCTCCTCAGCGCGCAACTGGGAAAGGGCAATGAAGGTACCAACTATATTCTCTGCAAACCCAACGACGCGGACCGGAGCTGGCTTCAGCGTCTCCTGGCCTTCGGTTCGCCAACTTATTCTTATACCCTTCACCCTCGGGATGAGGCCGGGGCGCGCGTGCTGGGCGAACTGCGTGATAGAGGCCTCGCTAGGGTGGCCAATGCGGTAGCCCAGGCTGCCGAACATATTGAGAGTTTCTTCAACGTGCTGCGATTTGAACTGGCGTTTTACCTCGGTTGCCTGAACCTTTACGAGCACCTGGCGGCCCTGGGGGAACCTGTTGCATTTCCACAGCCTGTGCCGGCCGACGAGCGGCGCTTTTCGTGTGTGGGCCTGTACGACGTCACCCTGGCGCTCACCATGGGCAAGGGGGTGGTGGGCAATAACATCGCTGCCGACGGGAAATCACTGGTGATCGTCACCGGGCCAAACCAGGGCGGCAAGACCACCTTCCTGCGCAGCGTCGGCCTGGCCCAGTGGATGATGCAGAGCGGCATGTTTGTCGCTGCGGAATCCTTTGCGGCCAACCTGCATACAGGCTTATTCACGCACTTCAAACGAGAAGAAGACAAGACTATGGAAAGTGGCAAATTTGAAGAGGAACTGAAGCGCATGAGCACGATTGTCGACCACCTTACTCCAAACGCTTCACTTTTGCTCAACGAGTCCTTAGCAGCCACCAACGAACGCGAAGGCTCGGAGATCGCCAGGCAAATCATGAGTGCCCTGCTCAGGAAGAGAATCAAGGTGTTCTATGTAACCCATTTATATGAACTCGCTCGACACTTTTACGAAAGGGAAGGGGACAACGTCATTTTCCTGCGCGCCGAAAGGTTGCCGGACGGAACACGTACCTTCAGACTCAGGGAAGCCAGACCGCTTGAGACAAACTTTGGGATAGACTTATATCGCGAGATATTCGGGTTAGAAAAGCAATAGAATATGGCCGGGTGAGCCTGACCGCCCAGTTATGGTCAGGGCGGCGGTCGCCCATCCTTCGGCTTTACTCAGGACAGGCTCCCGCCACTCCCGAACCGGAGGTGCGCCCTTTAGCGCACGAGCGGCCACGAGTTAAGAGCCAAGTGCGGGGGCGGTTGGGTGACTGGCTGTCCTACCGCGATGGCTGAGTTTGCCGCAAAGCCCAAAAGCTGATACAATATCACCACACACTAATTTAATCTCTCGGAGCAGATCATGTTCGACCGCATCCTCAAGCGAATGCGAGAGCTTGTCCGTACCAGTCAGTACGTGATGACCCTGCACGCTGAAGACGAAATGGATGCCGATGGCCTCACTATCTACGACGTGGAAAGTGTTATCCTCACTGGTCACATTACCGAACGTCAAAAAGACCGGGCGTCGGCTGAATGGAAATATGTGGTGAGTGGGCAAGCCCTCTCTGAAGACGCGGTAACGGTAGTTGTCAAGTTCGGCTCAACGGGTAAGTTGGTTTTCATTACGGTCTTCCGCGAGTAGCGAGATAAAACCTATGGTATGCGATCTTTGTGGTAAAAGTGGTGCTCAAGTCCGGCGTGTCTCTCGCAGCTATGGCAAAGGGGCACATCTATTCGTGATTGAAAATGTGCCGATTGTCAGTTGCCCCCATTGTGGGGAAAGTTACCTCACCGCTGATACGCTACACGAGATTGAGCGTATCAAACTCCATCGCCGGGCTTTAGCCGAAGAGCGGTGTGTAGCCGTCGCCACCTTTGCGTAGCATCAATCTCTCGGTTGGCTTTTGCGCCTGAGTTATGGTCAGCGGGGCAGTCGCCCATCCTTTGGCTTCACTCAGGACAGGCCCCCACTGCCACTCCCGAACCGGAGTGCGCCTTTTAGCGCACGAGCGGCCACGAGTTAAGAGCCCGGACGGTGGCTTTACTTGTGTGACGAGCACCAGAAGGTGAATAATTGTTTGCGTATCGTAGGAGCAAGTGTGTATGCTGAACATCGTGAATGTCGGCTACGACTCAACCAATTATTACGTGGTAGAAACGGACAAGGCGAAACTACTCATTGATATAGGATGGCCAGACACCCTGCCAAAACTGCTCCACGCGCTTAAGCGCATAGGAATGTCGCTCTCCGGTATCACACATTTGCTCGTCACTCATTATCATCCCGACCACGCCGGCCTCGCCCAGGTACTGAAACAGAAAGGCGTCAAGCTCATCGTCCTCGAAAACCAGGTCACCGCCATTCCGACGCTCAAACAATACATAAAATCAAAATATGACTACGTTGACATTGCGCTCGACGACAACGTCCGCGTCCATACAACCGAGAGCCGGCCGTTTTTACGCAGTCTTGGCATTGATGGTGAGATTATCGTCACGCCGGGACATTCAGATGATAGCGTCACCTTGATACTTGATACTGGGGTCGCATTCACCGGTGATTTACCGCTCGTACCCGTGTCGGAAGATCCAGCGCATCCCGCCCAGCAAAGTCTGGACCACATCCGCGCTCATAACGTACACGTGATTTATCCTGGGCATGGCCCAGTCCGCCAGCTAACGTGAGACGCCTATGCCGCGCGATCTGAGCAAATTTGTCGCCTCTGACCTGGTGAACTCTCAATGAACAGACCAATCTGCTCGCACTCGGGTTGTGAAAGGGCACTGACATCCGCAGCGCCAGGAGAGCGAGGGTGAGTTTCTTATCCCATCTCGAATGTTCCATGTGCGGTCGGAAACTGGAGGCCGACCGGCTGTGGAATCTGTGCCCCACCTGCAATAAACCCCTGCTGGCCCGCTACGACCTGGAACGGGCCAGGCAATCCCTGCGCCGAAAGGCGCTCGCTGAACGTGAAGCTAATCTCTGGCGCTACCACGAACTGCTCCCCGTGCGTGATTTCGTCCACGCCCTCTGCCTGGGTGAGGGGTTTACACCCCTGATTCACGCCACTCGCCTGGGCCGGGCCGTCGGATTCGACAAGTTATTTATCAAAGACGAAGGACTGAACCCCACCGGATCGTTCAAGGCGCGCGGGTTAGCCGTGGCGGTTTCGCGCGCCGGCGAACTGGGCATCGAGGCAGTCTCGATCCCATCAGCAGGAAACGCCGCCGGGGCCATGAGCGCTTACGCTGCCCTGGCCGGAATCTCTGCCCACGTGTTTATGCCCCGCGACGTGCCCCACACCTTCGTGGCCGAGTGCCGCGCCCTGGGTGCCGAGGTCACATTGGTGGATGGACTCATCACCGACTGTGGCCGGGTGGCGGCAGAGGGGGTGCGCCAATACGGTCGCTTTGACCTGTCTACCCTCAAGGAGCCTTATCGCCTGGAAGGGAAAAAGACGATGGGTTACGAGTTGGCTGAGCAGATGGGCTGGACTTTACCCGACGTGATCATTTACCCCACCGGCGGTGGTACCGGCCTGATCGGTATGTGGAAGGCTTTTGACGAGATGGAGGAGCTGGGCTGGATCGGGCCGGAGCGACCGCGCATGGTGACAGTCCAGTCCGAAGGCTGTGCGCCGATGGTCAAAGCTTTCCACGAGGGCCGGGAATTCGCTGAGCCCTGGCTGGAAGCCAGGACCATCGCCGACGGATTGCGCGTACCGGCCGCCGTGGGCGATTTCCTGATCCTGCGCGTTTTACGCGAGAGCCGTGGCACCGCCATCGCCGTGCCCGACTGGGAGATGATGGAGGCGGCGAAACTCATCGGTCGCACCCAGGGGATTTTTGTGTGTCCGGAGGGCGCGGCTACGCTGGTGGCCTTTCAGCACCTGCGCAGCCGTGGTTGGATCGGTGAGGACGAGACTGTCGTGCTGTTTAACACCGGCAGCGGGCTCAAGTACAGCCACCTGTGGGTCTGAGTGCGGTCCCTTTTTGAGTTCGTCTGGCAGGTTGGCTTGTGCTGTAACTGTCTAGCAAAGCTTCGCCTCAGACCGATGGGGTGTTTAGCGACCAGGGCCGACCACCGCTACAGACGCGGTCGTAGCGGCCGACCGCTGTGCCAGCCAGCGGCCAGGGCCGGCCGCCGCTACGGATTTGTAGTAAGGGCTAACGGCCGTTCGCCCCTACTCGCCCCCAAACTGAAATGCGTCCGCCCTCTTTGAGCAGTTGCAAGAAACAGGTTTTGGATATAAAATAATTTGTTAGCGCACATAAGCGCTGAGTCAACTTCCGGCAGCCGTAGGGCAAGATGCCATCTTGTCCCACTCAACCCAACGCTTGTGCGCGCTAATAAAAATTTCAGTGCAAAGAAAAAAGAGGAAACGCCATGAAGGTTCTGCTCACCGGTGCTTTCGGAAACATTGGTACGGGTTGTCTGAGGGAATTGATCCGGCAAGGCCATCAAGCGCGATGCCTGGATTTGAGAAACAGACGTACCGAGAAAGTGGCCAGCCGGTTCAAAGAGCAAATCGAGGTGATGTGGGGTGATGTGCGCGATGTGGAGATTGTGAGGAGGGCAGTAGAAGGCCAGGACGTAGTCGTTCATCTGGTGGCGATTATCCCTCCAGAAAGCGACGAAAAGCCGCAATTGGCGCAAGAGGTGAATGTCGGCGGGACGCGGAACTTGCTGGAGGCTTGCCAGCAATCGGCGCAGCCGCCGAGGTTCCTGTTTTCTTCATCGTTTGATCTATTTGGGCATACCCAAAAACAGGCCCCTCCCCGTCGGGTGACGGATCCGGTGGTAGCCACGAATGGCTACACGGCGCACAAGATAGCCTGCGAAGAGATGATAAAGAGCTCCGGTCTGGAGTGGCTGATTCTTCGATTTGCAGACGTGCCCGTGATCGGTTCACGACCTGTCCATCCCATTATATTCGAGATAGGGTTGGACAACCGGATCGAAGTAATTCACCAGGATGATGCGGGGTTGGCCATCGTCAATGCGCTGAAGTGTGCGGAGGCGTGGGGAAAGGTACTGTTGATTGGGGGCGGTGCTCAATGCCAGGTATATTTTCGGGATTACTTCCACAAAATCATGGGCGCTATGGGGCTCGGTCCTTTGCCGGAAGAGGCGTTTAGCGAGAAGGAGTACTGTACCGACTGGCTCGATACAGAGGAGAGTGAGCAGTTGTTGCATTATCAGCGTCATTCGTTTGACGACATTGTGGAGGAGATCAGACGGCGGGTGGGCTTCAGGCGATACCTCATGCCGTTTATCAGACCCTTTGTTCACCGGTCAATTCTGAAGGTGTCACCCTATTGGCAAAGATAGGCGCGCAATCTGAGGTGAAACATGACTGTTCACGCTAAATTCGTCCACACCAACATCGTTGCTCAGGATTGGAAGAAGCTTGCGCAGTTCTACGAGCAGGTTTTCGGATGCACGCCGGTTCCGCCCGAGAGAAATCTGGCGGGCCAGTGGCTTGAAGATGCTACCGGGGTGCCGGACGCCAGGATCCGTGGGATTCACCTGCGGCTCCCCGGCTATGATACTGAAGGCCCCACGCTCGAAATATTCCAGTATGACCGCGAGGAGAAACGGCCAGGAACCGCCATCAATCGCCCGGGTTTTGCCCATATCGCTTTCGCGGTTGATGACGTCGAAGCCGCCCGGGATGCAGTAATCGCCGCCGGTGGTGGCTCCGTTGGCAAAGTCGTGTCTTTAGAGATCTCCGGTGCAGGCAGAGTCACGTTCGTTTATCTCACGGACCCCGAAGGGAATATCATAGAGTTGCAGCGCTGGTCGAAATAGTCACTCTGGACCTGTCGCGCGGTTCGCGCCCCCTGAATCTTATCAACGCGGATGTCTGGTTGTAACAGGCTCCCTGACCGAATTGCAGACGTAGATGACCATGGGAGAAATCAATGCAGTCACAACTTGAGGGCTTTATCGCTCTTCTGGTAATCGTGGGGCCTTTTCTGTGTATTCTAGGCGTCGTATTCCTGGCCTTCGTCGCCCTTTTCATCGGATTGCTCGCTTGGGGAGGTCTCCAATGGCAGGGCTTGGGTGCAGCCATAAAAAAGGCGAAGCCGCTCTCCATTGCCGAACTTGCGCCCGGTCAGGGGCTGGTGCGCGTGAGCGGCACGATTGCCAGGGTTTATCAGCCTCTCAATCCGGAGGGAGGCGCCCCCCTGGCCATGCTCCGTATGCAAATATATGGATGGAAATCTGGTACCGAGGGCCGGGAGTGGGGACCGGTTGCCGGCAAGACCCGCGCCAGTCCCTTTCTATTGAACGATGGCACGGGAGCTATCTGGGTGGATCCACGACCCGTGGACCCTCGTCTGATGGGAGATGGGGTGGAGCCGACTGACGATCAGATGAATGAGGCATACCAGATATTGGGCATAGACCCATTCCTGATCGCCAGGATATCCAGTGGGATGCGTTACCAGCTTTGGGAATGGCGCGTTGGGCAGCGATTGACTGTCATCGGTCCGGTGACGCGGAAAGAGGGGCAGTTGTCAATCGGGAGGGTAAAAGGCCAGCCCATGCTGGTCAGTCCCCTGGATGTAGATAGCATGGATGTGACAGCGAAAAAGACGAGCAGCAAAATCTGGATCGTGATTGGGGTGATCGTTGCTCTGCTGATTTGCTGTCCAATGGCGGCTATCCTGCCCCAGGCGCTAGCTTTTCTGATAAAGGTGCTGGGGAGCTTGCCCCGCTGAGGCTGGTGTGCTCTGTCCTCGGCAATGCCAAGCAACGCCGATTTAGCACCTCACTCATTGAGCAGTTGGGGAACCGTTCCACGCTTCGCATCGTCTTATACACCGGAATAACCCAATATCCGCTACCAATGAGGAGGTGCAGAAATGTTCAAGAAGTTCAAAGAGGTTGCGATCCATAGAGGCGTAGTCGCAGTGTTGCTGCTAGTCCTGATCTCAGCGGCCGGCTGCGGTTCTACCGCAAAGGCGGAGGTCAAACTGAGCGCGACCGACGACGGGCGTCAGATTGAGTTAAGGAAAGGCCAACCCCTGGTCATCACTCTGGAGGGCAACCCGACCACCGGCTACACGTGGGCGGCGGTGGAGCTTGAGGAGCAGATACTGCGGCAAGCAGGAGAGGTGGAATTTAATCCTGAGTCTGATTTGATTGGAGCGCCGGGCGTGCAGACCCTGCGCTTCGAGGCTGTGGCGGCAGGGCAGACAGACCTCAAACTGGTCTACCACCGTCCCTGGGAAGAGGGCGTGGAGCCCCTGAAGACCTTTTCTGTCCAGGTGGTGGTTCGCTAACCTGGGTTTCGTAAGGCGGCTTTCCACAGCCGCTGCACTGTGTGGGCAGGTATGGGATGGAAACCTGCCCCACTGACTGACTAAAAGAAGATGCCGGCTTACTGGCTGGCATCTTCTTTGTTTGCGGTACAAGACGGCCTGTCCTATCCGGTGCCGGTCATCCGTATCCAACTACCCCGGCGAGGATGTCCTGGGTCTGAGTGTCAGGAACAGGATCAGGAAAAGGGCGGCGGGGGCGGCGCCGCAGCAGACCGTTTTGGAGCGAGGGGGTGGCGTCGGTGACGATACCGGTAGCGGCGTGCTCACGGCCGGCGTCTCTTGCTGCGGCATGAGCGTAGCCTCCACCGATGCTCCCTCGCGGGGCGGTGCGCCAATGTACTGCCGCCACTCGTCCTCCAGCCCATCCACGTCGAAGCCGAGCACTTCCATCAGTCCATCGTCCTGATGTGCGCCCACGCTGAACACCTCGATCAACTCGGCCACCTTCTCCTTGCCGTATTGCTCGAACATGAAGTTGACCACGCTCCAACTTTCCGCGTAGGCCAGGTCCACCACAGCCCGGTCTGTCGGGAAATTGCTGTTCAGCGAGCGGATGGAGAGCAGGGTGTTGTTGCTGATTGCCTGCTCCAGCGCGGCCTCCTCGTAAGGAGACACGCTTTGATAATAGACGGCCAACCCCTCGTCCATCCAGTGGGGTAACCCGCCGAAGGGTGGGATCATCTTCTGAGCGATAACGGCGTGGGTTAGCTCGTGAGTGATAGCTTCCAGCCCCCAATCCAGGTTGGTGGGCGCGATGCCGATGAGAGTAATCGGGTAGCCGGCCGCGGAGAACGACCGGCCGCCGGTCCATTCCTGCGCTCCCTCTTCCAATGCGGCACCCAGATCGTCGTAAGTGCCGTAGACGTACAGTTTGATGCGGCGTGTTACCGTCACGCCCAGGTCGCGTTCGATATTATCCAGACTCTCCACCGCGCGGTCGAATAAGGTCTGCCCGAAGTCGTCGCTGCCCCGGTACCAGTAAAGCGCCACCCGGTCGTTGGATAGTTCTTTCCACTCGTGAATGTTGTCATCGTAGGTGAAGACTACGGGTTCGGTCTCCAGTTCCTGGCCTGCCGCGTCCCGCACCCGCCAGTAGTAACTGATGTCCACGCCGGGTGGCAGGTAGTGCTGGGCGCGCATGTCCAGATCGTATTCGGCGTGGACGGTGGTACCCGGTGTGAATTCCGGGTAGGCATCCGTGGTGGATGGACGGCGGGTGGTCTGCACCTGATAAACGAGTGTCACCTCGTTGATCTCGCTGTCACTGCTGGCGTCCAGGTGGAAAACGATGCGCTCCCGAAAGGTGAACTCGTGACCGCTATCCTGGATGGCGATTCCACCCTGCGCGTCGGCTGGTGAGACGCAGACGAGCAGCGCGGCTATCATCAGAAACAACGCAAATAGTCTTCTCATTGATTGTACTCCTCACATGACTCGCGCATCATTGACTGGCGGCGACGCTCACCCGCTGAATTCCTGAACGGGCCAGGATCGCGCAGGCCGACCCGATGAGCAAGGCACAGAGCAAATACGTCCAGGGCAAGCCCCATCGCTCGGCGATGAGGTAGCCCAACACCGGCCCGCTGGCCGCGCCGATGTCTCCCGCCGTGGCGAAGAACCCGACC
>Ga0116202_10001980_pt1 | contig 12104 bp, 13 predicted proteins | sample LakKivw325mmetaG_FD_94479 | JGI IMG/M metagenome (GOLD analysis project Ga0116202, IMG submission 94479) | Anoxic lake water microbial communities from Lake Kivu, Rwanda to study Microbial Dark Matter (Phase II) - Lake Kivu water 325m metaG | ecosystem: Environmental > Aquatic > Freshwater >... | reverse complement strand
ACACTATAATTATGGGTGAGGATGAGGGTGATTTTTAAACTATTCACTATTTACGACTCACTGTATTTACATGATAGGCCCTCATGCCGCAAAGCGGCGCCACATGAGAATGAAAACTCCGAGGGTCTATCCTTTCAGTTTTTTTTATTTTTCAATTTTACGCCGTAGGCTGTTTTCCTGTCGGAGTTTCCAGGATAGATTGTATTGATAAAACATTTTGGTTTGATGTAAAATAAATACCAGTTATGAAATATAAAACAATACGGGAGGTGAAACAAAGAAAATTTTTTCATAGTGAGCTTTGGCTTTGTAGAGAGAAATGTAAAAACGAAATCATTTTAATTCAAAAGAAGGGGGTTTGTTCACATGAAAAGATGGTTGGTATGGTTTTTAGTAGCAACTATGGTTTTTGCCGGTGTAAGTATGGCTTTTGCTCAAGGAAAACATTTTGAGGGGATAAGAATACGATTTTTCCCGGGTGGTTCGGAAGGCGATCCATTCGCTTCAGTCGTTTACCGCGGAGCGAAGGCAGCTGAAGAAGATTTAGGATGTACGGTTGAGTATGTATTTTCCCAGTGGCAGCCCGACCGGATGGTGGCTCAATTCAAAGATGCGATTGCCGCCAAACCAGACGGAATAGCGGTTATGGGTCATCCTGGTGATGATGCTCTCGATCCGCTTATTGATGAAGCGATTGCGGCTGGAATTATCGTTACTTCTCAGACTACCAGTCTTCCAATAGCCGAAGGAAAATATAAGGATAAGGGTTTCGGCTATGTGGGACAGGAACTGTATGCTTCCGGATACGCCTTAGGAAAGAAAGCAATTGAAAAGTTTGGATTAAAAGAAGGCGATCGAGCGATGGTGTGGGGTCTGCTTTCCCAGGAAACTCGTGGACTTCGGACCAAGGGAGTCAAAGACGCCTTAGAAGAAGCCAAGTTGATCGTTGATTATATTGAAATTTCTCCTGAAGTCAATGCCGACGCTCCGCTGGGAACCCCAATCGTCAGTGGCTACCTCTCCTCTCATCCCGATTGCAAAATTATCGTTACCGATCACGGTGGATTAACAGCCACTCTTGAAACCTACTTGAAAGGTGCCGGGAAAGGCCCAGATGATGTTATTGGGATTGGGTTTGACCTGACTCCGGCCACGGTTGAAGCTATCCGCAACGGTTACTGTGACCTGGTGCTCGATCAGCAGCCCTATCTCCAGGGTTATCTTCCGATTCTCCAGATATGCTTGACCAAGAAGTACGGTTTTGCTGGTCTTCATATTGACACTGGTTCGGGATTCATCGATGCCAGCAATGTCGAAGCCGTAGCAAAATTAGCTGAGGAAGGAATTCGATAATCGGTGAACGCTTCTCAACCATTAGTCAAATTGGTTAATGTTAATAAATCATTTGGCCATGTTGAAGTCTTGAAGGGAATCAACCTGGAAATCGGCACCAACGAAGTGGTTGGCTTATTAGGAGACAACGGTGCCGGTAAATCCACCCTGATTAAGATCATCACCGGAGTCCATCGACCGGACTCCGGTGAGCTTTATTGGAAAGGAGAAAAACTGGTCAATTATAATGTGGCCAAAGCCCGTGATATCGGGATCGAAACCGTTTTCCAGGAGCGGGCTTTGAGCGAGGAACACAGTCTGTGGAGAAACATTTTTATGGGTCGTGAAGTCACCTCTCGTTGGGGATTCATTGACGTAAAACGTGAAAAAGAAGAAACCCAGCGGATCATGAGGGAATATATGGGTTTTACCTCTTCCGCGTTAACTACTGATGCGACGGTAGGGACGATGTCGGGCGGAGAAAAGCAAGGGGTGGCTATTGCCCGGGCGCTTCATTTCCGAGCCGATCTGATCATCCTGGATGAGCCAACCACCGGTTTATCCTTATCCGAGACTCAAAAAGTCCTCGGTTTTGTTGAAGATATCAAGAATAAAGGGAAATCATGCATTTTTATTACCCACAATATTTACCATGTCTACCCGGTCGCTGAACGGATTGTCGTTCTTGACCGGGGGAAAGTGGTGGGTCAGTTTAAGAAAGAAGAGGTTTCCCTGGAGGAATTGGTGAACCGGCTTTATCTTGTTGCCCGTACCGGAAGTTTGAATGGGAATGTGACCACTCAATCTGTTCTGAGTGAGTCCCAAGACGATATGCAATCCAAAATGCCCTGATGATTTCTCCTTCTCTGATAGAATGAATGGCCTTTCTGGAGAAGAGGGCGACAGAAGATAGGTTGGTTTAAGTGATATTGAATTAACGAATGTACGAAGAGTGATGCGGAGGAAATATGCATGAATTCAGCAATGCTCAGAGAAAACAAATCCCAAATCAGCGTCATCGTCGTTTTGTTTGGGATTTTTATACTTTTTACTATCGGAAGCCCTCAAACATTTTTATCCTATAATATTTATTATTCCTTCATGTCCACCATTCCCTTTTTTACCATTATGGCATTGTCTTTAACTTTGGTGGTCATCTCCGGAGAAATGGACCTTTCTTTCCCATCAATTATGGGTTTTGCTGGGTGGGCGTTTACGGTCATTTTTCACCGGACAGGGAGTGTAACAGCCGCTTTATTCATATCGCTTCTCTTTGGGCTTGGCGCCGGACTGATGAATGGATTATTAGTAGTGAAACTCCGGCTTCCTTCGGTGATCACCACCATCGGGGCTCAGTTTTTCTGGGCAGGTGCCACTGCGGTGGTCAGTGGAGGATTGGGGAAAACCTTGGTTCCGACCAAAACCAGCACTCTGTATGGCATGCTGGTGGGACGGATTGGGGGGAAGGTTCCCGCACAGATGATTTGGACGGTGATTATTGCCTTCCTTATCTGGCTTTTTCTCAACCGTCATCGGTTTGGAGCCCATATCTACTTTACTGGTGACAATCCTGACAGTGCTAAAGTCATGGGGATAAACGTCGATCGGGTAAAGATGGTCGTTTTCACCCAGATGGGTTTATTCGCTGCCTTTGCCGGTATACTTGCCAGTATGGAAGTGTCGTATTATTGGCCGACTCTGGGTCAGGGATATCTCTTAAAAACTATTGCTGCCGTTTACCTGGGAGGGACGCCGGTCGAGGGCGGAGTAGGGACGGTATTCGGTACTCTCATCGGTGCCATCATCTTAGGTTGTTTGGAAGCGGGAATTATCGCGATCGGTATGACCGGGTTCTGGACTCAACTCATTTATGGTTTGATCGTGATTGTTTCCATCGCTATGCATTCGGCTATGCGAAGACGGTAGCACAAAATACAGTGAAAAGTGAAAGGCAACTTCACCTTCACCCCTTTGGAGGAGAGGGATTGAGGGGGGATTTGAATGCAACCAATTCAAGCCCCCCTCTTTTTTATTATGGGAAGGAAGATCGATAAGCCGAATTTTGTCTTCTCTTTCGAGAATGGCAACCATCTCTCTAGGGAACCGGTTACCCGGATCCTCAAGCGGCCAACCCGAAGGTCAGCGAGCAACCTCATTCCTTCCTATTTGGCCTTGCTCCAGGTAGGGTTTTCCAGGCACGCTGGTCACCCAGCGCCCGGTGAGCTCTTGCCTCACCTTTTCACCCTTCCCTCAGTTCCAAAGAACCAAGGCGGTTTGCTTTTCTGTGGCACTTTCCCGGAGTTACCCCCGCTGGGTGTTACCCAGTACCCTGCTCTGTGGAGTTCGGACTTTCCTCAGGCGTCACCGCCTGCGATTGCCTGATCTTCCCTCAATAATTATACATCATGGGGGGAGGGAGTGGGTAGACATTCATGCCAGGAAAGTGCTCTAGCGCTCTCTCAAATATAAAATTACTTACTAAAAATCAGTCGATAACAGTTGGGGCATTGGGTGAGGTTTTCATTTTTTCGGACGGTTTTGGCAAGAGAGGAGGGAAGGGTGAGATGACATCCCTGACAGGTGTCGCCATTCATTTCAACCACTGGGTTGGGATACTTTTTACGTAATTCTTCGTACAATGAGTATACGTCAAGTGGGATTTCTTGAACCTGTAAAGCTCGATTTTGGATAAATTGATTGAGATCAGCTTCGAATTTTTGAATTTCGAGTTTGAATTTATCGATGGATTTTTCATAGGTTTGAAAACGCATGTGCAGCTCTTTCTCTTTTTCTTTGATCGGCATGCTTTCAATTTTCTCTATTTGAGCGATAATCTGGTCTTCCAAGAGTGACTTGGTTTTTTCGTAAGCATCCATGGATGATTTCCACTGAGTGAGTTCTTTCCCCGATTGAATGTCACCGCTATACAGCCGGTTTTGAGATTTTTTTAATTTTTCTTCTATATCTTTCAACTCCAATTCCTGGTGGGAGAGCTCAATGCGCTCTTTTTCGTAAGTTTTTCTATAATTTTCCCATTCAAATTTTTCAAATTCCATTTGTTGCACAATTTTATTGATGTCTTCATTTTTCTGAGATATCTTTTTTTTCAGGCTTAGTATGGTTAAATCGAAATTTTGGAGACTGATCAGTTTTTCGAAGATGTCTAGCAAGGTATTCCTCCTGAAATGGAATTTCTTACTTTATATTGACGACATACCCCAGGTTTTGTCAATAAATAATAAATAGATATCCCTACCCGGGAAAGCTCTCAGCACGTAAATACAGTGACGAGTAATGAGTGACAAGTAATCAGTAAACGGCTCAAAAATATTCAATCATCTCTCGCTCCGATCTTCTCCCTTTGGATAAAGGGAGATCGAGAGGGATTTGATTCTTTGGATACAACTTTCAACCCCACTTTGTTAAAGTGGGAAAAGACCCTGTGATACCGAGGGTATTTTCCCCATCTGCTGGTGCCATGGCATAATTCTGGCATAGATGTTGACCAATATCTAATCAATGATTTCATCCTCAAAATAAAAGGTGACATCGGGGAATATCTCTCTCCCTTGGTTTTTAATAAAAGGGAAAATCTGTTTTAAAGCGAATCGTTCACTGTCAGCGTGGGGAATGGAAAAATATTCCACTTGATGGAGTTTTAATTTTTCGATTTCATGGTGATCCAGATCACCAGTTATATAGGCATCGGCTTTTTTGTCAAGGACAGTTTCGATCAGACTTCCTCCGTTCCCCGGGCAGAGGGCGATGATGTGCAACGGCTTCCCAATCCAGGAAGTGGTTGAAGAGCAGGAGAGGGGGAGATTTGGGAGAACCTGCTGAATGCGATGGTTGAGTTCTTCGTGAGTAAGTGGGTCAGTTAACCTGATGAGCCGTCCCAGTCCCACGGAGGAAGTTCGGGTATCGGAGAGGGTATAAACATCAATGACTGGTTCTTCGTAGGGGTGACATTGCTTGACGGTCTCGATGACGTTCGAGAGACGGTTGGGATCGGAGAGAGTAATCTCGATTCGCACTTCTTGGATCTTTTCCAATTGCCCTCTGCTCCCGACAAAGGGATGAGCTCCTTCAAGGGGCAAAAAGGTACCTGTTCCTTCAATGAGGAAGCTGCACGACGCGTATTGGCCAATTCTCCCGGCATCAGCTTTAAAGAAGGCTTGGGTGACCGATTCCAAAAAATGAGGAGGGACGTAGGTAACGATTTTTAAGTTGGTAGTCGGGGACGAAATGAGGAGGGGATGTACTGAACCAGTCAATCGAAGAAGAGTGACCCACTGGTCGGCAATTCCATGTTGGCAGACATCGAGGTTGGTGTGGTGGGCAAGAACGGTTATGCCTTCATGGTAAAGCGAACCAATCATTTCACACCAAGGATCATCACTGGAAAGACAAACCAGTGGAGACCAGAGAGGTGGATGATGAAGATAGAGAAAGTCGATGTCCTTTTGAAGGGTTGTATCAAATACCTCGCGGTTGAGTTCCAAAGCGACCATAATCCGGTTGATGCAATTCCGCTTGCCTTTAATCTGCAGGCCGGTCCGATCATCGGGAACTGCGAGACGGGAAGGAAAAAGGTATTCAAAAAAATCGAGTACTTCAGAAAGAGTTGCCATGATAGGATTGGTATCAAAGTGGTGGGCCCACCCGGATTCGAACCAGGGACCGATCGGTTATGAGCCGACTGCTCTACCGCTGAGCTATGGACCCATGCGACGGCATACATAATATCACATCGTTTTTTTCAATTCAAGGTGTATTTCAATCAGGTAATGCAGTAAATGATAGAATGGAAAAGAGGAGGTGGAAATTCATAGTTCCTTATACCACATAATTTATTCCCCTCCCTCAACAGAAGGAGCAAGGGAGAGGGTGATTCCTTATTCCATTATTTTCTCCGTTTTTTAAGTTCGTTCATGATGTCATACCAGCTCAGATGTTCAAATTGCATCAAAACCAGCAAATGATAGAGGAGATCGGCTGCCTCCCATTGCAGATGTTCTTTCTTCTGGTCGGTATCTTCAAGTGATGCCAGGATGACTTCAGTGGTTTCTTCGGAAATTTTACGAAGAATTCTTTCTCTTCCGGATTGAAGTAATTTGGACGTATAGGACTGAGAAGATGGGTTTTCCGCACGTTGGCGAATGATATCGAAGAGCTCTTGACTGAAAGAAGCCAGCGAAAAAGGTGGCATTTCCGGATCGGGGAGAGTGAGGTGATGGTCGCTGATTCTTTGATGGAAGCAGGAGGGCATGCCGGTATGGCAGGCAACTCCTTTTTGTTCCACCATAATCAAAAGTGTGTCCTGATCGCAGTCCAGGTAAATATCTTTGACAAGTTGAGAATAGCCGCTGGTTTCTCCCTTGTTCCATAATTTTTTTCTTTTTCGGCTATAAAACCAGGTTTGACCGGTAGCGAGGGTTCTTTCCAAGGCTTCGGCGTTCATGTAGGCCATCATGAGAACCTTGCCAGTTTTTTCATCTTGGATAATGGCTGGGATTAATCCGTTTTCATCAAAGTTGAGGGTGTCGAATAGGTTGTTATTCATCAGTCTTCTACCCTGACCGGGATTCCCCGTTTTTTGAGGAATGCTTTGGCTTCTTGAATGGTAAAATTCTTGTAATGAAAAATCGATGCGACCAGGGCGGCATCAGCCCCTCCTTCTCGGAAAACGGTCAGGAGGTGTTCCAATTTTCCGGCTCCTCCGGACGCTATCACTGGAATTCTGATTCTCTCGGCAATTTTCCTGGTGAGAATCAGATCGTAACCAGTCTGAGTTCCATCAGTATCCATGCTCGTGAGCAAAATTTCACCAGCTCCGCAACTTTCAACCTGGGTTGCCCAGACCAGGGCATCTTTCCCGGTTGGAGTTCGTCCACCATTAATATACACTTCCCAGTAACTTCGTCGAGTAATACGGTCCCAAGTTTTTTTCACGTCAATCGCCACCACAACGCATTGACTGCCGAATTTATCCGATAGTTGACTAATCAAATCGGGATTTAATACTGCCGCGGTGTTAATCGATACTTTATCGGCTCCGGCTTTTAAGAGTTTGCTGACATGCTCGGGAGTGCTGATTCCTCCTCCCACAGTAAAAGGCATGAAAATGGTTTCGGCAACTTTTTCAGCGACGGCAATCATGGTTTCCCTTTTTTCATACGAGGCGGTAATATCAAGGAAAACCAGTTCATCGGCTCCTTCTTCTTCATATCGTTTTGCTAATTCGACCGGATCCCCGACATCTTTAACATTCTCGAAATGTATTCCTTTGACGACTTTTCCTTCTTTCACATCCAGACACGGAATTATTCTTTTTGCCAGCACTTCTATTCCTCCTGAAGAATTTTCTGGACATCTTCAAAGTTCAATGCACCTGAATAGAGTGCTTTCCCTAATATAATGCCTTCTATTCCGGTGTTCACCTGCTTGAGTTGATAGATATCTTCTGGGGTACTGATTCCTCCGGCAATGAACACCATTACCCCGGTTTGCTGAAGAAAAGACTGAATCCGATCAACGTTAATCCCCCGGAGGGTTCCATCCCGTTCGATATCGGTGTAGATAAAGTGTTTAACTCCCCGGGATTTAAAAGTGTTGGTGAGGTCGACCGCTGAGATTTCGGTTTTTTCGAGCCAGCCCTGGATAGCGATCAATCCATTTTTTGAATCAATGCTCATCACAATTTTATTCTCAGCCATCTTCAGACACTCATCGAAAAGGTGAGGATGGTGGATTGCCATACTTCCGATGATGATACGGCTGGCACCGGCATTTAGGTAATCACGAAATGCCGATAGATCTCGAATGCCTCCTCCGACTTCAACCGGAACGTGAACCGAATGAATGATCTCGGATATCACCGGGAAATTGACCGGTTGGCCAAGCTTCGCTCCATCTAAATCAACGATGTGGAGCATAGGTGCTCCTTTTTTTTCCCAATAGAATGCCATATCCTGGGGAGAATCACTATAGATGCTGATGCGATGATAATCGCCCATTTCTAACCGGACGCATTGCCCACCGATAATGTCGATTGCCGGAACCGGAAGAATCAATGAGATATGCCTCCTGCCCAGGTTTTTAGAAATCGTATTCCCCAGGTTGAACTTTTTTCAGGATGAAATTGGACTCCCCAGATATTTCCCTGATTGACAATGACCGGTATAACGACGTTGTAATTGCAGATACCGACGACCACTTCTTCTGATTCCGGTACTACATAATAGGAATGAGCGAAATAAAAAAACCGACCGTCGGGTATAGTAACGGTGAGTTGGTTGGGTTTTTTCAAAAAAATCCGATTCCAGCCCATATGGGGAACCTTGTTCGTCGGCGGGAGTTTACGAACTTCCCCTTTGATGAGGGAAAGCCCTTTTTTTCGGGGTGATTCCTGGCTTTTTTCAAATAAAAGTTGTAAGCCGAGGCAAATACCCAAAAGCGGTTTTCCGGCTTGAGCAAAAGTCAGGACGGGTTCGATCAGATTGTTTTTCTCCATCTGATCGACCGCTTCACCGAAAGATCCAACTCCGGGAAGAATAATGGCGTCGGCATTTTTGACCTCCTCGGGATTTTTGCTCACCTGATTTGCAAACCCTAATTTTTCCAAAGCTTTTGAAACGCTATGTAGATTCCCTATGCCATAATCGATAATTGCAATCATTTTGTGATCTCCTATATGGTTCCTTTCGTTGAGGGAATATAATTTCCACTGAATTCTGCCGCCTCGCCCAGGGTTTTACCCAGGGCTTTGAAGAGCGATTCCAAACAATGATGACCGTTTTTCCCCCACCAGATTTTAGTATGAAGAGTAATCTGAGCATGATTGACAAAAGCCCGAAGAAATTCTTCAATGAGGAAGGTTTCAAAATCACCGACCCGTTCTCCTAACTCGGGAGCTTCGTATACTAAAAAAGGACGGCCACCCAGATCGACCGCCGCCATACTGAATGATTCATCCATGGGAATGAAAAAAGTGCTAAATCTCCTAATGGGTTGGTCATTGCCCAAGGCATGACGGAAGGCATCTCCCAGCACAATTCCAGTATCTTCAATTAGATGATGAGAATCGACTTCTACTATGTCTCCTCGAGCATGTACGGTGAGATCCCACTGCGCATAAAAAGCCATACTTTTAAGTAAATGGGGAAAGAACGGAATCGGAAGGTCGATGGTAAGCTTTTGCTGACCATCTAACCGAAGAAATATTTCGATTTCGGTTTCAAGCGTAGCGCGTTTTTCAAGAGCCTCTCGTATGTGCACACAATCACCTCATTGATCATGATAGACTGCCATAGCGCTGGGAAGTACCAGGTGGACAATGAAAACCATGGCGGTCTATCCTATCTTGGAAATACAGTGAACAGTTAACGGTGAACAGTAAACAGTTTAAAAATCCACCCTCATCCTCACCCATAATTATAGTGTTGTCATCCTGAACGAGGTCTTAACCAAGTGAGGATCTCATCTTTTGATCTTTTTCAACTCAACAACTCAACCTCTCAACACCTCAACATTTTTAGTGTTTCCATCTTCATATGGTGCTGCCGCACAGCATGGCGGTCTACCCTCAAAAGAATAGAAAGTACCGTTAATGTATTTCAGTGGGGGATTCAGCTGTCGGTATGAATTCAAAAATGAATACCTGATATTTATTGTACCGGAAAAAAGAATATTATCAAATAATTTGGGCGAGTTTATTGACTCATGCTGTCAACCTGATATTCGAGATCCTGACTCGATAAAACAATTTTACTCCATTCCCACCCATAAATCCCCTTTCCAATATACAGATAGAGAATGTTAAAGTCCGGATCGCCCCATTGGGTGATTTTTATAACATACTCGTTATTTTTCTTTTCCGCTGAATTGAATTTTGGATTGGATTGGGGAAGGTAGGTTGCGAAATATTGAACAATTTGTGAAAAACGGATCAATTCGAATTCACTGAAAATTTGTCCGGTCCAAAAGTCCCCTTTTTTGGCTAATTTTTCAAGAATAATGAGGTTTTTTTGAGTAAAAGCATCACGGAGTTCCTTGATAAGATCTTCTGGATTTTTTCTGGCCCATATTGGGTCGGATTGAAGATATTCAATTCTCATATCGGCTAAATCAAGATAGTATGGGTCGGTTTCTTCATTGCGAATACGCTGATAATAGTCCAGTGCTTGGTCGAACTGTGCCATTTTTTCATAACAGGAAGCGATTTCAATATAAAGACGAGATTTTTCTTCAAAATCAGGGAAAGTGGAGAGTAACATCTGATAGGCATTGATTGCATCCTGGTATTTCTCCTGGTAATACTGCAGGTTATGAGCAATATCCTCCATGGCTTGCTGCCTGATATTGAAGGGATCGCTCATGTCCTGGGGATAATGGGATACGATCTCCTTTAAAATGTCCAGAGATCGAGAGTAGTTTTTATTGTCTTCTTCCGCTTTTGCCATCCAGTAACGATATTGGTAAGCCGAAGTAGATTGAGGAAATTTATCGATAAAAACCTGGAGAACCTCAAGAGCAGCTTGATTCTGGTTTTGTTCGCTGTAAATATTGTAGAGAATTTCAACTGCTTGGGAGAGTTCGGTTTCATCTTTTGATTTCAGAAGAGGTTTCAGTATTTGGATGGCTCGCTCGTATTCCCCGTTTTCCAGGTAAAGCTGAGCTTGATCTAAAACACCCAAAGTATGAGAAGTTCCTGTGAAAATAAAAAAGATTAAAAAGAAAAAAAATAGGATAACGAAAAAGCGTTTCAAAACCGAGGCCTCCTTTTTCAAACTCAAAAAAATTGAATGAACGTTCCGGTCAAATGAAGATGACTGTACCGAAAAAAGTGAAAACCATGGTTTACCATCTGATATGAAAGAACACTTGATAAAATTTTATCATACCCTCAGCCCCATGGGATTTTTTTAAAAGCGAAAAACTTGTCATGCATTGGTAATCAGGGTAATATTAGTAGAAATAAAATCTTTCGAGCTGGGGGAGAAGAAATCATGTTTAATAATCGAGACTTCTGGAATGAAACCAAAAGTAGTTTTCGACTCATGATGAAACGTCCGGCATTTATCCTGGTTCCAATTACTCCAGCAGTGATATTTTCTCTTATCCTGTATTTATCCCGAGTTCGTCGGTTTTCATGGATCTCATCCTATTTTCAAACCCTCCCGTTGACGGCTTTGGGCATTCTGGGAATATTTGTTGGGTTTCTAAGCTTGAGTTTTTTAATTGCTTTGGTCTGGGATTATCAATACCGCGGGGTGATCGACTTTCGCCGGGCATATCGAATTATTATAAGTCGTATCTCTGATGTTAGTATTGCATCTTTGGCGTTGGGATTTTTAGTCGGTTTTTTTTCGATTTGGTTCGTGTTTCCCGGTTTTTTTCTGGCCTTTTTACTTCTCTTTTCTTTGCCAGCTATTGTCATCGGTGGCGATGATCCCTTCAGCGCGGTGAAAACCAGTTTTCGAATGGTATATGAAAACTTAGCCGAAGTATTTGCTTTCTTCATTTTATCACTTTCTCTTTGTATTCTGGGATATCTCCTTTCCTGGCTCATCGGATTCATTCCATTAATAGGGATTTTTATCAATATCATCTTGATCGCTTTTATTATGACCTATTTATCCATCTTGATCACCCGTTTTTATCTCACTCTGACACGTTATTAACTCAGCATCCCTCAGAAAATTTTTTAATAAATACCCTCAGGTTAATTCAATTCTGAGTCTTGACAACCCATAAATTTTGTTTTATAGTGT